>Ga0213863_10000900_pt1 | contig 22229 bp, 15 predicted proteins | sample PICome_8_FD_160128 | JGI IMG/M metagenome (GOLD analysis project Ga0213863, IMG submission 160128) | Coastal seawater microbial communities near Pivers Island, North Carolina, United States - PICO497 | ecosystem: Environmental > Aquatic > Marine > Coastal | place: USA: North Carolina... | reverse complement strand
CTTCGCCTCTTCACTACAGCTAGAGGCCAATGGACGGACCACTATTTTGGAGCGACGGCAACCCAATTAAAATCGAGTTTATTCCCGGATAACCCAGAGTTTTGGGCACCGCGTCAAAGTAATGATTATACCCACACCGTGAAGCTGAGTTATGCGGACAAAACCGTTGGAAAATTCACATTGACTAACAGCCATAGCCTCAAAGTGAATCAAAATTCTCGAACGCTTCAAATCGTTGGATTCGATGCCCTACTCACTCCCGGATTTCAATACGATAGAAGCAACAACCTAGACAACGCCACCACTTATACCCACCACAGTAACCTTACCGTGCTCGGCTGGAATAAACGAATCAATGCAAAAACAGGCTTAACCATAAGTGCAGGTAGACTCTTCACCAACCTAAGAGCAGATGCTAACGGACGCCCATTCCGCGCTGAAACAGTCGATCAGATTTATGACGAAGCATACATCTTCACCGGTGACCTGACCGTTTTTAACCCTAATGATCCGTATGGGAATTACTATTTAATCCCAGGCAATGGACTTATTAATAATGGCGGCGTCACACCTATCTGGCACGACCACTATGCTGCGGAAAATACGTTTAAAGGAAAATTGACCTTCCAACCCAATGCCATACACACCATTAGCGGTGGCCTAGAACACGCTTTGACAGAATACCAATGGGTAGATGTCTACCGCCCTTGGGTAGGCGCACCCATCGTTTTGAACGACAGTACCACAACACCATCCGTATCCATAGGATCGAGCAACGATATCTGGAAAGTAAGTCCACAAAAAGGAGGGCTCTTCGCTCAAGACCGTATTGAATACAAAGGCGTAAAAGCCACCTTAGGGATGCGTTTCAACTACTGGGCACCAGGTAAATTCGCGGACAACGCGGTGGCCGATTCGACCTCGCCCGTCCTCCCCGCCATTCGAGATGCATACAACCAAAACTCGTTTAATGCCGGCGGATTGAGCTGGAAAGTCCGTCTTCTTCCTCGATTGAATGTGAGCTTTCCCGTCACGGAAAACAATGTACTTTACTTTAACTATGGGCACAGCATGCGTATGCCGCATCCCCGCTTCATGTATGCCGGACTCGACCCGCAGTATCAAGACCGTAGCTTCCTGTCCTCTTTAGGCAACCCAAACCTCAATCCCGAGGTGAACATCTCATACGAAGTGGGATACAAGACCTTAGTTGGGAGCCGGATCGGTTGGACCATCAATGCCTTCAACAACAACCGCTTCGATTACATCGTTTCGCGTCGTGTAATTACGACAGATGCAACCGGTCGTCCGGTCACTAAAACCATGTACATCAACCAAGATTATGCTAAAATAATTGGTGTAGAAACGCAGTTGAATGCACGACTAAACAATTCATTTACGTCCTTCTTTAACGGATCATACCAACAAGCAAGAGGAAAATCAAACAGTGCCCGCGAGAGCGCCTTACAGATTGCACAAACAGGTGAGGTACCGCTGACTCAAGAGCAATTCTTAGCCTGGGATCGACCCTGGAAATTCAATGCCGGGGTCAGCTTCCAAAACGACAGCAGTAAATTCCGTGCTTCACTCAATGCACAATACACGTCCGGTTACAGATATACCCCCCAAATCCTCGAAGGATATAACGACCTGGGTCGTCCGCAATACCGCGTTGATAATGCAAATTACCTAAGGGAACGGGGCGCCTATTGGTTTGGGATTAATGGAAAAGCGTCCTACGCTCTAGTGAAGTTTGGAACGGGCGGCATTCTATTAAACGTTGAGGTTATGAATATTACCGGACGTAGAAATGCACAATTGGTCAACCCTATTACCGGTCGCGCATACGAATACGGAGACGATGTCCCGTTGACTTGGCGTGATCCTCGCCCAGAATTCAACGGGCCTCAAGAAACCGGAACAGATCCAAGAAACCCGGCACGCTACTCAGCACCGACTCAACTATTAGCTGGAATTCAAATCAAATGGTAAGACGTCAATTTTACATACCGCTGGTCATTGGATTACTATTGAGTTTTGCTTCAAATGCCCAATTATTGCCCTCTTACGGTGAGGAACGTGCAGGACTCAGTGCCTTCACCTTCTTAAAACTTCCTATTGACCCGGCGAGCACAGGCGTCGGAGGTGCAAGTTTAGCGATGACCGAACACAGCTTCGGAGCGCTCATTAATCCTGCACTCATAAGTGGCGGCAACCAACAAGGTGTTTTTTCTGCAAACCGTGCTTTAGGAGGCGGTATCAATCACGATTTTGTTGCGCTAACGAAAGCACGAAAAAACGGTCAGCACATCGCGCTAACCCTCAATAGTCTTAGTACGGGTTCCATCATCGAACGCACCGTTTGGCAACCGGAAGGAACCGGCGCAACGACTTCTGCCACATTGGCTTCTGTAGGGTTAGGCATTAGCCAGGCCTTCAGCGAATATTTCCATGCAGGGGTTCAGCTTAAATACGGGCTGGAGCAACTAGGTGTCTACCGTGCGCACAACGTTTACCTAGATTTAGGATTCCTATATAAACTGGATATCGCTGACCTCCAGTTCGCAGCTGCACTAACCAACTTCGGACCCAATACACCTATAAGCAATATGCCAATAGGTCAAGAATCTGCGTTGGCAGCTTCACCGCAAATGTTCTCTATGGGCATACAATGGACGGCATGGGAAAATGACGACCACAGCCTTACCCCGAGCTTACAACTGAACCACCCTACGGACAACGCTGAATTCTACGCGGGTGGACTAAAGTACCAATGGCGTTCGCAATTGTGGGGTGCTGTTGGTTACCAAATTGGTAGTCAAAAAGCTTTGCCGTGGATGGGCTTCGGGATGAAAACGGTCCTGAAAGGTTGGCCAGTAGAATGGGGTGTTGGGGCACAGCCAACACCATACAACCAATACCAAGGAACCATAGGAATAAAAATTAAACCACTCACATGGTAAGAATCTTAGGCATACTCTCCGTCCTTTTCACCGGTGTTTTTCTAAGCAGTTGCGACAACTACTTTGGAGAGCGAACTAATTTAGATTTTATTGAAATCCCTACTTACGATGTCAGGGAGATCAGTTACGTACCCATCGCACCAAACATTCAAGACGCCATTGCACCCGTAGATGTTTATATCGGATATGATGAATTCATTTATGTTGTAGACAGCGCTCAAGACCTCATTCTACGCTACGATATTGCCCTTAATTTACAAGGAAGTATCTATGTTCCTGGCGTTCGAAAGGTAACACAGACCCGAAGCTTTGATCTTCTGGCTATAGGCACCTATGACACGACCATCACTGGGGTTGATTACAGCCTAACTGCACTTTATGAGATTGGAATGGTCGGCAACGATAATGTCCTATCAATGCAAGGTGCCACGGCAGAAGCCGTTATTGTCCACCCCTTTTATTTTAAGAATAGTTTCTCCTCATCTGATGCCAAGGTGAAGTTTACGGATGTTGCAATCATTGGTTCCAACATTCAACTAGAAAACAACAGCTATTACTTAAGTCGTACGGGTACAAGCAGCAACAATGCAGGATTCGGTCCAGATAACGCGGTGCTTAAATTCACAAAAGATCACCAGTGGATTAGTGCTTTACCTATTACTGCAACAGGTGCTTTGTACAACGACTATTTTAAAAATCCACTTTCACTACAAGGATTTACACAAGCCCCGCAGCTTACTGCAACCAACAGTCCAGACTTTTGGGTATTGAATCAAGATGAGGATCAGGAAATCCAGGTGCAACACATCCAGTTTACTGAAGGGCCGTTCGGGGCGCTTTACCAACCCATCTTTTACAGCACTCTCGATCCGGCAGCAAAACGCTATTTACAAACACCAAAGCGATTTCTCGACCCTGTTGATTTATGTTTAGCAGGCGACGGTTCAAGGTTTTTGTTTGTCGCCGACGCTGGTGTAGACAGTGTGTACCAGTTTACCTCTTCCGGTTTGGAAGGCGTGCCTCCACCACCAGCTTCGGCAGCTGAGTTTAATGCTCTTGCCTCATTAGGCGGATTTGGAAAGGTCAGTGCCATTGGTTACTACGACAAGATTTTATATGTAGCTGATTCTAAAAATGGTACAGTGCAGAGGTTTAAACTAACTCTTGATTTTGACTAACTATTAGCGTTCAAATAATGCTCAAAATATTCGTATATTCCAATCTCAATTTTACACATCAATAATCATTGAACAAACTATGAAAAAGTATTTATCCATAGTTCTTGTATGCCTTTCCTATTTTGGATTTGCTCAAACAAACTATGTCGTCACATTCAAAGTGAACGCAGCAAACATCACCGTAGGTTCTAACGGAATTTACTTAGGCGGTGGTGTCATCGGCGGAGCGAACGCCGTCCAGTTAACCGATGCAGACGGAAACGGTGTTTATGAAGGTACTGACACCTTGAGTGGTGCCGGTGGCGGTAATTTCATCTTCCTAAATTCTCCTACTTGGAATGGCGATTGGGGAACAAAAGAAAATCTTGCAGGCTTGGCATGTGCAGATGCTAACAATTATAACGACCGTATACTCCCGAGTTTTACTCAAGATACGACGTTGATGTTCTGCTACGGTACCTGTTCTACAGATACACTCTGTACAACAACGTATACCGCAACCTCATGTGGTGACTTGTTCTTCTCAGAATATGCAGAAGGCTCTTCAAACAATAAATACTTTGAAATTTATAATCCGACCGCTAGTGCGATTTCTTTAAGTGGTTACACCGTTTACTTGAGTGGTAATGGCGGGTCTTACACAAATACGTTCACATCTGGTGCTTCAATTGCATCTGGGGACGTATACATGATTTCAACGAACCAGTTAGATAGTGCAACCCAAACATTAGCAGATACCGCAATGGGCTATCCTTCTGTGGCGCACTTCAACGGTGACGATGCATTAATTCTCGTTAACGGAACAGATACTATTGATGTGATTGGTGTTCCTGGTGTTGATCCAGGTTCGTCTTGGACAGTAGGTACCGGTTCTACTGCTAACCATACGCTGGTTCGTAAGGCAACTGTGGACATGGGTTCTACGGACTGGACTACAGGTGCAGGAGAATGGGATGTCTACGCCAGCAACACATGGACTTACGCGGGCTCAAATTCAAGCAATTGTATTGTGACGCCTAAAAATGTGACGTTCCAAGTAGATATGAGTAATGTATCTGCTTCCTTCACTAACGTGTATGTGAGCGGTACAGTGAATAACTGGAGTGGTAACTCAAACCAATTAACTGATGCCGATGGTGATGGTGTGTATGAAGGTACATTATCCCTCATGCCAGGTTCTTACGAATACAAATTCACGTATGACAACTGGACCGGTCAAGAAACTCTGGATCCTGTAGCCGATGCCACTTGTACTTTGACCACCGGGACGTTTACAAACCGTTACTCTACGATCAGCAATGCAGATACTACGTTACCTGTGGTATGTTGGGAAGAGTGTGCGGCATGTGTAGGACCAACAGACTTCGCCGTAACTTTTATGGTGAATACAGCCAATATCACTGTTGGCACAAATGGTCTCTACCTTGGTGGTGGTGTTATTGGAGGTGCTAATGCCGTTCAATTGCTAGATCCTGACGGTGATGGTATTTACGTAGGTACTGATACCTTGAACGGTTCAAATGGAGGGAATTTCATTTTCCTCAATAGCCCTGCGAATGCTTCAGACTGGAACGCGAAAGAAAACCTTGCAGGTTTGGCTTGTGCGGATGTAAGTAACTGGAATGATCGTATACTACCAACGTTCACTCAAGATACGACGTTGATGTTCTGCTACGGTACCTGTTCTACAGATACGTCGTGTACAGTTACCTCTACGAATCCAGATGTGACCTTCCGTGTGGACATGAGCAATGTTTCTGCGTCATTCACTAATGTTTATGTGAGTGGAACGCTGAACAGCTGGAGCGGTAATGCAAACCAATTGACTGATCCTGATGGTGACGGTGTTTACGAAGCAGATATTAGTCTTGCCGCTGGTAATTATGAATTTAAGTTCACCTACGATAACTGGGTTGGTCAAGAGTCGTTAGATGCAACTCTAGATAGCGCATGTACGCTAACCACAGGAGCGTTTACAAACCGTTACATCACCATTGGTGCATCTGATACCACCCTCCCAGTATTCTGTTGGGAAGAGTGTACTTCTTGTGCTACGACGACGACGGGTTGTACCGAATTGTTCTTCAGCGAATACGCAGAAGGCTCTTCTAACAATAAATACATTGAGATCTACAACCCAACGGCAAATGCTATTTCATTAAGCTCATACACCGTATACCAAAGTGGTAATGGTGGTTCTTACACGAATACGTTCACAACGAATGCTACTATCGCTTCTGGTGGCGTCTATATGATTGCTGCTAACCAAGCGGATGCTTCTATCCTTGCGGTAGCGGATACTGCCATGGCTTATCCGTCCATCGCGCACTTCAACGGTGACGATGCTATGATTCTCGTTAGCGGAACGGATACGGTTGACGTTATTGGGGTTCCAGGAGTAGATCCAGGTTCTTCTTGGACTGTAGGTACTGGTTCAACAGCTAATCACACTCTTGTTCGTATGGCTTCTATAGGAGCGGGATCAACGGATTGGACAACCGGCGCAACTGAGTGGGACGTTTACGCACAGAACACATGGACTTACATGGGAGCGCATACTTCGAACTGTATTTATGTAGCACCAGCGCCAACTTTCGATTCCGTTGTTGCAATCAACACTTTCAACAGCAACGATGCTAACGGTGTCGCAGATTCTTTAGGTGCTATGAAGTGGATCAAGGTCATTGTAACTTCAATTGACTTTGACGGAAACGCAGGTTATTCTTTCTACGGTGAAGATGCGACAGATGGTATAAACATCTACAACTTCGCAGATCAAAGCGGCTATACCGCTCCAATGATGGGTGATAGCTTATACATTCATGGAGAAGTGGAGCAATTCCGCGGTCTAACTGAATTAAAACCGGATTCAATCTATTTATTGAGCAGTGGTAATGCATTACCTGCAGCTTCTATAGAAACGGCCCTTGACGAAACAACAGAAAGTGAATTAATCAAATTGATAGGGTTTACGCTTGCTGATGCTACACAATGGCCAGCTAGTGGTTCTTCAGCGAATGTGGATATCACGAACGGAACGGATACTATGACCATGCGCATCGATAGTGATACGGACATTGACGGCTCAACAGCTCCAGTGGGTACATTTGATGTAACGGGAATCGGTTCACAATATGATTTCTCATCTCCTTATGATGAAGGTTACCAGATATTCCCGCGTCAATTGACGGATATCTTCGTTTACCCATTCATCCCGACGTATACAATCGACCAAGTGGACAACACTGATGCCGATGGCGTACCGGATTCATTAAATGTATACTGTAAGGTAGTAGGTGTAGTTCACGGGGTGGATATGCAAGGCTCTGCTACTGCAGTGTCCTTCACTGTACACGACGGAACTGAAGGTCTTGGTACCTACTCTTCAGTGGCTACTGTTGCATCCTACGTAGTAACGGAAGGTGATGAAGTTCGTATTGTTGGATCGATCGGTCACTTCAATGGTTTATTGCAGATGTATGTAGATAGCGTTACTGTACTAAGCACGGGTAATGCCACTCAAACACCGACTGTGGTTACTGCATTAGGCGAAAGCACAGAAAGTGAGCTCGTGAAGTTCGAAAACATGACCATGGTAGATCCTACCCAATGGGGATCCGGTTCATCAGGTTACAACATCGACATCACTAACGGTAATGACACTATCGTTATGCGTATTGATGCAGATGTTGATCTTTATGGTGCTCCTGCTCCAACGGGTATGTTTGATGTTGTAGGTATTGGTGGTCAATATGACTTCAGTGCTCCACACTTCGACGGGTACCAATTGTTGCCGCGTTACCAAGCCGATATCATGACCTCTACAGGTGTTGCTGCTGTGAAATTATCTGTTTCAGAAATTATGGCAGGTTCGAATTCTACAGCATACAATGCAGATTGGTTCGAGATTCACAACTATGGTGATTCTGCGGTTGACCTAAGCGGTTATTCGTGGGATGATGAAAGTGAGATTGCAGGTACTTCTACCTTCCCTGCAGTAACTATCCAGCCTGGTGAAGCGATTGTCGTACTTGACGATGTCGCTGCCAATAAAGACGCTTTCTTGGCGGAATGGAAATTATACGCAGGCTCTGTAACTATTGTTGCTAATGATGAATTGACTGGATCTTTCCCAAGCTTGAGTCAAAATGGTGATGCCGTCTTCTTATACGATGCAAATGGTGCAGAGATGGCAAGCGGTGTGTATTCGGCTGCTACAGCTGGTTTCGCTGTTGAGTTCGACACTACAGGTGCCTTCTTAGGTGATGCTGTGGATGGAACAAACGGCGCTTACACTTCCCTTGAAGGTGATGTAGGTTCGCCAGGTAACTTGACACCAAACACAGGTGTTGATGAGGCTTCGGTGATCAGTAACATTTACCCGAACCCGACAACTGGGTCGTTCACGGTGAACCTTGCTAGCGACATTAGCTACGAAGCAACGATCACTAACATGACTGGTGCTGCAGTATTCCACAAAGTGGGTACTGGCTCTGTATTGGAGATTGATTTGGATGCGGCAAGAGGAACCTACGTATTACGCGTACGTACGGCTCAAGGCACCGCAGTACAAATGATCGTGCTACAATAAACACGGTTAACTGATAAAAGAAACCCCCCGCGGCCGATGGCCGCGGGGGGTTTTTATTTGGGATAAGGTTCCGCGCGCCTGCGGCGCGCGGAATATATCATCAGTGTGAGATAATAATCTGCTCGCGAAATTCGCCCGATTGTAAGATGTAAGACCCTGCTGGTATAGATGCCACAGGGATGCGGTTTTCTCCGCTATTAAGCTTGCCTTCCAGTAGGCGCTCGCCGGTTAAACTAGTGATGCTAAACGACGCAGGGGTCGGAGCAGTGATGTTGAGAAAGGTATCGGCTGGAATTGGACCTAATAGAAGATTCAAGTGCTCAGAAGATGTCTCTACAGCCATGAATGGGTTCCAGGCAACGTTCGTTGAATCGCCGTAGATGTAATGAACCAATTCCGGATGGTCTATAAATGGATTGCGATTGCCCTGCATAGTATGAATAACACTATTACGATTCATTTCAAAGCTGTCCACAGGATCCGCCCAGTGCCAATCAATCAAGGTTGAAAGCACAGCATGCGTGGTACCTCCAGAATTTAATGCTTCACGGACGACTAAATCGGGTTCAGTTCCAGCACCTTCATAGCGTAAATCCATGTAAAGTATAATACGTGCAAGATCACCCTTGACCTTATCGCGCGGTTCAAATAGCCCCGCCGAACCATTGATACGGTTTCCAGTAGCAGATCCGTTGTAGTTAACACCCGATCCCGTTGTACCTAAGTCATCGTATTCATGGTTTGAACGAAGTGAATTCAATCCACCGTCGGATGGCTTGAGGTTGTGAACATCAGTTCCAACTCCTTGACTCGTTCCAAAGTTGCCTAAACTTCTTGGCCAAACGTGTTCGCGGTTCCAACCTTGCCCATTGTTGTATTCTTGTGGACCGTCAACACTCACGCCCGCGTATATCAGACATACGTTCGAGGTATTGGTGGTATCCTTGTCGCTTACCTTTAAAACATCCCACGTATCAGTGCTTGAAGAAGAATAGCTTAAGCGGGTATGGACTTTAATGATATCATACAATGCTTCGCGCAGGTCCTCCCCGCTTTCATTATATGCATCTTGATAATACGGCAATGGTTGCGCTTGGAGTGATGCTGCAGCAATGAACAGTACAGCAACAGTTAAGATTTTTTTCATGAGAATATATTAGTCTTCGCAAAGATGCACAAAAACTAATCATTAGGTGGGCCAATGGCAATGCACCCTACCAGCGCTCGAGAGGAAAATTAGGGTCCAATTCTTTCAATTCACGACCCACGCGCGACCAATCCTTTTTGAATGTCGCCAAAACCGCTGCATCTTCGGGCGCATCTTGCACTCGGCCACCGCTGTTGAGCTTCATGTACAAAGGCAGCAAGGCACGTTGCAAGGCATGTGGAATGAGGGGTTGAAGTTTGAGGCCCAATTGATGTAAGGCCCCACTCTTAATCGCCACACTTTCGTTGCGGTGTTCGAAATCGAACGCGTCGTAAAAACTTGAATCCACGCCAACATATTCCGCAATCTCCTTCATCACCGCTTCCTTGCGCGACATGAAATCTTCAAAGGCCCAGCACCTCACGTGCCCCTCAGGCATCGCATCCATCCACGCTTTCAAATGCTTGGCATAGTCCACATGATCCATGATTTGCGGACGCTGAATGTACTCCGACAACGGCATATCAATGCGTTTGGTGCGGTAGCGCTCCATCTTATAATGGCTGTACATCTGCTTCGACGGTTCGCGGAACAAGAAGATCATCTTTGGTTTGTGGGGCCAATTCGAAAAGTGCTCGCGCGCCACCTTTTCGTACAAATAATGCGCGGTCGCCTCAAACCTCACTGTGGCATCCTCCCCGCCTTTGAAAAAAGCTTCATAGTGGTCCAAATCATGCTCGTGCACATTGGCCGACGCATTGAACCTATTCACCTTATCGGCGAAAAAGAACGTCTCCTTCTTAGGACTGCCGTAGACCTCCGGATGGGCTGCCAACCAAAAGTACAAGCTGCTGGTCCCACACTTTGGGGCGCCGCCAATGATGACATTAGGAAGAGAAGCTTCGTTCATTCCCGCAAGATAGTAAGATTCGATGCTAGACCGTAGTCAAAAGTAGTTCTTTGATCCACCATGCAAGTGCCGCCCCGGCTAGAGGTGCACAGACTGGAATCCATGCGTAAGACCACCCAGAATCTATTTTGTGTTTGATGGGAAGTAATTGGTGCATGATGCGCGGACCTAAATCGCGCGCAGGGTTGATTGCATATCCGGTTGTACCGCCTAAGCCTAAACCAATAACCCAGACTAAAAGACCAACAGGCAAAGCACCTACGCTGCCTAGTCCTATAGGAATACTGGGGTCTGCTTCCAGGGAAGCCGGTGAGATATAGAAAACAACAAATACGAGGACAAAAGCGCCCATGGCCTCCGATAGAAAATTATTCCATGTTTTATCAAAGCTCGGCGACGTACAAAATGAACCACGGATGGCGGCGCCGTTTTCAGTGATGTCGTAATGCGGTTTGTAGAAGAAGTAGTTGAGGGTGGTTCCGGCGGCGGCGCCTAATAATTGGGCCGAGACATACGTCCCCAATTGACCGGTAGTAAGGTCCGTGTTTAACCATAAGGCCAAAGAGACCGCGGGATTCAAATGCGCGCCGCTGAAAGGACCCGCCACAACCACGCCGATGTAGACCGCAAGGCCCCACGCTGTGGTAATCATGATCCAAGAACCAGGATCTCCAGCTGCTTTAGTTTGCTTTAAATCCACGTTAGCAACAACGCCATTACCCACAAAAAGTAAGAGGAAAGTGCCCATGAATTCTGCCCAAAATGCCGACATACGTTTCGCTGTATTTAGCTTACGAAGATGCAAAAACCTTATGAGAATGAGAATTGTGGTATTTTGAGGTTTTACTAATAACTCCAATCCGCTTTATGAAGCCATATATTCTTGCTGTAGACGCCGGGACGACCTCCTCTCGGGCCATTGTTTTTGATGGTGACACTAAAAAAATTGGCTTAGGGCAATTTGAGTTTACGCAATATTTCCCGCAACCCTCACTAGTTGAACATGATGCGAATGAGCTCTGGACGACCCAGATCAAAGCAATCAAAGAAGCGCTAAAACAAGCCAAAATAAAACCAAACGAGATCAGCGCCATAGGCATTACAAACCAGCGGGAAACCACAGTAATTTGGGATGCCGTCACGGGCGAGCCCATCCACCACGCGATCGTTTGGCAAGACCGCCGAACCTCAGATTTCTGTGAAACGATCAAAGCGACACACGGCGAAATTATAACGGAGAAAACAGGACTCATAACGGATGCGTATTTCAGTGCCAGTAAAATCCGCTGGCTTCTAGAAAATGTACCGGGAGCACGAGCGAAAGCGTTAAACGGTACGCTGCGATTCGGCACGATCGATACATGGATCATTTGGAAGTTAACCGGCGGGCGTTCGCACATCACGGATGCCTCTAATGCGAGTCGAACGTTGCTCTATAACATTCAATCTGGCGGTTGGGATGAAGATTTATGTAGTCTTTTTGATGTGCCCATGAGTCTCTTGCCAAGAGTTGTTGACAGTAGCGGATTACTAGCAGTAACCGATGAAGCCATAATGGGCGCGGAGTTACCTATCTCTGGAATTGCAGGTGACCAACAGAGTGCTCTTTTTGGCCAATTATGTTTCGAGCCAGGGGAAGCTAAAAACACCTACGGTACTGGATGTTTTGCAGTAACTAATACAGGGGAAACCATCGTAAAGAGCACGAATCAAATGCTCAGCACTGTTGCCTGGCAATTGGACGGAAAATTAACCTATGCGTTGGAAGGATCCGTGTATATCGCCGGCGCATTAGTGCAATGGCTCAGGGATGGGTTAAAAATAATCGAACAAAGCAGCGATATTGAAGAGCTCGCCCTTCGTGAAGGCCATAGTGGCGGAATCACCATTGTTCCGGCGTTAAGCGGATTGGGTGCTCCACATTGGGACGCCTATGCCAGAGGGACCATCATGGGAATCACCCGGGGAACCAACGACAGCCATATTGCCTATGCAGCCTTAGAGGCCATCTCTTTAAGTACTGCAGATGTTTTAGAGGCAATGGCGAAAGACCTAGGTACAGAATTAAAAGCCATTAAAGTGGACGGCGGTGCGAGTACGAATGCTACCATGATGCAGCTTCAAGCGAACATTATCGGTTGCCCAGTGATTCGACCGGCAGAAACTGAAAGTACAGCATTAGGCGCCGCCTTACTTGCAGGGCTTGGAATAGGTCACTGGAAAAATCTGGACGATCTAAAACTCCTATTGGATGTTGATCGCAGCTTCGAACCCGCACCACTGAACCAAAAGCTACTCCGGGATCAATGGCGCCGTGCCATAACCGCTTGCAAGGGTTGGATTCAAAACAGCAGCCATTAATGCGGTACTATTCTTTGAATCGCTTCGTTTTAAAAGGGTGAAAATTGGACCAAAGTAAGTGTATCGATGGGGGCCAGCACATAACCTAGTAGTTCTGTAAATCACTACATTTGAGCCAAGCCTTAGGCACTATGAACAACGCTAAAAAACAAATCTCTTCCGGCGCGTTAATAAACCTCGTTGGTATCCTTTTAGGTGCGGCGCTCAATCTTTGGCTTCTTCCAAAACTCTTTAGCACTGAGGAATTAGGAATGTACCGGTGGATGGAACGCAGTGCTGTGCTCCTGTCAAATATTTTGCTTTTTGGAGTACACCGTTCGTTTACAAAGTTTCATTCCGATCCTTCGAAAGACAAAAAAGAATTTGAAAGTACGGTGGTTGGTCGCAGCACGCTACTCATGCTTGCCGTGGGTGTTTTAGTATTTGTGTTCGGTCCCCTACTCGCACCCTATTTCAGCTTTAAACCCGAAGATGCTTATTTGCTGCGCTACCTCAGCTTTTTCATAGTTAGCGGTATGGCTTTTTTAATGGCCGTTTCTGCTGCAGCCACTACAAAAAAAATTGCCATTCCCGTATTCATTAAAAACATGGGGTTACGCATCGCCATGATTGCACTTGCCTTAGTTTTATTCTTTAACAGTGGAATTTTTGGTTTCAGCCATTGGATCATAGCTTATGCCTGGTCTTCTTTAGCATTAGGCTCCATTGCGCTATTGTATGCATGGAATCGCGTTAAACCTAAGTTTTATCTAAGACATCTGTGGGCACCCATGGGTGGTGACGTCCAAAAATTTGCCTGGATCAGTGTCTTTAGTGTGCTCATTGAGATTGGCATTAATACCCTTGATGTCCAGATGCTCTCTATGCTTACGGACATGAACAGCGTAGGTATTTATGGGATGGCCTTTTTCATGGGCTCCGTAATAGACGGTATTCGCCGTCCCATCAACCAAATGCTGGCGCCGCAGATTTCAACGAGTTGGAACAAAAACAACATGGTGGTGCTCAAAAAGATTTATGAAAAAACTTCGAGCGCACAGATGGTGGTTAACGCTGCATATGTGATCATGGTAGTAGTAAATGTTGAGTGGATATTTTCGCTCATTCCCGATGGCGAACGCTTCTACCCAGCCATTCCAGTGGTGATTTGGACTTTAGCGAGAAAATACATCAATGCTGCATTCGGTTCTAATGGTGAGATAATAGCAAATAGCCCTTTTTACCAATTAAATATGAAAATTGGGTCCATCATGCTTGTGATTAATGTACTGCTTAACCTGCTTTTCATTCCGCGATACGGGATTCTGGGTGTTGCCTACAGTGGGTTTATCGCGGTTCTTTTTGTCAACACCATACGGGCGATAATGATTTATCGTAAATGTGGAATGCAACCCTTTACGAAGGAAAGTCTTGCCATTTTTATGGGTACGATCGCTGTTGGAGCGCTTTGTTACAAAATTCCCTTTGATGGATTTCTAAAGTTTTTCATCTCCGGCCTCACCATAATCATAGCGCTACTGGTCAATAGAAAATTCATTAAAAACCTACTATTGCGCTAACTAAAGAGCGAATAGAGAGCTAATTCAAATAGTCCGTTTACCTTTGATTTTATGAGAGTTGCATTTATCCAAAATAGAGTCCAATTAGGAGGGCGTTTCCAGGTCACTTTCGAGATGACGAAAGTCTTGAATGCAATGGGCATTATTCCTGAGTTTTACGCCTATAGATTTAGAATTACCGATAGTGATATTTTAAAGCATTATGGTAGTGCAATTAAAATAAAATTCAATCCAATACCAGAACCAAAGCTGCCTTTTGAGTGGAATATAACGAACTTCAATAGACAGGTAAATGCTCATATTAAAGATTATGATTTAGTAATTAATAGCAACAATACTAGTTTAGGCTTAGACGAAAGCATCAATATTTTGAGCTATGTCCATTATCCACGTAAGGCTCGAATATTGAAAAACTGGACCTGGAAGACATTTTTTAAACTTGACAGGGACCCCTTTTTATTGAATCTATTATTGTATAACTGGCATCTCAAAACCAGTGTAAATGATCTACAAGTCGCTAATAGTAAATTCACTGCAGAAGAATTCGAAAATTGTTATCATTCAAGAATTTCTGAAATACTCTATCCGCCAGTTCAAACTACTTTACTTATTGCCGATAAAAATCCAAAGCAAATAATAAGTCTAGGAAGATTTTCTCCAAACAAAAGACAGATTGAGCAAATTGTAATGATGCGCGAATTACCTAATTATGACTTATATCTAGTTGGTTTCAAGAATGACGAATCCTATTTTAATAAATGTCAAAAGGTCATAGACTCGCTTTGGCTGACAAATGTTCATTTAGTCCCCGATGCGAGCGAAGAAGAGCGAGACAAACTTTTATCATCTTCAACTTTCTTTTTACACTCACTCCGTTCAGAGCCATTTGGAATAACTACTGTTCAAGGAATAGCTGCGGGCTGTATTCCCATTGTACACAATAGTGGTGGTCAGATAGAGATTGTTGAAGACGAATTACTCCGCTACAACAATGAGGCTGAAATTCCTGAAAAAATAAATCAACTTCAAAGCAAGGACCTCATGGCTATTAGAAAGAAACTGCAGCTTCACATAAAGCAATATGACGCCGTTTCTTTTAGGCGCCAATTCAAGAAAATACTTGAGTACAAACTGCCCAAAGCATGAGAAAAGATAAGCTCTTAAAGGAATGGTTTGAATTCAACACGAAGTATTGGAAAGCGCTAAAACTACGTGCTAAATTACACGGGCACCTAAAAGATAGCGAAGTACTTCCTGAAGATGTGTTGGCCAATGCAGCGCCCGTTTTTGTGCTTTCTACTGGGAGGGTTGGGACCATGCTGCTGACCCGTCTTTTTGAATTGGAAAACGGTTTACACATCGAACACGAAGCGTTGCCTGAAATGCTCTACACAGGTAAATTGGCCTATGCGGACCCCAGTAATATTGAGTTTACGACAGGTGCATTTATGGCCGGGCGGTATGAAGCCATTCGGGATTGCCAATTGCAGAATTTGCGCTACGTTGAAACCAACAATAGACTGACCTTTTTTGCTCCAGCCATGGCAGCGTTGTTTCCCAATGCTAAGTTTATTCACCTGCTGCGCCATCCAGATAGCTTTGTCTCTTCGGGAATCCAAAGAAATTGGTATACGGGTAAAACCATCACAGACGAAGGACGTATTGCACCCGCTAAAGATTTAGGAATCGAACGCCAAGAAGATAAAATTGCATGGTTGTGGAATGCAACGAATGCCTTTATTGATGATTTTAAGGCCGGTGCGGGAAAGGACAGAACCTTGACGGTCCGCTCAGAAGATCTTTTTTCGAATGCGGAAGAAGCGGAGCGAATTTTGAATTGGCTCGACTTTAAAGCAGATAAAAGGAGTATTCAGAAAGTACTAAATACGCCTGTGAATAGTAGTCGTAAGAAAAAGACACCGCAGAAATACAATGCGGATTTGACGCCTTTGGTGAAGAAGTACTACGGGAATTAGTCAATCAATAACTCCGGGTAAAACACTTCGTAGTCTTTGCGATAAATGCGCTGTAATCTGCGGCGTTGATTGTCACTTAACTCCACTTTTTTAGTAGAACGGTTGACATTGAGTCTTACCTCTTTTTCATAGGGCGTACCCAGTTGCTCTGCAACTTTGGCGAAGTCCTCATCGAAGTTTTCGAATCGGCCTATAAAGTCCATGTTAGGAATATCGATGATGGAAGTTTGCGCGCGCAAATGTTCGTCACATTTAGTAACGTCTTGACCCTCCACCCAGGTGAGAAACGTGTCAAAATCTTGCATACGCCTGTGCTCTTCTTCCGAGAACCTGAAATAATTCTGTACCGTTACCTTGTCCTTCCAACAACTGATGAATTTTTCTTCAGGGTTGCGGACGAAGGAAAACTTATAGAAGTTCCTGACCGCCCATCTGGAATACGGCATGGCCGAACCGTATATCAATGACCCAGGCTTACTGTCGGAAGTAAGGTAGTTGTTGATGGTGCGCGAAGCGACCTTATAGTTTCGAAACCAGATGGCCTTGTAGCGGTAGCTATACGACATGAAAAAGCGCTCCTTCCTGAAAAGCTTCAAGACGTACTTATTCCAATAAAAGTGCCTGAATTTGTACGGTATTTCGCTAAGGTTCAATTTCATGTTTGCGCAAATGTTGTGCTAAAATACATGAACCTGCCTTAAGCTGCTATGGGCAGCCCTAAATTGAACTACTTTTACCGTCCATCATAGAAAAAACTCCATGTCCGCCATCGATATCCTTTTTGAATCTAATCAAATCATTGTGATCACTAAACCTGCGGGTATCATTTCTGAACACAATAAATTTGAAGCCGATAATGCCGAAGCTTTGGTGCGTGCTCATTTAAGTGAAAAAGTAAAAACTCCATTCGTTGGTATTACCCACCGCTTAGACCGGGTAACAAGCGGAATCTTGCTTATGGCAAAGCGTCCGGGTACACTTAAAACAGTAAACCAGTGGTTTGAAAACAGACAAATCAAAAAGACGTACCTGGCTATAACTAGCTCGGCCCCGGAGTTAGATTCGGGATTATTAGAACATCACTTATGGACCGATCTTGAGCAAAAAAAAGCAATAGTCGTAAGCGGCAAAAAGAAAGGTGCAAAGCTTGCCCAGTTAAGCTACCGTACATTGGCGGTCACCGACTTTGGTTGTTTGCTGGAAATCAAGCCAAAAACGGGGCGGTTCCATCAAATCAGGGCACAATTGGCCCACATCGGTTGCCCAATCATTGGGGACGAGAAATACGGGAACGCTCAGCCCTATTTAAAACAACAGATTGCGCTGCACGCCTACAAGCTGGAACTTCCTCAAGCGATAAATGAAAGTCCTGTTCAATTTACTGCCGGTCTTCCAAATACGGGATTATGGTCTCGCTTCGCGGATCAATTCAAATAACGCGCTTTAATCCTAATGTCATTGTTCGCAAAATCGCCTTCGTTGTTTTTAAGCAACTGAACCGTAACGCGCTCAGCTCCGGACATCGCATACGCCGCGCGAAAATCTTGATTGATACGAACCAATTGATCGATCAACGCCATCTTCACCTCTTGCTCGTCAACAGCATCCCAATGCACTCCTTCTTTCGCCTCGAGTCGAATTTCTAAGGTTTTATCGCCCGTAGCATCTTCGCTCGTACTTAACTGGAATGTATTACAACGCTCGACTAAAATGGGCACCTCAAACATGGACTCTTGCACATCCACAGGGCTAATGTTCGCACCAAAGAAGGCGACGGTCATATCTGCACGGCCATAATGGAATAGCAGTGGCAAATCTGTCCTCGGTAATGTGATTTCAGATTTATCAATACCCAATTCCTCGAATAGCTCGAACAATTCTTTTATAGTCACTTGGTGCCCTCGATCGTGGATATTATACCGCACTTTAGGCGCGACATAATGAAATCTACACACCGTTACGATCAACTCGCCTTCCTCTGAATTCTGAACTAGAAAATCAGAAGGGTTGTACTGAAATATCATAGGCAAAGCACCTTCATGCCTCATTAATCGTGCGCGCAGCTTTTCGTTCGATCGCATCAAACGTCGAACACTGATTGTAAAGTCATTTTCAGATCCAATATTTAATTCTAGATCTGAAGCACCTAAGGAACTGTACACCTTTTTTATACCTCTTGCGTACAAGAAATCACGCATCCCTTCAGACATGGATTCACCACCAAAAATGAATGAGATGTCGTAATCCTGCCATGGCACTGAATCGCCCTCTACCAACTGCTTCAAGAACGGAGGATAGCCCATAACCACATATTTATATTTGGTCCCAAACTGTAGCAGCGTATTCTCAATTTTAGTCTTCTCCGGTCCTAATGACTTTAAACGTGAAAAGGGCACACAACTCATCGTCACATTTACACCCGTGGCCCACGGCCCCAATGCAAACGCGTTCACAATAAAATGAGGCTCCTTACCGAATAATGTTTCGAATCCAAATCGGATAATTTTCGCATTCCGCTTACGCTCAGTTTTACCACGTACCCAGTTCGTAGCAGTACCACTCGAACCTGAAGATTCATCAAAAATGATGTTGCGCTCTGGAATCTTACCGTCAATACAACGACTGTCCATATCGAATTTCTTGATGTAATTATCCTTATCCATCCAAGGGATGTCCTCTATAAGTGGAACAAAGCCTTTAAATCTGGGCTCGTTAAAGGAACGTTCTTTTAAGAATGCCTGATACGCAGGTACGTTCTTTTTCGCATTTCTAAATTGATAATACGCTCTGGCGCGACTATTAAAGTTTCTGAGCTTATTAAAGCCAGGGACATACAGGAACTTAATCGCCCAAGGAAATGTCAAAAATAATTCACGGTAAACACCACCAATGCGGGCGTAGTAGTACACTAAAATTCGTTTCATGGCAGTATAATTTGATCGGTTGCTATTCTGTAACTCCTCGGCGGCTCTTTGCTGTACCCAGCTCTAAAGGCAAAAGCCAATGGTGCCTCATTCCCTTGTTCTAGCGCAAGGGTGGTCTTCATTTTCTCAAAAGCGGAGGGATTCGTAATGAGATTGCCAAACGGGTGCATATAGGCATTATCGTTGGCCATTTGAAGCCAGATTCTACAGAGCATTCTGCCAAACTCAAACTTATCTTCATTTGTTGTCCAGGGGTATTGAATCCACGCTACAGTTGCCGTTCCACTAAATGTTCCTCGATAGTATTGTTTAAGCATCTGCTTACGCGCACCTTTCGTCCATCTCGTGTGATGACGAAATACAGACTTTACCAGCTTTCCTGGAAAGCCCATACATTTTGTCCATAGTCCTGTTTTGAGCTCCTCTGCTTCCTTTTTAGAGTACCGAAAGAGCTGATCTAATTCTTCGCGCATGTCCTGAGCTGTGAGATCTTCAAATAGGCTTTCTTGATTGATCTTGATGATATAGTCTACCAATTCCTCATCGTTCGAATGAAAGAAACGACCTCCAAATGAGTTGACAATGTCCTCGCAAGTATTTAAAGTAAGAGAAGATAACGGTTTACCGTCGTAATGATTCCTCGCCGTCCTGCGGTCCTTTAATAAGTCACGGTGTAAGGGCTCGCTCCTCTCGATAGGCAAAAGCTCTAACCGAGCGAAAGGCTTTATTTCTTCGACTGTATGATCCGGTTTAGCGATGATCTCCGTTTTTTTTACGGCAAAGCCATAATGGGCAGCGGCAATGGACAACGACTCTGTAAAAACCCCCATTACAGCAGTAGCGAAATCAGATTTAGGATCACCTACCGGCAAGAGAAACTTAGGGTCGTAGCATAAAATCGCTTCAGTTTCTGATACAATTTTTAACCGATGCGGCTGAAGATTATGAACAGATGGGGCCCATCTTGCCCAATCCACTAAAGACTCCCAGGTAGGGATTGTTGTATTCCTCGCCCTACCGAGCATGGGTAGAAATGAACCAAGGGATACCAAAGCTGTACGGTAAAGAAACGTCCTCCTCTTCATATGAGTATTTCACGTTAATATAACCGATACGAGATAACTATCAAAATGTTGATTTTCAATTTATTAGAAGATTGTGAGTGCTTTTTACCAGTACTAACTAAAAAGCACCTACATCGTTAGACGTAAGTGCTTGATTTTCAGTGGGCCCACCAGGGCTCGAACCTGGGACCACCTGATTATGAGTCAGGTGCTCTAACCAACTGAGCTATAGGCCCGGTTTGATTGACTATCCATCAACAATTTCGGCAAAGATACAACCCACTATCTTTTTAAAGACTGAAATCAAAACAATATGTCCGAAAGGCTTTTTATATCTAATGACATCATAATAGACTCATAGTCAATATACTTTTCGAATATTATTCTAGTGTTCCTTATATTTACTTGAAACAAAATCATGAAATAATGAAAAAAATTAAGTTGTTGTTAGGAATCTTGTCAATAGGTATTCTGTCTAGTTGCGAAGCACCAGTGGAAGAGGAAATGTCTTCTATGGATAAAATTGGTTTTGCGGGCCTCGATGGGGGTGCATTTATCGCGGACCATGGAGAAAGTATGGATAATTGGATCAAATTCTGTGATCTACACTCCTCGAAAAGTATTGAGGCAATGATGGAATTATGTGGTGATTCTATTACTGTTGATCTCAAAGATGGAGAGCAAATTAAAGGAAAAGAAGCTTTCCGTGAAGGACTCACAAATTGGATGAAAGATGCAGATGTGAGTATTGATCAGCAGTGGGGTGTACCGCTCAAATTCGTTAATGCAGTGGATACTGTCGACGATGGCGTTTGGCTTGTTACCGGACATGAGTTGAAGGTAAAGTCTGGAAATTCTATTCATATCGAGGACAACCATGTTAATGTATACATGAAAGATGGAGTCATTCAGTACATGAAAGTTTACACGCATAAAACTTCTGACGTTGAAGGAGTTGAAGTCACTTTCTCAGTAGACATGTCAAATTACGAAGGCGACTTTGCTTCCGTCGGTGTATTTGGATCTTTCAACAGCTGGTGTGGATCTTGTAATTCCCTTAGTGATGACGATGGGGATATGGTTTATGAAGGAACCGCTATTGTCCCCACTGGTACGATGGAATATAAATTTATCCTCGATAATCAGAATATTGAAGAGTCTTTTGAGGCAGGATTAGAATGTACGAATACTACAGATGTTTATACAAACAGATCAGTAAATATTGATAGTGCAGTGGTATTATCTACGGTATGTTTCAATAGTTGTTCAACGTGCGAATAATCGCAAGAGAATAAATAAAAAAAGGCCTGTTATTAAAATGTGACAGGCCTTTTTCGTTCGCGTAGTTTTGATAAGCACAATTCTTCACCCGCTTAAAGAAATTACGGAGCATATATCACGTTACGACCCTTTTCTTTTGCTTAGTATTGCACCCTAAGAAGGTATCAAAGACAGTTATGATTAAGCAGATTTGGTTTGATTTCGGAAATATTTTCATCCCCGTTTACCCTGAAAATACGAAAGAACAGTTCGAACGTTGTGGCGTGCAGCTCCCT
>Ga0213863_10000899_pt1 | contig 22233 bp, 25 predicted proteins | sample PICome_8_FD_160128 | JGI IMG/M metagenome (GOLD analysis project Ga0213863, IMG submission 160128) | Coastal seawater microbial communities near Pivers Island, North Carolina, United States - PICO497 | ecosystem: Environmental > Aquatic > Marine > Coastal | place: USA: North Carolina... | reverse complement strand
CCCTTCTTGGCGTGCCTCCTAGAAGTGACCTTAGCAAAATAAAAAAGGGGGCTAATGCCCCCTTCTGTTAAGCTTTCTTCTTCTTTGACGGTTCAATTAAGTCGTTAGCAACCTCAGTCTTGATGCCCATCATTGCATCCATGTCTAACAATTCTTGCGGGATGTCTACCTCCTGTTGAGTTACGTTCTGTGACCCGTATGAATATCCAACAGGTGCGCCGTATGGTGTGTACCATTCGCCATTGGCATCAAACCATGCCATCTGCATATCCTTGTACATATCGTCAAGTTGTTCGTGCTTGTATTGTGCCGCTTGAGCCGCTCCAAATGATCCGCGTATCCGCTGAGTGCTTATCTCAGTGCCATCGAACAACTTGCGATCAGCCTCGTAACGGTTCTTCTTGTTGTTAGCGTTGACTTCTGAATCAACGCCGTTCTTGCCGCCGTATCGTAAGAAGAATAATCCGTCGAGCATCTTCTCCATTAGTACTTTGCGGGCAAAGCTCATCTCATCATGCGGCAAGAAGTCCTTTGTCTCATAGTCAAAGCGGTCATATTCAAAGCTTAGTTCGTTAATCAAAGTAGCGATAGTCATGTTACATTCTCCTATATCTATCGTTCATACACAGTCTTCTATGTATACAGATTAGACGCCATAAGAATTTCAACTGTGTCAAAGACGCGTAAGCGCCAGCTCTGCTGGTGATATGGATGCAGCGTCAGCTTGTCTGATGCAGCGTCCATGTCATCATTGACTCAGATGAAATACGGTGGCCCAACTGGAAGTTATAATTCATAGATTGTGTGTGAGGGAGAGATGCATCGCTGATAAGGTGTCATGCAGACATACAAGAGCCTCCTGTGATTATAAGCAGCAAGCCAGCTTTGCCAAAGCAAAGTGGCAGCTGTGAGATAATCATAGGCAGGGTCTGTGACTGCAATGACGCCGCAGAAGCGATTGTTGCATGACTCAACAGACAGATAATAAGTGTCATGCAACTCTTCTTGCAATGACCCTACCGCGAGCTGAGAAAAGACATGGAGAGACTGACTAAGGTGGCTGTTCTACGGTATCGCAGCAAAGGTCATTGCCACCCTGTCAACTGTAATAATCAGGTGTGACGTAGGGTAATTAGTATAGTTACGTAACGTCACTATTGACAGCCGTATAGGAAATGGTGTCGTAATGGGGGGAGAGAGGGAGAGGGGGGCTAGCGAATGAGACATACGATAGATGTTTTAATATTGACTGAGCTTAGAAAACAGGGGTGACATGGTTCCAGCAAACAAGAAGCTGACTGATAAACAGACGGCGTTAGTAGACACGATTGTAGCAAAAGGTTGTACGATAGCACAAGCAGCAGAGTTGGCTGGATATGCTAAGGGTGAATCTGGAAGAGTGACTGCAACCAAGACAATGAAGTTACCACATGTGCAGCAGTACCTGATGCAGCGGATGAATGATGAGTTTGGATTGAGTGCTACTCTGGCTGTTGGTACAGTGCGTAGGTTAGCTACGAGTGCTAAGTCTGAGTACGTTCAGCTTGAGGCTAGTAAGGATTTGCTGGATCGTGCTGGCTATAAACCTATTGATCGCTCTCAGGTGCAAGTGGCGGGGGACATTAAAGTCTCAATTGATCTAGGGTAAGGGGTGGGGGGAAAAACTCTATGCTCACGCTATGTTACTGATCCCCTACTTACATTTTTCTTAAAAAAGGTTCTCAAAAAATATTTTATCTGTTAAGGGTGAGAAATGAGATATTCTAAGAAGCCTGAGAAGATGCCTATTCGGAAGTCTAATTCCAAGGCGAAGCTTTTATTGAAGAGTAAAGGTTATGGTCGCAAAAAAATATCAGAATCCTGAGGGTGGTTTAAACGCTGCTGGTCGCAGGTATTTTAATCGAACCCAAGGCTCTAATCTACAGCCGCCTCAACCCAAGGGTGGGCCTAGAAAGAAATCTTTCTGCGCTAGAATGAGTGGTGTAAAGGGGCCGATGAAAGATGAGAAGGGCCGTCCGACTAGAAAGGCTTTAGCTTTACGAAAGTGGAAGTGTTAATGCGGGAAAGGTATAGTTATGTGTTTTGGAAATAGTGGGCCTAGCGCCTCAGCTCTGTATGCGGCTCAGAAGCCTGAGTTTGGTGAGTTACCTTCTTTGGCTATGGATAAGGTTAAGAGGGATAAGCCTAAGTTGGAAGATGTAAAGCGAAAGGGTTATCAGGCTCGTTCTTTGCTGATGCCCACTAACATGGGGGATTACTAATGCCAAAGGGTAAAGGAACTTATGGATCTAAGGTTGGGCGTCCTCCCAAGCAGAAGCCAAGTGGAAAGAAGAAATAGTGGCTGAAACTGTAGAGCAGCGTTATGACCGGCTTTCTAAGGAGATGGCTAAGTTTGAGGAGATGGTTCCTGACGTTGAGCGTGACGAACCTGATGCCTCGATGTCAGACAAGATGAAGCGTAGATATATTAATGTTACTGGCAATGCAGTTAAATACATTAGGGATAAGCATCCTAGATATAAGAGTTTATTAAAGCAGCTTGAGTCTATTGAGGCCAAGTGGGATAAAGAAGGGAAGCATATGTAATGGCTAGTTCAGTTTCTGAAATGAAGAAAAAGCTTCTTCTCGTTGAGCGGCAGTTTAGCAAGGGATACGGAGTTTACTCACTAGATCCAGATAAGAAGGGTCAGTATTCTGCTTTTCTTCGCAAGCATAATTTAAAACCTACAATGGGAGCTGTTAATCGTATTAGCTCTGTTAAAGATTCTTTGAGCAAAGATTCCTCAAGGCAAGAAATGCAAGCGGCACAAAGCTTAATAGAAAAATGGCACTCTCCCTTAAAGTCTGTTGATAAGTTAAGGGAAAAGAAACCTATGAAAAAAGCTAGCTTATTAAGGAAATAAACATGGCTGTTAATGCTGCTAATAATTATACGAAGCCTAAGATGCGAAAGTCTTTGTTTAACAGAATAAAGGCTGCGAATGTTCAAGGCACTGCTGCTGGCAAGTGGTCGGCAAGGAAAGCGCAACTTTTAGCAAAGCGGTACAAGGCTGCTGGTGGAGGATATAGATAATGGCTGATGCAAAAAACTTAGCAAAAATAAGAGCGCAGCACAAAGTTTTAAAAGATAACTTAAGACAAGTGCAGCGTGACTTTGGTGCTTTTTTAAGAAAAACAAAAAATGAAACAGGTCAGCATGTCCGTGACGGTAAGGATTTTTATGATCGTATAGAGAAAAAGGCGGCCAAAGATTTAAATACTTTTGAGTCTAAGCATGATTTAGATAAGTATCAGTCAAAGCCTCGTAAAAGTTTAATTACTCCGAAGAGTGGCGGCGCTGGCGGCAGAATGATGATGCCTCAGGAATATTCTAAGCGTACTTTGTATAAGCCCAAGACCAACTAATGAAGGCTCCTCAGAAATCATTATTAAGCTGGGGCAAGCAGAAGTGGCGCACCAAGTCTGGCAAGAAGTCTAGTGAGACTGGTGAGCGTTATCTTCCTAGTAAGGCTATTGCTGCTCTTAGTGATTCTGAATATGCAGCTACAACCGCAGCTAAACGAAAGGGTAAGGCAGCAGGTAAGCAGCATGTGGCTCAACCGAAAGCTATTGCCAACAAAGTAAGGAAGTATAGAACATGAGTTTTACTTCTACGCTAAAGCCAGAAGAAATTAGTATGTTGCGTAAGATAGTACGCAAGGTTCACTTTGCTCATGTGGTTGATAAGTTGGGCGAATCATTTGTTGATGATTATAAATGCGATCAGCTTATAGATAGCATTGCGCCTGAGGTTGTGGAAAACATGATTCGTTTTGGAGTCAACAAGGGGCTTAGATGACTGACTTCAAGTACAAACCAGATGGTGACGTACTCAAGGCTTTTATGAAAGACGACACATTCTTTCGTGGCATAAGAGGCCCAGTTGGTTCTGGTAAATCTGTTGGCTGCTGTGTTGAAGTATTTCGCCGCGCACTTTCTCAAAAGAAATCGGAGGGCGGTATACGCAAAAGCCGCTGGGCTATTATTCGTAATACCAATCCACAGCTAAGAACTACCACTATTAAGACTTGGCTTGATTGGTTTCCCGAAAGCGACTGGGGTAGATTCACTTGGTCTGTTCCGTACACTCACCGCATTAAAAAGGGAGACATAGACCTTGAGGTTATTTTCCTTGCACTTGATAGGCCAGAAGATGTTAAGAAACTCTTATCTTTGGAACTTACCGGCATCTGGATTAACGAGGCGCGAGAGATTCCTAAAAGTATTATTGACGCCTGTACGATGCGTGTTGGGCGGTTTCCTTCTATGCGTGATGGTGGCCCTAGTTGGACTGGCGTTATTGCCGATACCAACGCCCCTGAAGAAGATCATTGGTGGCCCATTATGGCTGGAGAGGTTCCAATCCCAGATCATATTCCGCGTGAGCAAGCTAAGATGCTGGTTAAACCAGACAACTGGTCTTTCTATACGCAGCCCTCTGGGATGGTGGCGCAGAAGAATGAAGAAGGTGAAGTAGAGGGTTACACTCCAAACGCTAAGGCTGAGAACACAAAGCATATGTTGAAGTCTTATTACCCCAATTTAATTCAAGGTAAGACAAAAAGTTGGATAGATGTTTATGTAATGAACCAGCTTGGAACCATTCAAGATGGCAAACCTATATACCCAATGTTCGCAGCAGACACCCATGTTGCAAAAGAAGAAATCGCCATTGCCGCTTCGTTGCCCCTTTATGTCGGCTTAGACTTTGGCCTAACCCCCGCCGCCGTGCTAGGGCAAAAGGTAAGGGGAAGATGGCTAATCCAAGCTGAAGTCGTTGCATTTGATATGGGCATTGTAAGATTTGCAGAAGTATTGCGACAGGAAATAGCCACAAGATTTTCAGAATGCTCTGATGTATATATTTACGGCGATCCAGCGGGAGACTTTAGAGCGCAGACTGATGAATCGACTCCTTTTCATATTCTGCGCGGTGCTGGCTTGAAGGCGTTTCCAGCGCCCTCCAACTCTGTTGACCTACGTCTTGAATCAGTCTCCTCCCAGCTGAACAAGATGACCGAAGGTAAGCCAGCATTTTTAATTGATAGGCGCTGCCCACAGCTTATTAAGGGCTTTGAAGGTGGTTATCAGTATAAGCGCATGGAAGTGTCTGGTGAAAGATATGCTGACAAACCAGATAAAAACATGTATTCGCATATTCATGATGCGCTTCAATACCTCTTGTTAGGTGCTGGCGAAGGACGAGCCTTGATGAATAATCAGAAACCGTCTAAGCCTGTAGTAGCTAAAAGAAACTTTGATGTGTTTAACAAAGGCCCACGTATGCGAAGATCCGCTGGCGTTTGGTCGAGAATGTAGGAGATAGCTATGTGTTTTGGTGGTGGCCCCTCTGGCGCAGAGAAACAAGCAGCAGCAGATCAAAGGGTTGCAGCAGAACAAGCTAAGCGCGAAGAAGTAGAAAAACGCGCAGAAAGCAAACGAGAAGATATTAGCGAAGCTTTGTCTGCAAGAACACAACAGCGCGGTATGCGCGGCGGTCGTGGCCGAAGATCTTTGTTTCGTGCTGGCGGCGCTGGATTCTTAGGGCGGTTTAACTCATGAATACATTGGCAGAGCAAAAACTAAAGAAGTACCAGAAGGCAAAAGCCTTTCGGGAAAACTGGGTTCCTCTCTTTGAGGAGTGTTATGAATACGCTCTGCCTCAACGTGAGTCGTTTTATTATGAAGAAGCTGGGCAACGCAGAGATGAAAAGATCTTTGATGAAACAGCGGTAGTTGGTGTTCAAGAGTTTGCTAGCAGATTGCAGTCTGGCATTGTGCCTAACTTTGCTAGGTGGGCTGATCTTATGTCCGGCAGTGAAGTGCCAAAGGATCAGCGTGAAGCAATCGATAACGAGCTAGATGAAGTTACTGAATATGTATTCGAGGTATTGCAGAACTCCAATTTCAGCCAAGAGGTTCATGAATCCTTTATGGACTTGGCTGTTGGTACTGGTGTCTTGTGCGTCGAAGAAGGGGATTCAATTAATCCAGTAAACTTTACCGCAATACCCCTTCCACATGTCGTACTTGATACTGGGCCAGACGATAAGATTGATCATGTATTTAGAGAACGTAAGAAGATTCCGTTTGATGAACTGAGGATTCTTTTTCCTGATAGTCAGTTTGATCCAAAGGTCGAACAGCAAATGGGCAAGGACAGAGAAACTACTGTTCTTGAGCTTGTATGCCGCGACTACAGTAAGCGAAACGAGGAAGCTTACTATCACTATGCATTTTGCATGAGTACCAAAACAACGCTATACGAAAAACAAATGAAGGGCGTAGGATCTAATCCTTTTATTTGCTTTAGGTGGTCTAAGTGTTCTGGTGAGGTGTATGGTCGTGGGCCTATTCTTAATGCTCTGTCTGCTATTAAGACTACGAACTTAACTATTGAGCTTATTCTTGAAAATGCTCAGATGTCTATCTCTGGTATATATCAGATGGAAGATGATGGCGTAGTTAATGTTGATACAATTAATTTAGTCCCAGGGACTATTATACCAAAAGCTATGGGGTCTGCTGGCTTACAACCTATACAAGCAGCGGGTCGTTTTGATGTAGCGCAGCTTGTTCTTAATGATATGCGCCTTAATATTCGCAAGGCTTTATTTATGGATATGCTTGCTGATCCTAACAAAACCCCTGCGACTGCAACTGAGGTGGCTGAGAGAATGGCTGACCTATCCAGACGAATGGGTTCTTCATTTGGAAGATTGCAAGCTGAACTCGTGCAGCCCGTACTTCAGCGTGTAATTTACATCCTAAAGAAGCAGGGCCGCATAGAAGTACCTACAGTAAATGGTAGGGAAGTTAAAGTGCGATCTGTATCTCCACTTGCTCAAGCACAAGCAAATGAGGATATCTCAAGTGTTGCGCGTTTCTTAGAGCTTGTTGGTGGAGCCTTTGGCCCTGAGATGATGCAAATGTTAATTGACTCAGAAAAGACTGCTATATTCCTATCTAAAAAGTTTGGTGTACCAGAGAGCTTGATTCGTGACGAAGAACAGCGTAGACAAATAGCTGCGGTTGCGCAGCAAATGGCTCAGCAGCAAATGGCTCAACAGCAACAAGGAATGCAAGTTGGCGACGAAGGCTAATATTGGCATAGACGGAATACAGCGTCACGTAGATAGAGACGTTGAAATAAGCAAGAATATAGCTCAGATATTTAACACGCCTACTGGAAAGGCTGTGCTTCAATATCTCAGGTCTGTAACTATTGAGATGGTTAATGGGCCTAATGTATCTACAGAAGAGCTAAGACATATAGAGGGGCAGCGGTATATAGTTGGCCTTCTTGAACAGCGCATATCACATGCACATAGGAGTAAAGACAAATGAATGATGAAGCAGCAATTGAAGCAGCAGAAGCAGATGGCCGTGATTTTGTAACTCAAGAAGATGTAGATCAGGCGGCTGCGCCTGAGCGTCCAGAGTGGTTGCCTGAGAAATATAAAACAGGTGAAGATCTAGCAAAGGCGTATAAGGAACTTGAATCTAAGCTTGGCGGCAAGGATGAAGAAATACGAGAAGCCTTGCTTGAAGAAATAAAAACAGAAGCTTTTGCTGATAGGCCAGAAACTGCTGGTGATTATCAGCTTCCAGATATTGTTGATGATGATCTTGCTGTTGATAATGATCTCTTGCAGTGGTGGTCTGAGCATTCTTTTGAAAACGGTTATGGTCAAGAAGAGTTTCAAAAGGGCATAGAAATGTATGCTCAGGCAATTAATGGAAGCCAACCAGATATAGAAGCTGAGTCAGCAAAGCTTGGCGATAATGCCAGCACAAGAATTGAAGCTGCATCTATGTTTGCTAATAAGTTTTTTCCAGAAGATGCACTGCCAGCTATTGAGCGTATGTGTGAATCCCATGAGGGGATTATAGCCTTAGAAACCATTATGGAAAAAATGAAGGATGGTAATTTTGCTGGCAATACTAGCCCATCTCCATCTCTTGATGAAACTGGATTAAAGGAATTGATGAAAGACCCAAGATATTGGGAGCCTAAAAGTAGAGATCCAAACTATATAAAGCAGATAGATGATGGCTGGCAAAGACTTCACAGAAGTTAAGATTATAAAAAGGGGGAGTTACTATCTGACTCCCCTTAAATCTTTTCATATTGATGAGCTTGAAAGGGTTCTTTCAAAAGAAAATCGCAGAGAAATAAAATTACTTGGCTACTGCGATGTAAGAACTGCATTAGAAATAATGAGCAAAACATCTGAGGCTTACGTCTGTCGTAAAGATGGCGGTGAGCTTTTGTTTGTTGGCGGTCTTTGGTTCTGTGAAGATCAGGACTGGCCTCAAATGTTTGCAATGTTTTCTAATAAAATAAGGGAAAACTTTACTATGCTAGCGCGTGGATCAAGGATGCTAGTAGAGTTTTTTGATCAAAGCCAATCGCATATGTCTATGACAATTCTTGCTGATTATGAGGGCATGGTAAGCTGGGCAACGTGGCTAGGATTTGATCCTGTTGGTGTATCTATGCAGAACGGAAATAAGTATGTTGAATTTGTTCGTTGCAATTTAGATCAAAATTGTGTTTATGATGAACCACGACAGCCCGTAATACATTGAAAGGCCCGTAAGGATACCCTTGTTGAGATAGAAAATCGGATACCTGTGATTAACTGAAACTTCTAATAGGACTGTAAAAATGGCTAATACTATAGACGTAGCTTTTATCAAGCAGTTTGAAACTGAAGTACATATGGCGTATCAGCGTATGGGTTCCAAGTTACGGAACACTGTGCGTACGACAAATGTCACAGGTTCAACTGCTCGTTTCCAAGTAATCGGAAAAGGCACTGCAACTACTAAATCTCGCAACGGTAACGTAACTCCAATGGAGTTGGCGCACACCAATGTTGAAGTAACAATGGCTGACTTCTATGCTTCAGAGTATATGGACAAGCTTGATGATTTAAAGATTAACATTAACGAGCGTCAAGCTGTAGCGCAATCTGCTGCTGCTGCACTCGGTCGTAAGACTGATGAAATCTTAATCACAGCAATGGATGCTGGTGCCAATGCAACTCAGATTGGTGCAACTGGCAGCGCAGTAAGCAAAGCTGACTTGTTGTCATTGTTTGAAACTCTTGGGAATGCTGACGTTCCAGAAGACGGACAACGCTACTTAGCCATGTCTCCTTCTGGTTTTGCTGACTTGTTTAACATTAACGAGTTTGCTTCTTCTGATTACGTTGGCCCTCAGAACTTGCCGTTTGCTGGCGGTATGACAATGAAAGAGTTCTTGGGATTCAAGATCTTTTCAACGTCTGCTGTAGCTGGTGGTAAAAACTTTTCGTACCATACATCTTCAGTAGGGCTTGGCGTAAATGCTGATGTTCAAACTGAGGTAAACTATATTGCGGAAAAAGTCTCACACCTTGCCACATCAATGATGTCTATGGGTGCTGTCGTTATTGATAGCGATGGTATCTATGAAGTCCTTGATAATAACTAAGAGGATTAATCATGGCTTATAATTCAGCAAACCTTACTCGTTTGAGTGGTGCTTCTGGTGTTTCTTTGTGGCACTATACTACAACAGATGCTTTTTCTGTTGTTCGTGCAGAAGATTACTTTGAAGATGCTCACCCGATGCTAAATATTAACGATGTTATTTTCGTTATTTCTGCATCAGGCGGCACACCAGTAGCTACATTGACTTACTTTAACGGCGTTGCAACCACTGCGGTTGACGTTGTTGATGGTAATACAATTAGCGCAACTGATACCTAAAGGAGTGGGGGCTTCGGCCCCCAAACCAACATGCCAAGAGTAGCTGATTCATCATTAGAAGTTGCAAGCAACGCATTATATCTTATTGGTGCTGACGGGATTACCGACTTTGCAGCTAGTACATCTGAAGCAAAAGTAGCTAATGCTTTATATGAAGACATAATACAGACTTCATTTGCTTCTTTTCGTTGGCGTTTTGCTACAACTCAGATAAATCTTACACGCTTAGCAACTGCTCCCAAGGGTAGGTTCTCAGCGTCTTATCACATTCCAGCATCTTGCGTTACGGTAATAGGCGTAACTATTAATGATGCATTAATTAAGTACGATATCTATGGTAATAAAATATTCTGTGACGCGGATGCAAGCGATACCGTTGTCTTAGATTATGTTGAGAGAGCGCCTGAGTCTAGTTGGCCTTCTTACTTTACTACAGCAATTGAATTTACTCTTGCTGGTTCCTTTGCAATCTCTTTAGCAAGAGATGCACAGCTTGCCCAGTTAATGGAGCAGAAAGCTGCGGCATTGTTTATGAAGGCTAGGAACATTGATTCTCAGCAGCAAACAACGCGCAAGCTAACAACATCGAGGTTTATTGCTGAAAGGCGCAGTTAATGCAGAAAGTAAGAGTTCCAATTAACAGCTTTCAGTATGGAGAAATCAGTGACTCATTAATAATGAGAACGGATTCACCTGTTTACAATCAATCTGCTCAACGATTAGAAAACCTTCTTGTTACACCTGAGGGCGCTGTAATAAAACGTCACGGCTTAGAACATCAATATACTTATTCTTTGACTTATGATTCTAGTCATGAGCAATCACATTTGTTTAAATTTGTTTTTGATTCAAATGAAGAATATGTAATTTCGATTGAGCATCAAAAAGTAAGATGTTTTCAGAAGAGTAATAATAACTTAACTCTTCGCTCAACATTAACTCAGGATGTTGATGGAACAGCACTTCCTTTTGATGAAGACTATTTACAAGAATATACAGCTGCTCAGTATGGCGATGTAATGTTTATATCGCATCCTTTGTTTGCACCTAGATTACTTACTAGAACAAGCCTTACGTCTTTTGAAATAGATACTTATTCATTCGATGCGCGAGCAGATAATAAAGTTACTTATCAGCCATATTCAAAATTTCATGCTAGTGGAGTTACTTTAGATCCTTCTGCTGTAAGTGGAACTGGTATTACTTTAACAACAAGTGCTGATTATTGGGTGGCTGATCATGTTGGAACAACTGTAAGATATCATGAGTCAGAAATAACTATTACTGGTTATACGTCTGCAACGGAAGTAACTGGCAATGTTGTTGATACACTTGTTGCTCGTTTATCTGTTTTAAATCCTCTTAGAACAAGAGAGGGTTCAAATATAGTAGAAGTTACCCAGATTGAGCATGGTTTTAATGTAGGTGATGCTATTACAGTACAAAATGCTGCTGCAACAGGTGGCATTAATACTACTAATTTAAATATTACAGATCAGGTTAGAGAAATAATAGATGATAACACTTACACCTATCAAGCTGATGGTAATGCAAGCAGCAGTGAAGATGGTGGTGGGCAAGTATCTATATCTTGCCATGCTCCAACAACAACGTGGGATGAGCAATCATTCTCTGCTGTAAGAGGATACCCAGCTGCTGTTGCTTTTCATGAAAACAGATTGTGCTTTGGTGGCACGTTATCTGAACCTGATACAATATGGATGAGTAAGATTGGTAGCTTTTTTAACTTCGATGTAGGTGAAGCCGCTGATGATGATTCAATTAACTTGGTTGCTGCTACTGGTGATTCTCACGAAATTAGATATTTAATTTCTAACCGTGACTTGCAAGTCTTTACTGCTACTGGTGAACTATATGTTCCTACTTACTTAAACCAAGCAATTACCCCGACTAACGCTCAGATAAGAATGCAAACACCATATGGCACTAGTTTTGTTACCCCTGCTTCTATCGATGGTGCTACTGTTTTTGTTCAAAAAAACGGAAAAAATGTTAGAGAGTATTTATATTCAGATTCAGAAGATGCTTATACAGCTTCTACTATATCTACATTGGCATCTCACCTTATAGATAATCCTAAGTATCTTACTGTTTCTCATGGTTTTTCTAATCTTCCTGATTCCTACGCAGCATTTACTTTAAGCAATGGTGACTTGGCTTTGTTTACGTCCAATAGGGCTGAGAAAAAAGCAGCTTGGACTAGGGTAACTATAGATGGAAGGTTTGGGTCTGTCATTGCTATAGGTGATCAGCTTTATGCAAATGTTTATGATTCTAAAAACAAGTTGCAGCTTTGTAATTTTTCTATGCCTAATTTAGATTTTGCTACAGCATATGCTTTTGCTTCTGCATTAACAGTTGGCCCTTTATATACAAATGGAGATGTAGTAACAGTTAATGCTGTTGTTAGCAGCACTCTTGAAATTATAAACTTAGGTGATTTTACTGTTCAAGATGTTAGCGGAGTTGCAAATAGAATTGATTTATCATCATATTCTTCTTCTGGATATAACATTATCCATGTAGGTAAAAAGTTTACAACACAATTAATAAGCAACCCAATAGATGCAAACATGGGCAATGGGCCTTCGACTGGAACCTCAAGGGGTATTACCAATATTATTGTTGACGTTAAGTCTACAGATTCAATGAAGGTAAACTCAAACGATGTTATTTCTTCAAGCTTTACTGGTAAAAAAGAAGTAAAGACTTTGGGGTACAATAGGAATCCACAAGTAACCATTGAGCAAGACAAGCCACTAGGCTTACAGATTAATGGAATAGTAGCGGAGTTAATAGTCTAATGATAGAAATGATTATGCTTGGATCATCTGTGTTAAGTGCAGTTGGTCAAATTGCTGCTGGTAAAGCTCAACAAGAAGCGTCTAAGCTAAATGCCTTTCAGATCAAAACAGATCAAGCCTTAAATAAAACGCAAGCTATGCAAATGTCTAGGGCAAGAAAGGAAGAGTATGACTTAGCAACGTCAGCTAATATAGCTGCATTTGCTGCTGCTGGTCGTGATGTTGGATCTGATAGAAGCGTTCAGGCATTCTTAGATAGGCAAAAAGAAATTATTGCTCAAGACACTGGTCGCATAGATCAACAAATTCAGTTTCAAAATATGAAATCTAAATCAGCAGCTATGGCTGAAAGAAGGCGTGGAGACAATGCTTTAACTGCGTCTTTATTTAGTGCTGTTGGCACTGCTTCTCAGGGTATTTATCAATATGAAACGGTGAAATAATGGCTGTTATTAGACAAAAAACACAAATATTTAATCAGCCTGTTGGAGTTGTTCGCGCAGATGCTGGCGGCGCGCAAGTAGGTGAAGCTATTAGCAACGCAGCCTCAAGGATTTCTCAACTTGCATATAGAGAAGCTGCTCAAAATGCAGAAGCTGCTGGTAAAAAAGCTGCTCAATCTCAACCATCTGATAAAATAATTGCTATTGATCCTACTACTAATATGCCTGTGGCTTACACGCCGCCTGCTTCATTTGGAACTATTGCTGCTAGATCATATCAAAACATGATTGATCGTAGATTTGAAGAATCTATTCTTAGTGAGTTTGCGGCTAAAGGTTCAGAGTTTGCGTCTAGCTCTTCAAGTGCAGATCAATATAAATCTCGTATAAGTAATTACATACAGGAAATGTACAACTCAGAAGGTGAAGCAACTCCTTATAGTAGATACATTGAAGAAGCTGGAAAAGAATATGTAGCTAGCACATATGCATCTTTAGCAAAAAAACAGGCTGAAGCGGCAAAGAAAGCATTAATAAATCAGCAGTTAATGTCTGGTTATCTTGATGAAAAAAAGCTGGTTAATCTTATTGGGGCTGGTGCATCTAATGAAGACATAACAAGTTTAGCAAACTCTCTTCGCGCTAGGTATTTAGATTTAAAAGACACAGACAGCATGACATTTAAACAATGGAGATCAGCCAATGATCGCATTGATGGGCTTGAAGGGTTATATGCTAACAATAATCTTATAGATATATACTCTACGCTGTCGCCTTCAGATCAATCTTTATTTAAGCTTGGCCTTACTAAGCCAAATATTATGAGTAGCTTGGCTGATAAAATAGGCAGTAATAACTTAGAAACTTTAGCTTTAGAAGCCAAGACAACAACAAGCATACCTACTTTGCTTGCTGGTTTAGATTCTTTTGCCTCTATTGCTGATGAATATGTAGAGAACCAGACTAATAGCATTCTATCTGAAGTAGGTTCAACTATAAGCGCTTCGACATTGGTAGCAGATATAGAAGCTATGGGAGCAAAAATTGAAGACAAGTCTGTTAAAAATGAAGTAATGTCAGAGTTGCTAGCAAAATGGGTGGAAAAAAACCTAGACGCGGCTGGCAAAAAAGCATCTGATATAGACATTATTTCTGAAGCTCTTTTAGATGAATCCTCACCAGATTATCAAGCAATAGCTGATTTAATTGGTGGTGATCAAGGTGAGTCTGTAGCAAGACAAATACAAGGAATGACTCAAGAGCAGAGATCTAATCTTGCAACTGAGATTAGCGAAAGACGAGCGGCTTTAGATCGGATGGAAAGTAAAGCTGACTTAGAAGAAGAAAACAGATTGCGTCAAAGTCTAATTGATTTTCAAAACGCTACTGATTTGAATGCAAGCTTTCAGTCTGCTTTATCAAACATAGAGAGTTCTACTTTAGATGAAGTAAAGCAGCAAACTTTAATAGGACTTGCTAGGCAAAACTTTGCTGAACAATCTAGAATAAGAGTAGACAGAATAAAGTTAAGCAAGGTAGATATTCAAAATTTACATAATGCTGTAACTCAAGAAAAAACAGATTTAAAAGGCAATGCTAAAGAAGCTTACGATTTGCTTAGAGAAGCTTATAAGTTTGATGCTTCAAGCACCTCTGCTTATTTAGATAGAAAACTAAAAGCAATTACAGAGCAAAACAATAGATATATTATTGGCATGAAGATAGATGCTATTCAAAGCAATCTTTCTACTGCTAGCCCTAATGATTTAGCAGAGTATGATTCTTATTTATTTAAAAATGAGTTTATAAATGCTGGTAATATGCTTGAGTTTCCTCAAATCGTAGAAGCTTTAAATCAAGGCGTTTTACTTCCATCTGCTAAAGTAGCTATGGAATCTGCTCTTACTTCAAATAGTGAAGATGTTTTAAATAATGCAATCCAAGTGTTTGATAAATTTTCTAATCTTGAAGCTACTACTGAAGATGGTCGACGCACTGATTTAGATATAATGCGTAAAAATCTTAGCCCAGAAACATACGCATTATATTCTGCAATGAACTTTGTTGCTCGCGAACAAGGCGTAGAGCCATTGTCTATTGCTCTTGAGTTTAGAAACTACGATGGAAATGTTGATAATGATATTAAGGCAGATCTTGATTTGCCAAAAAATGGAAATATCAACAGAGCATTAGACACTTACCCAATGAGTAGTAATTATAAAAAAGAAATATTAGCAACTCTTCGGATGCAAAAAGTAAGGGGTAATGTAATTACTGAGGATTTAATATCTTCTGTAATAAATACCTACACTTCAAAGATGAAAAAAGATCCTAGTGTTGTTGGGCCTTATATTGGTGATAGCACTGCATTCCCTAGGAATAATTATTTTTCAAATGATGAAATTATAGCAAACAGAAACCAGCTAACAAATCTTCTTGCTGATTCAGGTCAGTTTAATGATCTTTTAAAAGGAGATAATGCACTTGATACAATGGCTTTTACTTTAGGTGGTATTCTTGGTGGGGATGTAATGCTTACGTCAAGAGCTATTGTTGAAATGTTTACTACTGGAGTAGGTGCTAATGAAGAGCTGTCTGATAGAAATAGAATAAGACAAGGTTTAGCTGCTTTAAATATAGATTTAAAATACAATCCTGTTGTTTCGTCTATTGAGTCAGGTGTTCCTATGTATGAAGTTGGATATCTAGATCAGTTTGATAGCTTCCAACCTATTATGATTAATGACCAAACTTGGACTTTAGAAAAAACTGAATCAACAAGAAAACAAGATCTAACTCTTCAGTCTTTTAATAATTTAACTGTAGCTAACAATGCAGACGCTCCAAAAGCTGAAAGGGCTATTGCAGAAATAAATTACTTAGCAAGCCTTCCTCACATGGATGAAGAAACATTTATTAATAATCCTTCTAACATGGCAACGTACAAAGAAATTTTTGGTGATAATACAACAGCATTAAATATTTTTAGAAGTCGGCGCGAAGTTTATACAGGATCTAAGAATGCTAAAGATTTAAATTTGTCTTTGCAGGAAATAGAAGAAATACAAAACTTGCCTACTAATGTACCACCAAGGCCAAATCGAGATCCTAAATATACTGATACAGAAATTATGACAATGAATAGAAGTCAGTTAGCGTCTGCATTTTCTAATATAGAAGCATGGGATTCTAGATATGGAAATTACTATAATCTTGATGGTTCTTTAAAAGAACAATATGCAGCTGCTCATGCTGTTCCACCGCGTCCATTACGCACTGAGCTTTATCCACAGTACACTGATACTGAAATAATGACCATGACCGTACAACAACAGCTTTCTGCATTTCCAGAGCTATATGCATGGGACAAGCTTTATACAAACACACACAATAATGATGGAAGCCTGAGAAAGCAGCCAATAATAACTGGTTTAAATAAATGAAGATAACTGTTCCAGAGGCAAGACCTTTTAATATTGGCAGACAGCCAATGCAGTCTACAGTGCCAACAATAGGGCAAACAGGTAATGCTCAGTATGGAAGAATATTTAATCCAATAAAAAATCAATTAAATTTCTATTCTAGGATTTCTACTTACGATCCAGAGTCAATTGATCGTGTTGAAACAGTAATAGAAAAACAAGGGTTTAATGAAGAAGATGCCCGTTATCTTCGTTTGTTTGGAATTGGTTCTCAAGATAACTTTATTTCTGCGCTAGAGTTTATACAAAAGCGTAGAGATAATTATAGCGTATTAAATCGCTCTACTGGTCTTAATTTATTTCTTACCGATCCTAGCCTTCATGCATCTATTGCTATTCCTTACGGCGGTGTTGCTGCTTCTTTGCATCTTGGCAAAGGGCTTAACGCTTTAGGCTTTCAAGGCAGCGTTAGACAAATTGCGCGCGCAAAACAATTAATGCAAGGTAAAAATCTTACTGCTCAAAACCTTGCCAAAATAGGCGCTCTAGATGCAGCAGTTGTAGATGGCAGCATTACGCTTACTGAGGCGCTTACTGAGATTAACGAGGGTAAAGATCCAATAACTGAAATAGGAGACGCAGCGCTTTATACAATGGGCACAACGGCTGTTGGCGGTTTACTCGGATATGGTATAGGCGCAGCGCTTAATAGACCTATTTCTGCGCAAGCTAGGCAAGCAACCTTTGGCCGTAGATACAAAGAATATCTTAATAGTGTATCTGACGAGCCAGCAAAAAGAGGCGAAGATTTATCTTTTACTGGTGAGTGGTTTACTAATTCTTGGTTTATGAAAGCAATACCAACGCCTCTTCGTGTAACAATACAAGATAAGTTATTACCAGACTGGGCTAAGATGGATATGCTTCAGCTTGGTGGCGATAATGGAATGCCCTTTGCTATGAATCAACTTGGCAAAAGTGTAGGCAGTTCTGCGTTTACTGAATCTGCAAGACGTCAAGGTGATTGGTTTAAAGCGCTTGATGTTATTAATCAAAGCTATCGTGAAGTAAGCTCGCGTAATCCTACTGCTGAGTTCTTTAATGTTCCTGTTGGAGAATATTATGAGCGTATTCGTCGCAAGCTAGGCAAGGATAGCTTTGCACCTGATGAGTGGTACAATCACATTGGTCGTTTAATGGTTGATGAAGTGCCATATGATAAAATGACACCACAAGAGGCTGCGTCTGTTCAAGCCGCGCGTGGATTCTTTGAGCAATATGGAAAAGAGTTAGAAGAAGTTGGACTTATTAATCCAAAAGATCTTTTTGAAGACAACTATTTAAAAAATGTTGGTCGGCAAATGGAACTTCAAAGCGTTACTAGAAGTATTATTGAGCAAAACAAACGTTGGATGCGTCCACAGCAAGATAGACTTTCAACAGATATAGAAAAAATAACTAATAAGTTAAAAAGCTTACAGAAAACTGCTACAACTAGAGGCTTAACTAATAAACAGGTTAAATTTAAGGCTGAGTTAGAAAAAGATCTTGTAGGAAAACAAAACTTAATAGCTCAGTTTGATGATGCATTTGATAAAATACAAAACGCAAAATCAATTGATGAGTTAGCTTTGCTTTATAAAGAATTAGATCTTACAGCAGATATGCGTAATGCATTGCAAGACTTAGCAAAGGCTATGGATGATACAAGAGCTAGAATTAATAATGCTATGGATATGATCGATGAAATGCCATCGGTTAAATCACCTAGCAATTATCTTATGCGTATTTTTAATCGCCGCAAGATTGAATCAGACCGAGAAGGTTTAAAGAATATCTTAATGAATTGGTATCGTGAGAATCCTCAGATTATTGTTAAGGGCGATGACAATCTATTTAAAAGGCAAGAGCTAGCAACTGATCCTGTTTCTGTTGAGCGTAGAGCCAACGAAACTATAGACAACATTCTTGGAGAAACAGACGAGGATGCTGTTGATGCAATCTTTACTGGGTTTGGTCGCAGCGGCCCACTTGTATCTCGTCGCCTTAATATTCCCAATCACTTAATTAAAGACTACATTGTGACTGACATTAAGGAAGTTATGATTGCTTACACCAATCGTGTTGGCCCCCGACTGGAATATCATAAACGCTTTCGTGATCCAGAAACTGGCAAGCTAATGCCACTAGAAGCGCGAATAGATTATTACAGATCTAGGTTAATTAAAGATGGCGTTAATGAGCAGACAATAAATAAGTTTATTAAAAACTTTGTTGCTATTTATGATCAGGTTGTTGGCACAACTCTTAAACGTCCTGATGCTATAGATACAAAGATAGCTGACTTTCTTAGAACAGCAACAAGTTGGACATTTCTTGGTGGCTCTGGATTAGCAGCTATTGGTGATACTGCTTCTATTTTTATGGATCATGAGCTTAAATCTATTGGTATGTCAGTGCTTGGCTCAATGGATGATATATCTTTAAAACTTTCTAAAAGAGAACTTAATCTTGCTGGCGAAGGTTTAGAAATTACGCGTGGTATAACGCATTTAAAGTATATGGAAAGTCTAACCAACGATGTGTTTAGTAAAACTATTCCCGATAAGTTAAACAATGCTTTTTATATTATGAATGGTTTAGCGCCTATAACTGTAGCTATTAAAACTTTTGATGGTTTAGTTCGAGGCCATACTATTATTGACTCAGCGATTAAGTTGGGTGCTGGCAAGGCTAGTAAGTTTGAACAAGAGTTTTTAGCTAGGTATAATATTACTCCTAAACTTGCTAAGCAAATAGCTGACTCACCTTATGAAAAAAGTCAGGGTGGTTTGTTTTTACCCAATACAGAGGCTTGGACTGATGAAGCCGCTGTTAAAGCATTTAGAAATGCGTTGTCATCTGGTGTTATGAATAGAGTTATTATGGGTACGCCAGCAGATAAACCAATTGTAATGAGCGGTGTTGCCTATATTCCAGAGCATTTAGCTAGAATGTTACCTTTTGAAACATCTGTTGATCCAAGAGTTAAAGGATATCGCAGAGTAGAAAGTGGATTGCTTGCTTTACCGTTTACTTTTTACAGCTATACAATGGGCGCTTTAAGCAAAATTACTGCTAACCATGCTTCTGGTGCAGTTCGCAATCGGTTGTCTCATATAGCTGTTGCTATGGGTCTTGGCTATATGATTGTAAACACACGCACCCCAAACTGGGCTTGGAAGGATATGGATTTAGAGGATAAGATTATGAGATCTTTTGACTTCTCAGGTCTTGCTGCAATTTATAGTGATGCGGTTTATCGGGGTATAGCAATGGCTAGTGAAATGGGATTTGAAAACAACTTTCCCATCCAACCAAAGTTTCAAGCTCCACCAGATAAGATTGGTGCATTAGTTTCTTTAGGTGGTGCTCCTGCTGATTGGAGTTATGAAGTATTAAGCTCTATAGGGCAGATGCTTTCTGGTGATGTGCAAGACGGAGCTAAAGGTCTTATTCGCATGACGCCTCTTATAGAAACTATGGCTACTGGTGATGTAATTAAAGATACAGCCAAAGATCTGACTGGGTATTTACCCAACAGACAGTAAGGTTTGAAATTAATTAGTAACTATGGTAACGAAAGCTAAGCCAGATAGGAGATAGATATGGCGTCCTTTGTTAAAATAAACGACTTCGTTGCAAACGCCGTTGAGAATATGGACTTAGAAAGTGATCAACTTGTAATTGCTTTGTCTAATACAGCACCATCATCAGAAAGTTCTAATCCAACTGCTGATGGCAATGGCATTCTTGGCAATGTAACTCAAATAAGCTATAGCAATATTTCAGGATCTAATCCTAGAAATTTAACAAGAACTTCATCTGGACAAACAGGTGGTGTTTACAAACTTGTTCTTGCTGATCTTACGCTTACTGCATCAGGCGGTAGTGTTGCGGCGTTTCGTTATGTCTACATTTATAATGACACTGTAACATCGCCAGCAGATCCGTTGATTGGTTACTATGACTATGGTTCAAGTTTAACGCTAAATGATGGCGATACATTTACCATCGACTTTAGCCCATCAAACGGTGTTATTCAGCTTACTTAGTAAGGAGTAGTTTATGGCCGTTCTTAAAAATCGGGCAAAGATGTCCACCAGTACAACGGGTACTGGAACAATTACGCTTGGCAGTGCTGAGGATGGTTATCAGAGTTTTGCCGATGCTGGTGTAGCAAACGCAGATGTAGTTCGTTATGTCATTGAGGATGGTAATAACTTTGAGATAGGCACAGGCACCTATACAAGCTCTGGCACTACCCTTACACGAACTGTAAGCGAAAGCAGCAACTCAGACGCAGCTATTAATCTTAGTGGTTCAGCCACCGTGTTTATCGGGGCTACGGCTGAGGATATACAAAACTTCGTAGCTAGCACTGGTACAGCGACTGCACCCAATGACAATGTCAGTATTGCGATTGGTGGTCAGGCAGTGGCCTCTGGTACAAATTCCATTTCGTTGCAGCGAGCTAATAGCTCTGGCCTTGATAGTATAGCTGCGGCCATAGGTAACACGACAAGTTCTTATGGCGCTCACGGCTCTAATTCAATTTCGATTGGCGCTCTGTCAAAGGCTACAACCCTTGCGGGTACGGCTGTTGGCTATGGAGCCAATTCCACCCATACAGCGTCGAGTGCTTTTGGAACTTCGGCTACTACGACAGCAAATAGTCAGGTTGCTTTAGGCGGCTCTGGGTACACTGTAAGAATATCAGGTGCCTATACCCTCCCTTCGTCCGACGGAAGTGCCAATCAGGTACTTACTACGGATGGCTCAGGTGCTGTTACATTTGCAGATGCTGGTGGTGGAGACCCAGACCTCTATCGTGACAATGCTTCAAGTGCTACAACACCCTCGGCGACTGGTTCCAATGCGGTGGCTGTCGGAAATAATAGTGTAGCCTCTGGAACAGATAGCTTGGCTCTTGGCGCTTATGCTAATGCGACAGGCTTTAGAGGCATAGCCGTAGGGCGTAATGTCTACGCCACCTCAACGGGGTCAAACGCCTTTGGGGTCAATGCATACAGTGCGGAACAGGACACAATAGCCCTAGGCAATTCCAGAGCATTTGGGGGCGCTCACGCATTCGCATCAGCTATTGGTAATAACACTACAACTTATGGCGCAGGACAAGCATACGCCTTGGCTTTGGGGTTCGTTGCAAAAGCCCATAACGCCAACTCCATTGCAATCGGTCGAAGCGCCACTGTGACACATGATGATAGTGTAGCTCTGGGCCGAAACGCAGCTTCATCGGCAGCTAACCAAATTACACTAGGAAGCTCATCTGATAGTGTACGCATATCTTCTGCTTACACTCTGCCCACCGCAGACGGTACAAACGGACAGGTATTAACTACTGACGGATCAGGAGCAGTCACGTTTGCGGACGCAGGTGGTGGTGGATCGCCAGACCTTTTTTCTGAGAATTATACTAGCGGTACTAAGCCAGCTACGACAGGAACGAATGCCGTTGCGATTGGAAAAGGCAGTTCAGCTGCGGGAACTGAAGCCATTGCGATGGTCGATGGTACGGCAGATAGCCAAGATAGTTTTGCTGTCGGCGGTATCGTTCAGTCTGCCATTGGTGGCTATGCTATAGGCAAGTCGGCACAGGTATATAGCCAATATGGTTTGGCCCTTGGAAAATCATCATTAGTTACAGCAGCAACGGATGGAACAGCTGTTGGTGTGTCTTCT
>Ga0213863_10000898_pt1 | contig 22235 bp, 40 predicted proteins | sample PICome_8_FD_160128 | JGI IMG/M metagenome (GOLD analysis project Ga0213863, IMG submission 160128) | Coastal seawater microbial communities near Pivers Island, North Carolina, United States - PICO497 | ecosystem: Environmental > Aquatic > Marine > Coastal | place: USA: North Carolina... | reverse complement strand
CTTAATAAAATCAAGTGGTGTTGTTGAAGTTAATATACAACATATATTGTCTGATATTACGTTAAATAATAAACTTGCTGTAAAATATAAATCAAATAATACAAGTCTTTATGTAAATGGTTTTGAGGTTGCTACGGGTTTATCTGCAAATATGCCAAGTGGATTAAATAAATTAAACTTCAATAGGTTTGATGGAGCAGAAGACTTCTACGGAAACACAAAAGAACTAGCGTACTACAATACAGCACTAACAGACCTTGAATTAGAAACACTTACAAGCTATCGCTCATTAAACGAATTAGTAACAGAATTAAACTTAAAAGCATTATAAAATGGCTAACACATTAAAATTTGGTAACGGAGAATGGTATGGAAAGAAAGATACTATCCTTGCTTATAATGATGAGAATAACAATTACAAACCTTTACCATTTGATTTTAGTAGAGCATCAAGTGCTACAAGGGTAAACAAAGCTGGTTTAATCGAAACAGTTGGTAGTGGGGAGCCAAGAATTGATTTTAAGGATAATACTAAAGGTGCTTTGTTGTTAGAGCCTAGTAGGACTAATTTAATAACAAATTCAAATAATCTAACTACTTGGAATGGTGCAGCTATGACAAGAACTTTTGTTGATGATTTAATTAATCCATCAAGTGTTTTGGGTGGCTCTAAATTAACACAAACATCAAGTGGTGGTTATGCTTGGCTTTCAAGAACGTTTACTGGAAACGAAACATTTAGTGCTTTTGTAAAAAAAGATAGTTCAAATTTTGCAAGATTATATGCTGCAAATAATACTGTTTACTTTGATATTGTTAATGGTACAATAGAAACAGAGGTTGGTAGTGATATAACAGATAAATCTATTATTGATTACGGAAATGGTTGGTTTAGAGTTTCAATGAGTGTAAATAGCACCGCTGCAAGTTATGTGAGAATATATCCAGCATCAAGTGGTAGTTCTTCAAGTGGTACGAATAGTTTGTTTGTATATGGCACACAACTAGAACAAGGCAGCTACGCTACATCTTATATTCCTACATCTGGAAGTGCAGTAACGAGGTTGGCTGATGCTTGTAATAATGGAGGTAATGAGCAAGTAATAAATTCAACAGAGGGTGTATTTTATGCAGAGGTAGAAAACTCATCTCCATCAACATCAACAAGAGGTTGGGTTTTGCAAAGTTCACTAAATAATGGTTCGGATTTAATTAGTATAAGATTTAATAGTTCTCAATTAATCAATATGTATTTAAGAGCAAATTCTGTAACAACTATAAATGTAAATGTTTCAAATACATATAATGGGTTTATAAAAATAGCGTTAAAATATAAAAGTGGAGAAAATTCTTTATGGATAAATGGTGTTGAAGTACATTCTAATTCTACTACTTTTTCTTTCAGTAACTCTTTATCTAATTTAAGTAATTATGATGGTTTAGGAAATTATGGTTATTTCAACATAAAAGACACAAAACTTTACAACACAGCATTAACAGACAACGAATTACAAAAATTAACAACAATATAAATAAATAAGTAATGAGAATAGCAAAATACGAATTCGATAGTAGAGAAGCAGCACAAAGTAAAATAGATGCTTTAGGAACTGCAACTGATGAAGATGGAAACCAATATCCAACTCACAAAAGTACTATTGTACAACTAGGAAATATTGTTCTTGAACAAGGAGAATATGACGAAGATGGAGAAGAAGTAACTGCTCCAGTATTATCAGAAGGTTGGCATATTGACGTATGTTGGAACGATGCAGATATTACTACAATAGAACAAGAAGCAGTTTTAGATGAAGATGGTATGATAGTAACTCCAGAAGTAACATCAGTAGACCATCCTTATGGTTGGAAAACTTACGCAGTTGATATTGAAGGTAATGGTGTACATTCTTTCTTTGGATTAGACTACGAATCACACAAAATCTAATAAAGTGGATATGCAAGATATTAAATTAGGTGCTTTAAACTTTATAACCTTTATGGTTAGTTTTTCTGATATTGAGCAATGGTTGAAATTAACTCTACTTTTAGTATCTATTGTGTACACAATTATGAAGATTTACAATCTAGGTAAAAAAAACGATGACAAAATACTTTAAAGAAGTAGAATATAAAATGGATGCAGACTTTCTTGCTAAACTAGACAAGGCAAGAGAGTTTGCTAAAGTACCATTTGTAATTAATTCTGCTTATAGAAGTCCAGAACATCCAGAGTCTATAAAAAATCCTACATCAAGTCATATTAAAGGTCTTGCAGTAGATATAAGAACAACTGATAGTAGAACTAGATACAAGGTTTTAAATGCTCTTATACACGTTGGTTTTAATCGTATTGGTATTGCAGATACATTCATACACGTTGATGATGATAAAGATAAATCTCAACAAGTAATTTGGACATACTAATTGGTTTACTGCATTTAACAATGTTTCTTTGTGGTTGTTTAATAAGACTAGATACAATAAAATATCCTAAACTACTAATTACACTTAACCTAATACTAATAATAATTCTTTTATTATGGATAGCAAGAAATTAAAAAACAATGGTAAAGGTACTTTCTTTGGCAATTTATTAAGAAGTCTTGTAAAGACTGGTAAAAAAGCATCTCCTATATTTGATGCAATTACTGGTGGTAAAGTATCTGATATAATAAAAGCTATTAGTAGCAATAAAGAACTAACAGAAGCAGAAAAAGAAATGTTAGTTAAAGAACTAGAGCAAGACGTTATAGAGATGCAAGAGATTACTAAACGTTGGCAATCTGATATGTTGTCTGATAGTTGGTTAAGTAAGAATATAAGACCATTAAGCCTAGCTTTTTTAACATTAAGTATGTTTACTTATATAATACTTGATAGTTCTTTAGATGCTTTTAAAATAGACCAGCAATGGATATCTTTACTTGGTAACTTACTAATGCTTGTTTACGGAGGTTATTTTGGTGCAAGAACATTAGAAAAAATAAGAAAAAATAAGTAACTACTTTTTTATTTAAAAATAAATATATAACTTTACATTTTTTTAAGTAACTATTTAAGTATTTATATTTATGTATGCCATACATATAATTATATTAATAGATTAAAAATAAAACAATAAATAGATTAAAAATAAATATAAGTCTTGGGAGAACTTGTATTTGTTAATCTGTGTTAATAACTATATTTTATTAATACATATATAAATAGTATATTTGAGTACTAGATTATTTTTTCCCATAAAGTATTTTTTAGTTTTGTTTTAATTATCATTTGCATTAAGAAGGAGGGTCTAAAAGCTCTCCTTTTTATATTTTAACATTTCTTTAACACTTTTTTATTTTGTTATTACATACTTTTGTAAAAACAAATAATAATTATGAGAGTAAACGAATCACTTTGGGATGCATTAAAAAATACAATTGAAATGCATACTGAACAAGACCACAACATTACAGATGTGTTGATTAACTATCAAGTTAAAGAGAATAATGGAATTAAAAATATTATTAAATTAAATGTAACAATAGATTAAAATGGAAAAATTAAGAAAGATTCAAGCCGAATTAAAAGCACCAAAAAACCAAAGAAACAATTTTGGAAAGTACAACTATAGAAGTTGTGAAGATATCCTAGAAGCAGTTAAACCTCTACTGGATAAACACAAATGTACATTAACAATCTCTGATGAAGTAAGAGAAGTATGTGGTGTATTATTTGTTGAAGCAATTGCATTTATATCTGATGGTATAGATTCAGTACATACAAAAGCACAAGCTGGTATAGACCCAAACAGAAAAGGAATGGATATAGCACAAAGTTTTGGTAGTAGTTCATCTTATGCACGTAAGTACGCTTTAAATGGTTTATTTTTGATTGATGATACAAAAGATGCTGATTCTACAAACACACACGGAAAAGGTGCTAAATCAACTGAAAAGAGTTGGTTAAATAAAGGTACTGCTGAATTTAAGAAAGTACAGACATACTTAAAAGGTGGTGGTAACATTTCTAAAGTTGAAGAAAAGTACAGAATATCAAAAGAAGTAAAAGAACTTTTAACTAAATAATATGAATAGTATAGAATTAAAACCAACAGAAAACAAAGACTATTACAGACTATTTTTAAACGGAGTAGATGTAACTGGCGAACAAGAAAGAAGCACTTTTAGACATATTATAGAAGTGATTGATAACGGAATTACAACTGGAATATAAATTAAAAACAAGTAAAATTATGAGTACAAACAAAAGTTATTTATTAGGAGATGTTGAATTAAGATTGGATGAGATTAAAAGTCTTAAACAATATTTTGAAAACGTTTTAACTTACAACGCAAAAAGAGAATTAGTTGCAAAGAAAGGAGAAGATGGAAAAGAGTTAAAGAAATTAAAATTAAACTTTTCTATTTTTGAAGAAGGCAACTATGGTCAAAATGTTTCTTTTACAATTCCACAAACAAAGGAACAAAGAGATAATGGAGAGAAGAAAAGATATGTTGCCAATGGTAAAATTTACTATGCATCAGACAACTTACAATCTTTTGTTCAAAAGTCAGAAGCAAAGGCAGAAAAAGCAACACCAGTTGCAGCAGATGATTTGCCATTTTAAATTATAAGGGAGGTGTAAAAGCCTCCTTTTTTTTTGACTATGTGGAACTATAAAGGACAAAGAATAAAATCAAGAGAAGATTTACCAGCAGAAGCAGTTGGGTTTGTTTACAGAATACTTAACAGACGAACAGAACAAGTTTACATTGGTAAAAAGATATTGCTTAATAAACGTACAAGACCACCTTTAAAAGGATATAAAAGAAAAAGAATTGACTACGTTGAAAGTAACTGGATGAAATATACTGGTAGCAATAAAGAAAGTAAAAAATGGGAAATAGAAAATTGTTATAGAGAAATTATATATATTTGCTACAACAAGACAATGATGAGTTATTATGAAACAAAACTACAATTTACCGAAAACGTTTTAGAAAATGATAAATTCTTAAATGATAATATACTTGGTAAATTTTACAAGAAAAAAATACAAAAATATATAGATGACGAACAAAACAAAAATACAAGATGATGATACAAAGAGAATGTTTATGCAACTTATGGAGGATGATGCCTATGTTGATATTAGTGAAGATGTTAAATATCCACCAGTTGCAATAAGTTGTGGCACTTATAACGATGTAAATCATAATGGAGATGTTGTAGAATATCATATACCAATTGGTACTTATGGTAATTTCAGCTTTATACAAGCTCCACCAAAAAGTATGAAATCGTTCTTTTCTAGTTTACTTGTATCAGCATATCAAAGTGATTCAAATAAATATAGTGGCTTATTAAAAGGACATAGAAAAGGCAGAAAGATAATTCATTTTGATACAGAGCAAGGAAAATTTCATTGTCAAAAAGTATTCCGTAGACCAATACTAATGAATGATATGCCAGATGATGATAATTATTATACTTATGCTTTAAGAACAATGAGTTATAAAGATAGAGTTGATTTTATTGATTACATCTTAAATGACAAGTTAGAAGGTAAAGATATTGGTTTAGTTATTATTGATGGTATTGCAGATTTAGTTGCTGATGTAAATAATTTAGAACAATGTAATGAAGCTATACAAAAGTTAATGAGTTGGACAGATGAGTTACAGTGTCATATTGTTACAATTATACATAGTAATTATGGTTCCGACAAACCAACGGGACATTTGGGGTCTTTCCTCGAGAAAAAGGCGGAGACACAAATTAAGTTAGAAAAAAATGGTGTAAATCTAGGATGGATATCTGTTGAATGTAAAAGAAGCAGAAACAAAAGTTTTGAAACGTTTAGTTTTACTATAAACGAAAAAGGCTTGCCAGAATTTGTAGATAATAATATAGATTTATAAAAAACAAAAACAATGAAATATATAGAAAGAAAAAACAAAATTATAAATGACAAATATACAGAATATGTATATGAAGCGTTTGACATACAAAACAAAGAAGAAACAACTGTTAAAATACCAATAAATTTTAGTGAGTGTAAAACATTTGATTGGAATATTGGTGTTATTTATGGTGGTTCTGGTACTGGTAAAACAACTTTATTAAAAGAATTTGGAGATTTAACTTTAGATGAATTTGATAATGAAAAGCCTTTGATTAGCAATTTTGATTGGTTAGAGCCACAAGAAGCAACTTTTTTATTATCAGCTATGGGTTTATCTTCTGTTCCAACTTGGTTAAGACCATTTAGTTTATTAAGTAATGGAGAACAATACAGAGCATCTCTTGCTTATAAAGTCGGTAAATCATCTAAAAATGATGTTATATTGATTGATGAGTTTACGTCTGTTGTAGATAGAGATGTAGCAAAAGCAATGAGCAATGCTTTACAAAAATACATTAGAAAATACAATAAAAAAATTATACTAGCATCTTGTCATTTCGATATTATGGAATGGTTACAACCAGATTGGACTTATTCACCATTAAAAGGGCGTCTTGAGAGAGCGTCAAGTCGAAGGCAAAGACCAAAAATTGAATTACAGATATTTCGATGTAGATATGAAACTTGGAATATATTCAAGCAACATCATTATTTAAGTCAAGATTTAAACAAAGCAGCTAAATGTTTTTTAATGTTGTTTAATGATAAACCAGTTGCTTTTATGGCTATATTACCAATGCCAAGTGGAACAATACAAAATGCTTTTAGAGTTAGTAGATTAGTTGTTTTACCAGACTTTCAAGGTTTAGGCATAGGTATTAAAATACTTAATGTTTTTGGCTCTATGTATAAAAAAGACAAAAAAACACTATACATAAAGACATCAAATCCATCATTATTTAAAGGTATGGTTAGAAATGATAAACATTGGCTTTTAACAAATGAAAATAATAATGTTAATCAAATAAAAAAAACAAACAAAAAACTTTTAGAAGAAGGTAAAGATAATGGTTTGAAATTAAGAAAAGAAAGTGTAACTAAAAGTTATAAGTATATCGGACAAGAACATAAAGATGATATAGATATATTAACTTTTAATGCAAATGCTTACAAAGAAGTTGCTCAAAATCAAATCAGTATCTTTGACATCGAAGGAGTATAAAAAATAAAAAATATGAAAGATTATAAATACACATATCAAAACAATTGTTTTAATGCTAAATTAAGTAATTTGCTAGATAAAAAAAGAACTATAATAGACATTGATTGTTTACTTTATAAAATAGGGTGTAAAACTAAAATTATGTTTGACCATAAAAAATCAACAGATAAAACATCAATAGCATCTTTAAGAGCTTATAGTTTATTTGCTAAAAAAGATTTTTATTGTTACATAGTTATTAATGATTTAGACGAAAAAGGAGATATATTAAATAACAAAACAAAAATATATGAAATAAAACCTTTTAATGAAGTTAAAAATAAATTTGAAAAATCTAATTATATAAAGGATTTTTTTATATTATGTAATGATAAAGAAGTAAAACATTTTTTTAGTGTTGAAAATCATTTAGAGTACAAACAAAAGATAAAACAACAACAACTTTTATTTTAAATAAATAAACATTATATTGCGTTTATGCTAAAATGGAAAGAAAAAGATTTATTTGAATGGTTGTCAAAAAACCATTACAAGACATTAGTAAACAGTAAAAATCCAATATCAAGATGGGATTGCTACGACATTGAAACGCAAAGCAGAATAGAATTAAAGTGTAGAAAGAAACATTACGATACTTTAATACTTGAAAAGTCTAAATACGATGCTTTAATAAAAGAATCAAACAAACATTTTGATGTGCCAATATACATCAATAGTACACCACAAGGTATCTATCTATTTAATTTAAACAAAGTAGATTTAAAATGGTTTGAAAAATCATTACCAGCAACATCAGAATTTAAAAACAGAAGGTGGGTTAAAAAACAAGTAACAGAGATAAATATAAAACAAGCTATAAAACTAAAATAAATGGAAACAATTAAACTATTAAACAACGAAGTATTTAACAAGCAAGACATTTTAAGCAAAATGATGGACGATGAATTTTACTATGGGTATCTTGGTGTAAATGCGTTATCAAGTTCAGCATCAAAGAAACTTTTAGATTCTCCTTATGCTTATTATCGTTCACTAACAGAAAAGCAAACAAATGTACAAGCATTAAGAGATGGGCAATTAATACACCTTATGGTGCTTGAGCCAGAAAAGGTAGATTACTTAACTTTTACAGAAGGTACAAAGGCATCAAAGCAATATAAGTTAGCAGTACAAGAGGTTGGCTCACACAACGTATTTACTAATGCAGAATACTATAAGGCTAAAAAGATATCAGAAAGGGTAAGAAGTGTAACTGATGTAAAGAATATGTTGGATGGTGCAAGATTTGAAATACCAGCAATTGATACCTATAATGATTTAGCATTTAGAGGTAAAGCAGATATATTAAAAGATGGTGTTGTAATAGATTTAAAAACAACTGCTGACATAAAAGGTTTTGAAAGGTCTGCACATCACTTTTCTTATAATCTACAAGCTGCATTATATTTAGAATTGTTTGGAGCATTTGACTTTGAATTTATTGTAGTTGATAAAAATACACTTGACGTTGGTATATTTAAATGTTCACAAGACTTTATTGATAGTGGTAGAAGAAAACTAGACATTGCCACAGAAAGATATTATGACTACCTACAAACAGAAAATATAGAAGATTATGTTACAAAAGGAACTTTGTAAGAATAAAGAGATTGTTGCTTACAGAAGTTGTGTTGATAGCTACTTTAGTAATGGAGATAGAAAAGACATTATGGAATATTGGCTACAACTATTTGAACAGAAAAGATTTTGTGAAGCAAAGGGAGTAGAGAAAGCACTTGAACTAATTGATATATATGAAGATTTAAATGCCAAAGATTAAAAAAAAAATTAACTCAAATAAATGGAATTATAAACATCAACAATATTGTTTTAAAAAAGGTTTTATTATTTACCCAGTTGTATGTGGTAAGATGTTTAAAGTTTATTGCAATAGAATAAAAGGTAATTACTATATGAAAGGAAAAGAATTTAATAAAGAAGAATCATTCCAAGCTATTTGGGATTTATACACAAAAATATACAACTATGACATTAATAAGATACGAGATTAAAGCTGGATTTTTTAAAGGATTACTGCTTGGTATAAGACATTATACATTTGATGATGTTGAAATGTATGAAGAAGATATAGTATTATACATTGGTATCTTTCAAATAATAGTAACTAAAATATACGAGAAATAATGAATACAAGAGAAAAATGGGCAGAGATGCAAGAAGAACAAGATAGCATTGTTAAATCAGTTGTAAGTTCATATAAAGAACGCTCAAGAGTTGGTATAAAGAAATACAACAAAACAATGGATAGAAACGATTTAAGCACCTTTGAATGGCTACAACACCTACAAGAAGAATTAATGGATGCAACATTATATATTGAAAAACTAAAACAAACATTATGTACAAAAGAAAATTAATACAGAAACTACAACAACTAATTGACAAACTACCACCTTGCATTAGAAGACAAGATGCAATGGATGACTTAATGGATTTAAAGTTAAGTAAATCAGATTATCATTACATATCATTAAAAAACAAATACAAAGAGTTATGAATAAATCAAGCACAGAAAAAGGATTGATATCATTTATAGTAATGGCATCAATAGTTGCTTATATTATAATTGGTATTGTTTATATTACAATTTCGTAAATGTTAAAGAAATGTTAAAATGTATTAACATAGTTGTTAATTAAATAATTTGTTTTATATTTGAGTATTATTAATTAAAAATATAATATATATGAAATTTTCAGAATACAGATTAGAAAACAAGGAACAAGGAAGAGGTAGCTTTTGGGGATTATCTAAATTAGCTAGAAATAATTTTAGAGTTTATGCAAGTTGCATAATTAATGTTACGGACTCAATAGAAGAAAAACATAATGGTGTGTTTTTAAACGGTGCAACCTCTAAAAATATAGCTCTTTTATTTGATTCAAAAGAAGAAGTAATAGCTTTTACTGAAAGTTGTGGTGCTAAAAATGTAAACGACTGGAGTATAGAGAGAATAAGTATGATGATTTAAAAAAAAACAACGGGAGGGTAAAACCTCCCTTTTAAAACAAAACAAAATATTATGGAATTTAACAAATCAAACAGAGAAGCCTTAATAACTAATTTAAGAGAATCTAACGAAAGTTTAAGAATAAAGATTGAAGTACATAAACAAATGGAAGAACAACATAGTACAGTTGATGTTCTATGGCAATTAGTTGAAATAGAATCATTAAAAGTATCTATTAAAATGATTGAAAAAGCATTAATAGATAATAATCCTTTTAATTTAGATGTAGACTTTTGCGAATAATAAACTATAAAAACAAAACAAATGAAAAAATTACAAACATTATGAAGTTACACAAAAGCATACTAGATAGAGCAAACAATCCTACAAAGGAGGAAAATGAAAGATTTAAGAAACTACTTAAAAAAAATGCAGAGAGAAAAAAAAATAAAAACAATGGGAGAGTAAAACCTCTCTTTTAAAACAAAACAAGATGAAAAAATTACAAACTTTAGTATTGATTTTAGCACCAAGCTATTTTATAGCAAGAATGTTATTAGGTTTAATCTTTAACGTATAATTATGAAGAAGATGCTTACAAGATTCGGAGAGTTCTTATTTGTGCTACTTATGATTATGATAGTTGCTTATATGTGCTTATGGTTTATATCAATGATATTAATATTATTTAATAGTTAAAAACAAAACAAAATGGAAGAAACACTAGATTTAATTAAAAGTTATGTAAACATAACAGACAATTTATGGCTACAAAGACAAGTAGAAATACTTGAAGTTCAAATACAATTAGAGTTAGAAAATGCAAAACAAGAATACAAATAATATGGAATTAATTAAACTAATAAATACAATAGACCCAGAATATTTCAATACTGATTTTTGTATAAATTCATTACCAAATGAAGTAACTTTAATTCTAGATACTGAACAATACTTAATAGAAGTAAGTTTAAAGAATGAGATATTAGAAACTAATTTCTATCAAGGAGAAGAAATATACAAAGCATCAGATGATGAGATAGATTACATCTATAACTATCTTGAACAATTATTAGCAGACAAGATAGAAGAAACAAAACAATACTACAACGAACACAATTACAATTACCAAATATGGAACTAACAAAAAAGAATTTAGAAAAGATTAGTGGTGCAATAATAACATCATTTGTAAATCAACATTTTTTAGAAGAAGCAATGCGTACTGGTCTATTTAGGCACAGAGTAAAGAACAACGTAAACAGAACTATAAAAGAGTTAATGCATATAGAATCTGAATACTATAATAAGATTGAAGATGTAGACGATAAAGGTTTAGGAGATAAACTAATTGCAAATAAATTAGAGTTTGTTAAGTGGGTCTTAAATGAATTTGACTTTAATGATTTTTGTAAGATACAAGAAGTATGCAAAGCATATACATTAAACAAAGAAGAAGTAACAAACGTAACAGACAAAATATTAATTGATAACGGAGCAAAATAAAATGAATATAGAAGATATAAAAAAAATAGGAGATAGTGTAAAAGAAGCATCTGGACTTGATATATTTGACAACACAAGAAGAAGAGATTATGTAGAAATGAGAGCATTAGTATGTTATGTTTTAAGAAAGAAAATGAGGATAGGTTTAACAAACATAGCTTTATACTTTCAATCAGAAGGGAAGACAATGCATCACGCAACAGTAATACACCTTGTTAAGATGTACCCAGTATATAAGAAATACAATTCTAGTTTAGAATGGATAGAAGATAGTTTTGAAGAACTCAACAATTTAGAATTTAATCAAGATTCTTATATAAAAAATCAATACTTGTCATACAATTACGATAAACTACAAGAGAAATATAAAGATTTAAAAGACACTATAAAAAACAATCGTATTCTTGACGTATTAAAAGATATACCAGAAGATAAAATAGATGAGGTTATTGAACGTATAAACATACTTAAAAAGAGCTGGGATTGGAAAAGTAAAGACAAGTGTGAAGTAATAGAAGCATCAAGTGGTATAAGTGATTTTGCTTATTAATAAATAAAACTTATAGTAATTAATTTTTGTATAAGAAAATAATATAGTTAATTATTTGTAAAATGTAGTTTTAAAAGTATTATATAATTATATGTTTATTTAGTAACTATTTATCATTGTGTATGCATTCATACATAAACGTTGAGAGATAATCAAATAAAAATATATTTCTATGTACTTGGGGTAACTATACCCTTTTCAAAAGTGTTAATAAAATAGTATAAGTACTTAATAAACTTTAACTTATTTATATTACTTTGTTGCAAACACAATACTATGTTAGAGAAGATATTTCAATCTCACAATAAGTGGATAAACACCACACTAAAATTTGGGTGTAATAGAGAGGAAGCAGAGGACATTGTATCACATATGTACCTTGTTATTGGAAAGATGCTTAAAAAGGGTTTAAACATAGCCTACGGAGATGAAGTCAACTATTATTATATCTATTTAACTTTACGTTCTACCTTTTTACAAATGAAGAATAAGCAGAAGAAACAAAACAAAATATCTTTAGATTTAGTTTTAGATTTAGAATCTGGAGAATATATTGATTTCTATGATGCAAATGATATTGTTGAACAAGAACTACAAAAGTTACATTGGTATGATAAAAAAGTATATAATCTAATACAAGACGAATATAGTATAACTGAACTATCAAAGAAAACAAATATTACATACCATTCTTTATACAACACATACAGAAAAGTAAAAGATAGACTAAAAGAAAAATTAGAAGAATGAAGCTAGGAAACCTTATTGAAAGAATTACATACTATACTGGTATCAAATGGATAGTTAAAAAGATATGGGGAGATGATTGTGGTTGTGATGAAAGACAAGAAAAACTAAATGATATTGAACTATGGTAGAAGATAAAATTATTTGGCAAGGTGTAAAAGAAAGAACAACATCAACAATGTCAAATGAAGATTTTAAAATAATGTGTAAACTACATTCAAAGTATTTTAATCATAAATATAGTGAGCCTTGTACTTGTAACAAAAAGATGTTAAGGAACTGGATTCAACAACTTGACGAAAAGTTAATATAATTAATTTAAAGCCTAGCAGTAAAATGTTAGGTTTTTTTTATTATATAATTAGTAAACTAATTTAAACTGATTATGGACGGAAGAACAAATAACAAAGGAACAAAAGGAAATAAAGGAGGTAGACCATCTAAAGCAGAGGAAGTTAAGATGATTGAAAGACTTACACCATTAGAGCCAAAAGCATTTAAAGCACTTGAAAAAGGAGTAGAAGAAGGTAATTTTAAATACGTTCAAATGTTTTATAATTATTATGCTGGTAAACCAAAAGAAACAAAAGATATATCAATAACATCAGAACAACCTTTATTTGATTTAGATTAGTGTTTCAAGTTACAACTGCAATAAAGAAACTTTATAAGTTAAAGAAAAGAAAGAAAGTAATTCAAGGTGGTACATCAGCTGGTAAAACATTTGGTATACTGCCTATACTTATTGATAGATGTATAAGAACACCAAACACAGAAACAAGTGTAGTATCTGAATCTATCCCACATTTGCGTAGAGGTGCAATGAAGGACTTTCTAAAGATTATGATAGCAACCAATAGGTTTAGAGATAGTCAATGGAATAGGTCTGCTTTAAAGTACACATTTACAAATGGTAGTTACATAGAGTTTTTTAGTGTTGAACAACCAGATAAATTAAGAGGTGCAAGAAGGAATGTATTGTATGTGAATGAAGCAAACAATGTACCTTTTGAAGCATACACACAATTAAGTATTAGAACAAGTGGCGATATATGGATTGACTTTAATCCAACTGCTAATTTTTGGGCGCATAAAGAAGTTGTAGGCAACGATGATGCAGACTTTATTACACTAACATACAAAGACAACGAAGCATTACCAGAAACTATTGTAAACGATATAGAAGCTGCAAGAGATAAAGCAAAGACAAGTACTTACTGGAGCAACTGGTGGAAAGTATATGGTCTTGGTCAAATAGGAAGTTTAGATGGTGTATGTATTCCAGATTGGAAAGAGATTAAACAACTACCAGCAGAAGCAAGGTTGTTATGTTACGGAATGGACTTTGGTTATACAAATGACCCAACAACATTAATTGGTTTATACAAATACAATAACACTTATATTTTAGATGAGGTTATACATCAAACTAAATTACTAAACGTAGATATATCAAATATACTTAATCAACTTAATATAGATGATATAATATATGCAGATTCAGCAGAGCCAAAATCAATTGCAGAATTAAGAACATACAGACATAAAGTAATGCCAGTTAAAAAAGGTAAAGATTCAATTGTGTATGGTATCAACTTAATAAATCAAAATGATATCTATGTAACCTCAACAAGTAAAAATCTAATTAAAGAATTACAGAGTTATAGTTGGATGAAAGATAGAGAGGGTAACACTATTAATAAACCAATTGATGCTTTTAATCATTGTATTGATGCAGCACGTTATGCAATTACATCACAGTTAAGTAGTCCAAACAAAGGTAAATACAATATAAGGTAATGAGTAATGAGGAAATGATTTCTACTATTCAATGCTTTATACATCACAAAACAAATAAGCAAATAAGAATATTGAAACCAAAAACACCAAGTCAGTTTTTATTACTTACAAGTCTATATGAAAAATGTATAGGCTTTTTTATAAAACATTAAGATAATAGTATTATATATATATGAAGATTGAAATAAACGTACCAACATCATTAAGTGAAGTTACATTAGGCCAATATCAAAAGTTCTTAAAGATAGCAGAAGATAATCCAGAGGGTAATTTCTTAAATGCTAAAATGATAGAAATATTTTGTGGAATACCTTTAAGTGATAGCTACAAATTAAAGATGAGTAGTGTTACTGCTATTATAGATATACTGAATGAATTGTTAAGTCAAACACCAAAAAGAGTAGAGCAATTTACAATGAATGGTGTTCAATATGGATTCATACCAGACTTGGACGAAATGAGTTTAGGAGAATATGTAGACTTGGATGGTAGCGCAAGTGATTGGAACAATATGCACATTGCAATGAATGTATTGTACAGAAAAATAAAAATAAAGAAATCTGGCAAATACAATATAGTTGAATACAATGTAGAGAATCCAGAGAAGATGAAAGATATGCCTTTAGATGCAGCAATTGGTTCTTTGTTTTTTTTTTACAATTTAGGAATGGAACTGTCGAAGCATACGATACTTTATTCCAACAATCAAGCGGAGATGGAGGCTTATCAAGAGCAGCTAATTTCGGAAACAAATGGGGTTGGTATCAATCAATTTATGGACTCGCTAACGGAGATATTACAAGATTTGAAGATATCACTAAATTAAATATTCATCAATGCTTTACAATGTTATCATTTATGAAAGAGAAAGCAGAGCTGGAAGCAAAACAAATAAAAAGTAAATTCTAATGAAGGGTTTTTATCAAGTAACGGAAACAATAAAGAATCAATTATTATCAGATGTAAACGTTAATAATGTAACAACTGGAGATATCACAAAGATTGATTTAAGTAAACAAACAATGTTTCCTTTATCACACATAATAGTAAATAATGTAAATAACGAAGATAATGTATTACGTTTCAGTTTATCTGTTTTGTCTATGGATATTGTTGATGTTTCGAAAGAAGCAACAGTAGATATTTTTAGAGGTAATGATAATGAGCAAGACATATTAAATACTCAATTAGCAGTACTTAATAAATTAGCACAAGTATTAAGAGGAGGTACATTACACCAAGATTTATATCAGTTAGATGGCACACCAAATTTAGAACCTTTCTATGATAGGTTTGAAAATGAATTAGCTGGATGGGCAATGACATTTGATGTTCTTGTAAATAACGATATCAATATATGTTAAAGAATGTACAACAAGAGCTGAATAGATTTGCAAAGTATGTTATACAGCAATCAAGAACGAATCTAACAAAAGGTAAAAAGAATAGTTCTAAAGCACTTTATAACAGTTTAGACTACGATATAAACGTAAGTCCAAATAGCTTCTCTTTAAGTTTCTTAATGGAAGATTATGGTGTATTCCAAGACAAGGGTGTAAGTGGTATAAAAAAGAAATATAACACACCTTATAGCTATACAAATAAAATGCCACCTCCAAGTAAAATGGATAAGTGGATAGTAAGAAAAGGTTTAAAAGGTGTAAGAGGTAAAGATGGTAAATTCATATCAAGAAAGTCTTTACAATTTATGATAGCAAGAAGTATTTATAACAATGGTATTAAACCAAGTTTGTTTTTTACAAAGCCATTTAAAAAAGCATTTACTAATTTAGACAAAGACATAATAAAAGCATATCAATTAGATGTTGAAGAACTACTAAAATTTACAACAAATGGCAATAATTAATACAAGAAGTCCCTATTTTGTAAGGACATCAGTTACAAATGTGGCTTATGCTACGTTGGATATTGAAATATATACTGGAGATAGAGATACTGCTTATACTGGCACACCTCAATATTCTTTAAGAAAACAAATATTACCAAATGCTACTGGAATAAATTTTGAAATATCTGAACTCATTAGAGATTATTTAGATGTACCTTTTTTTGGTTTTTATTTTGCTGCTGATGAATATTACACTTGTAAGTGGGTGCGGATTATAAAGACATCTTTTGATTCAAACGGAGGTCAATTACAACAAGCAACATCAATTGATTTAGCATTAGATGGTTATTCTTATTTTGAAGAAGGTAGTTACTATTCTTATACTGGTAAAAATGTTTTAATGACAAACAGAGAAGTGTTTGCACTAGATGATAATGTTTACAGAATACCAGTTTATATTGGAACAGATATCAGTATTGCTTTTTTAAGAGATGGAGAAGTTGTTGGTACTTATGTTAATACAGATAATTCTTTAAATACCACAGACCAAGTAGCACATATTAGTATAAATGGAAAGAGCGAACGAGATTCGTTTAAGTCAAGAGTAGCTAGTAATTATCTTGGTGTATTTGAAGATAATAAGTGTATATCACAATATTTAGATACTTTAAGTATTGGTAAAGTAGATGCTATACATATTGGAAATACTGATGGCACACTTGATATTATAAAAGTAAAAACTATTGAGGAATGTAAATACGAGCCAAAGAAAATAACATTTGTAAACAAGTTTGGTGTATTGCAAGACATCTATTTCTTTAAAAAGAAAGTCGAGCAAATGACTACTAAAAGAGAAAGTTATAAAGCAAATACTTTAACTTATACTAATCAATACGATACAAGTGTACACACAAAAAGAGATTTTAACATTACTGCAAACGAATCAATGACGTTAAGCAGTGGCTTTTTAAGTGAATCCTACAACGAGGTATTTAAACAATTAATGTTATCTGAAAAAGTATGGATAACAAACTTAACAAATACAGACGAACAAGTATTACCAATAAATATAAAGACAAGTGATATTACATATAAGACTAGCTTAAATGATAAATTAGTTGAATACACAATTGAGTTTGAAAATTCTTACAGTGTTTTAAATGACATAAGGTAAATGCAAAAAATACAACTATACATAGAAGGTCAAAGACTAGATTTATTTGAAGATGAAAGTGTTGTGTTAACGCAATCTATTCAAAACGTAAAAGACATCAGTAAAATATTTACTGAATTTACAAGAACGTTTGCAATACCAGCATCAAAAACAAATAATAAAATATTTAAACACTATTATAATTTTAGTATTGCAGAAGGTTACGATGCAAGAATTAAAAAACAATCAACATTAGAATTAAACAATCTTTCTTTTAAAGAGGGGTTGATAAAACTAAATGGTGTTAAGTTAAAGAATAACGTACCTCATACATACAATATTACTTTTTTTGGAAACACTATAAATCTAAAAGATGTTCTTGCTGATAGCCAGTTATCATCTTTACAAAAATTAAATGACTATAATCAAATTTATAGTTTTAATGATGTTAATGATGCACTACAAAATGCACAAGAAAATGGTAATATTATAGTGCCTTTAATCACACATACAAACAGATTAATTTACGACAGTTCTAGCCACGTTAATTTTCCTCCTAATCCAGATTTAGGAATAAGAAATATATCACATCACGGAACTGGCACACACAATCAAAATGGTGTTGAATGGAATCAGTTTAAGTATGCAATTAAAGTACAAGCTATAATAGATGCTATTCAATCAGAATCTTTTCTTGGTGGTCAAACATTAACCTTTTCAGATGACTTTTTCAATGATGATACAAATGAAGAATTTGATAATTTGTTTTTGTGGTTGCATAGAAAGAAAGGACACGTAGATGCACCAGCACAAGTAATACAAAACTTTACACAAGTAACAGAATTAGGAACAACAGTTTGTGTACCAACTACTAATTGTCAGCCATCAACATCAAATGTTTTAAATGGTGTTTTAGCATTAACTGCTCAATCTCCTTATAGTATATCTTTTTTAAATTTAAATGTAACACCTCCAAATACATCAGATGCATATACAATTAGAGTTATCAAAGATGGTTCAACAATAGTAGGAGAAACAACTGGTACTGGAGCAAAACAATTAATAATAGTACCTTTTAATAATAGTACATACACAGTACAAATTGCATCATCAACAAATATGACTTTTGCTGCTGGTAGTATTCAATGGACTGTATCTTGGACACAAGGAGGTTTAGGTTTTGGACAAAATGGACAAATGGTTTATTCAAATGCATCTCCATTTGCTACAACTGCATTTACTGAATTTAATATTCAAGAGCAGATGCCTAAAATGACTATTATAGATTTTTTAACTGGTCTTTTTAAAATGTTTAATTTAACTGCTTATGTAGACAATGATGGAGTTATTGTTGTAAAGACTTTAGATAGTTATTATGCATCTGGCTCAACAACACCAATTGATATAACTAAATACATAGATACAGAAAATTCAACTGTTGATGTAGCATTACCTTTTAAACACATTGATTTTACATACAAAGGTTTAGGAACTTTTTTAGCAAAACAATTTGAGCAGTTAAACAATCAAAAATGGGGGTCTTTATCTTATAGTTTAAATTCAGATATATTTGATGCACCAAGTAAATCTTATAAAGTAGAATTACCTTTTGAACATTTACAATATGAAAGACTTTACGATGTAGATGGTGGTAGTGCGACTAGCGTTCAATGGGGTTACTTTGTAGACGACAATCAAGAGCCTTATTTTGGTTCTCCTTTATTATTTTACCCTATTAGACAATCATCATCAACGTCAATAAGAATAAGAGATACAGAAACAAGTGATATTGAAGATATTACAGATTACTTTATCCCATCAAATGCTCTTGCTTTAACATCAACTGCAAGTAAATCTAATATACATTTTGGTAATGAGATAAACGAGTATCAAGCAAATCAACCAGCAGTAGACCCTTTAGCTTTTACAGATAGTTTATTTGAAACTAATTATAAGACTTATATTCAAGATGTTTTTAATGCAAGAAGAAGAATAACAAAAGTAAGTGCTTATTTACCATTTGGTCTTTATTATAATTTAAAGTTAAATGATTTAGTAAAATTCGGTAATAATGCTTATAGAATAAACTCAATAAAAACTAATTTAAAAACTGGTAAATCAGACTTTGAATTATTAAATGACGTTACATCAATATTAACATCAACTGGTAATACTCCAACACAAGTTACTGGATTAGTTGCATCAAATATAACAAGTACATCATTTACTGTTACTTGGAATCCAAGCACATCTCCAGATGGCATTACAATGTCTTATTATGTTGTTTATGCGAATGGTGTAGCAGTTGGTGGTTCAATGGCACAACCTTTACAAACAACTTATTCAGATGACATTACTGGTTTAAGTCCATCAACATCATATTCAATAACAGTAGTTGCATTTGATATTTTATTAAATGAATCAACACCATCTGGTGCATTAGTAGTTAATACATTACCATAATGATAAAAGAAATATTAGAATTGTTGAAAGATACAGATTGCAATGCAGAGATTGTACAAATAGCAAAAGGAAAAAATAAGTTTCCAGATAGTTTTAAAGAAGTATTTAAAAGACAAAAACAAGAAATAAAATGGGCAAAAAGATAGTAGTAGATTTAGAGGTAAAATCTAATAAAGGTATTAAAGAAGTAGAGAAGTTAAACAAAGAACTAAAAACTACCAATAAAGAAGTAAAAGACACTAATAAATCTTTAGAAGATGCAACAAGCACATTAGATAGTTTTAGTGGTGGTGCAGTTTCTAAAATAAAAAACTTTGGCAAATCTATTAAAGGATTAACTACTGGGTTTAAAAGTTTAAGGGTTGCTATTATTGGAACTGGAATAGGGGCATTAGTAATTGGTCTTGTTGCTTTAAGAACTGCTTTTACAAGCTCTGAAGAAGGGCAAAATAAGTTTGCTAAATTAATGGGTATTATTGGTTCTGTAACTGGTAATCTTGTTGATATATTAGCTAATTTAGGGGAAGGTATAATCAATGCTTTTACAAACCCTAAACAAGCATTAATAGATTTCAAGAATTTAATTGTAGAGAATATTACAAATAGATTTAATGCTATTATTGATACACTTGGGTTTTTAGGTAGTGCATTTAAAAAGGTATTTAGTGGGGATTTTAAAGGTGCTTTAGAGGATGCTAAAAAAGCTGGTAGTTCTTATGTTGATTCTTTAACTGGTGTAAAAAATAGTATTGATAAAGTTACAGAAGCTACTAAAGGATTTGTAAAGGAATTAAAAGAAGAAGCAAAAATTGCTGGACAAATAGCAGACCAAAGAGCTAAAGCTGATAAATTAGAAAGAGGTTTAATAATAGAAAGAGCAAAAGCAAATAGAGATAGAGCTGAATTACTTGATAAAGCAGCTAACAAAGAAAAGTTCACTGCACAAGAGAGAATAAATTTTTTAGAAGAAGCTGGTAAAATAGAAGAAGAAATTACTAAAAAAGAAATAGAATCAGCAAGATTAAGGTTTGAAGCTAAAGTTGCTGAAAATGCTTTATCAAAATCAACAAAACAAGATTTAGATGATGAAGCTAATTTAAAAGCTAAATTAATTGATTTAGAAACTGCTAGACTAACTAAACAAAAATTAGTTACAAGTCAAATTGTTGCAGCAAAAAGGGAAGAAGTTGCAAGACTAAAAGCTATTGATGATGAGGAAAAAGCTAGAAAAGCAGAAGAAGAAAAAGAAAAAGAGGAAAAACAAAAAGAAAAAGATTTACAAGAGAAACAAAGAAAAGACCAAAAATTAAAAGATGATGAATTAAGAGCACAGAGGGAAATACAATTAGAACAAGAAAAAACTGTTGCAAAAGAAAAAGCATTTCAAGATGCAATTACGATAGCTGGTGCTGAATCAAGATTAGGAAAAGCAATTCTTATAGCAAAACAATTATTACAAGCTAGAGAAATGATAATGGAGATGAAAGGTACTTTGTTTTCTGCTAAACAATCAGCAACTAAAACTGTTGTAAAATCAGCAGAAGCTGGAGTAGATGTTTCTTCTGGAGCAGCTAAAGCAGCATCGGCAGCACCTTTCCCAGCTAACATTCCTTTAATACTAGGATATGCAGCACAAGCAGTAGGTATTGTATCAGCTATAAGAGGTGCGATGAAAGCATCTAAACAAGCTACATCAAAGTTAGGTGTTTCAGAAACTAGTCCAAAAATTGCTGCACCTCCAACAGTGGCAGCTAGTATTCCTCCAGCATTTAATATAGTTGGTGCAAGTGGTACGAATCAATTAGCATCAGCTATTGGTGGACAATCACAACAACCAATACAAGCATTTGTAGTTTCAAGTGAAGTATCAACTGCACAAGAATTAGATAGAAATATAATTGAAGATGCAAGTATAGGAGGTTAAAAATATAAAATAACACTAAAAAAATATTATATAATTATGAAAATAATAGAACTTATTTTAGATGATGACGAAGCAATAGGAGTAGAAGCTATTTCTGTTGTTGAAAATCCAGCAATTGAAT
>Ga0213863_10000896_pt1 | contig 22244 bp, 16 predicted proteins | sample PICome_8_FD_160128 | JGI IMG/M metagenome (GOLD analysis project Ga0213863, IMG submission 160128) | Coastal seawater microbial communities near Pivers Island, North Carolina, United States - PICO497 | ecosystem: Environmental > Aquatic > Marine > Coastal | place: USA: North Carolina... | reverse complement strand
GCCAGTGTGGTGCCGGTCGTGAAGTTGTCACCAACCAGCGCCATACCGTACGTACCCGGAGCGAGGGTGAACGGGGTCACGAGATCGACGACGGTCTGGGCTCCAACGCCAGCGCCGATGCCCAGGCCGTCATCCTCGGCCACGAGGGTCCACGCAGCAGAGTTGCCCGCGTTGCCCAGGTAGGTAGCGGGAGTCGTGTAGACCGAGATCGCCGGGATGGCGCCGGCCGTGTTGAGACTCAGCTGAGCAATCGAGATGGACTGCGTGACGGTGATGTCGAAGTAGACCGCACCGCCGGCAGCGCCGCCGTTGTTGTTCGCGAAGGTCGTCTCAACGCAGTTCGGCGCGGTGGGCGGCGGCGGGGCCTGCTCGTTGACGACAATGGTCCCGAAGCCGGTGGCGCCGTTGAAGCCGCCGATACGGGCGTAATAGGTCGTTCCGGGGACGACGCCGCTCACGGTGACGCCGCTCTGGAGCCCGCAGCTGTCGTCGTTGCACTCGATGAGATTGAGCGCGCTGCAGGTGCCGTCAAAGATCTCGAGGGCGGTGTCGTAGCTCGACCCGCAGAGCTCGAAGCGGAGGTCCTGGGTGCTGGCGGACGTGAAGGAGTACCAGATGTCCGGGGCCGAGGCCGCGGCGCAGGCGAAGGGCAGGAGCCCCTCGTTGATCGCGGTCGTGTTGTCGGTGGCGACCGGGGTCGCCAGCGTGAGCCCAATGGCGGTGGCGCAGGTGTCGTTGCTCGTTCCCGGGGGCGGGATGAACGCGGCGATGTTGAGCGTTCCGAAGCCGGTGCCGCCGTTGTAGCCCGCAATTCGGATCAGGAACTGGTCGCCGACGCTGACACCCGTAGCAATCACGCCGCTCTGGAGGCCGCAGAAGTCGTCGTTGCAGACGATCTCGATCGGGGCCGCGCAGGTACCGCTGTAGAGGGTCAAGGCGGTGTCGTAGCTCGACCCGCAGAGGTCGATGGCGAGGTCGTCGGTCGACGTGGCGGTGTAGGAGTACCAGATGTCGGGTCCGCCGTTCGCCGCGCAGTTGAACGGGATGACGCCCTCATCGATGGCGAGGGTCGTGTCGAAGGCCGTGGCGCCGAGGGGAGCGGCGATAGCCGTCGCGCAGTCATCGTTGGCCGCCTGCGCAGAGGCGGCGCTCGCGACACAGAGCGCCGCTACGAACGTGGTGCTTGTCTTCTTAAACATGAATTTGAGGAGGTATACAGGGAAGAGAACCTCAGCGCCCAAAACAGGAGTTGGTCGCCGGGAAACTAAGGAGCGGAGATGGATAGCCGACGAGAGATTCCCGGGCTCAACTGAAAGCTACCCCAAGCGGCCGAATGCAGAGGCAGAGAGTCGGCGCAGTGATGAAGATCGGTTGTGGCGGGGCGTGAGGGCTCTGGGGCGGTGGGTCGCTTTGGGGCACCCTCGGGTCTACCCTTACCGCTCATCGTCCATCGCGTCTGTCTCTCTGCCCAGCTCACAGACCTCCGACACGTCCAGCAGCCGAGCCCTGAAGGCCGCCGCGCTCGGCCGTCTCTGTATGTGCGCTCTCGACTCTTGGTCGAGGGCCGTAAGGTGTGAGAGGAAAGAGCCGTCTACCCCCTCCTGACATGCGTCACTTCACCCTCATCGCAGCCGTTCTTGCACTCAGTTCCGGCGTCACGGGAACCGCTACGGCATCCCCGCCCCAGGACGACGCTGCCTTCGAAGCGCTCCTGGAAGAGGCGAACGAGCTCATGCTCCGGCTGCCGCTCCGCTACCACATCCGGGCCTACGAGTCGCTCGCTGGCTCCCGCGAGCCCGCCGCCATCGAGGAGCTCACACGACGCTACGACAAGCCCGATCTACCGAAGGATCAAGAGCGGTACCTGATGGCTTCCTCCCTGTCGGTGATTGGCAAGAAGGGAAAGGACGGACTCGTGGAGGCCCTTGCAGCCTGGCGAGGAGAGGCAAATGCGGCCGAAGACGCCTGGCTGTGGCGGCATGCTCTCGAGGTGGAGATCCAGCTGGCAGGTCCAGACGGCGCCGCTGAGATCGCGCGGAACGCCAGAAGTACAGCCCTGCGCGGAGCCGCCATCGAGGCCCTCGCAGCGACCTCGAGCGAACCTTTGTATGACCTGATTCCTGAGCTGCTCCAGAGTCCGCCGAAGAAGGAGCAGGACCAGATCGCGCTGATGGGCGCCTACGCCTCCGCGCTCACCGCGCTGGGCAACAAGAAGACCCAGACGGAGACCCCCTGGAAGAAGCTGGCGCTCACTCTCGTGGCCACCTTCGAGGACGAGGACGTCCCGCGAGCCGCCAAGTTGATCCTCGCAAGGCACCTGGCCGCGGAGCTGGACGCGGAGGCCGTGGTGCTCGAGGCCGCGGCGTGGCGGACCCTCCTGGCGAAGCGTGCCCAGGAAGCCAAGGACCGGCGGAAGGAGGGCGACAAGGCCGCGCCCAAGGCGGGCGAAGCGAAAGACGAGTACGTGCGGCCCCGGTTCTTCGGGGTCGAGGTGACCGGCGAGCGGATCTGCTACCTGCTCGACCTCTCCGACTCCATGGCCGCTCCCATCCCCCCGGAGTGGAAGCCCAAGGGGGCCCCGGAGTCCGGCCCTAGGGTCCGCAAGAAGCGCAAGAAGGGCGACATCCCTACCGAGGCAGACATCCCCTGGTACATCGTCAAGACCCGCTTCGATGTGGCCCGCGAGCACCTCAGGGTCTCCCTCGAGCGGCTCCAGCCGGACCAGAAGTTCTGCGTGATCGGGTTCGGCTCGACCGCGGAGTACCTCAAGGGCACGAAGGGGATGGTCAAGGCCACCTCGGGCAACGTGAAGAAGGTCCTCAAGGAGCTGGACGGCATCAAGATCGGCGCCCCCCAGGGCGAGCGGGTCCACGGGACCATCTGGGGCGATACGAATCTCCACGCTGGCCTGAAGCTCGCCTTCGCCACCTCCAAGAAGGGACGTGTGAAGGGAGCCGGTTACGTCAACCCCGAGACCTTCGTGAGCGGCGCGGACACCCTCTTCGTACTCAGCGACGGTGACCCCTCGGTCGACGACTACACGGTCACCGATGTGGACTACGGTGATGGCAAGATCGTCACCGATAACGAGAGCGGGCGCGAAGGCAAGGATCGAACCATGCAGCTGAACTTCATCGGACCGTACGTGAATTGGCCGCTCCTCCTCGAGGACACCCGCCGGATGAACATGCTGCGCGAGGTCGAGATCCACGTCATCTCGGTCGGCGATGCCGACGAGCAGGCCCTGGGGATGCTCGCGGACATCGGCCTCGGCAAGCTCCAGGTCTTCGGGCAGTCCAAGGACTGAGCCCGCGCTCCCCTGCCTGGCGCGGCCCCTTGGTGGGTCAGCAGAGTCAATCCGTCCGGGCCCGGGCCACCGCCTCGAGCCACCCCAGTCCGAATCGATCGTCGGGCTCGAGGTAGTGCCCCTCGCTCCACTCGTTGAGCGAGGCGACGAAGACGAGCGGGTCCTCGAGGCTGGACGGGAACGCGAGCGCGCTGGAGAGGTGCTCCTGGAAGTGCTCGGGGTGCTCGCCGGTGATGACCGGCGACCAGGGGTAGCGATCCGGGCGCGTCTTCCCGAAGTCCGCTCCCCTCGGTGAGGCGTCCCACCCCGGCGCGACGGAGGGCATGTAGGGGAGACCCGAACGGGCCCCGAAGCCGGACCACTCCCCCTCCCTCCGCGCCGCCATCTCGCGGTAGTCCTGCAGGGAGGGCCCCTTCCAATCGGGCAGGAACACGTAGTGGGTGACGCTGTCGAAGCCGATGGACGCGACGTCGCCGATGCGGGCCGCGTTGGGCTCCACCGCAGCCAGATGAAGCTCCAGGCCCGCAACCTCCCGGAGCCGCTCCCGCGCCGCCGTGACCGCCGCGCGTGCCCCGTCGACGCCGAGCTCCTGGATGAAGAACGTCGAGTCGAAGATGGACAGGTAGACCGCACCGCCGACCCGGATGTAGTTCGGTCTCTGGAAGTACCGGTCGGCGAGCATCGAGACGAAGTCGACGAAGTCGTCGACGTCGGACGTCACCCGCCTCTCGGGGTCGATGACCGCCGCCTCGGGCCTCCTCACGGGGAGCACCCGGCGCGGCATCCGGTTGGCCCACATGAGGGCGAACGGCGCCACCGAGCCCGCATCGCTCGCCAGGAATCCATCATCGAGGGCCTGCTCGAAGACCCTCTTGCCACGGCACCAGAAGACGCCGTACACGAATGCGTCCACTCCGTGTCGAAGCGCGAGCTCGAGCCGTCGACCGGCCTCGTGGGGATCCCGGTCGTCGTACGCCCCTAGCAGCGGGACGCGAGGCTGAGCGTGCCCGTCAAAGCGCGGCTGGCAGTCCCGTACGAGCTCCCATTCCGTGAAGCCAGCGTGGAAGCTCTCATCTCGCTCGGGGATGGGGTGCCATCCGGTGTAGACGTAGGCGGCGAGACGCATGGAGGGGGGAAGGGAGGGGTCCTCGGAAGCCCGGAGGGACCGCTCGCGCCGATCACTTCGGAGAGCTAAGCGATCCAATGAGCGCGAAGTCGTGCGACGGGCGGGTGGTCTAGACGAGGATAGGACACATGGAAATCCCCTTCTTCGTCTTCGTCGCTTTCGCGCTCCTGGCCGCCGAGGCGATCCGGCAGACCGACCGGTTGCGCAAGCGCATCGACGGACTCGAGCTGCAGGTCAAGGCGGCGAGTCGGAAGCACGCGGCGCTCCGCGAGCAGGTCGACGCTGCCCTCTCGGGCGGTGACGTCGCGGTGGGAGCGGAGGCGGAAGAGGGTGCGCCCTCGGAACCGGAGGCCTCTGGAGCCGAGACCGGGGAGTCCCTTGACCAGGGCGCGTCCCCCGCAGAACCAGCTCCCGAGGAGCTCGCCCAGGGATCGACCTCGCCGGCGCAGCCCTCGCCCCTGGGGCCAGATCAGCCGGAATCGCCTCCGCTCCAAGGGGACGAGATCCCCAGGCCCATCGAGCGCAACAGGCGGGCCAAGCGCGAGGAGGGGACCGAGTCGGGAGCCGATAGCTGGGAGCGCTGGCTCGGCGTGCGGGGCGCTGCCCTCGTGGGCGGGATCGCCCTGGTCTTCGCCGGGATCTTCTTCATTCAGGTCGCGATCCAGCGAGGTTGGCTGAACCCGGCCACCCGCGACGCGATCGCCGTGGCGGCGGGGATCGTCGGCCTGACCCTGCACGCGCCGCTCATCCGACGCGGGAACCGCATCCTCGGAGAGTCCATCAGCGGCGCCGGGACCGTGCTCATCCTTGGGGGCGCGTGGGCTGCCGCGCAGCTGCACGACCTGATCCCCCACGGCCTCGCGCTGCTCATCATGGGCGGCGGCGTGGGGGCGGCGCTCCTGATGGCGGTCCGCTCGAGCTCCAAGGTGCTGACGGGGTTCGCTCTGATCGGCGGATACGCCACGCCGCTCCTGCTGGACACCGCCGCGACCTCCACCTTCCCCCTCCTGGGCTTCCTGCTCGTCCTGAACGTGGGCCTGCTCGCCGCCATGCGGGTGACCCGATGGAGTTGGATGGGGCTGGGAGCGACGCTCGGGACGTTCCTCGTCCAGACCATCTGGCTTCAGCTCAACGACGCTCCCGGAGGCCCATGGAGCATCGTGCTGAGCCTCGGCCTCTTCCCGCTGCTGTTCAGCGCGGTGTTGCGGGCCGCTCCCGGTCGTAGTTCGGAGCTCCCGCCCGCGAGCCTCCTGGCTCTCCTGGCCCCGGCCGTGATCACCCTCCTGACGACGCCAGAGGTCACCAGCACCGCGAGCCTCTGGCCGATGACGGCGCTCATGGGCGCTCTCATCGTCGCCGCGCGCTTCATCCTGCGGTCGGACAGGCTCACCCTGGCGACCTCGATCACCGGCGGCCTGACCCTGACGATCATCGCCCTCAGGACCCGCATCGCCCTGTCGGGCGAGCTGACCGATTGGACCTGGATCCAGTGGGCCATCGGCATGTGTGGGATCTCGGGCAGCCTGCTCCTCCTCGCGCTCCGCGCCGGATCGGACCGGCGCAAGGACCTGAGCCTGCCCTCCTTCGCCGTCGCCTCCATCGCCCTCCTCGCGGCCCCCGCCGTCGGCTGGCAGCCTCAGTGGTTGGATCTCCCGATACCGTTCACCGTCGGCGTCCTGTCGATGGGGGTGATCGCAGGCGCCTCGGCCCTGATGATGAATGGGGTCCGCTACGCCCTCCTGGCGGGGACCCTCACGGGCCTGGCGGCCAGCTTCATCAGCTTGATGCTGGACCATGAGTGCCTCCGGCCTGACTCCCCGCCGCTCCTCGCGGGGTTCGCGCTGGCCGCGGCAGCCCTGGTCCTCGGACGCATGCGCCCCGACCGCAGGGACGCCGCCGGCGCCCTGGCGGCCTCCTTCCCCGTGGTCCCGCTGGTGCTCCTGGTCCTGACCCGGAACACCTACGAGTCGCCCGCAATCACCGCCGCCCTCGTGGCCGTCTCGGCCCTGGGCCTGGCGACCGCTCTCCGGAACCGCTGGGTCTTTGTGGTCGCCGGCCTCGTCGCAGGTGCGACCGCGCTCGACCTGACCGGATACCTCGGCCTGAGCCCGCGCTGGGGCGAGGCCTCCATGGTGCTGCCGGTGCTGAGCTTCTGCGTGGTCGCGGGCTCGCTCCCTCTCGCTGCCCTCTGGCAGCGTGAGGAGAGTGGCCCGAAGGGTGAGGGGTTCGCGCTCATCTCGGCGCTCCCCGCGCTCGTGCTGGCTCTCGCCGCGTCCCAATCCGAGCTGCTCGAGGAGGCGACGGGACTGGCCATCCTCGGACTCGACGGCCGGCTCGTCATGCTCCTCAGCGCCGCCGCCGTACTCCACCTCGCACGGCGTCTCGCGAAGGAGAGCGCCGGGAGCCCCAGGGCTCGCGCGGTCATCGACGCCACCACCGTCACCCTCGCGTGGTGCGGCCTCGCTCAGCTCGTGAGCTTCGACTGGCCGACGACCTCCCTCGCCGGAGCGGCGGCCGCCTTCACCTTCTTCACCGGGCGGGCGAAGGGGCAGACCGTGGCAGTGGTGGCCGGGACGACGCTGGGCGCCGCAGGGCTCGGGCTCATCTTCTCGACCTACGCCCTCGACACCTTCAGCCGCGAGCCCCTGCTGATCCCACTGGATGTCACCATCGACCACGCCCTCGTAGCGGCGGCGCTCCTCGGGGGTCTCTGGGGGCTAGTGGGCCGCAGCGGGCTCGGCCAACCCGAGCAGCCCCAGGAGATCATCGGACTCCGCGTCGGCCTCGCGTCGGTCCTCCTCGGCGTCGCGTTCTCGTGGATCAACGCCGTCATCCTCAACCACTTCAGCACCGGCGAGGTCATCACCCTTGACGTCGAACGCCTGCAGTCCAGGGACCTCACCATGTCCTTCGCCTGGACGGCCTTCGCCATCGTCCTGCTCGCGGCCGGTGTCCGTCGCCGGGTCTCAGGCCTGCGCTGGGCGAGCCTGGTGGTCCTGGTGGCCACGGTGCTGAAGGTCTTCCTCTACGACCTGGGCGCTCTGGAGGGGCTCGCGCGCGTGGGCTCCTTCCTGGGCCTCGCGGTCTGCCTGCTCGGCGTTTCCCTGCTCTACGGCAAGGTCCTCGGGGAGGACTCCAGGCGCAACGGGGCCGGGGGCGATAACCTGCTCCCCCATGACGACGATGACCCACAGCCCGACGCCTGAGGAGTGGCGGCTCCGGGTCGAGCGTGAGCTCGGCCCGGACCGGGATTTCGAGCGGTCCCTGGTCTCGCGGACCCTGGAGGGCATCGACATCCAGCCGCTCTACACGGCCGACGCGGCGCCGAGCAACGCGGCGGCGGGCGCCGTCTCACCCAGGAGCGGCGGGTGGGCGATCGCCCAGCGGGTCGACCACCCCTCCCCGAAGGTGGCCAACCAGCACCTCCTCGAGGACCTCGCCGGGGGCGGCAGCGGCTGCCTGATCGACCGGGCGAACGGATCCGGAGGGGTCGAGCTGGAGTGGCTCCACGACCTCGACCAGCTCCTCGACGGCGTCTATCTCGAGGCCGTCCCCATCGCCTTCGGCACCAGCGCGGACGCCCTCCCGCTGGCCGCCACGTTCGCAGCGCTCTGCGCCGAGCGCGGCCTCGAGCCCGGCAGCGTGGAGGCCCACCTCGGCATGGATCCGCTGGCGACCCTCGCCGCGCGTGGCTCGCTGCCGGGCGACCTCACCGACGCCCGCCGCGAGGCGTGCGCCCTCGCGGAGCACGCAGCCGCGAACATGGGCGCCACGCGAGCCCTCGCGGTCGACGCGTCTCCGTGGTATCGGGCTGGAGGTCACGCGGTCCAAGAGCTGGGCTACGCCGTCGCCGCCTACGCAGAGATGTTGCGCTGGCTGACGTCCTCGGGAATGGGCATCGAAGACGCCGACAGGCAATTCGTCTGGCGCCTCGATGTCGGTCACGACCTGCTCACCGAGGTCGCCAAGCTCCGCGCGCTGCGCCTCCTCCACGCCAAGGTCCTGGGGGCCTTTGGCAGCGCCGGTGGCGCTCCGCTCGTCCTCCACGCAACGACCTCGCCCAGGGGGCTGGCCCAGCGCGACCACTGGACCAACATGCTGAGGACCACACTTGGCGCTTTCGCGGCGTCCATGGGCGGCGCCGACCTCATCACCACGCTCCCCCACGACAGCTCCCGTGGACTGGCCAGCTCGCTCGGTCGCCGAAACGCGAGGAACATCCAGCTCGTCCTCGCCCGGGAGGCTCGGCTCGATCAGGTGGGTGACCCTGCGCGAGGCGCCCACGCCTTCGAAGCGCGCACCGAGGCCCTGGCGCGAGGGGCGTGGACGGTCATGCAAGAGATCGAGGCCCGAGGCGGATTCGCCGAGGCCCTCACCGGCGGCGAGATCGCCCGGGCGCTCGGGGACTCTCGGGGGGCCCTTCTCCGCGAGGTCTCCACGCGCCGCCGACCCATCGTGGGTGTCTCGGTCTTCCCTCCGACGGAGGACCCGGTCCTCGATCAGGGAGACCCAGCCGCAGACTCGGCCGCAGACTCGGCCGCAGACCCGACGCGCGGCGCGCGGCGAGCGCGCCTCGACGCTCGCAGTCCGGTGGTCATCGGCCCCGTTGATGACGTCCCGCACGGCGCCCGAGCCGCCGCTGCCGGCGCCACCATGGAAGAGCTCGGTGACGGGCTCGTGCGCGGAGCACCGGAAGCGCTGGACCCGCTCCCCTCCATCAGCGAATCCGCCGTCTTCGAGGAGGTCGCAAGCGGAGATCAGCCGGCCCCTGTCGCGTTCCTCGCCTGCCTCGGACCGCTCTCCGATCACGGCCCGCGCGCCGCCTTCGCGAGCGACCTGCTCCGGGCGGGAGGCTTCGCGGCCGCCCAGTCGGAGCCGGCGCAGAGCCCCGCGGCGCTGGCCGACGCCTTCAAGGCCTCCGGGGCCAGCGTGACCTGCATCTGCGGCACGGATGCGGACTACGAGGCCCTCGCGGAGCCTGTCTGCGCGGCGCTCCGCGCAGCGGGCGCCAGGTCGATAGTGATCGCCCGCCGGGCCGCGGACGGGGACGAGGCTCTCCGCGCTGCGGGGCTGAGTGGACACGTCTACTTGGGCTGCGACGCGGCCGCGATCCTCGGGGAGCTACGCTCCATGGCCGCCACCTCGAGCTCCAAGGAGGCCCACTGATGACACCTCATCCCGACCTCTCTGCCCTCGCCTACGACGAGGCGACGCCCGCCCAGACGGCGCGCCCGGCCGGCTCCTCCGAGACGTGGAGTACGCCCGAGGGGATCGACATCGCGTCCAGCTACGAGGCCGAGGGGGCCGACGGCGTCGTGCCCGACTCCGTGCCGGGCTTCGCGCCCTTCGGTCGCGGGCCCTACTCGACCATGTACGTCCGGCGTCCATGGACGGTCCGCCAGTACGCGGGCTTCAGCACGGCGGAACAGTCCAACGCCTTCTACCGGCGCAACCTCGCCGCGGGCCAGAAGGGGCTGTCCATCGCCTTCGACCTCGCGACCCACCGCGGCTACGACTCGGACCACCCGCGGGTCGTCGGCGACGTCGGCATGGCCGGGGTGGCGATCGACTCCATCCTCGACATGGAGGTCCTCTTCGACCGCATCCCGCTCGATCGGATGAGCGTGTCGATGACCATGAACGGCGCCGTGCTGCCGATCCTCGCGCTCTACGTCGTCGCAGCCGAGGAGCAAGGCGTCCGGCCCGAGCAGCTCAGCGGGACCATCCAGAACGACATCCTCAAGGAGTTCATGGTCCGGAACACCTACATCTACCCGCCGACGCCGTCCATGCAATGTGTGGCGGACGTGTTCCGGTACACGTCGCAGCACATGCCGCGCTTCAACTCCATCTCGATCAGCGGCTACCACATGCAGGAGGCCGGCGCGACGCTCGACCTCGAGCTGGGCTACACGCTGGCAGACGGGATCGAGTACGTGCGCAAGGGCATCGCCGCCGGGCTCTCGGTGGACGACTTCGCGCCCAGGCTTAGCTTCTTCTTCGCGATCGGCATGAATCCGTTCATGGAGGTCGCCAAGCTCCGCGCGGCGCGCATGATCTGGGCCGAGCGCATGCAGCGCTTCGAGCCGAGCAACCCAAAGTCGCTGACGCTCCGCACACACTGCCAGACGTCTGGCTGGTCCCTCACGGCTCAGGACGTCTTCAACAACGTCCCGCGCACCATGACCGAGGCCTTGGCCGCCGCGCTGGGCGGGACCCAGAGCCTGCACACCAACTCCCTCGACGAGGCGCTCGCCCTCCCCACGGACTTCAGCGCCAGGATCGCCCGCAACACCCAGCTCGTGCTCCAGCAGGAGAGCGGGCTCACCCGTACAGTCGACCCCCTCGGGGGCAGCCACTATGTGGAGCGCCTGACCCGTGAGCTCAAGGCGCGCGCGGACGAGCACATCGATGAGGTCGAGGCCCTGGGTGGGATGACCCGCGCCATCGAGGACGGCCTCCCGAAGCTCCGCATCGAGGAGGCGGCGGCGCGAGCCCAGGCCAGGATCGACTCCGGCGCCCAGCCGATCATCGGCGTCAACGAGCACCGGCCAGCCCACGAGGAGGACGTCCCTGTACTCTCCATCGACAACGCCGAGGTCCGCGCCGCACAGCTCCAGCGACTCGAGCGACTGAAGCGTGATCGGGACCCGAAGGCGGTCACGGCCGCCCTCGCGGCCCTCCGGAACGCGGCCCACAAGGTTCAGGCCGGGGAGCCCCGGACGGACGCAGAGAACCTCCTCACCCTGTCGATCGAGGCCGCCCGGAGCCGGGCGACGGTCGGCGAGATCTCCTCCGCCATGGAGGACGCCTTCGGGCGACACCGCGCGACGATCCGGGCCGTCTCCGGCGTCTATCGATCCGAGATGAAGGACAGCAACGACAGCGTGGACGCCGCCCGCGGCGCCGCCGATGGATTCCTACAAGACACTGGACGGCGCCCCCGCTTGCTGGTGGCCAAGATGGGCCAGGACGGCCACGACCGAGGCCAGAAGGTCATCGCGACGGCGTTCGCGGATCTCGGTTGGGATGTCGACATCGGCTCCCTCTTCCAGACCCCGGAGGAGACGGCCCGGCAAGCCGTGGAGAATGACGTGCACGTCATCGGGGCGTCATCCCTGGCGGCGGGGCACCTGACCCTCGTGCCGGCGCTGCGAGCGGAGCTGGCTCGGCTCGGCCGCGCAGACATTCTCGTGGTCGTGGGCGGCGTCGTCCCGCCCCAGGATGTCCCTGCCCTCCTTGAGATGGGCGCCGCCGCCGTCTTCGGCCCGGGCACCGTCATCACCGAGGCAGCGGTGACCCTGATCGAGAAGCTCGGCGCCGAGGGCTGAGCCACAGGGCCCTCCAGGCTCCGTCGATGAGAGGGCTCTTAGAGCGTTGGCCCGCCGCGGCTCCACCGCTGGAGATTCGTGGTCTTCTGGTCGATGAAACCATGGGCCGAGCACGGCCCGTTCGCCCCATGAGTATCTCAACACGATTCGCCTCGCTGCTGGTGGCAGCCGCCACCGTGATGGCCCCGGTGACCGCCACGATGACCGCCGCCGCCGCGTCGCCTCCATTTCAGAGTCCCAAGGGGCCGCTGGAGTCCCACGTCCCGCCGACCGAGCCCGGGATCGCCTGGTTCGGCACCTGGGCTGGAGCTCTCGAGGCATCCAAGCGCTCGGGGCGGCCGATCCTCTTCATGTCGGCGGCGCCCCAGTGCCAGGGCGTCCCCGGCGTCTGGTGACCCGGCTATCAGCAAACGGATAGGCGTGTCCTGTCCGACAAGGCCGTCGTCGCTGCCTCCCGCGCGTTCATCTGCGTCAGGCCCCAGACCTACGAGGACGCCGCGGAGGCCAAGGTCCTCTCCTACGTCTTCGCGGGCAGGAGCGGGCTGGAGAACACCTCCTTTGCCCTCTTGGACCCTGAGGGCAAGAAGCTCACGCGCGGTTCCAGGTCGCCGTCCATGACCTATGGAGACGCCGCGGGCCTCGAGGAGGCCCTGAAGAAGATCAGCGCGCGGTACACCGCGAAGGCCAAGCCGATCCGCGAGTTGCCGGAGCTCAAGGACCTTCGTCTCGCGCTCAACGTCGCCGCCGCAGACATGCGCCCGCTCGTCGTGCTCCGCGCCGATGATGACGGACCACGGCGACGCCTCACGGACGCCGTCAGCGCGCTCGCCTGGAGCGAGCGCCTCGTGGGCCGATTCCACTTCGTCGTCCTCGAGAGTGAGACGACCTTTGAAGGGCTCAGCCCTGACGCCGGCCTCAGCGTGGTCCAGCCAGACCCCTACGGTCTGGGAGGCACCGTCCTCGCAAAGGCGGGCCCCGGAGCATCGGCCAAGCTCCTCGCGGAGGCCCTGGACCTGGGCCTCCGCACCTTCGAGGCCGAGGCCCGAGAGCACGACGAGCACGTGCGGGAGGCGCGTCGCCGTGGGATCCAATGGGAGACAGAGCTCCCCGTCACCGACTCACACGACCGCAGGGGCCGGAGGCCCAACCATCGGCCGGGCCGACGTGGCCCTGGACCCGGTCGCAGGGACCGATAGGAGCGCGCATCCACGGACCGAGGACCGGGGTCCGTCGCCGGGCGGCCCGTCAGCGAATGGCGTAGCCCTGCGATCCCTGCCCCATGAGGTTCAGGACCGCGACGATCAGCGCGAAGAGCAGGATCGGAGCGGCGATCCAGAGCCAGTTCTTGCGTAGGAAACCCATGGACGTCCACGCCCCTCGGCGCTGCGACGAGCATAGCCACGCCGAGGGGGCGAGGGCAATCGTCTCCGAGGTGCCCGTGGAACCCCGACGATTCGGCCGGTGAACCCTGGGTCTGCGAGCTTCGAGGCGGCATGAATGGTGCCATGAGACTTGCCCCCTGGGCCCTGCTCGCCGCGGCCCTCCTCAACCACACCCCTGTCTTCGGACAGGCGAGCAGCGCCCGGCAGATGTCGCTCGGCGGCGCCGGCGTCGCCTCGGCGAAGGCGCAGAACTCGGCCTTCGTGAATCCGGCCCTCGCGCAGCGCGCTCGCGGCTCGGATCGGATCGAGATCACCGCGCCGGTCGTGACCGTCGTCGGCGCCGATGAGTCCAATCTCCGTCAGGGCGTGGAGAACCTGCAGGACTCCATCGACGCTCTCCAGGCCGGCCTCGGTGGAGCCAATGAGGCGTCGCTTCGGAGCGACGTCGCGGCGGAGCTCTCCTCCCTCGCTGGAGGAGAGGTCTTCGCCGACGCAGGGGTCGGCGCCTCCTTCGTCCTGCCCCGGGGCCCCATCAGCCTCGGCCTGACCTGGCGTAGCTTCGTCGACCTGCGGGGGCTGACCTCGATCGACCCCGCCGACTTCACGACCATCAACAACACCGTCAACCCCCTCGACCTGGACCAGCTCTCCTCGGAGGTCCTGGTCCCTTCGGTGCGCGTGGACGAGATCGGGTTCACCTTCGCCACGGACTTCTCGTTCTTCGGCCTCCCGAGCTCGGCGGGCGTGACGCCGAAGTTTCAGTCCGTCGAGAGCCGGCTCTACTCAGTCTCCGTCTCCCAGGCCGATCAGTCCGACATCCTCTCGGGGCTCGGCGACGGAGGGACACGTCGAGATGACATCCTCAACGTCGACCTCGGCGTTGCCGTTGACCTCTCGCCCCGCTTGCGCGCCGGGATCGCGACCAGCAACCTGCTCAAGCACACCTTCGAGGCACCGGCCATCTCGGGGGTCGCGTTCGCCTACGAGCTTGAGCCCTTGACCACCGCCGGCCTCGCCTACGGGCAGGATGGCTGGATGGTCACCGCCGACCTCGACCTGAACTCGACCAGTCGCTTCGAGGGCCTTGGGGGATCTCGCTTCCTGCGCCTCGGCGGAGAGCTGAGCCTCGGGACGCCCCTTGCGATGCGAGGCCTGCCCGGGCATCCGCACCTGAGCGACGTCGAGGGCGCGCCGAACGACGCGGTGGTGATCCGCGCCGGGTTCTTGACCGACCTGGACTCGACGCAGCAGGACCTGTGGAGCCTGGGTATCGCTTTCCCTACCTACCTCCAGGCACCGCTCGAGTTCACACTTGCGGTTGGCGGCGAGGCCTTCGGCGCCGGCCTGCAGTTCGGTTGGTCGATCTGACCGGCCCTCCGTCCCTCCCTCTAAACACCCATCGCAAGCGACCCATGATCTCCCCCATTGACGGCCTCCCGGACGGCGTGCTCGGTTTTGACATCGGCGACAAGATCACCACGGCCGACTACGACGACATCCTCGGTCCGGCCATCAAGGCTCAGGCAGAGGCCGGCAACGGAGTCCGGGCGGTCATCCGCCTCTCCCAATGCCCCTCCATGTCCGCCGGCGCCATCTGGGACGACATCAAGCTCGCCACGGCGTACTGCGGCCAGTGGCGCAGGATCGCGATGCTCGCTGACGCGACCTGGATCAGGGCGTCAATCCGCGTGACTAACTTCATGATGCCCGGCCAGTTCCGCGCCTTTGACCTCGATCAGTTCGAGGCGGCCTCGGAGTGGGCCGCCAGCGAAGACGGCGGCTTGCACGTGACGCTCTCAGAGGCGCTCCCCCGGATCGCCACCCTTGAACCGGGTGGCCGCCTGACGAAGGAGGACTTCGCCGACGCGGCGGCCGCGATCGACCCTGTGATCGAAGAGGAGGGGGACCTCGCAGGGGTCCTCATCGCCTCCGAGTCGATCCCAGGGTGGACCTCGTTCGGCTCCTTCCTGGCCCACATGCGCTTCGCCAAGGACCACCACCACCACATCAAGCGGATCGCGGTCTGCTCCAACAGCGCGGCCGCCCAGCACCTGCCCTCCCTGGGCAAACACTTCATCTCAGCGGACGTGAGGTCCTTCGACTTCGACGACCGGGACGACGCGATGGAGTGGCTGCGGTCCGAGGACTGACCAGCCCGGCGCGGCTCAGACCTTTCGGCCGACGATGATCTGGTGGCGCGTCCCCTTTCGCCGGGGGCGCGCGTACGAGCGGTGCTTGGTGACCTCGAAGCCGCCCTTGGCGAGAGCCGTCGCGAACTCCGGCTCCTCGTTGCTACACCAGTAGGCGACGCGCCCACCGGGACGCAGCGCGTCCCGCACCAGCCGGATCCCGGCGCGCCCGTACAGCGCCTGGTTCTGTCGATCGACCATGGGCGCAGGGCCGTTGTCGATGTCGAGCATCAGCGCGTTGAGCGCCCCGCCATAGCGCTGGAGGACCTTGTTGACATCCCCTCGAATGAGCTTCACCCGGGAGTCCTTCAAGGGATCGCCCGAGTGACCACCGGCGGGCCCGAGGTTCCACTCGACCACCGCGTCGAGCAGCTCGACCTGGATCGCTTTGCCGCCCTCGGGGAGGAGGTCAAGGGCGGTGCGAAGCGTGAAGCCAAGACCCAGCCCACCGATCAGTACCAGCGCGCCGGGCTCTAGACCCTCGCAAACGTGCTGCGCGAGCTCCTCCTCGGAGTTGTGCTGCCGAGACGACATCAGCGCCCGCTTGGCCGCGACGATCTCGTGATGCCCATCGTGCTCGAAGAGCTCGAGCTCCGTTCCGTCGGACGTCTTCGCGCTCCCCACCCGTTCCCTAGGCTTCATAGGCGCACCCTAACCGGGAGCGGCCAGCGCCCGCGAGCGGCCCCTGGGATCCTGGGCGCAACCGACCACGATTCGGGACAGCCTCCGCCTGAAACTCGCGCGGTCAACAACGAGCGCGGCCCCCCGGCGAGTGCATCGTCGGGGGGCCGCGCTCACTGGTGCAGGATGCGGTTACTCGAACGTCACGCTGGTCGCGTTCGAGAGGTTGCTCGTTGGCTGCGGGTTCGCGTCGCGATACCAGACCTGGAAGTTCCAGGTCTGACCCGCGAGGACCGCGCCGTTGTAGGGCGGCGGGAACGAGTTCAGGTCGACCTCAAGCTCGCGGAAGCCGCTGGCGCCGCTGTTGAAGAGGGTGGACTCCATGCGGAGCACTGTCCCATCAAGGCAGAGCGTCCCTTGACTACCCCCAGCTCCGGGCGTCGAGCCCTGGGTCTGCGACGCGAGGACCATCCCCAAGGCGCCAACAGGCAGCCGTCCTGCGCGGAGGCGCAGGTCGTTGACTCCCATGTCCTCGAAGCCGACCGCGTTGAGCCGAGCCCAATCGCCGCCTGAGTTCGAGGTGGCCGGCGTGCAGTAGTTATTGCCGATGACTGAAGCGGACAGAGGAGTCGAGAGAGACGTTCCTCCCTGGGTTCCCGGGAGGAAGAGGTGAATACGGTCCATCATGAAGCCCTGACTCCGCGCTGAGAACTGGAGCGTGTTCAGGCCGCTGTTGATGTCGAATCTCGCGTCGGTGTACGTGGGGCCGGGGAGCTCGAAGCGCGACTCCCAGTTCCAGTTGCCCGGCGTGCTCGGGTTGTTGGAGAACATCTTGATCCAGGGCCCGTTGTTCATCCGGATCCAGGTGTCGTTCTCCATCGTGGGGTCCGGGTCATCATGCCGATTGCGCAGCCGGACGATGTACTCGCCCGGGTTCGACGCGAGGATCTGATAGGTCAGGACCGCGTTCCCAGGGCTGTTGAAGTAATTGGGGCCGTTCCAGCGAAGGAACCCGTCGCCGCTGAAGCCAGACGGGGAGCCGGGCGAGGCCCACCCGTTCGGACCCTTGTCCTCGATCTCGATGGCGATCATGCCGCCGTCCTCGAGGTATTGAGCAGAGGCCGTCTCGACGGCGATCAGCGGCGCGATCACAGCGGCGACCAGCGCAACTCGCGCGGTCTTCCGAATGGTGGCGATGAGAGTCATGGTGCGAATACAAATAAGTGGGGACAAGGCGGGCGACGGTCTGGCCAACGAAGCGGATCACGGCCAGCGTCCTCTGGGCCGAGAGGATACGGCGCTTTGCTGGGGTCGCCATCCCAGGCGTGGACTTCCCGGCGGCTCCGACGCTCGACCGCGCTGGAGGTCGCGCCCAAGGGGTCCCCGGGGCGCTATGGGATGTCACACCGCCGCGACCAGAACTTTGGTTCACTTGGCGACGTGAGCTGCCCGCAAACGATCAAGGCCGAGGGTCTTCCCGACCCTGAGCCCTGGTGCGTCTACCTCGTGCGACGGGCAGACAATGCCCTCTACACGGGGATCGCGACGGACGTGGAGCGGCGTTTCGCCGAACACTGCGAAGGCCGCGGAGCCAAGGCGCTCCGGGGTCGCGGCCCGCTCCAGCTCCTGTCGTTCAGCCCGGCTGGCGATCGGTCCCTCGCCCAGCGAGTCGAGGCCCGGATCAAGCGCCTCTCCAAGACCGAGAAGGAACAACTGGCCATGAACCGTGGGGCTCTCGCAGGGTTCATCCGCGCGGTGAAGGACGCGCATACCGCCGAAGACAACGCGTGAGACGATCTTCGTAAGCTTGGACCCATGACAAGCGCTGGCTCTCCCAAACGTCACGCCGTCATCGTCGGCGCCGGAGCGCTCGGTGGATGGACGGCGCTCCACCTCGGCCGGCTCGGGTGGGATGTGACCCTGGTGGACGCCTGGGGACCCGGTAATGGCCGGTCGAGCTCCGGCGGAGAGACCCGCGTCATCCGGCGAGGCTACGGTCAGCGGCACCACTACGTGCCGCTCGTCACCCGGGCCCTCGAGCTCTGGGCGGAGCTCGAGGCGGAGGCCCAGGTGCGCCTGCTGGATCGGCGCGGCGTGCTCTGGATGGCGAGCGAGCCCGGAGAGTTCGAGCTCGGTTCGGTCGACGCCTTCCGGGCCAAGGCCGTCCCCTTCGAGGAGCTGGGTCGCGCTGAGCTCGAGGCGCGGTTCCCCTCGATCTGCGTCGCCGACGTGCCCTGGGCAGTGCTCGAGCCGGACGCCGGCGCGCTCTTCGCCCGGCGCGGCTGCGAGGTGGTCTGGAGGGCTGTCGAGCGGGCGGGTGGCCGGACCCTCCTCTCCACCGCCCACCCCAACCTCGACAGAAAGGGAGTCTGCCAGGGCGTTCGCCTCACGGACGGGACGGCCCTCGACGCTGACGTCACGATCTTCGCCGCTGGGCCCTGGATGGCCGGGCTCTTTCCCGACGCCCTCGGCGACCGGTTGAAGGTCACGCGCCAGGACGTCTTCTCGTTCGGTCCCCCGCCCGGAGCGGAGGCACACCAGAGGCTGCCCGTGTGGGCGGAGTACGCCTCCCAACTCTTCGGGGACGACAGCTTCTGGTATGGCATCCCCGATGGGTTGAGCCGCGGGTTCAAGCTGGGCGAGGACACCCACGGCGGCGATTGGGACCCGACCCACGGCGATCGCGTGGTCGACCCCGCACGGCTCGACCGCGCCCGCAGCTACCTCGCGCACCGCTTCCCTGGATTGGCAGACGCCCCGCTCATCGATGCCCGGGTCTGCCAGTACACGATGAGGGAGCGGTCGGACCTCCTGGTGGACCGACACCCCGGAGCCGACCGACTCTGGCTCCTGGGCGGCGGCTCAGGGCACGGATACAAGCTGGGGCCCGCCATCGGAGAGATCGCTGCCAGGGCGATCACCGACGACTCAGGGGTCCCTGAGCCCCTGGGTGCGCTCCGGCTCCAGCCCTGATCCGACGGGCAGCCCCAGTTCCGACCAGGCCCCGACCGAGTCCCAACCTGCCGCTGGGCCGGGATCTTCAGGCCCAGCACGGGGACAGGCGAGCCATCGGGGCGCTGCTCGCGACCTCGACCGCTCAGTCGTTGAAGACGAAGAACCCGATCCCGCCAGGCTCACGCAAGACGATGTTCTCCGCCGGTGCGCTGTCGGTGCCGCCCACCTCCTCGAACACCGGGATCTCCCGCGCCCGGACCGCGGCGATCACCTCGGCGTTTCGGCCGCCGTTGAAGTAGGTGAGCGAGGGGTTTGCGAAGGAGTGCGGGCACGCCAGCGGGCCCATGAAGCTGAGGTCTGCCAGCCCGTCCCTGCGAAGGGTCAACCACCCCTGATCCACGCCACCCGCTGCGACGCGCGCGTCGAGGAGCGCGGACCAGAAGGTGACGGAACGAGCGAGGCTCGGGGTCTCGATGGAGATGCCCGCGAAGCTCCCAAGGAGCGCCCCACGCGGGCCGATCTCCAGCTCAGGTTCCGGGCCGTCCACCACCCACAGCGGGACCCCCGAGGGCGCCGCGACAAGGCGGCCGCCGTCGAAGGGCGCCGCCCCATGACGTGTCAGGAGCTCATCCGCCCCGCGGCCCAGCGCGCCTCGCCATACCCGGACGCCGGCGCGGGCGCGAGGGGCGGTGTCCACGTGGATCACGGCGGCGCCGTCCGTCATGAGGCTCGACCCCTTGGAGACTGGCTCAAACCCGAGCCGGGTGAGGGACCTCGCCGAGACCTCGGGGTCGGGCGCTGGCGTGGTGAGGCAGAGGGTCATGGGATGTGCGGGGTGGCCGGGCCTGGCGTCCAGATACGAGGCAAGCCAAGGCGGCCAGTCAGGGTACCAGCCGCCCAACGGTCCAGCTCGGCTCGGGCCACCCCATGGACCGCCCACCCCACCGGCGATGCGGGACAGGACGTCAGGAATCGGCTCCGAGGGACCGGCCCCGAGGACCCCGCGACGGGGATGCTGCCGCCACAGCCCGCTCGCGAGCCGAAGCGCCGATCGTCGCCGAGGCTGCCGGTCCCGTCGCCAAGGCGCTACGCTCTCCCTCGTGGATCCGGGCAACGAGCAGGAAGAGAGCCGACTGAGGCTCCTCGCCGAGGGCGTCCTCGCCGGCGATCGAACCCAGCTCGCCCGGGCGATCACGCTAGTGGAGAGCACCCGCAGCGGAGATCAGGCCCTGGCGCAGCGGCTCCTGGAGGCCGTCTTGCCCGCGACGGGGAAGAGCCACCGGATCGGGATCAGCGGCGTGCCTGGGGTCGGGAAGAGCACGCTCATCGAACGCCTCGGTGGGCAGCTGGTGGACGATGGGCACCGGGTCGCGGTCCTCGCGGTCGACCCCTCCAGCGCCCTGACTGGCGGCAGCATCCTCGGGGACAAGAGCCGCATGGACACGCTCGCCCGGCGCGAGGGTGCGTTCATCCGCCCCTCCCCCAGCGCAGCGACCCTGGGCGGCGTCGCCCGGCGAACACGGGAGACCCTGCTCCTCTGTGAGGCGGCGGGCTTTGACATCGTGCTGGTGGAGACCGTCGGAGTCGGCCAGAGCGAGACCGCCGCGCGCGACATGGTCGACACCTTTGTGGTGCTGCTGCTGCCTGGCGCCGGGGACGAGCTGCAGGGCATCAAGAAGGGCATCCTCGAGGTGGGCGACGTCCTCGCCGTCAACAAGGCGGACGGCGACCGGGTGGCCCTCGCGCGCGCCGCGGCCCGAGACCACGAGGCGGCGCTCCGCTACCTGAGGCCGAGGGACGACCACTGGACGCCCTCAACCGTCGTCGTGAGCGCGGAGACCGGGTCGGGAATGGAGGAGCTCTGGGAGACCATCCACCGCCACCGAGCGTCCCTCGAGGAAGCCAACGTGCTGGAGGTCCGCCGGGGTGAGCAAGCCGCTCGCTGGATGTGGTCCATCATCGAGGAGCGCCTGATGGCCGGCTTCTGCAACCACGGCGACGTTCAGACCATGCTCCGAGCGCTCGAGCACGACGTGAGGCAAGGCGCTGTCCCCCCCGGCGCCGCGGCAGCCCGCCTCCTCGAGGCCTACCGGAGCTGACCCCCTTCGTGGGTATGGGAACACGGCACGGTGGGCAGCGGCGCTCGCCCACGGAGCGCCCGTGCGATCCATGGCTTTGGCTTCAGAGGCTCCTGTCCATCAGCCTCGTGGCCCTCGCCTCCTGCGGTCAAGAGCCTGCGAAGCCCGACAGCCAAGACCTCGACGGGCGCGGCTGGGCCACGGACCAACCAGGTCTCTTCGGGTTCCGTCGGTCCACCCACGGCGCCGTTGAGATCGGAGAGCTCGGCTATGCGCCGGGTTCGACCCCAGCCCCCGCGGCCACCGGCCGCCTACGTTGGCGTCGCGGTCAGACCGAGGACGGGCTCAACCTGATGTGCTCGGGCGACGCCGCGGAGGCCGTGCTGCTCTCCATGGAGGGGCAGGTGGTTCACCGCTGGGCCAGGGCATACGCCGACCTCCCGGACGCGCCGCCCGCGGACGGTCCACATCAGTTGCCGTGGCGACGCGTCCGGCTTCTTAGCAACGGCGACCTGCTCGCGATCCACTCCGGACGGGCGCTGGTCTGCGTCGACCGAGACTCCGCGCTCCGCTGGGCGGTGATGGACCGCGTCCACCACGACCTCGACGTCGCGCCCGACGGCTCCATCCTGGCCCTGACCCGAACGGAGCGACTGGTCCCTCGGGTCAATCCGGCCGAGCCCGTCATCGATGACCTCGTCGTCCGATACTCGGCCGACGGAGAGCGCCTGAGCGCCGTCAGCCTCTGGGACGCCTTCGCCGCCTCGCCCTACGCGGAGCTCCTCGACCAGCTCACGGTGAGGACTGGCGACGTGATGCACGCCAACTCCGTCGACCTCCTCGACCCGGCGGAGGCCGAACGGCTCGCGGTCCCTGGCGTGGAAGCGGGGCAGGTGCTGGTCTGTCTCAGGGATCTGGACCTCGTCGTGGCGGTCGATCTCGACGCCGCGCGGTTCACCTGGCTCACCGGGGGTCCCGCCGTCTCCCGCTGGCGAGCCCCGCACGAGCCCTCGGTTGCCAGCGATGGCTCCATCCTGATCTTCGATAATCGTGGCGGCCTGGCCGAGACCTCCCGCATCCTTCGGGTCGACCCGGCGACCGGCGCGATCCGGTGGCGGTGGGCAGCCGCGCCGCCCTCGGCCTTCGCCTCCTTCTTCTGCGGCACCGTCCAGGAGCTCCCCGGGGGCAATCTGCTGGTGGCAGAGTCGACGCAGGGGAGGGCCATCGAGATCGATGGGGAGCGCGGAGGCGTGGA
>Ga0213863_10000894_pt1 | contig 22250 bp, 16 predicted proteins | sample PICome_8_FD_160128 | JGI IMG/M metagenome (GOLD analysis project Ga0213863, IMG submission 160128) | Coastal seawater microbial communities near Pivers Island, North Carolina, United States - PICO497 | ecosystem: Environmental > Aquatic > Marine > Coastal | place: USA: North Carolina... | reverse complement strand
GATATAAATGCTACAAGATTTGTAGCAATGGTTGAAGAGATGTCTGATAGGGTCCAATTTATATTTATTACTCATAATAAAATCTCCATGGAGAAAAGTGATCATTTGATGGGGGTCACGATGCAGGAGGCAGGAGTTTCTCGAGTGGTATCAGTTGACGTAAAAGAAGCGCTTGAATTAGCTGCTTCATAGCATGCCTAGCAATTTACAAATAATCTTAGTGGCTGGGGCTGCATTGTTCTTCCTGGTTATTTTATATCTTTTTTTTAAGCCCTTATTTACCCGCAAATTGATTCAAAACTCCCTTGATGATTCCTCATCTATGCTTTTTCAAGAAGATGTTGAACAAGGCACCTTAGGGTTTGATGATGAGGGTGAGGCTGTCCAGGAACAAGAATTGATCATTTTAAATTTAGTGTCTATGGATAAATCGAATTTTGATATGAATCAAGTTCTTACCTTGTTAAAAAACTTGGATGCAAAATATGTGAATGGTTTTTTTAGTTATAGAGATTTAGGTGGAAGAGAGATATATAGAATTGCAAGTGGAATAAATCCAGGTATCCTTGATTCAGACACTCAGACTCACGTGCTCTTGATGGCTTTAGATTTGCATAAGGCGACCGATCCTGTAGAAGGGTTTGAAACAATGCTTGAATCAGCCTCTGGCATTTCAGAAAAACTGCATGCCAGTATTTGTGATTCAGCTAGAGCTCCACTAAGCAAACAAATGATCGAGCACTTAAAATCTAGAGCTCAAGAAATTAGCCATCTTCAATCTATGCGTAGTATTTCTGCAAAATGAGCGCGCTAAAAAAGAAATATCTTTCCATCCAAGAAAGAATCCGCTCGCATGATTATAAGTATTATATTCTAGATGAACCCTTAATATCTGATTGTGAATATGATGAATTATTTACAGAATTAAAGGAAATAGAGGCCGAGCATCCAGAGTGGATTACTCCCGAATCTCCATCGCAAAGAGTGGGAATTAAACCTAAAGGTGATTTTGCTACTTTTAAACATTTTCAACAAATGCTTTCCTTGGCCAATGCCTTTAACGAAGAGGATTTAAGAAATTTTCATGATCGAATTCTCAAAAACCTAGACACTAATAATCACATAGATTATTTTTGTGAGCCGAAAATGGATGGCGCAGCAGTTTCTTTAATTTATGAAAAGGGTATTCTTTCAAGAGGAGTCACAAGAGGCGATGGAACTCTTGGGGAAGACATAACTTCGAACATCAGAACCATTAGGTCTATTCCATTGGCATTGAAAGAATCTAAAAACTCTTTTCCAAATCTCCTTGAGGTCAGAGGCGAGATTTTTATTAAGAAACCCGATTTTGACGCTTTAAATCTAAAGGCAAAAAAGAATAATGAGAAAGTGTTTGCAAACCCTAGAAATGCTGCAGCTGGGAGTTTGCGGCAATTGGATCCTGCAATAACTAGCTCTAGACCATTAGCATTTTTTGCTCATGGCATAGGGTCATGTCAGGGAATTGAATTTAGTAATTTAGAAGAAATATTTTCAGTTTTTTCTTCATGGGGGTTGCCTGTCAACAATCTTAATGAATTGGTGGGCTCCATTGATGAATGTCTAGAGTATTTTAAGCGCATAGAGACTTCAAGAGAAAATATTCCATTTGAGATAGATGGAGTTGTATTTAAGGTGAATGAATTATCTTTGCAAAAACAACTAGGAGAAATTGCAAGATCACCAAGGTGGGCCATTGCACACAAATTTCCAGCTGAGGAAGTTTATACAGAGATTGAAAATATAGATTTCCAGATTGGAAGAACTGGTATTTTGACGCCTGTTGCAAAATTAAAAACCGTTAATGTGGGCGGAGTCAATGTTAGTAACTGCACTCTGCATAACCTTGACGAATTAAAAAGGTTAGATCCCAGGGTTGGAGATGGGGCTATAATTAAGAGGGCAGGGGATGTAATTCCAAAAATGGTTCAGGTTATTCCAAAAAAGAAAAATCGAGCTAGCCCAATTCAAGCTCCAAAAAAATGCCCAAGTTGTCAATCAGAAACAGTGTTTAATTATCAGTCTGAATGGACGGTTTTGAATACTAGTCACTCAAAACCTATTAAGAAATTCTCAAGTAACTACGAAGCGCAAAAATTCATAAAAGATAACAAGCCTCTTGACTTAAGCATTACTGAGGAACGCCTAGAAACTCCTTTTATCAAATGTTCAGGCGGGAATAGCTGCCCTGAAATTTTTCAAGGTAAATTCACTCATTTTGTTTCAAGAAAGGCAATGGATATTGATGGGCTTGGCCAAGAAATATTGTATACCTTGATTAATAAAAAATTTATAAAAGACTTTGCTGACATATACTCCCTGAAAGATCATCGTGAAGAGCTTGAAAAATTAGAAAGGTTTGGAGAAAAATCTGTTGATAATTTACTTAAATCAATAGACCACTCAGCATCAGTTGAATTATATAAGTTAATTTTCTCCCTAGGCATCGAGGAAGTAGGGGAGACAACTGCAAGAAATTTAGCTAATGTTTTTGGGAACATAGAAGCGCTTCAACAAGCCACCTTCGAAGATTTAATTTCAGTGTCTGATATAGGGCCAAGAGTAGCTGCAAAAATCGTAGATTATTTTTGTAATATTGAAAATATAGCATCGGTAGAAAATTTACTTCAATGCTTGAGTATCATCAACCCAAATATTAAAACTCCTGAACAAGATATGAAGTTTTTTGGTTTACAAATTGCGATAACAGGAAAAATATCATCAATGTCTCGCGATGAAGTAAAGAACTTATTATTATCGGAGGGTGCAAAAGTTACGAGTTCGATTTCAAAAAAAACTAACTATTTAATTGCTGGTGAAAATGCTGGTTCAAAACTTGAAAAAGCTAAAAATCTTGGTGTTAAAATTATAGATGATGCTGATATAGGAACTTTTATAGATGATCCCAAAAAACTTTAATAGCCTTTTAATTATTTTCATACTGGCGCTTTCCTCCTGTGTAAGCTCACCTCCAGAAAAGCCAGACAATATTTGTGAAATCTTTCAAGAAAAAAAAAGTTGGTACAAAGCAGCAATCAAGTCAGAGAAAAGATGGAAACTTCCTCCATATGTTCTCATGGCATTCATTTATCAAGAATCCAGCTTTCAAGCAAAGGTAAAACCAGAGAGAAAGAAGTTATTAGGAGTCATCCCTTGGCTCAGACCATCATCATCTGTAGGCTATTCTCAGGCTTTAAAAAATACATGGCAGGATTACAGGGATGAAACGGGAAACTCTAGAGCCAAGAGAACTAATTTTCAAGATTCAGCTGATTTTATAGGATGGTATGCAAGCAAAGGCTTTTATCAAGGTTTTTCAGCAACCGATGCACGATCACTTTACCTTGCATATCATGAGGGCTATAGCGGGTTTAAAAAGAAGACCTACAGAAAAAAACAATGGTTAATCAGGGTTGCTGATAGAGTTCAGGCAAGGTCCAATATGTATCAAAAGCAATACTGGGGATGCGCCAAAAAATTAAAGAAAAAGAAGTTTTTCTTTTTTTAAAATTAAACCTCTCTTAAAGTTAAGCCTAATTCGGATGCTTCGTCTTTGTAGGCTTCTCCAGCAAGAATAGATTTTTTAGAAGCCTTGGTTAGATATTTGCCACTGACTCTAATCAAATCTTTAATCGAGCAATTAATTACCCGTTGTCTCATTTCTAGTCTTTCTTGGGTTGAGATATCTTCTAAGTTGAAATTAAAATCATTTTTAGCTTCACCGACTGGTGATAGAGGTTTATCAATGGATGATACAACTCCCAAGATTGCTTCTTCAAGATGCTGCTTAGTAATCGATGTCTTTGACCATGCAATCGCATCTTTAAATGCAAAAAAGGTCTCTTTGCACTTAGGATCTCTATAAGAGAAGAATTTAAAAGTATTTGTTGCAGTATCATTTGCAGCACCCGCTCCATATGCTCCACCTTTTTCGCGAATTGCGGTATGCAAAAAGCCATTTCTTAACACTGTTGCTAAAACAGACAAGGCCGCAGCATCAGGATGTTCTCTTGATACGCCTTGAAATGCTTCCGCGCAGTAACAAACTTGTGATCCTGTGATCCATGCTATTTGCTGATTTACTGGTTCTGCAAGAGATTGCTCAGCTTTACATTCAATATTTTTAAAGTTCATGGATTTATCCGAGAGCGCTTTTGGGGAGCACGCAGTAAAAACTTTAAATGGGTTATGTGAAACTTTTGAATGAATATTTTTCAGAATATTTATTAACTCAATTGTATCACTTGCATTTTTCATTTTAGAAATAGCTGCCTTTGACTTATTAAGCATTTCCAGTCCAGACATTTGAAATGCTGTTGCTGAAAATTCATTTAAACTACTAGCAGCTGAATTCATGGCTAAAATATGACCATTTTGATTTAACGACTCTTCATTTCTAGCAATAAAAATATTTAATAAATCAAATATCCTATTTTGCTCATCAAACCTTGCATTTTCTAGCGTGTTAAAAACAAGTTCTTCCATTGCATCAAAATTCTCCTCCAGAGATTTAGAGGAAATGCTTAAGAAAAGTTTTCCAGGTTTCTCTAGGCTATGGGTATGGAGCTTAAAGGATGCACTCACACCTCCAGTGATGCTTGATTGCAGGGCTTGTATTTCTTCATAAGAACTTTCATTCAGGCCTACTTCAGTGAGAATAAATGTGTATAAGGATGAGAAAAGTAATTCCTGAGGTGTAAGATTTTTGCATGGAAATAAAAAGTCAGAGTACATCAATCCATTGGTCCCAACTTCATAAATTGACCTATTATTTTCCTTAAAAGATTCATGAGTATATTCGCGCTTAAGTGGTATGTCTTGAGTTGTAACCTTCGGTAAAATTTCTACATCATCAACAGCTTCTTGGCGCGCTTTCAATGCGTTTGCAAGATCATTTATCTCACCTCTATCTTTATCAGTTAACGCACCCTCTTTTTCCCTAAGGGTTGAGGTAAAGAAGTTCTCTAAATTCTCATTGAATTTTGGATCTGGTTTTAACTCATAGTTGAGTCTGTGTTTATTCTTGATTAAGGAGGTCGATATCAATTCTTCTAGATATCCTTTTTTTGAAATTAAAGCTTTAAGCTTGGTGAAGTTTGAGTCAAGATCTAACATTGAGATAGGGTTGTCATAATGTATACAAGCATTCATGCATCCAAGCATTAATTGCAATCCATAGGGCATTCCTCCGCCAGCAACCTCTCTTTGACCAATCTCTAATTGATGCAAAGAAGAGTTAATTAAATCTTCAGGCACACCGTCAATGACTAGTTTTTCGAGTGTAGCCAGGATTAATTCTTCAACCTCTTTGGCTTTGCCTTGCTCAACACCCTCTAAGCCAGCCATAAAAACAATTTCTTTGTTGCTGGGCTCAATTCCCAGAAATGGGGAGGGCGATTTGCCCAATTTTGATAGTTCTAAGGCTTTTCTAAGTGGTGATGCAGAATTATCAAGCAAAATATTCGATAAGAAATATTTTTCTAATAAATTTAGTGGATCATGACTGTTACCAAGTAACCAGCTGATAACAACATGATGATTGCTTTCGTCACCAGGAAGAGGCTGGTATGTTCCAGTGGCCTGAACTGGCTCTGAAAATATTTTTGCGGGTTTGATTGTGAGTTGCTCTGAAGCAGGTGTAAATTTTTGGAAAACATTTTCTTCCAGGTGACTATGAACTTCTTCTATTGAAACATTACCAAAAGTAAAAAAAGTTGCATTGCTTGGATGATAGTGTTTTTGATGAAATGCAACCAAATCAGCATGCGTTAAGTCAATAATCTTTTCAGGATCGCCGCCGCTATTATGATGATATGTAGTTTCCTCAAAAAGATATTTAGACATTCCATGCCAAAGTTGATCTGTTGGGGAGCTCATTGCCCCCTTCATTTCATTGAATACAACTCCTTTAATCTCTAGTTTATTTTCATCGTCAATTTCAAGGCGATGACCTTCTTGAGAAAAATCAAGAGGATCTAATCTTGGAAAGAAAGCTGAATCAACATAAACATCTAATAAATTATTAAAGTCTTTATTGTTTTGAGTTGCAAAAGGGTAAGCAGTCCAGTCACTTGAAGTAAATGCATTCATAAATGAGTTAAGAGATCTTCTTATCATCATAAAAAATGGATCCCTTACTGGGTATTTCTTCGAACCACAGAGAGATGTATGCTCTAGGATGTGGGCCACACCCGTGGAGTCTTCTGGAATGGTTCGAAATGCAACCATAAAAACTTTTTCATCATTATCTGCATCTAGATGAATGTGTTGAGTGTTAAACTTTGAATGCTTATAAATTTGAGCATCTACATCTAATAATTTAATTTTTTTTGATTCTTTTAATTCGAACATGGTTTATAAATAAAATAAATGCATTATATTAGTCATATTACTGAGAGATTACTATTACCTATGACACTTAAAAGAAACTTTTATATATATACTTTTATATCCTTTCTAACAGCTTGCACTTCCACACCATTTACTGAGTTAAATAGTCGGAATAATTTTCAATTAGAGCAAGAATCAAGTTTTAAAATTCTATTGAACAAAGATTTGCTGCCTGTTGAGATGGATCCCATTCTGATCGAAAATTTAGGAGATGCAGCAAAGGAATATTTAGAAGGAGTAGGGCACCAGTACTCTGAAAATGCTTCTCTTACGATAGATGTAAGTGTTACAACAAAAGAGAAAATTAAATACGATGATTTTCGTTTTTACGGTTATCCAATGTATAGAAGCTATCGTTATGAGCCAGATAGACTTGGTTCGGTCCCAGAATTTTTTCTAAGAATTTCTGTAAGAGATGACGAGTCTGATAAAACCCTTTGGACCGGTTTAACAAAATGGAGAAAAGGCTCAAGCTACGCTCCTAATGATCTGCCGGCCGCAGAGATGCTTGTCGAAAACTTGCTGATTAATCTTTAAATCTTAGTGGCTCAATAGCTAAAGCTACCCCAGAGGAGATTGGGCTTGGCGAGTTATTGATCAGAGAAGCAATATAATCTCCGAGCAACGGGCCTAAACTAAATCCTCTCGAACCAAGAGCACCAATGGTATAAATATTTTCTTCAATTTTTCCCGCCAAAGGTAACCTATCCTTGCTTCCTATCCTGAGACGTGCTTCCATCAACATATTGTCTGAGCCTTCAAGATTAATATTAAAGTTTTTATTGGTTTTCTCAATTAGCTCCCGCCCAGTTTTATGGCAGATATCAATATCATTAAACTCTCTTTCATGCGTAGAACCAACCCAGGTTACGTTATTTATCTTGGGTAAAATATAACCAGCTGAGTTAATGGGCATGTCCAAATCAATCGGCTGATCACCTCTTAAACCAACCAGTTGCCCCTTTGAAATTTTAAGACCAGATAGATATTTTGTTAAACCTATTCCATTAGCAATAATTAAATCATCAAAGCCAGATTTTTTTTCTTGATTAAGGAAATGAATGTCCAGCTTAGATTTATTTTTATCCCAGCCATCAAAATGATGATTGCATGAGATTTTTATATTTTTATGTGCTGTCATTTTCCTACAAATTAATTTTGGAAATAAGTAGCCACCTTTTTTTACTATTAATCCACAAGAATCAAATCCATATAATTTTTTCATTTCTTTTTTATCTATTACTTGAAAGAGATCCTCTCGATTTAAACTCTTCATATCCTCAATCCAGTCTTTTTGATAATCATTTGAGTGTGAGAATAAAAGACCAGTATTTTTGTATGCATTGGGGAGTTGAGCATATATTTTTTCAGCAAAAAAATAACTTTGAGTGGTTAAAAATGAATAAGGCGAGTTGTTCGCTGAAAATCGTGGATACATAGCAGCAACTGGATTACCAGATGCACCAGCTGCAATATTATCTGCAGACTCAAATATTTCTACTTGTGCGTCATTTTGTATAGCTGCATATGCAGCAGAACAAGCTGCTATCCCACTTCCAATAATGGCTATTTTCTTCTTTTTATTCTGAGAAATATTAGGCGCTGAAATGCTTAATAATTTTCTTCCAATAAGCTTGTGACGCTTTTTACCAAAACCTTTAACTTTATCTACTTCAAAACCAAATTTTTTTAACCCCCTTTTAACAAATCCTGCTGAGGTAAAAGTTCCAAAAGTTGCACTTTTTGAAGATAAAAATGCAATGTATTGAAAAACAGAATTGCTCCACATAGATTCATTCTTGCTAGGATCAAACCCATCAAGATACCAAGCATCAATTTGATTATTCTTGAATCCTAGAAGATTCTTTAACCCTGCTTCAATATCATTTTGGATAAGCGTTAGTCGAATTTTAAGCGAAGGGAAATAAATTCTTTGTATATCATTATGAGCAATGTCATAACTCCCTAAAAAAATATTACAGATTTCTTCAAGCTCAGGAAATGCATTAACAATTTTTAATAATTGTGCTTTAGTAGGTAAGGCTTTATCAATAGCAACATATTCAAGATTTTGAATACCAGAGTTTTTATTATTTTCATGCCAAAATTTTGCAGTTACGAAAAAATTTAAGCCAAATCCAAATCCTATCTCTCCAACGTGAATTTGAGAGCTATTTTTAATTCTTTCAAGTAGTTGATTGGGCTCAATAAAAATATTTTTAATTTCTGCAACCGCATCATCCTGAAAAAATCTATCTTGATACTCATTCGAATATGGAAAACCGTCTTCCCATTTAACATCTTGATGATGCTCTTCAAATGAATTTTTAAAACAGCTATGATGAATTGGCATTTAGGAGCAGCTTATGAAAAAAATTAATACTTTTCTACAAATATCTATTATATGCATTCTTTCATTTGGTTGCTCTAAAACTGACTCAGTATCAGTGCCTTTGGCTGAAACAACTTCAGAGCTAGAAAAGCTTTTCAAGCACTCTGAGGAGTTTTCTCAAAAAATTTATTCTTATGAGAATGGTATTCACGCAGCGGTTGGCTATGGAATTGCTAATTCCTATCTAATTGAAGGCTATGAACTAAATATTATCATTGATGCTACTGATAGCGTTTTTCAAGCTGAGAAAGTTTATGCAGCATTCAATGAAATTAACTCTAATCCTATAGCTGCTATTATTTATACACATAATCATGGAGATCATACTTTAGGGGCAAAATATTTTGTTGATCAACAAGATGACTTGCCTTTGGTTATAGCTCATGAATCAACAGCAAAATCTGTTGAAAAGATTTTTGGAATTTTAAACCCCATCATTTCATCACGCTCCTCTAAAATGTTTGGCACCATGCTTCCAGAAGAAGAGGTCGTGAATGTTGGTATCGGGCCTTATTTAAGCGTTGGCCGAAGCGCACCTGGATACATCAAGCCAAATGTTACCTTTGATAATGAATTAAAATTAAATATTGCTGGGATTGCATTTGAATTTTTTCATGCGCCTGGAGAAACGGATGATCAAATTTTTGTCTGGTTGCCAGAATATGAAGCGCTTTTTCCTGGAGATAATATTTATAAAACTTTTCCAAACCTTTATACCATCAGGGGCACATCTCATAGAGATGTGAATGCATGGGTGAACAGCCTTGATGCGATGATAGCCCTTAAGCCCAAGAGTATATTTCCAAGTCATACATTGCCTTTTTCAGGTGATTCAGCCATAGATACACTAATGATTTATCGAGATGGAATACAGTTTATTCATGATCAAACCATCAGATTGATGAACCAGGGGATGCATCCAGAAGAGATAATTGAAAACATAGAATTGCCGTCGGCTATTGCGTCATCTCCCTATATGCAAGAGTTTTACGGCACAGTAAGATGGTCGGTTAAAAGTATATTCAATGGTTATTTGGGTTGGTTCTCTGGGAATATTTCAGAGCTTGATCCCACTTCGACATTTAAAAAAGCTAATCTCATTTCTAATATGGTGGGCGGTCCTGACGCATTATTTACTGAACTTGAAAATGCTATCGCTAATGAAGAAATGCAATGGGCATTAGAACTATCAGATCTTTTGTTGGCAATAGACCATCGTAACTCAGAGACAACTCTATATAGGTCTAAAGCAGCTTTTTATCTTGGGACCATGGCTTCTAATCCAAATAAAAGAAATTATTTTCTAAGTGAAGCTCAGAGGCTGATAGGCAGCCAAGAGACAGCAAATATTATTCCGCCAGAGGCCTCAATGCTTAATCAGATTCCAATTGATATGTTCTTTGATGTGCTCAGGGTAAATTTGAACCCAGCCAAGGTTGATCCAAATAATATTATCACTGCTTGTTTTGAATTCAGTTCCGGCTTGACGAAAGCTATGATTTTAAGAAATCAAGTTCTTCAAATTAAAAATGATCTGCCTATTGATTGCTCCATTAATATTAAAACCAATCAACAAACTTTAAAACAAGTTTTAGCGGGAATTAAAAACCCAATTCTGGAAATTGCTAATGGCAATTTAACTGTAGATAAGGACGTACAGTTCCTTAAGCTATTAACTTCGTTTAGGCCTTAGTTGGTATATCTTTAAATGCTAAACCTTTGTCTGCTCTTGGATCCTGAGGTAAACCTAAAACTCTTTCAGCAATAACATTGCGAAGAATTTCATCTGTTCCACCAGCAATTCTCAAGCCAGGAGCGCCTAACCAAGCACCTTGGAAGGAGCTTACCCCATCATTTTCATCAATAAGCATGCCAGCCATATCACTAGAATCAATGCCAAAGTTACCAATTGCTTGAAGCTTATTTGCGCTAACTATTTTTGTAATGGATGCTTCTGGACCTGGAGCTTCTCCTTTTGAAAGGGCAGATATTGTTCTGAATTTTGTATATTTAAGACCATTGGCCTCACAAAACCAATCAGCAAGCTTTTCCCTTACAGAGTTATTTTTAATCAAGGCTTCTCCAGCATCATCTTTTGTTTTAGATAAGATTAATGCTTCTTCAATATCAGAACCCTTAGCATCTCCAACAGCCAATCTCTCATTCATTAACGTGGTGATAGCAACTTTCCATCCATCTCCAATTTCACCAAGGCGCTGAGAATCAGGAATTCGAACATCATCGAAATAAACCTCGTTAAATCCTGAGCCACTACCTGACTGCCCAGTGATTTGTTTAATAGGTTTCACAGTTATTCCAGGTGATTTCATATCAACGAAAAAGAATGTAAGCCCCTTGTGTTTTGCTACATCAGGATCGTGGCGGACAACCAAAATACCAAAATCAGAATAATGCGCGCCTGAAGTCCAAACTTTCTGCCCATTAATTATCCAGTCATCTCCATCTCTTTCAGCCTTGCTTCTCAAACCAGCAACATCAGATCCAGCCGCAGGCTCAGAAAAGAGCTGACACCAAATTTCTTTTCCTTCAGCCATGGGTGCAAGATATCTATCTTTTTGCTCATCAGTTGCATATTGCATCATCACCGGACCACACATACCAAGACCAATTTCAAATATGCCACCTGGCACATTGAACTTTGCTTCTTCTTGTCCCCAAATGATTCTCTCGATAGGCGAAGCTTCTATACCTCCGTACTCTTTTGGCCAATGGAGCATTGCCCAACCGGCTTCATATTTTTTTTGTTGCCAAGCTTTAGCAACTCTAAGATGATCTTCTAATGAAGAATCGCTATGACCACTGCTTTTACTTTCTTTTAGTTCAGCATTGGCTTCTAGCCAATCTCTGCATTTTGCTCGAAATTTAGCTTGTTCTGGTGTGTCGTTAAAATCCATAATTTACCCCTTTGCTAAAGTATTTGTTTTCTCTAAGTTAGTAACTAATTTTTCTTTCCAACTTGCTTCAGATCCAAGCAAAACTGAAAGAACTTTTGATCGTTTATAAAATAAATGACAATCATATTCCCATGTAAAACCATTACCGCCATGAGTTTGTATATTTTCCTTTGAGCATAATTGAAAAGCTTTGGTGGCACTGACTCTTGCAGTCGCTGATGCAAGGGGCAGTTCAGCAGACTCCGACGATAATGCCCATGCACCATAATAGCAATTTGATTTTGCAAGAGTAACTGCAATATACATATCAGCAAGCTTATGTTTTATTGCTTGATATGATCCAATTTGCCTTCCAAAGGCAAATCGCTCCATTGAATATTCTTTCGCCATATCAAGTGCAGCTTGAGATCCTCCAACTTGTTCAAATGCAAATAAAACGGCTGCTTGATCTAATAGATGCTGAACATAGCTCCAGCCTTGGTCAATTTCACCAATTAGCTGAGATGGAGTATCTTTAAATTCAATTTTAAAAAAAGCTCTTGAGGTATCAATATTTTTTTGCTGCGTTACAGTTACAGATTCATCACTTAGGTCCACTAATCTTAAATCAGACCCAGTGCTAGATTTAACAACTACTATCATATGAGTGGCCATTCCTGCATCTGGAACAGCAATCTTAATACCATTAATTTTTTCCGATGTCACTGAAACGGCTAGGTTAGATTCTGTTGCCTGATGCATGTCTTCGGCAATACCATAGGTGCCAACAACCTCTCCAGAGACTAATTTTGGCAATAAATCAGATTTAATTTCCTCACTACCAAATTTAATAATTGCTTCAGTAAAAAAATAAACAGATGAAGAGAAGGGAACAGGTGCAAGCGATCTCCCAAGCTCTTCAGCGATAACACATAGCTCTAAATGTCCTAAACCTAAGCCTTCGTATGCTTCAGGAATCCTAATCCCAGTCCAGCCTAGTTCAACAATTTTTTGCCAGAGCTCTTGGTCACCTTCCAGAGCGTTGTCCATAACTTTTCGCGCATTTGCAAGACCACCTTCTTTATCGAAGAATTTCTTAGCTTCATCTTGCAAAAATTTTTGGTCATCTGAGAAATCTAAATTCATATTATTGTTATATAGTTTTAAGTTAAGGCTTATAATTCAATCCATATTAGAACATATAATTTAATACAATTTAAGAAACAAACTTTCATTACATATGATCATGAAAATCTCAGCAACAAAAAATGGAGACTCTCATATCAATAAAAGTTCTAGCGGACTTTTTCTAGGGATTGTATTTGTTCTAATATTAATAGGAATTCTTGCACTGTCTTTATGGGTAAGTGAGATTTCAAAGGCATCTAATAGAATTAACTCCAAAGTAGAATCAAGACTTTTAATTTTAGAAGAACAACTTCAATTAGCCGATTCAACTTCAACTGAATTCTTATCCGATATCAATACTCAACTTCAATTTTTAGATAAGGAGATCAGAAAATTATGGGATTTAAGCAATAAACGTAACAAAGTTAATATTGCAAGGTTAACCAAGGATATGAGCAAGCATACTGTCGCCCTTAAAGAGATAGCTGCTACACAAACAAATGATCAAACCAACATAAACTCTATTAGAAATGAATCTCAAAAATTGAGATTAGCAATTGATGAGCTTTCACAAGCAAACAAAGACAATCTTAATGCTCAAAGTAAAATTGCCGATTTAAATAAGAGTATTTTATTGCTTGAGGAAACTGTTCAAGCATTTGATGCTTACAGGAGGCAAAATAATGAAATGCTTCAAGAAATACAATTAAAAATTTCTAGCATTGAATCTCTCACATCTGAATAATATTTTTTTACTTTTAAGTAAAAAGTTTGGGGTTTCTCCAAAAAACAGGTATATTTTTACTAAACATTCTTCACATTGGAGGGGGAAACCATGAAGAGACTATTAACCTTACTAACTATTGCTGCTTTTGTAGCAACACCAAGCATTTCCATGGCTCAAAATTCTGAGCTTGTTCTTGAAGAGGTTGTCGTAACAGCAACTAAAAAAGAAGAAAATGTTCAAGATATTGCCCAGACCGTTAATGCAGTAGCTGGTGGTACATTAGATGATTATCAAATCAGAGATCTTAATGAATTAGCTCAGGTCGTATCTGGCGTTGAATTTACGCAAATTGACCCTAGAAGATCTACCATCATCATGCGTGGTCAGAAAATGGACCCAGATGGGGGAAATGATCAGCCAATTCAAGGTTATATTGATGAGGTACCACTTCGAGCAGGTGAAATGTTCCTTCAAATGTATGACACCGAGCGTGTTGAAATCTTAAAAGGAGCTCAGGGAACTCTTCAAGGGGTTGTAAGTACAGGTGGTGCTGTTCAAATTTATACTAGATCAGCTCAAGTAGGCAGCAATGAAAGAAATGGCTATGTAAAAACAACATGGGCAGACAATATGACTTCGATCTTAGAGGCTGCAAGTGATCTGCATTTTTCAGATACTTTATCGATGAGAGTTGCTGGTGTTGTGAACAACAATGATGGTAAAGAAGTTAAAAATATCAGAACCAATGTCGATGAGTCTCACAGCTATGATTCGGGTAGAATTAGCCTTTCCTGGGAGCCTACAGAAGCTCTATCAGTAAGATTTAAATACCAAAACATGGAAACAAATTCTATTTATCCTCAACCAGTTGCAGGAACTAATGGGGCTTTTCCATTTGATGCGTTTAAGTTTGTTACAGGGTCTTCCAGTCCGTTTTTCCCACCAGTTTCAGTTGATTATGCAGGTGCTGCAAATGCCTGGGTTTCAACTATTGGTGCATTAGCTGGTTCTGCAGCTGCGGGGCAGTTAGCATTTTTACATAGACCAAGCTATGCAGATATTCCTGCTGATGGGCTGAAGCCAGAGGATGGTGTCGCTTTGCATTATCAGAACCCTAGGCAAAATACGAGTGCTGAAATTCATAACCTAATGATTGACTATGACATGGGGAGCCATGCACTAGCTCTTCGATACTCAGACTCTGAAAGTGATTCAATGGGTTTAATTGATAGAGACTATGCAGGCGCCTATACATACGGTTATCCCCAAGAAGTTAGAACAAATACAGGCATTGAAACAATTGAAATGAGAATTTCTAATCAAGATAACGACAAACTTGAATATACTCTTGGATTTTTCTCCAGAGATTCTCAAACATATACTGATGCAGATCTAGATGTCTCCATGGACAACTATGAAGTTGCTCCCCATATTTTTAAACCTCTTGTTGGCTTTGAGTACAAAACTCCTCATCAAGCCTGTAATGCTGAAAAGGCAAGTCCTGGTTTGTTTGCTGCCAAGCCAGTAATTATTACGTGCATGGGTATTCCATTAGATAACAAAACTGAAGCATGGTTTGTTAACTTCAAATATAATTTAAGTGAGAAAACTTTTATTCAGTTTGGCGTCAGAGAGCAAGAAATGACTGGTTATAGAGCGCAAAACATGTATCTTCCAGTTACTGCTCTTTTGACTCCAGCATTGGGCGGTGGAATGACTATTCCAAGAATCCCACCCAATTTGCAAAATTCCGACAATGAATCAACTACTGGTGGATTTAAAATTGGTCATTACTTAAACGATGATGTTTTACTTTATGTTTCAACTGAAAGTGGTTACAGAAGTCCTGGTGCTACGATTTCTCCTGTAGCTATTAATCCATCACTTATTACTTTTGAAGAAGAAGAAAGTGACATGACTGAGATTGGCTTCAAGGGCAGCTTTATGGATGGCAGATTAAGATTAAATGCTGCTTATTATGATTATACTTTTGATGGATATCAAACAAAGTGGGATAACGTTTCTGCGAGAGTTTATAGCGCCGCTGGTCCAGGGCTTGTCCAGCAGGTTCAAGGAGGTATCTTTAATAATAATGATGCTTCAATCTCAGGTATTGATCTAGAATATGCTTATGTTGTAAATGCAGACCTTACTTTAGGTGGAAGTTTTACTTCTACAGACAGTGAGTATGATGCAGGCTCAATCGGTTATGCCAATGATCCTTCTTATACCGGTTTGGCTGCAGCAACAAGAGATGTGAGCGGACAAAGAGTAAATGATGATGCTGAGTCTTCTTTTACTTTTTACCTTGATCATACTGTTCCAGCTTATTGGGGTGGTGAGAGATACACACGCTACAACGTAAGTTGGAGAGATGAGCGCACAAGTGCAATTAATCCAGACCTTAAAATTAAAGCTCTATATTTAGCAAACATTATTGTTGGATGGAGATCTTCTGATGGAGTGTGGGACGCAAGTTTATTTGTTAAGAACATTACCGATGATGTTGATCTTTCTCATATTCAAGCTTATTACTCAGACTATCACTTACCAGGTGGCGGAAGCTTGCCTTCTAAGTTTTACGCAGCGAATACCAACATGGGAAGACAGCTAGGAGCTCAGCTAGTTTATAACTTCTAAGAAGTTGCTCTAATATGACTTTTTAAAACGGCAACTAAGGTTGCCGTTTTTTTTTAGAAATTATCTTTTTAATATGCAGAAAATATTTTTATTATTCGCAATAACTTCTCATTGTTTATTTGCCAATCAGAACACGGTCTATCTGTATGAGGACAGGGAGCCTTGTGATTTATATGTTCCAAATAAAATACCTTTATTTGGTGATTTGCATGTTCATACCGTTTTATCACTTGATGCTAACACTCAAGGAACATTAAATAATCCAGATGATGCATACAGATATGCTAAAGGGCAAAAACTTTATTTACAGCCTTACAATGAAGATAAAACAAGTTCAAGAATCTCAAAATTAAATCAGCCATTAGATTTTGCAGCTGTAACAGATCATGCTGAACTTCTTGGAGAGGTAAGATTGTGTTTAGATCCACTAAGCGCAAAATATAATGGGTTGCAATGCAAGGCATATAGAAACTTTCCTAAACTTTCTTATTTTTATATGAATGCAAAAGCCAGCATGAACAAGCCTTTAAGAATGTGTGGAGATTCAAGAGAAATATGTCTTGAGGCTGCCGAGGAACCATGGCAAGAAATCCTTCAGGCAGCAGAGGAGCATTATGACCGAACCAAAGCTTGTAAATTCTCAACCTTTATAGGTTATGAGTGGACTGGTGCAGCATATTCAGGAAATAATCTGCATAGAAATATCATTTTTGACAGTTCAAATGTTCCCTATCAGCCAATAAGCTTTTATGAAGCGCCCACCCGATCAGAGTTGTGGGAGCAGCTTGATCAAAAATGCTCTGATGATTGTAATTATATAGTCATCCCCCATAACTCTAATCTTAGCAATGGGTTTATGTTTGAAAAACCAAATCAGGATGAGGTATATCTTCAAAATACAAGAGAGCCTTTGGTTGAGATTTTTCAACACAAGGGTAGCTCAGAATGTTCGATTGATCCCAATGATCCTTTATGCAGTTTTGAGCAATTACCCTACAAAGATTTTAAATCAAAATTTAGAAATGATATCTCTCCCTCTCCAAAATCTAGCTTTGTTCGAGACGCATTAAATGAAGGGCTGCTTATGCAAGAAAAAGACAATATCAATCCTTTCAAGTTTGGGTTTATTGGCAGCACAGATACTCATCTTGGAACTCCCGGATCAGTAGATGAAGAGATTTTTCAAGGCCATGGCGGTGCTGGAAAATCTTTCAGAACCACTATTCCAGAAGGCTTGCCTGATGATGTTGAATTCAATCCAGGTGGTTTAGCTGTTGTTTGGGCTGAAGAAAATAGTAGAACATCCATTTTTAACGCACTTAAACGAAAAGAAGTTTATGGAACCTCAGGACCAAGATTCTTAGTTAGATTTTTTTTGGGTGAGAACTTAGATGCTGATCTTTGCTCCCATTCAGATGCCATCTCAACCGCATACAAAAATGGTGTTCCTATGGGTGCCACATCTCAAGCTGATCTACTCAATAGAGCTCGATTATTTATCTCTGCTTCAGCAGATGCATCATTGAAAGATCAATACATTGAAAAATTGCAGGTGGTTAAAGGCACAATTATTGATGGCGAAGTTGTCACCTCAGTTCATGATGTCATGACTCATAAACCCACTGATCTTGATTTAAATACTTGCCAAGTTGTTGGTAATGGTACTCGTTCAATGTGTGTTGTCTGGGATGATCCAAACTTTATTCAAGGCGATGAGGCCTATTATTACGCCAGAGTTATTGCAAATAAATCTTGTCGTTGGTCCCATAATCTGTGTTTGAAAAATCCTGAGTATTGTGAAGATGGCAATGCAGATGTTCCAAACTTTATTCAAGAAAGGGCATGGACGTCTCCCATATGGCTTGAAAACACTTTAGATATTTGACACAACCTAAAGAATTATGTTCCATTAGGATATGAATAAATTAGCTCTACAATTATTTTTAGTCTTAGCCTTTATTCCTATTGCCATTTTGATAAGTTCAATAATCATTACACTGGCACCTTTATATTGTTGGGGTCTTGCAATTAATGCTTATCGTTTTAACAACACCAAAGAGTTATATTTTTGGTTGACAATGGGCGTAGTGGCTTTCTTCTTAGCATTATTTGTTTTGGGGGTCTTGTAAATGTTAAAGGCATGCATCCTATTTTCTGCTGCTTGCTTATTTGCAATAGGCTGCTATGTAATGTTTAAGCCTGATCTCAGTGATTTGGGATTTATTCCTGTTATTGCTACCAATCCTGAGACTGCCTCTGAGTTCAGATCGTTGTTCGCAGGCTCATTTTTAGCATACGCTTATCTTTTAATACGGTTTGCATTTTCTTACAATTCAATATCTATAGCTATAAGTATTGCCTACATAATGGGTTTTATAGCTTTTGGTCGCGTTGTAGGTTTTTTTTATGAGGGCTTTAATTCTTTTGGGCTCATTGTGTTCTTTGGCGAGATATTTTTAGCATTAATCCTGATTTTGGCTCATAAAAAAAGAAAAAATGAGATTTCTTATTTCTAAGTTTTAGTCATTCAATAAAACTTCTTAACATTTCTTGATTCTGTAATATAATTCCTTCTCTTCTGGGGATGTGGTGGAACTGGTAGACACGCTTGGCTTAGAACCAAGTGCCGAAAGGCGTGGGGGTTCGACTCCCTCCATCCCTACCATTTTTTATATATACTATATTTATGAACCAAGTTTGTATATTTGGAAAAAAAGGATCTATTGCTAAATATGATCTGTCCAAAAACAAGCCCATTTGGGTTGGTATTATAGAGGCGAAGTATTCTCCATATTCTATATGCCAATATAAAAATTTTGTCTTAGTATTTAGCTATACCAAATGGGGTGCTAAGCCAATGATTCATTGTTTTGATGAGAGCTCAGGTATGCTGCTTTGGCAGACTATGGCAAAGTTGCTTTTAGTATCTGGATATCCTTTTTTCCCTCATTACTATGATGGATCTCTATACTATTTAGCTTCATCAAAGGAGGTTGCAAAGTTAGATCTTCAATCGGGCGAACTGGTTTATAGAAATAAATTTAAAAAATCTATATTTTCATCATATGGAATGATCATTGCTGGTGATCAAATTTATTTGCTCTCTACCAAGGATGCTAAGGTTCTTGATAAAGAAACTGGTCAAGTAAATGATTATCCTGAAATCTTAGAAAAAATTAATCTTAAAGACATTACCTCTTCCCTTGGTAATGGGACATCTTTTCTATCTTCAATATCTCTTACTCATCCGAAAGATTCAGGAGACGGGGGAGCTGGAATGATGGCTGGTGCAGATGCTGGAGGAGGAGGGGAATAGTCCCTATCCCAAATAGATTATTTTGAATTGATCTAAGAATGTTTTCTTAAATTTTAACAGCAGAATCCTTCCATTTTTAATCAAACATTCTTTTAGAACCTTTGGTATATTAGTTCTATGAAAAATTTATTTTTACCACCTCTGGTTTTTCTTTTGATATTTTCATGCGCAGATCATCCATCTTATGCAGATAGAGCATTGAATGCAGATAGTGAAAACGATTCATGGCTTTTGCATGGCAGGACTTATGATGAATCTAGATTTAGTCCATTGAAAGATATCAATGATTCAAATGTTCAAGAGTTAGGATTGTCATGGTCTTTTGAGACAGGGACTAACAGAGGGCATGAGACAACTCCTATTGTTGTTGATGGAATAATGTTTATAACCGCCCCATGGAGTGTAGTTTTTGCATTGGATGCAATAACTGGTAAAGAAATTTGGTCATATGATCCTGAGGCTGATAAGTCATGGGCAAGGAATGCATGCTGCGATGTTGTGAATAGAGGGGTTGCAGTTTGGGGTGATCAAGTTGTTTTTGCGACTATCGATGGTCGTTTAATCTCTCTTGATAAAGAATCAGGAGAGGTTAATTGGGATGTTCTAACAATTGATAAATCCAAGCCGTATACAATTACTGGAGCACCAAGAATCATAGATGGGAAAATAATTATTGGTAATGGTGGTGGTGAGTTTGGAGTCAGAGGCTATATTTCTGCTTATGATATTCAAGATGGCTCCATGATATGGAGATTTTTTACAGTTCCTGGAAATCCTGCTGATCCTTTTGAATCCGAAGCGTTAGCCAAAGCAGCTGAAACATGGTCTGGAGGTAAATGGTGGGAAATTGGTGGCGGAGGAACTGTGTGGGACTCTATGGCGTATGACCCAGAATTAAACCTCTTATATATAGGAACTGGTAATGGTTCTCCATGGAATCGGTATGTTCGAAGCCCTGGCGGCGGCGATAATTTATATCTTTCATCCATTGTGGCAATTAATCCAGATAACGGAGAATATATTTGGCACTATCAAACTACTCCAGGGGATACCTGGGATTATACCGCTACTCAACATATGATCCTTGCAGATATGGAGATTGATGGTGAGCAAAGAAAAGTTATTATGCAGGCCCCAAAAAATGGTTTTTTCTATGTGATCGATAGAACATCAGGTGAGTTTATTTCAGCAAATAATTTTGTACCAACAAATTGGGCATCTCATGTAGACCCTGAAACTGGAAGACCGGTAGAGATTAAGGAAACCAATCATGAATTACAACCAGCGCTAACGACACCTGGACCACTTGGTGGTCACAATTGGCATCCAATGTCTTACAGTCCGAAAACTGGTTTGGTATATATTCCAGCCCAAGAGACAATATTTATCTACTCCACAGACACTGAATTCAAATACAATCCAAACACATGGAATTTAGCCAATCAGATAGAAATGAGTTACCTTCCAAAAGACCCAGATGAGCTGGCTATGGTGGATGCAGCTACGGTTGGATATTTACTGGCATGGGATCCTAAAGAGCAAAAAGAAGTTTGGCGAGCTCAGTACAAAAGACCATGGAGCGGAGGTGTTCTTTCAACCGATGGCAATCTAGTTTTTCAAGGAACATCAGATGGAAGATTTGTAGCATATGCTGCAGATTCAGGTGAATTGCTCTGGAGCGTTGATACTGGACAAGGCATTGTTGCCCCTCCAATAACCTACAAGATTGATGGCAAACAATACATCGCAGTTCAAGTTGGTTATGGTGGCGCTTATGCACTTACTGGCGGGCTAGAATCACCAAATAAAAATCCCTCTAGGAATGGCAGGATGATGATTTTTGAAATTGGTGGAACTCAACTTGAGAAGCCAGTTGCAACAATAGCTCAATTAAATCCCACTATTTTTGAATTAAATTCAGATGCCTTGGTAGTTGCTCGAGGTGAATATGAGTACCATGAACATTGTCAATTTTGTCATGGAGCAGGTGTTATTGGTGGGGGAGTATTACCTGACTTAAGGATGCTGGATGCTCAAGGCCATGCTTCATTCTTAGGAAGTGTATTGGGTGGAATTCATGGAAGTGGCATGGCTTCATTTAAAGATGTTTTAAATGTAGAGCAGGCTCAACAAATTCATGAATATATCAAACATCAAACGGTTTTAACTGGCTTAGCTACTGCTGCTGAACAATAAAAAATTCTTAAGGGCCTGGTGCATATATGAAAGATTATGATTTTATTATTTTAGGCGCTGGATCAGCTGGTTGTGTTTTGGCTAACAGGCTTAGCAAAGACCCAAATACATCAGTATGCTTGATTGAAGCTGGCTCAAAAGATAGTGACCCAAGATTGCATGTGCCTATTGGCTTTGCTTTTGGGATGACGCAAAGCAAATATAGTTGGTCGTATGATACGGTTCCACAAAAAGAATTTGAAAAAGTTACAGTCACTGAACCAGAATCAGTGGTGGTAGATTCTGCTGGCGGCACTCACAAAATGCCCAGTGAGACTCAAGAACATAGGAAGGGTTTTCAGCCTCGAGGTAAAACCTTAGGTGGCTCAAGTTCAATTAATGCAATGTTATATGTGAGAGGTCATCGTTGGGATTATGATCATTGGTCTGAGCTTGGTAATGAGGGATGGTCGTATGATGAGGTATTGCCATATTTTAAAAAAGCAGAGCACAATGAGATTCATAACAATGAATATCATGGTCAAAATG
>Ga0213863_10000893_pt1 | contig 22252 bp, 17 predicted proteins | sample PICome_8_FD_160128 | JGI IMG/M metagenome (GOLD analysis project Ga0213863, IMG submission 160128) | Coastal seawater microbial communities near Pivers Island, North Carolina, United States - PICO497 | ecosystem: Environmental > Aquatic > Marine > Coastal | place: USA: North Carolina... | reverse complement strand
ATAGCGATCGACCAGTGAGCGATGTCCCTCGTCTAAACATTTAGCGACCGCTATTAAATCTTGTTTTTGCAGGGCTAATGCCGTGGCAGCAACGCGGTGGTTTTCTTCGAGGACGTGGCGCGCTCGTTGATACTGCTGTTTGGACATCGCATCTTTACGGGCAGCCAGTAGTTTATTATCTGCGGCTCGTAAGGAGGGTACCGCCATGGCAGCACAGGCGGCTTCACAGTCAACTCGCCTAGCGTTGTATTCGCTGTCTACCAATTTGCGTGGGAAGTTGGAATCTAAAAGAACGATCGACCACTGTTTGGGAATTGGCACTGAAGTGCTGTCCAAAGACTGGCAATCCAGAAGTAGTGCGGCGCCTGGTTGCGCCTGTGCCGAGATCAACTGATCCATAATGCCGCACTGGCAGCCAATGTAAGCATTTTCAGAGAGCTGCCCAAGCTTCGCAATTTCAGTGCCGTCAAGATTCCAGTCAAAAGCACAGTTGAGGGCCCCTAGCAGTGAAACTTCGAGTGCGGCGGAGGAGGACAGTCCTCGGCCTTGAGGAACATCGCTAGACAATGCCAGGTCGATGCCTTGGCATTCGTAACCATTTTTTCTCAGGGCAGCCACAACCGCACGAACGTAATTGGCCCATGGTCGCGGGCTGGCTCGATATTCATCACCGGCTAAAAATTCGTCAATCTCATCTGGATATTCGCGAGAGATCGTTGTGATTCTGGAGTCTTCTCTGCGCCGCCACGCAACATGGCAACGAAACTCAAGAGCGCAGGGTAATACCCAACCGTCGTTGTAGTCGGTAAATTCTCCAATTAAATTGACGCGACCCGGGGCGGAGGCAATGCCCTCAGGTGAGTCACCAAAGTGTTGCCTAAATAACGTCGCGCTCATAAAGAGTTTGCAAGTTGCTTTTTAATAGGGTCTGCCAATTTACGCAGTTTTTTAGCGGCTGACTCGACGGTGAGATCTCTCTGGGGTTCTCCCAGCATTTCATAACCCACCATGTGTTTTTTAATAGTGGCTGACCTCAGCAGCGGCGGGAAAAAATGCGCATGCAGTCGCCAGTGTGAATTCTCTTGTCCTGAGGGCGCATTATGCCAACCCATGGAATACGGGAAAGAGCAGTTAAATAGGGCATCGTAGGTGCGGTTTAGAACAGCTAGAGCTTGGGCCAGAGTGGTAAGATTTTCGGGTGCCAGTTCACCAAAATCGGCTTGTGTTCCTTTGGTGATTAGCAGCGTTTCAAAAGGCCAGGCGGCCCAGTAAGGAACAACAATCAGCCAGTCGCTGTTTTCAAAGACGACCCGCTTATCATTTTCAGACTCCCATTTCTGATAATCCGCTAATAAAGCTGAGCGATTTTTTTGCAAATATAATGATTGCTGCTGGTCTTCCTGGGCGACTTTTGAAGATAGGTGGTCATGTGCCCAGATTTGTCCGTGTGGATGCGGTTGTGAGCAGCCCATCAGCGCGCCTTTGTTCTCAAATAAGGTAACGCATCGGTACCTTGCGGACAGTTCGCAATAGGTTCCTTGGATGATTCCGAGAAGGTTTTTTAGTTCACTGACGCCAAAGTCTGCCACGGTTCGATCGTGCCGATGATCAAAGCAAATCACGCGGCACTCACCTTCAGCCACTTCTTCTGATATGAAACTGGGTGTGGAGTTCACCGATTCGAGGGCGCTTGTGGCCAGTTTTTCATCCGAATCAGGGGCGGTGAGGGCCGAGAAGTCGTTGTTAAAAACATAAGGCCCTAGGTAATCATCATTGCGTATGTTGTTGGAGCGATGGGTGCCAGGACAAAGCGGGCAGTGGGGATCATACGCGGACATTTTTTCAACGTTTGTGTCGGTGGCTTCCCCTGACCAAGGTCGGTTGCCCCGCTGTGGACTGCTTAGAACCCATTCACCGGTTAACGCATTTTTACGTCGATAGCTGCTTGTTTCCCTCAAAATCTCTCCCGGCGGTATCGGCAATTGATAGCGCTTGAACTGTCATGGTAATGCCATACTGTCACTAGATAGAGTGTATCCGAAGCTAAGGGTCACGGTATGCTCCGAGTTGTGCTTTACAACCACAATCGTGTCATAAAATTTTAAAATAGGGTCCCCCATGATGGGAGCGGAAAATTCAGTGATCCAACCGTTTTACCAACTGGTCAACCGGGATACCTGTGTATTGGTAGATTGCCGCAAGCGCCTGCCGGCGATCGTTTACCTAGGCCCCCCCCTGAAACATTTTGAAGCCGCTGATTTGGTGCTTTTTGATCGGCATGAAGCACCCGCTTCACTCGCTGACGAACCTGCTATTAGCTTACTGCCCGACATCACGTCTGGGTTCCTGGGGCACCCCGGGATTAGTGTACGCAGGGGGCGACACGGTTGGCAGCTACATTCGCAATTAGAAACGGTTAGTCAGCCTCAGTGTGATCTGCTCTTGCTAAAAGCAACCTGTGCAATAACTCAGGTCAGTTTGCACTATGAGTTAACGCTACCTGCCGTGGGCGCGGCGCTGTCAATCGCGGTGACGGTGATAAATGACAGCAGCACAGACCCGTTGAGTCTGGACCAGTGTAATTTGACAGTGCCGATTCCCGATTATTTTACAGATTGCACCTGCTTTAGCGGACGATGGGGTTTAGAGTTTCAGTCTCAAACCCTGCCGCTTCATGAGATCGCCTACGGGCGAGAAAATCGCACCGGCCGAAGTTCCCATCGTGGCGCTGCCAGTATCATTGCCCACGAAACACATACCTCAGAGGCGCAGGGTCATGCCATGGCCTGTCACTTGGCCTGGAGCGGTAATTATCGTTTACACATCGAGCAGCTGGTAGACGGTCGCCGTTATCTGCAGTTGGGCGAGCTGCTTGCACCTGACGAAATTGTCTTATCTCCAGGTTCCTCTTACCGCTCGCCTTTGATGTGGTGCGTGTTTACAAGTGAGGGATTGAGTGGTCTCTCAACACAGTGTCATGCATTGATTCGATCAGATTTTGCCAGTGTCGCGGCACTCAGAGACAAGCCCAGGCCGGTGCAAATCAATACCTGGGAAGCTCTGTATTTCGACATGAACGAGTCGAAGCTGTTGAACCTTATTGAACAAGCCGCCAAGTTGGGTATGGAACGTTTTGTGCTGGATGATGGCTGGTTTAGTGGCCGAGACAATGATCGCACCTCCCTCGGTGATTGGTGGGCAGATTCCACCAAGTTACCCCGGGGCCTGACACCGTTGATTGAGGCTTGCAGCCGCCATGGTATGGAGTTTGGTTTGTGGATCGAACCAGAAATGATAAGCCCGGATAGCGACCTCTATCGGCGTCATCCAGATTGGGTTCTCAATCATGATCCGTCACCAAGAATTTTAGCGCGACACCAATTGGTGTTGGATCTCACTCGCCCCGAGGTTGAGGCTTATCTATTTAACGCGCTCGAAACGTTACTCAACGTACAGGCTATTCGTTATCTGAAATGGGATATGAATCGCGATATTCATCAAGGGGGGAACGCCCAAGGTTCCCCAGCGGGTGCTCACCAGACGCGAGCATTGTATCGGCTACTCGAACGCGTTAGGAACGCGTTTCCGGAGGTGGAAATAGAGAGTTGCGCTTCCGGAGGCGGACGAGTTGACTGGGGAATTTTAAATCATGTCAGTCGATTTTGGCCGTCAGATAGCAACGATGCACTCGATAGACTTAGTGTGCAAAGAGGTTTCTCGTTGCTTTACCCGCCAGAGCTAATGGGTTGCCATATTGGGTCTGAGGTCTGTCATTTAACCGGGCGGCAGCACGATCTGGTATTTCGTGGCGGTGTGGCTTTTTGGGGGCACTTGGGGGTTGAGATGGATATCACAACCTTGAATGACCGAGATAGGGATACCTTGATGGCTTTGATTTCGCTGCACAAAGATCATCGGCAGCTGTTACAGGGGGGGTGTCTACAACGACTCGATCGACCCAAAGAGGAAATGGCTTGGGGGGTGATTTCGCTTACCCAAGACGAGGCGCTGTTTGGACATGCTCAGCTTATGAGTGCGCTGCGGCCCTTCCCAATGCGTTACCGTTTTGAAGGGTTGAATGAGCGCGCGCAATATCAAATTCGATGTGTCTGGCCGCCAATTGAAAGCGCTGAGCTTGGTGAACATGCCGCATCGCTACAACATCGCCCGTGGCGGGGGGACGTGCTGATGCAGTTGGGTATTACGCTCCCCATCCGAAAACCCGAGAGCATAATTATTTACCATTTGATCCAGCTTTAAGTATTTCAGCCCTCCCATTGGTTAGGGATTCCCGTGAAGGGGCTATTTGCGTTGGTGTTACCCCCCACTAACAATTAAGCCTCGGAAGCTGTTCCAGTGTTTGACTGACCCAGCAGAATCGCAGGGGCCCAATGCGGTGTTGTGCCAAACACGAAGCGACTGACGAGCAGTGCGGCAAACACGCAGAAAATCACGGTGAAAAACATCATGTGAATGTAATGGAAGGGCGCCCAAACAAAGGAGAAGAACCCGTAGAGCAATACGCCAAGTATTACGGCAACAATTGCAGCTCCTGCAGACACCCCTCGAAATAATAAGCCCACGATAAAGGCAGAAAGTATGGGCATGCTCAGCAAACCATAAAGCTCCTGAACTAAGTTTATGATGCTGTCAGCTTGTGCATAGATAGGCACCATGGCCAGACCGATGAGTACAAAGCTCACAGTGATGATCAAATTCAAGCGGCGCAAATTGGGTGCAGGTGCGATGAATCGTTCATGGATATCGCAAACGTAGAGAGCTGTGGAGGAGTTCAAAACACTGTTAACGCTGGTCAGCACAGCGGCAGCGATAGCTGCGGCAAAGGCACCCGACAGCCACAGCGGCAGTACATCACCCACAACCCTACCGAAAGCCGCATCTCCAATATCGCCATAAAGTTTGAACGAAACAATGCCGGGAATGACAACCATGGGCGGAATAATCAACAACCGAATGGCTGCTGCAGCGATAACGCCCTTTTGACCCTCTTCAACCGTTGGGGAAGCCATAGCGCGCTGAGTGATGGTTTGGTTGGTGCCCCAGTAAAAGATCTGTATGAACAACATGCCGGTGAGCAGGGTATGCCACGGAATGGGTGAGGCATTGCTGCCAATGAGCGTTAATCGATCCGCAGGGATGCCTGAAAAATCAAAATCAATGGCTGCCAGAGCGAGAACGACGACGACCATGCCTAGGGACAACAACAGAACACCGCTGTACGCATCTGAAATGGCGACTGCCCTCAGGCCACCGAGCACGGCATAGGCAGCACCAACAACGGCGAAAGCCGTGGCAATGACAATAATGGGAAGCTCAACATTGAAGAGGGTTTGCATAAAAAGCGCGCCGCTGTACAGCATGGCGGGAATGAAAATAAATAAATTCCCGAGCAGAAATAACAGCCCAATCAGCGCTCGAATCCGATAGTCGTTGTAGCGCTTTTCTAACAGCTCGGTTGTCGTCGTGCATTGATAGCGGTAATAAACGGGGAGAATAACTTTTCCTAGAATGATGAGGCCGACGACCGCCGAGAGTTCCCACCATGCAAGCAGCGCCATCTGATTGCCGTTCATACCGACCAGTTGATCGGTGCTGAGATTGGTCAAAGTGATGGACCCAGCCACAACGACCCAGCTAAGACCGCGACCCGCAAGAAAGACATCCTCACGCGTTGATGTTGCTGGGTTTAGGTGTGCGGTGTCTTGCCTGCAGCGACGCCAGGTTAGGCCTGCAATTAGCGCGGTAATTGCGATGAAGACTAGAACTTGCAGTATTTCAATTGGCATGAATGTTTCGCTTTTTTTTAACGGGCAGGTATACGCAAGGCTACCGACAAGCGCACGATTAAACGATAACGTTGCCTATTTCGGTGACACTCAGGTTGCTTGGGTTGACAGGACTTTCACCAAGCGGTGTCAGCGATAGTTATTCGGTGAAGTAACCGGTCGTGACCGTCATAGCCCCCTGTGGCGGCGTGCAGTAGCGACCGGTTATCCCACATAACCAGCATGTTGGGCTGCCACTGATGACGATAAATAAATTGTTCTTGAGTTTGATATTGGTAAAGCTCCATCAGCAAGCCTTGTGCCGACTCAAGATCCATATCGGCAAAGCTTTGAATATAGGCGGCAGATGAAAACAGGGCTTTTTTACCGGTTTCGCGGTGGGTTCTTATCAGAGGATGGGTGCAGGTTTCTCGAGCTTTCTCACTGGGCTTGATGATCATGCTGCGACCACTGGTTTGATCTTGGTCGCCATAGGCGCCATCGGGAGCATAGCCCAAAGCGGCGGAGTGAATGGCCGTAAGGTGCTCGATACGCGACCGAAATGCATCGGGCATCTGCTCGTAAGCTTTCACCTGGTCTGCGAACAGCGTGTCACCGCCTTTAGGGGGAATGGTAATGCCAAACAGCATCGTCCCTGCCGGGGGGATAGCCATGAAACTCCAATCGCTGTGAAAGGTCTCAGCAAAAATTGAGGTTGTTTCATCAGCTTTGCGTTGAATGGCACAAATATTGGGGTAGCCGTCAATGTGCCCAAAAAAAGGATCTTCACCGATATCACCAAAGCACTGAGCGACACGTTCAAGGTGCTCGGGGGTGAGGGGTTGATCGGGGAAGGCTACGACTTTGTGCTCCAGCCAATGCCCACGGATTTCCGCGATCAAGTCATCAGACAATACCTGCGTCAAGTTTACGCCAGTAATAGAGGCACCACAGGATGCTTGACTGGGAGTCACGGTTAACGGCATTTGGTCTCCTCGTTGTTGCTGACCGCGTGTCTGCGGATTGTCTAGCGATTCATCGATTTAACGGTTCATCAATAAGGATATCAGATGTCAGTGGACCTCATGATTCCACCAGGCGAGATCGGTGTAGGAGCGCAGATCTAGCTCATGAGTCCATGCTGATCGGTGTTGCTGTGCGAGATGAAAATAGGTTTCTGCCATTTTTGTTGGTAAGAGTAGCCCATCTTTATCGCCCCCTCGGGCCTGCCTTAAGGCGGCGAATTGCGTTTCTCCCAGCATCTTTCCCAAGGTGTCTGGGGCATCTACCGCGCCATCTACAATAATATGAGCCACATGGATTCCCCGTGAGGCATATTCAGCATTTAAGGTTTGACAGAGCATTCGTCGTCCCCCCATGGCGGCAGCGTGGGAATGCTGTCCGGCGTTCCCACGCACGGCGGCTGTCGCCGATGTCACCAACAGGTTGCCCCCGCCCCGAGACTCCATTAGCGGAATGACCGCTTTAGCCAGTCTGAATAAACCCAAGCACGCCATTTTCCAGCCCAGTTCAAAATTTTTCAGCGTTGTTGTCTCTAGGGAGCGATTGCCGATCTGCGCGCCCAGGTTAAACAGCACTGTGTCGATGGGTCCTATTTTTTCAACCGCTGTCACTAGAGTTTCTAGAGCATTGTCTTCCACCGCGTTGAGTAAATGTCCAGAGGCCGATCCGCCTTCCTCTTCAATTCGGTTGACTAGCGCCTGCAGTCCATTGCCGTCGCTTCGTCGGCACAACGCTGCGTGATAACCCTCCTTGGCGAATCGGTTGCCAACACTTCCGCCGATACCTGCACCTGCACCAATGATTAAACAAACCTTTTTCACGATAGCCTCCTCGGTGTTTTTTGGTTTACCCCACCGTGACTGTCTTGTTGACTAATAGGGCCTCGACTTCCTCTGCACTAAAGCCAAGCTCGGTTAACAGGTTAACCCCGTGTTCGCCGAGTTTAGGGCCTGGACCTCCGATGTTACTCGGTGTGTCGCTGAACTGCGCAGCGGGACGAGCCTGTCTAACTTCACCAAAACCTTCGTATTCGGTACGGCTAATAGATCCGTTGGCATTAATTTGTTCATGCTCGAGCAACTCTGTTCGATCCAGCAGAGGGGCGCAGGGAACCCCTTCATCTTCAAATCTTTGTAAAATGTCGGCGCTTGCCCATTTGCAAATTTCAGCAGCGGTAAGCGCCTTACGCTCGCCGACATTTTTAAATCGTGCCGATGCACTGATAAATCGCTCATCATCAATCCAATCTTCACGACCCAATGCTCGGCACATACCCAGCCACTCTTTATCAGAGATAACCCCCGCAGTGATGTGGCGATCTTGGGTTTCGTAGACCAGGTCCATTGCGCCGCCGGCCTGTTTCGGATCAAACTCTCGCTCGGCGTAGGTAAGGCCTCCCATGCCCTCCGGCCAGAAAAAAGACAGCATAGCGTCGAGCATGGAGAGTCGAATGTGCTGCCCACGTCCGCTTTGCTCGCGTGCGTATAGGGCCGAGCTAATGGCCTGCGCTGCTGTCAGTGCGGTGACTTTATCGGCCAAAATGATACGAAACATATTGGGCTTGCCCGATACACGATCGGCTTGGATATCCGTTGCGCCAGATAAAGCTTGAATGATGGGGTCATAAACGCGTTTATCGGCATAGGGCCCCTGATCGCCAAAACCGCTGATGGATACGTAAATGAGTCGGTCATTGACGCTACGGAGCACCTCTTCGCTAAAACCCATTCGCTCAATAGCGCCCGGCCGAAAGTTCTGTATAAACACATCAGCATCCTCGGCAAGTTTTAGTAAAATATCTTTGCCCGCATCGGACTTTAAGTCGAGGGCAATCGACTCTTTACCGCGGTTACAGGAGAAGAAAGCCGCGGTCACATCATTGTGCTTGGAACCAATGTGTCGCATCTGCTCTCCGGTCGTGGGTTCGACCTTAATAACCCGAGCTCCCTGGTCGGCAAGCATCATGGCGGCAACTGGACCCGACACCATGCTGGTCAGATCGAGAATTTTCAGTCCTGCAAGTGCGCTCAAGGTCAGGCTCCTAGTTTTCTAAAAGATGTGCGCGCAGAGCGTTAGATCTCTCGATCGTGATCTGGTTGCTGATTTGGTGGCCATAGTATCGCCATATCATCAGTAAGACTCCAGCACAGCATTGGTCCTTGGTATGACTGCCATCATTGCCAGGATTTCTTAATTTCCAGCTTCCCGGGTCTTATCGTGATTACTGACTTTAGGCTTGGTGAAATTTTGGCGTAAAAATTTCAAGGGACGACAAATTTACTGGGGTGAAGCGCCCTAAGTCTTGGGGTATACTGCGCCGCTTTTCATTGCAGAGCTGTTCCGAAGGGTCGGGAGAGTGGGCGAGGGTAAGCGTCATGGATGTTTTGGTGAGTATCATCATGGGCTCACGCTCTGATTGGAGTGTGATGGAAGCGGCGGCTAATACGCTCGACGCCCTTGGTATTCCTTATGAAGCCAAGGTCGTTTCAGCGCACAGAACTCCCGATCGCCTCTATCAGTACGCTCGAGAAGCCCGAGATCGTGGCCTTAAAGCGATTATCGCCGGGGCGGGGGGTGCTGCGCATTTGCCGGGTATGTGTGCCGCAATGACGCCGGTACCCGTCTTAGGCGTGCCAGTCGCTGCAACCGTTCTTAATGGCGCCGATGCCATGCTCTCCATTGCCCAAATGCCTAAAGGTGTACCGGTGGCAACTTTTGCGATTGGGCAACCCGGTGCAGCTAACGCGGCCCTCTTTGCTGCGGCTATGCTGGCGAACAATGACTCGAGAATCGCTGCAGCGCTCGATCGTTTCAGAGAAGCCCAAACTGAATCTGTTCCAATGGATCCGTTAGATTGAAGAAGCGTCTGGGTATTATTGGTTGTGGTCAGCTTAGTCAAATGCTGGGAGAGGCGGCTAATCGGCAGGGGATGTCTGTCACTTTCTTGTGTCTCGATGAAATACCCGTTGTCCAGGGACTTGGCCCTATCTTTGAGGCGTCAGATCTGGAAAGCTTTTTAAGCGCTTGCGACGTGGTGACCGTCGAGCGAGAAAGCATTGACGATGTCATTTTACAGCGCGTTCGCGATACCGTGGGTTTGGCTCCAGGCTATGACGCTTTGGTTGTGCTGCGCGAACGCGACACTCAAAAAGCGATGCTTGATTCTCTGGGAATTCCAACGTCTCCATGGTTCTGTGCGGCCAACACTCAGGCGTTGCTCGCGGGTATGACTGCCGCTTCACAAAGTGTTCTGCGCTGTAAGCGTACTCTGGGCGGCTATGATGGGGGAGGGCAGTGGCGAGTATCCTCTGTGGAAGATGCCGAAGAAATTCCCCAGGACGGTTTTCCGATTATTGCTGAAGCCGAGATTGCCATCGAACGTGAGTTGGCGATTGTTGTCGCAAGAGATAGTCTGGGATCGATTGTTACCTATCCAATGACTGAAAACGTCATGCGCGACGGCATTCTAATTGGTAGTTTAGTGCCAGCGATGGTCAGCGACTCCATGACCGAGGAAGCGATTCAGCATGCGCATGCTTTGGTGGCTGAAATGGATTACGTGGGTGTCTTAGCTATCGAGTTTTTTGTGACCGAGGGTCGGCTTATTGTTAATGAGATAGCCCCCCGAGTTCATAATACGGGCCATTGGACCATGGGTGCGGTGGGTGCCGATCAGTTTACTCAGCATGTTGTTTGTACCTTGGGGGGCTCGGTTCGAAAGCCGGAATTTTCGGGTGCCGCGGCGATGGTCAATCTACTCGATGATAAATTCCCCGCACTATTACCTCAGGGCGGTGTGCGTAGTCTTATACAGACATACGGCAAGGGCCTGAGAAAAGGTCGCAAGGTGGGGCATATGACCTTACTGGGAGCCGATACCGCGGTTATTCGAAACGCGGCTAAAGACCTTATTGATGAGTTGCATGGTCCCGAGTAGACCCTGATTGGATTTCATAAAAAACCCCGCGTTAGCGCGGGGTTTTTTTATGGCTTTAGAGTTGCCTAGATTATTCAGCCCTCGGGCATAGCTGAACTATGGTGCTCCAGTATTTTCCAGTCACCTTCGATTAGCTGATAAAGATAACTAAACCTCGCCGTGACGGTGTTGCCATCACCAAAGGTAAAAGTATAGACCCCGGCATTACTCACCAGATCCGATGCCAAGTGTCGTGTGTTGGCTTCGTCTATGACGCCTTGGGGTTGCTTGCTTAAAAAATTGACAAAGTAATCTCTGATTTCAGGGTGGTTATGCCGTACCTGATTGGAAACAGTAGGTAGCAGAATGGCATCTTTTGCGTACAGTGCCGTCACTTGATCCGGATCGCCGGTTTGAAGCGCCGCGTTCCAATTGGCAAATAGCTGCACGATGTCTTCCTTGGTCATTTCTTTACTCTCCTGGTTTCGGTTTTGGGGTTGTGTTGCAACCCCTCTGTGGTTATTTCGACGATACGTCTATTTCGGTTGTGATGGCTTTTTTCTTGCACTACTAGCTGTTGAGCTTGCCAGCATATTCGTCTCGTAAGGTGCGCAGTAATTCCAAGCGATCGGTGTAACGTGCCGAATTAAGATCGAGACAGCAGTCTGCACCGAGTCCAGCCATAGTCGCTGCGATCTCGTCACTCATTCCCGTGATATAGACTTTCTTCCCCGCACGCTCGGCGTCACAGGCAATGGTCTCAACCGCACGTATCGCAGACACATCAATAAATGGCACTCTGCCAAAATCTAGAACGATAGCGTGCATACCGTCACGGTACCGCTCTCGCACATGATGTCCAACATCAGCAGCCGCTCCGAAACTGAGTGGGCCGCTAAATTCAAAAACAGTCACCCTATCGATTAGCGCTTCGATTAAGTCTTTTTCCTCTTGGCTAGTCGGCGTCAGGGGCCGAGACATTAGGTCCTCAAGTTGCGATTTAGCTACCTGTCTAACGTATGCCAGTGCTGCCAATACAACCCCTGCTCCTACGGCAGTAATTAGATCGACCAGTACAGTTAAGCCCAGCACTAGAGCCATGAGGGCTAAGTCCCAACGCGGACCCCGATGGGCATTGCGCAAGTAGCTGAAATCTATGATGTCGAGCCCTACTTTAATGAGCACGCCTGCGAGTGCGGCGTGGGGAATATAGGCTGCAATAGGTCCCAAGCCCAAGACCACCGCGGCGAGCACCACGGAGTGGATCATGCCGGATATCTTGGTGTGACCGCCGGAGCGGATGTTCACCACCGTTCGCATTGTCGCACCAGCACCTGCGATGCCACCAAACAAGCCGGCGATAGTGTTGCCAATGCCTTGGCCGATCAGCTCTTGATTAGAGTCATGGCGGGTTCTTGTCATGTTGTCAGCAACCAAGGAGGTCAGCAGGCTGTCAATGGCACCTAAAACGGCGAGAATGAAGGCGGCTTCAATGACCAGCATCATGGCATCTTGATCAAAAATAGGCATATGGAAACTGGGCAGTCCACTGGGAATCTCGCCCAGCACGGGTAGCTCACCTAAAAATAGGGAGGCCAGGGTGCCAGCCGAAAGAGCGGCCAGAGCGGAGGGTAAGTATTTACCCCAGGCAGTAGGCCAAGCATAGACGACAACGAGTGTTATGGCGGCTACGATCAAAGCTGTCATATTGATATCGTTCAGCGCTGTGGGGAGGTATTTCAGCGCAGATATAGTGCCCGCGGGCGCCATGTGACCGACGGTGGCGTCCAGCTGCAAAATGATAATGATGACACCGATACCGCTCATAAAACCAGACACTACGGGGTAGGGTACGAGCGCAATAAAATCGCCCAGTTTGATGAAGCCAAAGATGATCTGAAAAACCCCCGCCAGGACCACTGCGGTTAGAATGAGTCCAACGTCTCCTGAAAGGCTGGCAAATAAGCCCGCGAGCACCACGACCATAGGACCCGTTGGGCCTGATACGTTAGTGGGGGTGCCGCCCAGCCAAGCTGCAAAGAATCCGACAATAATGGCCCCATACATACCTGCCATGGGGCCAAGCCCTGATGCCACACCAAAGGCTAGGGCTAGTGGAATGGCGACGACACCTGCAGTGAGGCCACCGTAAATATCTCCACGGAGATGCTTGAGGTCAAAAGTGTACGCAGCGCGCATGTATGAGTTCCATGTTTGAGTAAAGGCGGGTAATGTACGTGCAATGGTATATCAAAGGTTTTAGTATTTAGCGATAGTTTTTTTCTATATGTTTGTTTTATGCTGGGTGCCAGTGAGATACAGGTGCTTGAGCCAAAGTGCCCCTGCAATCAGTTTTCTGTAAAACCTGTTCTCTGGCGGCCAGTGTGGTTTTGTTCCAATGGTAGCGGGTGTGTAAGAGCTGGGTGTTAGACCCGGCTGTATGGTCAGTGCCTCTTATCGGAGAGAACGGAGTAACGAATAAATGGCATCTTTGAGGCAGTTGGAATACTTTTCCGCAGTGGCTGATGCCGGCTCATTGCGTAAAGCCGCACAGCGACTAGGAGTCACTCAGCCCACGCTAACAGTGCAGCTTCGCGCACTCGAAGAAATCTTGGGCGTAGTCCTTTTTGAGCGCACCCGCAATGCGACATTACTCACGCCTGCGGGTCGGGAGCTATTGCCGGAGGCACTCGCACTGTTATCGCAGTGGCGCAATATTGTTGAAAGCGCGCACCTCATCAGTAGCCACAGTCACTCCACCTATCGTCTTGGGGTGCCGCAAACATTGGGGCCTTACCTGTTGCCGAGCTTATTACCGACATTGCATCAGCGATTTCAACGGCTTCGTCTTCACGTTCGCGAAGAAGTTCCGGATATGTTGCTCAAGGGCTTAGAGGAAGGCCAGTTTGATATTGTCATCGGCCCCATCGCTTCGGTTCCGGATTCCATCGTTCGCGAACCGCTATTTCGCGAGCCGCTTTTCTTGGCGAGCCCCGTTGATATGGAGGTGGCCCCCCACACTAACGTGGCAGAGAGTGACCTCAGTGGCCTGGAAATTCTTGCGGTCGATGAGCGTCATACACTCCGGCGCGAAGTCGAGCGAATCTGTGAGCGAACCGGTGCCCGTTTAAACAGTGATTACGAAGGCACTAGCCTCGACACCCTGAGACAAATGGTGGTGATGGGCATGGGCCTTGCCTTCTTGCCCGCGCTGTATGTGCGCAGTGAAATTCACCGACCGGAGGAATTACGCGTGCAGCCTTTGCAGGGTGGAAAGTTATTTCGTGAGCATGCTTTTCTCTATCGACGCCATGCTCCTTCGCGCCATTTTTATCAGGAGCTGCAGTCTCAGATTCGAGAGGTCATTACGCGGGATCTCAGCGACACCGTGATACCCCTAGGCTAGTGGAGAAGGGGGCAGAAAATTTGCGGGATGCTCACTGACGCTGAGCATCCCGCGTTGTGTTTAAAGGTTGTTAAACGTCGACTCATAAACAAAAGAGTTCGAACCTTCACAACTCACTAAAAGACTCATATCACCCTCAATTGAAGGGTTTTTCTCAGCAAAGTCGAGCCAGTTGACGGCCATATGAGCTCTTGAATCGAAGGAGTACCAATAGTTGACCTGCATGAAGTCGAAGTCTTGCTTACCATCAAAGCCCATGTAGGGGAAAAGATAGCTAATGGCCCAGCCCTTAAAACCGCCTTCTTCCATGATCTCTTTATTCGCGGATGCTTGCGCATAGACCTGATCAATCGACACGCCGTCTTTGAGGGAGCAGCGCGTGAACTGTACGGGGCGCTTGTCATCACGCTCTTCAGCTGGAATCGACACTCGGCTAACGAGGCTATCGATTGTAGCGACAGATCGCGTGCACTTAGATGCCGGTCCAGCTGGAGCTTCATCTGAGCTTTCTGCTAGCCAATCGGCATACTCATTGGCATAAGAACCCCACTCGTTGTACATGGCTTCGCCATCGGGCCAGGTGCCCCAAAGAATGTAATCGTAGCCGTTGGTATCGCCACTGTGCATGGGGGTCATAACGGCCTGTGCGTATTTAGTGCCTTTGGCTTTAGAGAATTCGCCGTAACGTTGACTTTGCGCGATCACGTCGGCCATGGTTTTTTCAGGGTTGAGCGAGCAGTAAACAAATTCTGAACGCATTTCAGCTTCTTGTGCGAAGGCTAAAGTGCTGGTGAAAAGTGCAGCGAGTAGAGTGGATAAATAGCGCATATTTTTTACCTCTGATGGGTTGGGTTCTATCGGTGAAAATCATCTTCCGCCGACTATGGGGGTCGCAGCGGTTCTGACCTCGTCATAAATAGTGCTAGGGGCTTGTATTAAACGCAAGAAAATTTATCTGACAATCTCTACAGAGGCTGTTTGCTGCTGGTGTTGCCTGGTTTTTTGCGTTTGGTCTTAGTTTTTAAGAGTCGCTGATTTTTGGGTTTTACTGTTAAGGGGTTGTACTTAAAGCGTCGCTCAGAGCCCCTATCAGGGCCTGGCGTGTGGGGCTCGTGCCTCTTCCAATAGCTGCCGGACAAACGTCGCTTGCAACGCCAGTACAGCATCGGTGTAGCCTTGGGGGTCGACAAAGGTACTTGGCTTATAGACTTGGCCAGGCTCATATTTTTTGTCGCGCCCATACTGGCTGGCATGGGCGGCTACCCAGATATCAATGGGTAACGCGAGCTGGGCCCTGTAGGTTCGGTCGAAGTCTTCTGCTACCGCGGCGTAGGTGGGGGCATACAAAAGTTTTTTGCCCTGGTTAATCGATCCCATGTTGGCAACGATCACGTTGTAGGAAATATTGTTTTCACTGTGCGTAAACGTGTAGCTAGAGCTGCCTTGGGTATGACCTGGATGCAAGTGTGTTTTCAGTCGCAGATTGCCCAGCCGAATAACTTCTTGATCGGTAATGATCCTGTCTACTTCAACAGGCGGAAAGCGAAAGTCACTGCATTCACCGAAGTGCGGATCGCTTTTACCGCCGTCTTCTAAAATGGGTGCATCAGCCGCCGTAGCCCATAATTCAGCTCCGGTTAATTTTTTCAGCTCTGCGAGGGCTAATGTATGGTCAAAATGGGCCTGTTGAACCAGCAAAATCTTGACGTCGCTAATATTAAAACCCAGCGTCTCAATGTTCCTTCTAATAAAGGTCGATGAGTTTTCCATCCCTGTATTGATAAGAATATGGCCGTCTTTAGTCGTGAGTAAGTAAACCGATAAGTCGGCACCGCCTACGGCATAAAGATTGCCAATGACACGATGGGGTTCAAAATTTAGGTACCAGGAGGCCGGTAATTCAACGCCGTCGGGTAAGCAAACTCGCTCTGCGATTACGGGCTGAACCCATATCAGCAGTAACGACAGGGTGAATGTGAGCTTTTTGATCATTTTTTTGAGCTCTCGGCAAAGTCCCAAGCCTAGCATGGGGTTTGCAGCCTGATAATGAGCGCTTTCCGATGGGTTTTTACCCGCCGTAAAGCGCCTCTTCGGCGATATTGCGCTTAGGGCAATTAACTTGAATTTGAACTTGGGGTATGTTTTTCTACCCCCCGGAATTATTTGCGGGAAGCGGTTGATAATCCGTCCCTTCCGCACAGCCAATCTAATGCCCATCGTTCTATGGAGAAATTATGACGACGACTGCATACATTTACGACGCTGTTCGCACCCCACGTAGTAAGGGTAAGAAAGACGGTACGTTGCACGAGGTAAAGCCAGTTGATCTCGGTGGTGGTTTATTGCGTGCGCTGCAGGCTCGACAAGACCTCGATACCGCTTATGTTGATGATGTGGTCATGGGTTGTGTGACGCCTATCGGTGAGCAGGGCTCCGATATTGCCAAAATGATTGTGCAAAACGCGGACTGGGATGAATCGGTAGCAGGTGTACAGCTGGATCGTTTTTGTGCGTCAGGTTTGGAAGCGGTAAATATTGCGGCGCAAAAAGTCGCCTCGGGCTGGGAAGACCTAGTGGTTGCTGGCGGCATTGAGTGTATGTCTAGGGTGCCTATGGGCTCCAACGGCGGCGCTATGGGCTCAGATCCTGGCTTTTCTATGAAGACCGGTTTTGTACCTCAAGGTATTGGTGCCGACACGATTGCGACCCTGGCAGGGTGGTCCCGTGAGGACGTGGATGCTTATGCCCTGCAGTCCCAGCAGCGTGCAACCCACGCCCGGGACAGTGGCTGGTTCGATGGGTCTGTGATTCCCGTGAAAGACGAATGCGGCATTACTATTTTAGAGCGCGACGATTTCATCAAGCCCCAGACAACCATGGAAGGTCTGGCCAAACTCAAAGCCTCCTTCGAAATGCACGGAGGCTTAGGTTTTGACGACATTATTATGAATAAGTACTCAGAGCTGGATCGAATTAACCACGTTCATACCCCAGGTAACTCGTCAGGTATTGTCGATGGCTCCTCAGCCGTACTGATCGGTAGTGAGCGTGCGGCGAAAGATCTGGGGCTCAAGCCCCGGGGACGAATTGTTGCGACAGCAGTGCTCGCCACCGACCCCATCATTATGTTGACCGGACCTGGCCCAGCCGCAATGAAATGCCTGAAAAAGGCGGGAATGACAAAAGCAGACATCGATCTTTGGGAAATTAACGAAGCTTTCGCCTCTGTGGTACTGCGGTACATGCAAGATCTGGATTTAGACCCTGAGGTGACGAACGTGAATGGCGGCTCCATTGCTATGGGGCACCCGTTGGGCGCCACAGGTGGCTGCCTTGTCAGCACCATGCTCGATGAGCTCGAGCGCCGAGATGCCAAGCGCGCCATGTTGTCGCTGTGTGTCGGTGGCGGCATGGGCATTTCAACCATCATCGAGCGCGTTTAAGCCAAAGATAAGGACATCACTATCATGACTGGATTTAATTACGAAAAAGATGCCGCCGGTATCGTCACTATTACTATGGATATGGATGGCCCCGTCAATTCCATGAGTGACGCGTTTCTTCCCCTGCTTAGCGAGACAGCTGACAAGCTCGAGGCCGAAGCGGGGCTGACGGGTGTAGTACTGACCTCCGCTAAAAAGACCTTTTTTGCCGGTGGCGATCTCAACATGCTCTGCCAGGTGACCGAAGACTCGGCCGAAGAGTTTTTCCATGGCGTTGAGGCGACTAAGGCCGTTATGCGTCGAATTGAGAAGCTTCCAGTTCCCATTGCCGCCGCAATAAATGGTGCGGCATTGGGCGGCGGTCTGGAGCTGGCGCTTGCCTGTAATTATCGTGTGGCATGGGATGATAAATCTGTGCAGCTAGGTTTTCCCGAAGTCACTCTGGGCCTGTTACCCGGCGGTGGCGGGGTAGTGAAAGCCATCTACTTGATGGGTTTGATGGCCTCTAATGAATATATTTTAGAAGGGAAGCGGGTTGCGCCTGCGAAGGCTCAGGCTTCAGGTTTGATCGATGCGACCGTTGCCACCCTCGATGAGTTGTTGCCAGCGGCAAAGGCCTGGGTAGTGGCCCATAAAGACGATGAAGCCGCGCGTACACAGCCCTGGGATACCAAAGGTTACAAAATACCCGGTGGCGGCGTTAACCACCCGGCCGTGGCTCAAATGCTACCCGCAGCAGCGGCTATGCTGCAGCAAAAGACCCGGGGGCTGCTACCCGCGCCGGCGAAAATTTTGGATATCGCCGTGGCTGCACTGCGGGTTGATTTCGAGACCGCTATGCGCATCGAAAGTCGTGGTCTCACTTACTTGGCTTGCACCCCTGTGGCCAAGAACATGATCAACACGTTCTTCTTCCAAATGAATCAAATCAGTGGCGGTGCTTCTCGGCCTAAAGACGTTGAACCCCAGAAGACGCGTAAAGTTGGCGTGCTCGGTGCGGGCATGATGGGGCAGGGTATCGCCTACGTCTCAGCCATGGCAGGCATTGAAGTTATCCTCAAAGATATTTCTCAAGAAGCCGCAGATAAAGGCAAAGCCTACTCTGAAAAACTACTGGCCAAGCGCGTCAGTAAAGGCCGCATGACCGAAGAAAAAGCCCAGGGCATTCTCGCGTTGATCAAGCCAACGGCCGCTAACGAAGACCTGCAAGGTTGTGACTTAATCATCGAAGCGGTTTTCGAAAATATTAAACTCAAGCACAAGATTACCCAAGAGTTAGAGGGCTATCTTGCAGAGGGGGGTGTTTGGGGCTCGAATACCTCAACCCTTCCGATCACGCAGCTGTCTGAAGCCAGCCGGGATGCCAGCAATTTTATTGGCGTGCACTTCTTTTCTCCCGTCGACAAAATGCCCCTGGTTGAAATTATCATGGGAGAAAACACCGGTGATGCCGCATTGGCGAAGGCCTTCGATTACGCGCTGCAAATTCGCAAAACCCCGATTGTGGTCAACGATTCACTGGGCTTCTTCACCTCTCGAACCTTCGGTACCTTCATTGATGAGGGCGTGCGTCTGTTGAGTGAAGGAATGCATCCGGTGAAGGTCGATAACTTAGGGAAAGCCATTGGCATGCCCGTGGGCCCCCTCGCAGTTTATGACGAGGTGAGTCTAGAGTTGTCCCGTAAGGCCCAGGAGACCTGGGAGGAAATGGGTATCGATACCAGCACTAAAGATGGCGCCGTCGCACGTGACGTTGTGAATACTATGATCGGTGAGCACGGTCGTGGTGGTCGCCATCATGGCGGCGGTTTTTATGAATACGCTGAAGATGGCACAAAGGCGATCTGGCCCCCGCTGCTCGATATCTACTACAACCCAGAGGCGAATATTCCGGATCAAGACGCCAAAGATCGGCTGTTGTTCCGCCAGGTAATCGAGGCTCTGCGCTGTCTTGAGGAAGGCGTTTTACGCACGGTTGCCGATGGTAATATTGGATCGATCATGGGTATTGGTGCGCCAGCTTGGACTGGGGGGTTGTTGCAGTTTGTAAATACCTACGGTTTGACGCGTTTCTCTACTCGCTGCGATGAACTTGCGGCGGTTTACGGGGAACGGTTCAAAGCACCAAAAATTGTCGCTGACAAAATAGCGGCTGGTGAGAGCTTCACCTGAGTATGGCGCGTTCCGTTTCATCTGACGAAGGGTAGGACTAGCACAACAGATACTAAAAAAACGCGGGACGCTGTATTGGGAATGCCAGTGCAGGTTTCGGCGTTTTTTTAGTTCGCAGCCCTCTCGCATGGTGCCGTTACATGGGTGACAATTGGCAACCTGCAGGCCGATCGAAATCATCCGAAAATGTGTGGACGCTACACGCTCAGTGTTACCCAGCGACCCGAGCTCAATGGCCCGGGGTTACAGACGGGCGACCGCTTTAATATCGCGCCGGGTTCGTCGGTGTTAACGCGAGATGAACGGGGCGAGCATCGCATGATGCCTTGGGGCTTCTCACCTCCATGGGCCAAAAAGTCTATGAACTTGAGCAACGCTCGCAGTGAAACCCTTCGTGAGAAACCAGCTTTTCGTCGATCTCGGCGCTGCGTGCTATTGGCAGACGGTTGGTACGAATGGCAACGTGCAGAGGGCCAAAAGCGGCCTTGGTACCATCACATCGAAGGCGAGCTACTGTTTTTTGCCGGCCTATACAATGACACCAGCGGTTGCGCCATTGTTACCCGAAGTGCGTTGGAAACGGTTGCCTCTATTCACCATCGTCAACCTGTACTACTGGAGGCTCGGGGCGTTGAACATTGGCTGAAAGGGCATGATTTGTTCGCTAGCGCCGTGACCCATCGGGTGCATTGCCACGAGGTGAGCACGCGAGTGAACCGTCCCAGCGAAGACGATATCGCGCTGACGTTGCCGTATTCTCAAGGTATTCCAGAGTCGCCTACTGGCAATGAAGATTTGTTTGAGTAGCTCGGACACCAAAGAACTTGATCGATCTTTGGTGGCGAATCTGACTTTGTCTTATCTGGCTAAAGTTTAATGCCCAAGCTTTAAGCCCTAAAAGCGCTGCCACGCAGGTTGAAAAAGGGCGCGCGCGGGCGGCGCCCACGCGTTCAGTCGTGACGGTCAGCTGATTTTCTTCATCTCGGGGAGCTTGAAGTTCTGTAGCTCCTCCAGCTTCGGCTCATAGATACGAAGTATGTAGTTCCAGCCCTCAACGGTCGGGAGATGGTTGTCGACGTCGCCACAATCACCAAAGTGAGCATCAAAAGAGCCATCTTCGTTCAAGTTCATATTGAACTCATTCAAGATACCGTCCTCGCTGTATATCCAACCGTCCGCGTCATAAATGGTGATCGAGAAAAATCCAGGATCGTTAAAAGGCGGCGGGGAGTAGGAGGCCATGTAGCAGCCGTCGTTGTTGAATTTGGGAGAGCCCAAGTATTGCGCCTGTGCATCGGGTAGAAGACCCCAGCCGATGGCAGTCCCATACACGTGCATTTTAGGTTCGATCGTGCCATGCGCACCTTGCATGCCCATCAGAGTACCCAGCTTGGTACCCTCAATCGTTTGCTCATCGCGTAACGCGACCAGATCATCCATATTATAATTGGGCCTCACGTGTGAGGCGTTGCCACCTACTTCCAATTTGACGCCGGCCCGCAGTGCGGCAATTGCGGCATCATCGTCGGGGTCACTCTGGTTGGCGCGAATGCGCATCGCCACCATCGCAAACTCTGTTTCACTGGTGATCTCATGAGTGCCAGGCTCCAAAAATACCTGATCGATGTAATGATCGTTCTGGACCACCATCACCGAGAGATAGCGGCCACTAGTCTCTGGGATGGTTATGGAGGCACCTTGTGTTGTATCGATGATTGCGCCGCTGTAGTAAGTGTCTCGATTCATTCTTACGACGGTTTGATTGTCTAGGTCGAAAGCTCCGGTGGGGAAGTGAAAAAAGGTATTCATCCCGACCAGCTTGGTAATGTTGTAAAAAGCCAGGTCGCTCTCGGCGACTTCGTAGTTTTCCAGCGTTACTGCAATCTTTTCGCCTACGTCGTCGGCGTGAATAGCGGCGAAGTTGGGCCCGTCATCAGTGGCGGATGTCGGCGGCGCGGAGGCCTCTTCTGTTTTAGGTGAGCACGCGATAGTCAGTGCAATGCCCAGACCCAGTGCAAGAGTAAAGAGTGACCTTTTCATATCGAATTCTCCATAAATGATCGCAATAGTGAGCGTAATGTTCGCACGCCAGAGCTCCTTCTTTACGTCATCGGCAGTTGCATAGCGTTAGCAGCGATCACACTACAGAAGTGATGTTCTGTGGCAATAGCATTTAGTGACAGTTGTTAAAACGTCCGACGCCGTAACCGATATAAAGACTAAAAAAATGAATAGAGTGGTGGGGGCAGTAGGACTTGAATCTACGACCAATCGATTATGAGGATCTTGGAGATCCCGCTCTAGTCACCCTAAGGTGAAGACTCTCAAGGCCTTTTTTGGACGCTGATTTTTGATTTGAAGCCGTCCGAACTTATTCCGAACCTCGGCTGAACGTTAGATCAACACGAGTTCAGCAAGTCGAAGATTCATAACAAGGTTTTCCAACCAAATACCGAACTTAGGCCGAACGCTCCTGTCATTTTCGAGACTCCCGATCAGAGATCAA
>Ga0213863_10000892_pt1 | contig 22253 bp, 17 predicted proteins | sample PICome_8_FD_160128 | JGI IMG/M metagenome (GOLD analysis project Ga0213863, IMG submission 160128) | Coastal seawater microbial communities near Pivers Island, North Carolina, United States - PICO497 | ecosystem: Environmental > Aquatic > Marine > Coastal | place: USA: North Carolina... | reverse complement strand
ACGGTTTCGGGCTGCCAAATTGTAGCTCTACTGGCAGCGCGTAACGCAGGAATCCCTGTCCCTGATGAAGCTATCGAGAAAGGCCTGGGTTACATGAAAAGTTGTCGTAACAGCAGCGGATCTTACGGCTACAGCAGTAAATCTTACGGTCGTGTCACGCTTACAGCAATAGGGTCGCTTTGTTACTCATTGGCCAAAAAGAAAGACGAAGCTGGCTATAGCCGGACCACTCAGCACCTGATTAAAAACATTAACAACATGGATACCACATGGCCATTCTATCTCCGCTATTATATGGCCCAAGCCCTCTTTCAAGCTGACGAGGAAGCTTGGGAAAAATGGAACAAAAACAATACCCGCCTGTTATCAGCCATCCAGTTGCCTGACGGCTCATTTGCAGGCAACCACGGAAACGCCTATTGCACAGCTGCAGCTTGTCTGTCGCTAGCCCTCAACTATCGTTTCCTCCCTATCTACGAAAAATGAGGCTGCTAATCACCATTATTGTTGTTGCTGCGTGCATGCACGCTAAAAGTCAGGAGCCAAACATTGCTGGTAATGCTGCGCCGGCAGAGCATACCCGACAACACGCGGATCTGCTACGCTTCATTAACAGCGATACCTTACACGGTGTCTTTCATGGCTTTAGCGGCAACCAAAATCTGGAGTGGAAAAGCCCGGAAGCATCCGCACCCATTTCTTTCAGCACCAAAAAAATACATCGCATTACACTCAAAAACGGGCACGCCAAAATGACGGCCTACCCGGAATCAATCGTGACGTTGTCCAATGGGGATATCGTGCACGGCAAGGTCACCTCCATCAATACCGAGCAATTACGGATGAAAACCGAATATCTTGGTGAAATACAGATACCAAAAAATTTGGTGTCATCGGTTGCCTTTCAGCCACATGGCGGCAAGTTGAAATACTACGGACCTCTCAACACAGATGGCTGGCAAACCATTGCCACAAAGACTGACAAGAAAGCAGAAACTGAGAAGGGTGCAGCTCTACCAACTGGCAAGGACCCGGAAGATCAAAAGACAAAGGCCGCCTGGAAACACATTTCAAATGCTTGGTATTCGGGCACACAAGATCATCACTGCCTTGTGCGAGATAATGCTCTACCGGAAATATGCCGCTTGTCTTTTGAGGTCGCTTGGCAGGAGTCACTCTACATGCAGATTGGCTTCTTTGCCGACTTATCACCTCCGGAGCAAGACCAGACACATTACAATATTAGTAACCACATTGCCTCAGCCGTCGGCAATTCATACACTCTCTACGTTCAAGAGCACAGCATCAATCTTTACGCGCACAGCTTCGACAAAGATGGCAAACTGGAGAAAAATCATATCGAAGGCAGTGCCAGCATTAATTTGCGAGGCAGAGAAAAGGCTCACCTTGAGCTCAGATTGAATCGCACTGAAAAACTCGCCCTACTCTACGTTGATGGAGTATATAAAATAAAATGGCCATTGGATGCGCTGCCTGAAAATCACGGCAAAGCCCTCGCCTTCTTCAAGCCTGCTTACAATAACCGTGCACCATGCCAGATACGAATCAAAGACATCACCATTTCAGAATGGAATGGGCTCCAGGATTCAGCTAGGAGCACCCGAAACAAGGACCATGATATCGTTATGCTGGTCAACGGCCTGGACCGATTTTCGGGTATTTTCAATGGTCTTGAGGACGGCTTCGTCTCTTTCACCGGAAGTTACGGCAACCACCTTGAAATTCCATCCAAGGAAATAGCTGAAGTCAACTATGCGTCTAAAAACTTGCATACCTTGGATCAAAAAGCAGATCAACCACCTGTCTATTTTTACACGCTGCCCTATGGTCGAATCTCGGCAACCCCTGTGGAGAATCAGTCCGGGAGTTGCACGCTATACTCGGAAGTAATAGGTGAAATCGAACTAGACACAGATTACGTCAACATCATTGACTTCTCACACCAAAACAACCTACTTGATTTCTGGGATGACAATTTCTAACAAACCCACGTTATGTGCCACCTTGGCATACACCATCACCATAGTGATGTGTATGCCACACTTTTCCCGCGCGGACACACTCACAACCACAGCAGGAGATAAACTGAGCGGCACCACACAATCTTTCAGGCGTGATGTGATTGTATTTCAATCACCCATGACCAGCTCCCCCTTGCATATCAAAGGCAACTCGCTGGACGTTATCACTTTCCCTCATTCCAACCAACAAGAACTTCTTCACTCAGAGCTCATTACCTTGACCAATGGCGACACCCTGCCCTGCAACATCAGATCCATGAATCAAGATCAGCTCACGCTATCCACATGGTACGCCGGTGATATTAATATTGATCGTTCTCATATACGCTCACTACGTTTTGGAATTGAAGAGCGAAAAGTTATATTCATAGGTAACGAACCTCCGAAAGAATGGACCAGCAAGCATGGTGATTGGGAACTGATCAATAATACTGACTATAGGGGTACAGGATTTCTCGCTCAAAAACTCGAGTTGCCAAAAGACGGAAGATGCAAGTTTGATCTTAGCTGGCAGCAAAGGCCCAATTTTGCCTTCCGCTTCTGCGCTGAAAAAGGCGCTGATCGCAATGCCGTCCAGACCAAACAAAATACCTATGAGTTTATTTTAAACTCAGAAGGAATTCAGATTTATAGATACCCCGCCGACAAGAGTGAACCTCGCCGTCTCATGAGACTGACTGCCATGGATGAAAGCTTGAAGACGAGCTTCAAAAACAAAAAGATCAACATTGAACTCCAATTTATCCGCAGTGAAAACCTGCTCACATTACGCATAGACTCGCAGTTAAAGGGCTATTTCGAAGACCCTCTTTCCGTGCCTGATGGCAACTACATCATCTTTAATAACCGGAGTAGTCTGCCATCGGAATGTGTGGTCAGCAATATTGAAGTCACCTCTTACACAAATAGTACCCAACCAAGATTTGATCCAGAGAGCGAAGCGTCCATCAAAACAGATATACTCAATGATAACGAAGGTGATAGCATATCCGGAAAGCTCATAGCAATCCAGCCTGACGAAACCGACAAACTCATTATCACTTTAGACATCAAGCACTCTGAAGATAAGTTGCAAGTTCCCGAACATCGTCTTAGCTCACTTTACTTTGCAAAGGATGAGAAGGCTGACCCAACTCCCAAGGGTGATTACCTCCTGTCTCTCAAAGATGGTGGTAATCTGCATGTAACTCTACCAAAAATGTCCTTAAGCCATGTGCTGGCAGACCACTCCATACTCGGCCCTCTGCAATTGTCGCGAGCATCACTAAAATCCATCAAAAATAAAAATCAACCAAGCCACTCCGAGTAATATGCCAGCTCACTCCCTCATGACTATTCTCAGCCTTCAGGTGAAGCATATGGTAGCACCATGTGCCATGGGAGCATTGGTCTGCCTGTCATTGAACTCTCTTGCTGATGAAGACCTAAACAGCTCTAGAAAAGCTGCACTACTGTTTTCAAATGGTGATAAACTCACCGGCTCACCTCAATTCAATAACGGCGAGAATGAGCTGAATCTGCAATCAGACTACCTCGAACAAGCAGCAAAGATCCCCCTCTCCAATCTACTATCTATTGAATTTGAAGATATGGCCTCTGCACAAAATGCAGAAATATTTACCCGCGTTGCACTCCACCATCGAAATCAAGAGACATCCGGAGATGTGCTAACCGGACAAGTCAAGGAGCTTACGAGTGACAACATCATACTTGATACATGGTATGGAGGCACTCTCACATTAAAAAGATCCATGGTCCAATCGCTAGACATCATTAGTTTATCAGCCGGTCAATATCGCGGCCCGAGCAGCCTGAATGAGTGGCACACTTCATCTGAAGGTGAGCTTCGCTCATGGCGATTTAATGGCAATGAACTGATTTGTCCGGGAATTGCGACTGAGAGTATCGGTAAAGATATCGGCTTAAGAAAGAAATCCCAAATAAGTTTTGATGTGGTTGCACAGCAAAGATTGAATTTCCAGCTCCAGCTTTATGCAAACAACATCGAAAAACTCAAACCATCAGCTTATTACCAATTCCAGTTTGATAACTACAGGGCTACGTTCACAACTCGCACCTCAGGCAGAGATGGGCGCGCTATGAGCCAGCGGCTCAATATAAATACAACGAAAAAAAACTATCATTTTGATATCTATATAGATCGCGAATCCGGCATAACCGCCATTCATATTGATGGTGAACGGAAATGTATTATGCAATCCAACAACCCAAATCCGGATGATCTTGGCACGGGAATACGCTTCGTTGCCAATCCAGTAAATCCAATATCCATATCGAACATCACCGTCTACCCTTGGAGTGGGATACCTCCGGAGCAAGATGTAGCTCAAGCAAGCACCAAACCAGAGCAAGCACCTGAAGACCCCCATAACATTATTCTTCTCAATGGTGACAAAATCCCGTGCAAAGTCGGCATCATTAAGGATGACCGAATGATTGTAGACACCAAGCACACTCCAATACGCATCCCTATTAACAAAATCAGATCCATCAGCTTGGGTGACAAGCGAGAGGAACCCAAAAAATACAAAGGAGATATTCGCGCATGGTTCAAAAACGGGGGCTATGTCACTTTGAGGCTATCTTCTTTAAGTGCAGAGCGAATAAACGGCTACAGTCAGGCAACCGGGGATGTCAGCATGAAACTCTCAGCTTTCAGCAGAATAGACTTCAACATCTATGGAGTCGATGCCAACAAACGACGTGAAAAATACTTTTCCAGATAACTCTGTGCACAAAGTATTATCCCTCGATAAGCACTTGATTGTTTCTTGAGTATTTCTGATCTTGGATTGAGCAATGCAGCATCTCATTCTTGGCACAGCTGGCCACATTGACCACGGCAAGTCATCCTTGATCAAATGCCTCACCGGCACTGATCCCGATCGTCTTCCTGAAGAAAAAAAGCGTGGCGTTACCATCGAATTAGGGTTCGCTCATTTATCACTCAAGGACAAGGATCACGGATACGAACTGGGCATCATCGACGTGCCTGGACATGCTGATTTTGTCAATAATATGGTCGCAGGCGTTGGAGCTCTTGACATCGCACTCTTCATCATCGCAGCCGATGACGGCTGGATGCCACAATCAGAGGAGCACCTTCATATTCTAAATTATCTCGGCATTTCCAACATCGTCATCGCCCTCACCAAAGCCGATCTTTGCGAGGATGTACCCTTCAGTATTGAGATGCTACGCGACGAACTCAGAGACACGCCGATTGCCGAGGCCCCCATTATACCAGTGTCTTCTGTGACTGGAGATGGCATCGATGAACTTAAAGCCACGCTGATAGAACACTTGAAGAAATGCAAACCCCAGCCAGACCATAAAAAACCTCGCCTGGCAATAGACCGTGCATTTTCTCCCAAAGGTACAGGCACTGTAATCACCGGCACTCTCACTGGAGGAAGTATTCATGTGGGAGATTCTCTTATTGCCCAACCGCTCGGAGCCATCGCCAAAGTTCGATATATCCAAAGCCACAATGAGGCACTGGAAATAGCCTTACCCGGCATGCGCACGGCCCTCAATTTACCAGACCTCCCTGTTGATTCTCCGGGAAAAGCAGGAGCCAAACGCGGACTTACACTCACCACTCAGGATTGTGGACACTCCACAGACACCATTGACATTCACCTGCGTCGCCTTGCAAGACCCATACCTGGAGTAAAGCCCAGGGCTTTGAAGCATATGGAAACGGTCATCATCCACCATGGTTCTTCTCGCTGCAAAGCCCGTGTAATTCTTCAAGACCGTAAGCATCTCAATCCGGGAGAAGATTGTCTGGCTCAGCTACGCCTGGAACATCCCGAGTTTATTCTCAGTGGCGATCACATCGTCATTCGTGATGGTTCACAGCAAAGCACCTTGGCCGGCGGCACCGTGTTAGATGCACTAGCCTCGAGACAAGGCTTTCGTAACCAGCCTAGAGCAGATTTCTTGAAAGCAAGGGCTGCTGAACCACACGATCCCGCAGTGTATATTCGCACCTTATTACTGAGGGATCACATTTTAGATGCGCGGGAAGCATTATTCAACCACCCCTTCCATCCTGACACGGTCGCACAAACTATCCAGAAACTACTCGCAGAGGGTAGTATGCTTCAGCACGGCGATTTCCTCATTCACCAAAAGTGGTTTAAGAAGCTCCTGGAGCAGACTGAGGCCTGTATCAAAAACTGGCACAAAGAGCATCCGGACCAGCCCGGCATACCAATCGACCAGCTGCGTGGGATCACCGGCTGCCCAGAGAGGATCCTCGAACTCCTCATGGATGAACTCACCAACAAAGGCTACCAAACCTCCGGTCAAGCGATTGCCCACCCAAGCCACCGTCTGAGCTTGCCTGATGAAATCAAAGCTGTTGCCCAGTCCATCATGACCCAGCTTGAGAAAGCAGGTCTCAACCCCCCGAACAAATCTGAACTCGCAAGCACCGCAGCCGATGATCAGGCTGTGAAGTTTCTCATCCGTTCGGGCCAGCTCATTGAGCTTGATCCCAAGATTGTGATCACATCTTCAGTATTGGATGCAGCCATTCAAAGTGTCAGTCAATTCATAACAAGCCATGGCCAGGCAACAGCTAGCGACCTACGGCAACACCTTGACTCCACAAGAAAAATCGTCATGCCCTTGCTCGAGCACATGGACAAACTCGGTGTTACGCGACGAAATGAAAATTACCGCAGCTTGGTGTAAATTTCATAACCCCCAAAGTTGCTAAGCTCAATCACCCTGAATGACCACGCTCACCCGCCTATGATGGGCGGCACGACGGTGCTCAAACAAAAAGACTCCCTGCCAGGTACCAAGTGACATCCTCCCATGAATCACCGGAATGACCTCACTAGTACGAGTCAGCGCCATTCTGATATGTGAGGGCATATCATCGGGACCCTCGTAGGTATGCACAAAATAGGGTGTATCCTCTGGAACCAAGTGGTCAAAAAATGCCTCTAAATCGGTTCTGGCTGTCGGGTCTGCATTCTCCATGATCACCAGACTGGCACTGGTGTGCTGGACAAATACGGTGACGGTACCGGTGTGAACCCCGGAATCATCAACCAGGCTTGCAAGCCTGCCGGTAATCTCGTAAGTCCCCTTCCCATTGGTAGGGACAGAAAATTCCTCTGCACACGCACTCACAGACTCAGTCTATCACAATGTCCTCTGCCATCCAGTCGGCGATTGGGAACTTCATATCGAGATCCTTCAGCGTATCCACAATAATTCTGGCAACCACCAGGTTGCGATACCATTTGCGATCGGCGGGCACCACATACCATGGCGCGTGATCTGTGGATGTCTTCTCGATCAAGTCCTCATAGACCTCCTGAAAGTCATCCCAACGGGCACGGTCCTTGAGATCATCGGGATTAAATTTCCAATGCTTCACCACGTTATCCAAACGCGCCTGCAGCCTCTCCTTTTGCTCATCCTTGGAAATATGCAGAAAAATCTTAACAATGGTCGTGCCCTCGTCGGCAAGCATACGCTCAAAATCTACAATGTGACGATAACGTGGCTTCCAAACTGATTTCGGAAAAATATTTTTCACCCTCACCGCCAGAATATCCTCATAGTGGCTACGGTTAAACACAACGATTTGACCGTTGCGAGGCACCTTGGCATGCACACGCCAGAGAAAGTCACGCGCCAATTCATCCTCGGATGGCTTTTTAAATGGCTCTACGTGGATACCCTGCGGATCCACATTGGAAAAAACGCTTTTTACCGTGCCATCCTTACCTCCCGTATCCATCGCCTGAATAACCACAAGCAAGCGGTGCTTGTTCTCGGCATAGAGATGATTCTGCTGGATTTTCAGCTCTTCTCTGAGCTGACGAAGGAAGGGAATATGCTCCTCCTTGGTCCCATCAAAAAGCGATTTGTCGTTGGTATCACGGTCAGCAAGTTTCAACTTCTCCCCTGGCTTGACCAAGTATTTTTCTAACGCTCCTTTGACTGGCATAAAAGCAGTATCACAAAGGCCCGTGCCTCATTGCAAGGGCGAAAGCACTAGATTTCTGTGCCAGTATTAGCTGCCTCTTCACGGAAGCCATCTAACAAGCGCTTAAAGGTCTCCCCAGGCTTACCATCTCCTATCGGGCGGTCATCAAGTTTCACCACGGGAATGACTTCGGCAGCAGTGCCAGTGAGGAATACCTCATCAGCGGTGTAAACATCGTAGCGAGTGAGGGTTTCTTCGACAATTTCGATATCAAGGCGCTCACAAAGATCGAAGATGACGCCGCGAGTTATGCCGTCCAGGGCCCCATCCGTTATTTTAGGAGTAACAATGACGTTATTTTTGACAATAAACACGGTATCACCGGTGCACTCCGCTACTGTCCCGGCATCATTGAGCATTAAACCCTCCATCACACCTGCCTTGATACATTCGACTTTAGCCATCACGTTGTTGAGGTAGTTCAACGATTTCACCTGCGGGCTCAAAGTAGCGTGACTTGGACGCCGGGTAGAACAGGTAATGAGCTCTAAGCCCTGCTCGTAATGCTCCTCGGGATAAAGTTGTATCGAAGCCGCGATGCAAAACATGGAGGGCTTCTTGCAGAGATAAGGGTTGAGCCCCAGACCACCGCTACCTCGCGTCACCACCAGACGCACGTACCCGTCACTCAGGCCATTGGCACTGATCGTCTCGCAGACAATGTCACAGACTTCCTGCTGGGTCCATGGCATCTGAAGTAAAATAGCCCGAGCAGACATGAATAAACGCTCAACATGCTCTTCTAAGCGAAACACCCGCCCGTTGTAAAAACGAATGCCCTCAAAGATCCCATCACCATAAAGTAAGCCATGGTCAAATACCGATATTTTAGCTTCTGATTCATCAACCAGTTCGCCGTCTAACCAGATTTTTTGCGAGTCACTCATACGAAATCAGTCATTGATAGTTTTTAAATGAAAATAGATACTGCGTCCAGTGGGTTAAAGCATGAATTCGTGGAGATGAACACGCAATTTTCACACAATGACAGCATCTTTTGAGATCAAACCATCCTTGATGATGAGTTTCCGATCACCATTACCAGCCAATGCCTCATCATGCGTGACCACCACCAGAGTGGCACCATCCTCAGTTGATAACGACAAGAGCATTTCCATCACCTGTTCTCCGTTGCGGGAATCCAGATTACCCGTAGGCTCATCCGCAAAGATAATCTGGGGCGAATTTACCAGAGCCCTCGCAATGGCGACACGCTGCTCTCACCGCCACTGAGCTCAGCAGGAAGATGGTCAATGCGCTTTGCAAGGCCAACACGCTCCAATGACTCTCTTGCCTTGTCGGAGCGGTCTTTGCCACTGATCATTGCTGGCACCATGACATTTTCCAGAGCTGTAAGCTCAGGCATCAGGTGGTAGTTCTGAAAAATGTACGACATTTTCTCATTACGCACCCTGGCTTGCTCCCTGCGTGACATGGCATAGAGGTTTTTACCATCGATCCAAACCTTGCCATGCTCAGGTCGTTCGAGGGCAGCAAGAATATACATCAGGGTCGTCTTGCCTGCCCCACTGGGCCCACAAAGAAAGACCTTCTCACCACGATGGATATCAAGACTGATTCCATGCAACACTTCGATGCGCTTTTTGCCCACGGCATAGCCACGGTGCAAATCCTCAGCTTTGATGCATGAATGGATGACCTCTCCTGTCAATGAACTGTCCATACGTATTGAATAAGCGATCCCATAGCATATGCGAATATTTTTCTTACTTATTATTGGAATCATGCTTTGGCTACAGTATGCCAATGAGCATGCAGGCAATTTCTTTCAAGCCGGTCTACATGGAGCGTGTATGGGGCGGGCGCGAGCTGGAAAATATCTTTGGCAGAAAACTCCCCTTCCCCGAGACCCCTTATGGTGAAGCGTGGGAAATGACGGATCGCCCCAACGAGCAATCCATTGTCAGTGACGGACCCTTCAAAGGCAGCTCTCTGCATGAGCTATGGAAAAACCATCGTGATGAAATTTTTGGTCAGGGATTTGAGGACAGCCGACGTTTTCCGTTGCTTCTCAAAATTCTCGATGCCCGTGACAAGCTCTCCATTCAGGTTCACCCGCCTGCGGAAATCGCCGCTGATCTTGGCGGAGAGCCAAAAACAGAAATGTGGTATATTGCCGATGCCATGCCCGGTGCCAAACTTTACGTTGGACTCAAAGCCGGAATCACCAAGGCTGACTTTGAGCGTGCGATCGATTCCGGCACAGTCGACCAAGTCGTTCACTGCATCACCCCCAAAGCCGGTGACTCAATCTTTATCCCCTCAGGTCGTTTGCACGCCATCGGTGCCGGTCTGCTCATTTATGAAATCCAGCAAAACTCTGATACCACGTACCGTGTCTTTGATTGGAACCGTCTGGGACTTGATGGTCAACCGCGTGAGCTCCACGTAGCTGAATCCCTGCGCTGTATTGATTTTTCAGATATCGAACCTCAAATGGACAAAGTGGAAGCTAGCACCCTGGCAAGCTGCCCCTACTTCCGGGTCGAACGCCTGGATCTTTCAGGAGGTAGCATCCTTGAAAACCCCGAACCTGATCGTTTTTCCATTGTCACTGTAATCAGTGGTGAACTTTGTTCCGATGACGGCACAAAATACGGAGCTGGTGACTTCTTGCTTTTACCACGAAATACCAAGGCCTTAACGGCAAGCAGCCAATCAACCGTTTTGCAGACGAGCATCCCTCACGACAGCCAAGGCTAGGCCGCTTGGAAGTTCATGTTTTTTTTGGGGTTAAAAAGTCATTGCCAAGCAAGGGCATTTCCGTCATGATCCACACGTCTGAACGATATGGCAGTCGGTTTCTGTAACGAAATTGATCTAACCAGAAACTTTTCTTCTCTGCCACTTCCCGCAACCGGGATTTCACCTCTAAGGGATAGCGAATTTGTGCGCCCCAGCAGCAAGTGAGATCACGCAACAACGGTAAAGCCTATTGTCTCATGACCTTGTCTCTCTCACCAGAGTACACCCACTTACAGTTTTTCTTTTTTCTTTGTTTCATATTTTGATGCCGGCCGATTTTTTCGGTATCTGAAAATTGGGCAACTTGAAAACATTACTGAAATCTCACATCAAACCAAACACTTGCAAAGTATTCACCTACTGAATCATGAGCGATCAAGCTAAACAGGATGCCGTCTCGGAGAACACCTCAAGGGACGAAACATCGCAGCCACCACAGACTGCCAACGAGTCATCTGAAGCCAAACCACGTATTGGTAGGGTCAAAGGACTTGGACCGGTAAAAAAGGGCTCAGACAAGCAACAGAATCGCGAGTCAGGCAAGCAATCAGATAGTAACAAGGGCGACACTCAACCCTCAAGCAATAAGAATAACAACAAGAAGAACAGGGCGAAGCACAAAAACAAACGCGCCCGCCGCGACAACAACAAGCGGGAGCGTAAGCCCATTGTCCTGACCGGCGATCCCGTTGATGTGAATGGCATGTTGGAACTTGCGCCCAAAGGTTTTGGCTTTCTTCGCGTTCCGGGAAAAAATTACGCTCAGTGCAAGGAGGATGTATTTGTGCCACCGGACTTCATCCGCAAGCACGGACTGCGTGCCGGAGTATGGATCCACGGCGTTTCTCAGGACGGCCCGCGTGGCCCGCAGCTCACTGAAATCAAAACCGTCAATGACCTCTCCCCTGATGAGGCCTTCAAACTCCCCCACTTTGAAGAGCTCAAAGCTGTTAATCCGGATCGCCGCATTGCTTTCGAGACAACCCCTGAGCGTTTCACAACACGGGTGCTCGACATTATCGCCCCCGTCGGTCGCGGTCAGCGTGGACTCATCGTGTCTCCACCCAGATCCGGCAAGACAACTCTGCTTCTGCACATGGCGGAGGCCATTAAGGAAAAGTATGACGAGTCCATACACCTGATTGTCTTACTTGTGGACGAGCGTCCCGAGGAAGTCACCGAGTTCCGCCGCTGTCTGCCTGATGCGGAAATCTACGCAAGCTCTAACGATGACGGTGCACGCAACCACTGCCGTATTTCCGAAATGTGTATTGAGCGCTGCAAACGCCTTGTCGAAGGCGGCAAAGACGTTCTCGTTCTCATGGATTCAATTACTCGTCTGGCCCGTGCTTACAATACCTCCATGCGTGGAGGCAAAGGACGTGGTTACCAATCCGGCGGCATCGTTGCAGGTGCACTTGAAATGCCTCGCCGGCTTTTTGCTGCCGCTCGAAACACCCGTAGTGCCGGCTCCCTGACAGTGTTGGCCACAGCTCTTATCCAGACCAATTCCCGAGCGGACGAGGCTATCTTCCAGGAATTCAAAGGCACGGGCAATATGGAACTCGTTCTGGATCGTCGCATTGCTGAGCAATACATCTACCCGGCGGTTGATATTTTCAAATCAGGCACCCGCAGGGAGGAGCTCATCATGGCTGAGCATCTGCTACACAAAATCAATCTTATCAGAAGAGGCTTGGCCGGCCACCGCCCTGAGGAAGCCATGGAGAGACTTCTCTTCTTCCTCAAAAAGTTTCCCAATAATGCCCAGATGCTCATGGAGATCAAAGGCTAGAGAATATATCCTGATAATTTGTGATTCATCATTGGCATGTCTACCAAACTCACTCGTAATTTCTCAATTATTGCCCACATCGATCATGGCAAGACCACCTTGTCAGACAGATTGTTGGAATTCACCCAGACCATTTCGGAGCGCGAGCAGCAAGACCAGCTTCTCGACGCCATGGACTTGGAGAGAGAACGTGGTATTACCATCAAATCACACCCGGTTAGCATGTTCTACAAGGCCAAGGACGGTGAGACCTACCAATTGAACCTCCTCGACACACCCGGACACGTTGACTTCTCCTATGAGGTTTCTCGCTCACTGGCTGCTTGTGAAGGTGCACTACTCATTGTCGATGCCGCTCAAGGAGTAGAAGCTCAAACCATGGCGAACCTTCACCTCGCTAATGAGCAGCAACTCACAATCATTCCCGTAATCAACAAGATCGATTTACCCTCGGCCGATTTACCCAAGGTTCACAAACAGCTCGAAGACATTATCTGCATACCTGCGGATGAAGCTATTCCCGCATCTGCTAAAAACGGCATTGGCATTGAAGACATCCTGGAAGCCGTCGTAGAGCGCATCCCACCCCCTGTTGAAGATGATGACAAGCTGCTGCGCGCCTCTGTTTTTGACTCCGTTTACGACACCTTCCGCGGTGTTGTATCCTATGTGCGAGTGATGTCAGGTAGCATGAAACGGGGCACACGCATCAAACTTTTCCACACGCCCAAAACCTATGAAATCAAGGAGGTCGGGGTTTTCACCCCCGGCATGACCAAACGTGACGAGCTAGTCGCCGGTGACGTTGGCTACGTCATAGCAAACATGAAGTCCGCCGATGAGGTCAAAATCGGAGATACCATAACCGACACCACCCACCCATGCCCCGAGCCGCTCCCTGGCTTCAAGGAAATCCAGCCCATGGTTTTTTCAGGCATTTACCCTGTTGATTCCTCTGACTTCGAAGCCCTCAAACTCGCCATGGGCAAACTCCAGATCAATGACGCAGCCTTCACATGGCAGTCAGAATCATCGGTGGCACTTGGCTTCGGCTTCCGCTGTGGATTCCTTGGCTTGCTTCACATGGAAATCATCCAGGAACGACTCCGGCGTGAGTTCAACATGGATATCATTTCCACCTATCCCTCTGTCATTTACGAAGTCACCAAAACCAATGGTGAAGAAATCATCATTGATAATCCCTGTTTGCTCCCCGAGTCTCAGGAGGTTCAGGAAATTCGCGAACCCGTAGTTCGGCTCTACATCATGATCCCGGGTGATTACATTGGGGAAATGATGAAGCTCGTCATGGAAAAGCGCGGTGAAATGGAAAACACCGAAACCATTGATGAAAGCCGAGTCATGCTCACCTGCACTATTCCTCTTTCTGAGATCCTCATCGACTTCAACGACAAGCTCAAATCCATGACTCGTGGGTATGGCTCGATGGACTATGAGCATGCAGGCTACAAACCAGGCAAACTCGTTAAAATGGATATCCTCATAGCCAGTGAGCCAGTGGATGCGTTTTCATCCATCGTGCATGTCGACAAAGCAGCACCCTACGGGCGCCACCTCTGCAAAAAACTCAAGGACGTCATCCCCCAGCAACTTTTTGTCGTAGCCATTCAAGCAGCTATCGGCGGAAAAATCATTGCCCGTGAGTCCATTTCCGCCATGCGCAAGAACGTCACCGCCAAGTGTTACGGTGGTGATATATCCCGCAAACGCAAACTACTCGAAAAGCAGAAAAAGGGAAAAGCCAAGATGAAGGCGATCGGCAAAGTCAACATACCCCAGGATGCCTTCATCAAGGTGCTCAAGAACGACTGAATCCCCCTCCCCAGGCAGGCAAATTTCGCCGCAACACACACGAAGACTCATGATCAAGCCTATCACCATGACCGCTCTCGGCGCCGGCCTGTGTGGTTTTTGTGCTTATATGCTCACGTCATTCAATGTGAACACCACCAGTGACGGTGTCGATGTCGGTATTACAACTAAAGCTACGAAGACAACTCCCGATCCCATTGCCACTGAATACGGCATTGCCTCGTGGTATAGCATAAAAACGAACTTCGGCACCCAGACTGCGAGTGGTCGTCCATTGCAAAACGATGCCTATACCGCAGCTCACAAGGAATGGCCCATGGGCAGCAAAGTCAAAGTCACCAACTTGGAGAACGGACGTTCCGAGGTCCTCACTATTACCGACCGGGGTCCATACATCGATGGTCGCATAATCGATGTAACTACCGGAAGTGCCAAGAGACTTGGTTTTTATGATGATGGACTAACTCGCACCAAGGTAGAACTGCTTAGCCGCGGCAACTGGAAATACCAGCATTAGCCTCCCTCCTTGAATGATCCATCATCAGATTGCCCACGACAGGATTCAATTTCAACCCAAGCCCTAACCATCACTCATTCATGCGCACCCTTGCTATTGGAGACATTCACGGATCATACTCAGCTCTCGAGGCATTGTGCAAGTATGTCGGCTTCAGAGATGATGACACCATTGTCACACTGGGTGATTATGTGGACCGTGGCCCGAATTCCAAAGGAGTCATTGATTTCCTGATTGAACTTGGCAAGACACAGCATCTCATCACGCTCAAGGGCAATCATGAACTCATGATGGAAAACGCCCGCAACGAAGAGCCTGAGCTTTACTTCTGGCTCTACAACGGTGGAGACGCTGCAATGGCTTCCTTTGGAGTCAATGACCCAAGGGCAATAGCCGAGGAAATACCGGATCAATACTGGAACTTCTTCAAATCCTGTGAGCCCTATTACGAAACCAAGAACCATATACTCGTGCACGCCGGCCTTGACCCTGAGGCCGACTTAACAGACCAGGAGGAAAACTTCACTTTATGGCAGCGTGTTTTTGAGACCAAGCCTCACAAATCGGGTAAAACCATCGTCTGTGGCCATACCCCTCAACAAGAGGGCTACCCCCTTAAGTTGGATCACGCTATATGCATTGACACACACGCATGTCGTGGTGGTTGGCTCACCTGTCTTGACATTGATACCGGACATTATTGGCAAGCCAACGAACAGGGCGAAACCCGCGAGGGAACGATCTAGAGCCTCAGCACGAAAAGCCCATCATTTGGATATTGGTTTTTTCCATTTTCACCTTAAATAACCACTGTGAACGAATTCCAGACAGACGACCTACGCATCAGCGGGATCAAACCTTTGATATCCCCTGCCGTCCTCTCACATCACTTACCTCTATCGAAAACTGCTTCTCAGATTGTTGCTACATCTCGTCAGGAAAGTGAAAACATACTGAAGGGAAAAGATGACCGGCTCATGGTGGTTGTCGGCCCCTGCTCTATTCATGACCCTGGAGCAGCGATCGAATACGCAACCCGCCTCAAAGAGACCAGTCAGCGCTTCACTGATGACCTGCTCATCGTCATGCGCGTATATTTTGAAAAGCCTCGCACCACCGTCGGGTGGAAGGGCCTCATTAACGACCCTCACCTGGATGGATCATTCGACATTAACCACGGATTACATATCGCCCGCGAACTACTCATTGAGCTGGCGGAAATGGGAATACCGGCAGGCACTGAGTTTCTCGACACCATCACACCGCAGTATTACGCTGACCTCATTTCCTGGGGTGCCATTGGTGCGCGGACCACAGAATCCCAAATACACCGCGAGCTTGCATCCGGGCTCTCGATGCCGGTGGGTTTTAAAAACGGCACGGGTGGCTCGATTCAGATTGCTTTGGACGCCATCCAAGCATCTGCCGGCCAACACCACTTTCTCTCCGTCACTAAACAAGGAGTCACAGCTATTGTTGCCACCCAAGGCAATGATGCATGCCATCTCATTCTGCGTGGATCCTCCAAAGGCCCCAACTATGACGCCCAAAGCATCGCCGAGGTCACCGACCAACTCGAAGCAGCCGGACTTCCCAAGTCTGTGATGATTGACTGTTCACACGGCAACTCCCTGAAGGATTACCGCAATCAACCCTCAGTAGCTCAATCACTTTGTGAGCAAATCGCCGGGGGAAGTAAAGAGATCACCTCTATTATGGTGGAAAGTAATCTCGTTGAGGGTGCACAGAAGCTCAAAGGCAGCCTGGCTGACCTGACCTATGGCCAATCCGTCACAGATGAGTGCATCAACTGGGAAACCACGGAGAACATGCTCGAAGAATTTGCCAAAGCTGTTCAGGCACGGCGAAGCCTCTGATAATCATTCTCACTCCGGGGTTTTTTCTGCATCCTTGCCAGTTCCCGCGTCAGGTTGCCTGGCACTCCAAATAGCAGCCAGAAAACTGCCTATCAGGCAGTGGTAAAGCGCTGAGATTGCACAAGGTGTTGCAGCCAATAAACTAAAATGTTGCTTCGCCAGGGCACTTCCCAGTCCGGAGTTCTGCATACCCACTTCGATGGAAAGAGTCCGTCGCTCTCCCTCTGCCAAACGCGCAAGCCACCCTGCGCCATAGCCCAAAAGAAATCCCAAGGCGTGCACAATCAAAATAGCGACTAGCAAGCCTCCGAAATAGGCAATAATATTGGCCTTGGTCGCCCCGACAATTCCCCCGACGATTAATACAATCACCAAAATAGAGATGATTGGGGAGATTTTTTTGATCCCGTCGAGTTTATCACCAAAAAGCCGATTTAACAGAACGCCTCCAATCACCGGGAGTAATACAATGGTCACCATACTCCGAAACATCGCCCATGCATCCACTTCGAGAATAGCACTGGCATACATCTTGGTAAGCAAAGGGGTCAGCACGATTGCGACCAAGGTCGAGCACATCGTCATCAGCACACTCAAAGCCACATTTGCTCGGGCCAGGTAGCAAATTACATTCGATGCCGTGCCACCGGGGCAGCAACTTACTAAGATCAGGCCAAGCTTAAGCATCGGAGGCAGATCGAAGATCATCGCCACTGACCAGCCCAGTAGTGGCATGATCAAAAACTGAGAGCCCACACCCAAACCAACTACCCAGGGCCTTAATAAGACTGCCTTGAAGTCATCCACACTCAGAGTGATCCCCATGCCCAGCATGATGACACCAAGGCCAAGATTAATGAGCTTGAGATCTGTTCCGGGAAATTTTCCTGAAATAAACCAGGTGAAGTGCTCAGGCACAAACCAGGCCCAGACTGTTCCCAATATGGTCCAAAGCCAGAATAGGTTACTAACTGCCTGAAGAAACCGCCACATCACTTTCAGTGTCCATTCGGTGAATTTTCAGCAAGCACTGACCGGCCGGGCTACTCTCCTATCTGCACCTCGGCCTCAAGATCACCCAGTGCCCACTGGATGCCTTTAAGATAATGCTCAAGAACCTGAGGATTGGCAAAGATGTGATTATTGTGGCCCAGTGAACAGTAGAAAACCCGCCCCTGGCCATGGTGCTTAATCCAGCTCACACCGTAATCTTCATCCGCACGCTTACCTTTACTGATATCCGTTTGCTCCGGATCAAGCCGGAGTAACATATGAAGCTTTTTGGGGTCATAGGGCGCCTTGAACTGGTAGATCTCCTCTTTGAAGTTAAGGTTGTTCCCCTCCAAATGAGCACAGCATGGATGTTGTTCCTGACCCTTCTCCACCATGATACTTACGGGAGTTCCCGCATTCCAAGGGTGCCCGTCAAAATAGCCGCCGATCATCTCGCCATACTCGCTCCATGAATAATAGGTGTCTGTTGCTGCGTGAATGCCTACAAAACCTTTGCCACTCTTCAGGAAATCAATCAGACTTTTCTGCAATCGTTTTTCTTTTTCCTCTGCCTTTTTCCTTGCGGCAGGATCCATCTTTTTCCATTCGTCCTTGTCAGGTTTAAAAACATCTTTCGTGGTATTCAAAAAGCATATCGCGTCAAAATCGTGGATTTTCTCTGGCTCAAAGTTTACCATATCATCACTAATGACTGCCTCAAAGGCACCTGTTTTCTGCCCCAATATACGCAGTGCCGTTTTCCCGGTCGGGATGGATTTATGCCTGTAGCCACGTGTTACCGAATAAACGAGGAGCTTGCGCGGTTTGTTGACTTTGACTGCCTGCAATCCTTCAACACTCTCGGAAATCTCAAGCTCCCAGTTTTCTTTTGCTGCTTCGGCTGAGACCGAAGCAGACAACATTAAACACAAACAGAGCGAACAAACTAATTGATACATAGGGGCATAAGTAAAACCATGCTATTTAAAATAGCAAATACAAATAAGGATCAAAAAGGAATGCTCGGGCAGCCCCCTCAGAAAACAACAAATCAACATTGACAGCACGAGCTTTCTGATAGAAACCTGCATCAGTTAGATGTTAGGTTTTTAAAGGGATGCGAAGCAAATCCCTCAAAGATTCCACCAGTATTATTACTGGTAGAAACCGTGCGGGGGGGCTGTGTGTGGGTCCCCTCGCACACCTTCTAAATTAGGTGAGATTTCAGACACAGAACTCACCAAGCCTGCCCTGGCATCAAGTTCCGGTGACATGCATCAGGGCTTAGCGCCCTGAACCACAAGCCCCTTGCGGTATTGCTTCTCCTTCTCTAAAGCAAGGCACTGCTTTTCATAAAGGACAGGGGCTCTCTGATCGATCATTTTTCGCAATGCGTGGAGTTGCTGTGATTTTTTCTCAAGCATCCCTGATCCACTGATCTTCTCAATTGAAGCAGCCAGCTCGCTATATGCATCCATGTCTGTATTTTGCAGGGCTGCCAAGGCAGCAGCCTCTCCGGCTAGAGTAATCGCCTCAGCATTGATGGCCGCCAATTGCCACTGCTCGATGTCATCAAAGAGCGTTTGTTGCTGCCCCATAACTTGATCATAACGAGCAGCTGCCTCTTGGCAAACTGCCTCTGCTTTGGAGAGAGAATCACGCGCGGGTTTGATTTGCTTTTCAAGCTGACTGGCAAGCTTCTGCTGTCCTGAGATAGACTTACCCAGAGCATTGCGTTGGTCATTCAGGGCTTTGTTCCTGGCATGATACGCACTTAATTGGTCATTGATCTCCTTCCACGCCTTATCAGCAATAGCAAGCTTGTCTCCCGGCCCCTTTTGCTGCTCGCTGATTTGGACAAATGCCAGCCGCTTATCCTCGCTGAGCTTACGCTCTTTAGCAAGTTTCTCGCGGTGGTTTGCAAGATCAGATGCCGCCTTTACCAAGGCGTCGGCAAGCTTTTTGGCAAGCTTGTCATCATCGGTTTTTTTCTCTGCTATCTTCCGTGCCTTCTTCTCAATCTCGATCAAGCGCTTCTCTGTATCGACCAATTTCCTTAACTCTTTTTCCTTCTCCTGATGCTCCCTGCGCTTATGAGCGACGGCGGCATTATGCTTGTTAAGCTCATCACGTGCTCTGGTGAGTTCGTGCTGTTTCTCTTGCCTTTGCTGATTGAGGGAATCTCCTTTGGATTTCCTTGCCTTGATTTCGGACTCAAGTTTAGCTCGCTCTGCTATCAGCTGGTTACTCTTACTTAGTGCATCACGGTGATTCTGTTCTGCACTGGCCAAGGCGGCTTTAGCCTGATTCACCTCAGCTCTTGCAGCCTGCGCAGGTTGCTCAAGCTTATCCAACTCTGCCTGAAAGTGGATCACTTGCCCCTGCATCGCCTTGATTCTTGCACTAATATTTGGAGGATTAGCAACCAATGTGGCACCACCTTTGAGCGTTGGCAGCTCCTTGGCTGTCTCGACATCCCAGGCAGTGGTCACTCCCCCCCAATCAGCTGCAAAGACACGCTTGCCGTCGTGACTCAAACACACTTGAGTAATCATCTCTCTAAATGCGGGTAGTTCTTTGAGTATTTTAAAGTCAGCTTTCCAAATTTTTACTTTTTTGTCTCTGCCTCCGGTCACCAGCTGACCGTTATGATTCCAGTCCACAGACAGCACCCCACCCTTGTGAGCTGCCAACTTTTTGATCTGCTTGCCATTATTCATTTCCCAAATGATCATCTGGCCATCCTCGGACACCGTGGCGAGCACATTAGAGTCTGATCGCCATGCCATGTCGGTAATCGCTGCCTTGTGACCGCGCAACTGATGAAAAGCGTTACCCGTATCAGCCTCCCAGACATAGAGATCACCACCGCGCCCACCAGAAGCCAATAATACCCCATCCGGGGAGTAGGCAAGCTGCGTTACCCAATCCGTGTGCTTTTTGATCGAGAAGAGTTGCTCGTCAGTTGCCGTATCCCAAAGCTTCACTCTTTTACCTGGTCCTCCCAAGCTCACTCCTCCGAGATCGGGTCTGAGTGAGGCTGCTATCACCGCATCATAGTCTTTGCCAGCTCTCAGAACCACCTCGGCTGTTTTTATATCCCATGTGACCGTCGTGCCTGACTTGCCACCAATACCACCACCGGCAAGCAGATATTTACCTGAGGGGTGAAAGGACAAGACTTCAGGCTGGCCATGCTCGAAGGGAAAAATGCCGACCATTTCCATGCTATCGGTATTGTATAAAACAACCTGACGCTGTCCTGTAATCGCCAATAACGGCGCCCATGGACTCGACACCATGTCGGCCACGGCCGAAGCTCGTGCCGTGGTTACTACTGGCTCCAAAAGCACATGTTCCGGCATGGGTGGCGGCCCCTCCGGCTTAGCGGCTGATGGAGCACTACTGAGCACAAAGGCCGGCTTTTTCTTTTTACGCGGTTTGCCCGACTTATTTTCCAGCAAGCCGCCGTCAACCCAGGCACGGATTAACTCCGCATCTTTTTTATCGAGCTTGTCACCCTTAGGGGGCATTTTAGGCTTCAGAGTGTGAGTTATGACACCATAGATTTTTGAGTCCACTCCTTCACCTGGCTCGGCAAACTTACCCCCGGAGCCGCCACGCATGGCAGCACTGTAGGTAGTAAGATCGAGGTCCCCTTTTTGTTTGTCCGGGTTGTGACAATTAAAGCAAGCATTCTCAAAAACTGGCCGGATATCGTCCTCATAGTTTGGCGCAGCAGCCAAAACAGACACCTTGGTCACAAGCATAAGAGGCATAACCAAAAGGATACGCATGCAGGATATCTGATGATAAGCAGTCTTGATAAACACAACTAATGATTGAAGATGAATTCCTTGGAATTGAGCAGTGCCCAGAAAATGTCTTCATAGATTTCGCGCAATGCCTGTTCATTCTCTGCTGAGTCAACATGACTCATGAGTTTCTCTTTTTCCATTGTCGTGGCGGGCCTCGTCAGACAGCGCAAGTAAAGTGAGTCGATTACCTCCCCGGGCTTTTGTTGGGATTGAATTAGATCAGCAATCACCCCTCCCTTCTTGATACGTTTGTTCACAGTATCTCCGTTGAGCAAATGCAATGCCTGCGAGAGACTGGGATCCATTCTAACCTCACAAGAACAGACAGTCTCGCGCGTTGCCCTACCAAAGGTTTTAAGGAAATAGTTAGAGATGTTACCATCGGCAATCTGCACGGCCTTCGCCCCCTGCGGCAGCCCTTTGAACTTGTTTTTTGTATCCGTAGCCTGGGAAATAACATCCAGCAAAACCTCAGCACGCAGCCGGCGTGATTGGGCATGAGAGAAGTTGCGAGCATCACTGGCGTTACTTGGATTGGTGTGAGTCGATAATTGGTAGGTTCTTGAAATACAGAT
>Ga0213863_10000890_pt1 | contig 22291 bp, 22 predicted proteins | sample PICome_8_FD_160128 | JGI IMG/M metagenome (GOLD analysis project Ga0213863, IMG submission 160128) | Coastal seawater microbial communities near Pivers Island, North Carolina, United States - PICO497 | ecosystem: Environmental > Aquatic > Marine > Coastal | place: USA: North Carolina... | reverse complement strand
GTCAACGAAATGTTTGCTTTTTGTTTTTAAAATTAATTCAATATCACGAGATACTGAAGATTGATTGAGCGCTATAGCGTCATACACTTGGTTAAGAATCATATTCTTTTGAGTAGAAAACAAACTATCAATTTTTGTATTTTTTAATATAGATTTGCTGCTGCTTAAGAGACTCTCCGCAGCTGTATTGACATGCGTAATTTTCATAAATCTGTCAGTGATGATCACAGAAGTACTTATATTATCCAGAATTTCGTATGCATCCATAATTTTTGTGTTAAGTAATAAAATTAAATATACACGAAATTTTGAGATTGCACAAATACAGTGCATTTTTAAAATATTATAATGCCCTAAACTAGGGCATTACAGTAATGAGCTAAAAACTGCTATAAACTATAGTACATCTCAAACTCTAACGGGTGAGTATTAGCTTGGAAAGCCTGTACTTCTTCCATTTTAAGAGCAATGTATGCATCTATAGTTTCATCATCAAATACTCCACCAGCTTTTAGAAACTCTCTATCTTCATCAAGCGACTTAAGGGCTTCATCAAGCGAGGAGCATACATGGGGTATCTTTGCCTCGTCTTCAGGACTAAGATCATCAAATAGATCAATATCCATATTTGGACCTGGATCTATTTTATTTTTAATGCCATCAAGGCCAGCCATCATAAGTGCTGTAAAAGTCAAATAAGGATTTCCACAAGCATCTGGGAATCTTACTTCAATTCTTCTGGCTTTATCGTTTGCAACATAAGGAATTCTAATGCTTGCAGATCTGTTTTTGGCTGAGTAAGTTAATATAGTTGGAGCTTCAAAACCTGGGACAAGCCTTTTATAACTATTTGTCGCTGCATTAGAAAAAGCATTTATAGCTTTCGCATGCTTTATAATGCCTCCAATATAGTAAAGTGCAAGTTGAGATAGTCCACCATATTCATTGCCTAAAAATAGATTTTCGCCATTTAAAAATAAGGATTGATGAACATGCATACCATTGCCGTTATCATTAATAATAGGCTTAGGCATAAATGTTGCCGTTTTCCCATAATTATGCGCTACATTGTGTATTACATATTTCATTACCTGGTTTTTGTCAGCTCTTTTTACCATGGTATCAAATTTAGTTGCAATCTCGCACTGTCCCGCAGTAGCTACTTCATGATGATGAACCTCGGTTTCAACTCCCATTTCCTCAAGAACATTACACATTGCTGAACGAATATCTTGAAAAGAATCAACTGGTGGGACAGGAAAGTAACCACCTTTAACTCCTGGTCTGTGTCCAGTATTACCATCTTCATATTGTTCCCCTGAACTAAAGCATCCTTCTTCAGATTCTACCCTATAGAAAGATTCACCTATTTCGTTGCCATAAGTTACTGAATCAAAAATAAAAAATTCAGGTTCAGGCCCAAAATAAGCTGTGTCAGCAATGCCAGAATCTACTAAATATTTCTCTGCTCTATTAGCAATAGATCTTGGATCACGGCTATAGCCCTCTCCAGTACTTGGTTCAATAATATTGCATCTTACTGTTAGTGTTGGATCACTAAAAAAGGGATCCATAATTGCTGTGTCTACGTCTGGCATAAGAATCATATCTGATTCGTTGATCGCTTTCCAACCAGCAATTGAAGAACCATCAAACATTTTGCCATCTGTAAACAAGGATTCGTCCACTGCGCCTACTGGAATTGTTACATGTTGTTCTTTGCCTTTTGTATCAGTGAATCTTAAATCAACAAATTTGACATCATTCTCCTTTATTGTTTTCATTATATCTGACATTATTCGCTCCTGTATGTATTACATTAATTTCATTATTTATAACGTATAAATATGCATATATTGTGCCATGTTTTTTATAAGGCATAAAATATGACTAAAATGTGTTAAATTGTTAGTACAATTCAATAATATATTAGATTTATATAGTAGTATATTACTAATTCAAAATTTACAATTTGTTTTATAATAAAGCCTACACATATTAGGTATATTTAAATTATGACATTTCAAGAAATTATATTTAAATTAAAGACATTTTGGGCAAGTAAAGGCTGTGTTTCGTTAGAACCTTACGACTTTCCTGTAGGCGCTGCGACATTTCATCCATCAACTTTTTTAAGGGCGCTTGGCCCTGAGCCGTGGAGGGCAGTTTACGCACAGCCCTGTAGGAGGCCAACAGACGGCAGATACGGAGAGAACCCAAATAGATTGCAGCACTACTTTCAACTTCAAGCTGTCCTAAAACCATCACCTGATGATATTCAAGATTTATATATTCAGTCTTTAGAATATATAGGCGTTCAAAGAAAAAATAATGATATAAAGTTTATAGATGATAATTGGGAGTCGCCTTCATTAGGTGCGGCGGGAGTAGGATGGGAAGTTTGGCTTAATGGTATGGAAATAAGCCAATTCACTTACTTTCAACAAGTAGGGGGTTTTGATTGCAAACCAGTAACAGGTGAGCTCACTTATGGATTAGAAAGAATAGCTATGCATTTGCAATCCATTGATAATTTATATGAAATTCAGTGGAATGAAGATATATCTTATGGAGAAATATACTTGCAAAATGAGCAAGAAAATTCTAAATATAATTTTGAACTAGTAGAGCCTAAAATACTAATCAAATTATTTGATGATATGGAGAAAGAATGTGTAAATTTATTAGAAAATAATTTACCGATTCCCGCTTATGATATTTTATTGCAAAATTCCCATTCATTAAATTTACTTGATTCGAAGCAAGCAATATCTTCTACGGAAAGGCAAGCGTATATACTGAGATTAAGAAAGCTGTCTTTTTTAATTGCTCAAAAATATTTGGAAAATAGAGAAAAAATTAATTTTCCATTAATGAAACATAAATAATTATGGAAAAAAATAATTTACTTTTTGAAATTGGCCTTGAAGACCTCCCTGCAAGAAACTTAAATATTTTTTCTGAAAAAATTAAAAAAAATATAGAGAAAAATCTATCTAAAAATAAAATTACTTTTGATTCAATAAACAACTTCTACACAAACATTAGATTAGTATTCGTAGTAAATAATATCCCTAAAAAAATTATTCTAGAAAAGAAACTGATAAAAGGACCGCCACTCAATATATGTTTTGATAAAAAAGTCCCAACAAAAACAGGCTTAGGATTTGCAAAAAAACATAACGTAGATATAAAAAAACTTAGCACAAAAGAAATTGATGGAAATAAATATTTATTTTTTGAACAACCAGAGATTACTATCAATACAAAAGACAAGCTATCTGAAGTTTTAGAGAATTCAATCAGTAATATAGAAGATCAAAAAGAAATGAGATGGGGTGATTCAAATACATCATTCATAAGACCTATTAGATGGTTATTGCTATTACTAGGAGATGAAAATATACATTTAAAAATAATGGGGATAGAAACGCAAGAATATACATTTGGCAACAAATCCTTACCAAATAAAAAAATTAAAATTAATGATGTTGATGATTACTTCTCAAAAATTAAGAATGAGGAAGTAGAAATAAGTCAAAATAAAAGAAAAGAAATAATTAAAAATGAAATTGAGGCGATAATCGAAAGTAATTTTTACGACAAAACTATAGATTTACAACTAGTAGATGAATTAGCTAATATGACTGAGTATCCTTATGTATTTCTGGGAAAATTTCCTGAAAAATTTTTGGATTTACCTCAAGAGGTTTTGAAATATGTAATCCAAGATACTCAAAAATACTCTTTAGTTTTTAAGAAAAAGAAAATAATAAACTATTTTATTGGAATTTCTAACGTAAAAATTAATAAAAATATAATTCAAGGAAATGAGAGAGTAATTAACCCAAGACTTGATGACGCGCAATTTTTTATATCTAAGGACCTAGATAGCAACATTTTTCAAAATAAAGAATTTCTTAAAAGGGTAATTTTTCACAAAAAATTAGGAAGTATGTTTGAAAAAGTTCAAAGAATTACTAAAATCTCGTCTTATATTAATAATGAAAGTTATCAGGATGAAAAACTATTACACAAAGATATAGCTGAATTATGTAAATTAGATTTAATTTCCAATATGGTTGTTGAAATACCAAAGTTACAAGGATACATTGGAAGTTATTATGCGCTTAAGAGCGGAATAAATAATATAGTGGCTGAAGGTATTAAAGATCATTATGCCCCAAGAAATCCGGAAGATAGTATCCCAAAAAGCATTGATGCACAAATCGTTTCTATCGCAGACAAGCTTGATACTATCGTTGGCATGTTTTTAGCAAATGAAAAACCAAGTGGTACTAGAGATCCATTGGGAATTAGAAGGTCAACCAACGGATTATTGAAAATCTTACTAAATACTAATCAAAGTATAAATATGACATTATTAGTTAATAAAGTTTACGATATTATTTCTTTAAATTTTAATGATTTAAAGAAAAACAAAAAAGGGCTTGATGATTGTCATATATATTTTAAAGAGAAATTAATTTCTCTACTTATAGAAAACTATAACTTTAAAGATAATGTTGTCTTGTCAGTTATAAATAATAATAAAAATATTAACCCTTATGAAATATTAAAGAAAATTGAAGCAATAAATACTATATTAGCAGATGATGATTATCAGAAGATGTTTAATAACGCAAAAAGAGTGGCAAATATTTTAAAAAAATCTGACTTAGCCCCAACAAGAGTTGTTAATGAAAATTTACTAAGAGAATCTAGCGAGAAGATATTATATAATAAAATCACTGAGATTGAAGAAGAGTTGAATTCATCTTTGGCAGATAATAACTATATAGAGTACTTAAAAAAATTAAATAGTCTTAGTGCTTGTACAAAAATTTTCTTTGAGGATGTAATGATTAACGATAAAGATGAAAATATTAAGTTAAATAGATTATCGTTATTATATTTAATCAATAGTTATTATACTAATCTTGCAAACGTTGCTAATTTAGCTTATTAAAAAATATGAAAATAATTGATTATTTGCAAAAATTTATCCTGAAAAGATTTTTCCCTTTTAAAGAATGGATTTCTGACCTTCGTAACCCAAAAAACTTACAAGCTGATATTGTTGCTGGCGTAACTGTAGCCTTAGTTTTGGTACCTCAGTCTATGGCTTATGCTCAATTAGCAGGTCTGCCCCCGTATTACGGTCTGTATGCCTCATTTTTACCAGTAGCAATAGCATCTATTTTTGGATCATCAAGGCAATTGGCAACTGGCCCAGTTGCGGTGGTAAGTCTTTTAACAGCTGCAGCTCTTGAACCAATAGCTAGTAGCGATCCATCAGGATATGTTGCATACGCTATAATGCTTGCTTTTCTAGTTGGTTTATTTCAATTATGCCTAGGGCTTTTGCGCCTAGGAGTGCTAGTTGACTTTTTATCTCATCCAGTTGTAACAGGGTTTACTAATGCTGCAGCAATCATAATTGCTACATCACAATTATCAAAACTATTTGGTGTAAGTGTTGTAACACAGGAACACCATTACCAAACTATTATGAATGTAATTTCGGAAGCTTTAGTTAATACTCACACTCCGACTCTCTTAATGGGAATTTTAGCAATATTTATTATTCTTTTTGTTAAAAAATTATCTAATAAGTATCCAGCTGTTTTAATTTCTGTTGTTATTACAACAGCAATATCTTGGTATATTAATTTTGAATCAAGATTTGGTGGAAAAGTTATTGGCGTTGTTCCTGATGGACTTCCATCAATGCAAATGCCACAAATAGATTTTTCCCAATTAGTTAATTTGGGAACTGTGGCTATAGCAATAAGCTTGATAGGGTTTATGGAAGCCATCTCTATTGCAAAAGCAATGGCAACACAAACTAAGCAAAGACTAGATGCTGATCAAGAATTAATAGGGCAAGGATTAAGTAATTTAGCTTCGAGTTTTTTTCAGGGTTACCCAGTTTCAGGATCTTTTTCAAGGTCTGCAGTAAATATATCTGCAGGAGCTGTAACAGGATTCTCGTCTGTTGTTACAGGCCTAGTAGTAGGAATAACTTTATTATTTTTAACTCCATTATTATATCATTTGCCTCAAGCAACTCTAGCAGCAGTAATTATAACTGCAGTTATAAATTTGATTAAATTTAATCCAATAAAATACGCTTGGAAAGTTCAAAAGCATGATGCAATAATATCAGTGATAACTTTTCTTGTTACATTACTCCTCGCCCCAGAATTAGAAATGGGGATAATTGTTGGTATTATATTGTCGTTAGGAAGTTACTGTTACAGATCAATGAGACCAAGAGTTATTTGCCTATCAAAAAATAAACAAGGGGTATTTAGGAACTCCGATGCAAACAATATACCAAAATGCTGTTCTATATCAGTAATGAGATTTGATGGACCCTTAATATTTACTAACGCAGGCCATTTTGAAAATGAAGTTATTGAGAGAGTCGCTACTAAACCTGAATTAAGATATTTTATAATAGACGCAATTGCAATTAATGAAATAGATGCGTCAGGTCAAGATATGCTTAATAGCTTATCATCAAGATTATACGACCAAAATATTAAACTATACTTTGCAAGAGTTCATAAACCCATAATAAAAATCTTTACAGATACAGGTTATTCAACTGGGCAATGGAAAACTCATTTCCACAGAACAATAGATGACGCAATAGAGAATGCTTGGTCAGATTTAGGATGTACAAATATCTCACCACCATTTTGTACTAGTAAAATATGCCCTATGAATAGAGAAACAGCTGGTCTATCTTCTATATACGAGGCTAGTATAAAAAAAATAAAAAAATAAAAAATTATTTCACTTTGTAAGACAATTCAGTAATTTTGTGCCCAAGAGAAATCCCTCTTTTTTCAAATTTTGTCAAACATCTTTTTTTGTATAAATAAATATCATTTATTCTTTCAAAATTAGTATTTTGATCAAATATCTTAATTATGTGATCACTATAATTAGACCAATCAGTAGCAATTTTTATAAAACCGTTTTTAGCAATTTTACGATTTGCCAAATTCAAAAAATCTTCATTAATTATTCTTCTTTTATAATGCTTTTTTTTAGGCCATGGATCAGGGAAAAATAAACTCAAACCATACAGGCTGTTATCCGTTATAAAGTTTTCTAAAAAAATTACTGCATCATGACAAGATACTTTTATATTTGTTAATTCTTCTTTAGATATTTGTTTTAGAATATTACCTACGCCTGATTCATAAACTTCTATACCAATAAAATTTAATTCTGGAAATTTCTTTGCAATGCTAGTTAATAATTTTCCATCACCAAAACCAATATCTAAAACGCATGGATTATAATTGTTAAAAAATTCTTTATAGTCAAATTCTCTTTCTGCTGAGAAAAAATTTAAATCTTTTTCTTTGTTTTTTAAATATATTTTTTGTGAGTTTGTAAGTCTACCACTTCTTTTTACAAAGCTTTTTATATGCAGCGAATTATTCATGACAACGCATTTTTCTTATTACTTGAAGGGATTGCAATACTACTTAATTTCATTCTTTTAGCTTCGTAAGCATATCTTCCTGCAATTACAGCATGCTTCATGGCTTTAGCCATTAATATAGGATTTTTTGACATGGCTATAGCAGAATTTAATAATACTGCGTCGCAACCCATCTCCATTGCTATGGTTGCATCACTAGCCGTTCCAATACCAGCATCAATGATAATTGGAATTTTTGCGTTTTTAATAATTTTTTTTATATTGGCCTTGTTTATAATCCCTTGCCCAGTTCCAATTGGAGATGCCAATGGCATAATAGCTGCGCATCCTATAGTCTCAAGTTCATTTGCTAATAAAACATTATCAGTAGTGTAGACCATTACTGAAAAGCCAAGACCAACTAATTCTTTAGCTGCTATTAGAGTTTCTTTTTCATTGGGTAACAAAGTATTTTTATCTGCTAAAACCTCTAATTTTATTAGATTATCATTCAATAGTTCCCTTGCTAACATTGATACTCTAACTGCATCTTCAGCAGAAAAGCACCCTGCGGTATTTGGCAAAATTTTATAGTTATTAGGATTTATATAATCTAATAAACTTTTTTGATTTGTATTTTGACCTATGTTGGTTCTTTTAATTGCAACGGTTATCATTTCAGCATCACTAGCTTTCAAAGCTTCTTGTGTCTGCTTAAAATCTTTGTACTTGCCACTCCCGATAATTAATCTAGAGTTATATATTTTATTGTTAATTAGAAAACCCATTTTTTAGCCACCACCAACTGCTGTTATAATTTCAACTTTATCATTATTATTTAACTTATACTTTTCCCAAAGATTTTTTGTTATTATTTCTTTATTTATTTCTACAACAATATTATTTTCACTTATATTATTTTTTTTTAAAAATTCACTTATGGTTAAATCAGTTTCAGAAAAGAATTTTTTCCCATTTATCAATATATTCATTTTTTATTAACATGTTGTTTCATAGTATTTACATAGTGTTTCGAAGAAAATTTAATATATTCAATTTCTTTATTTGTCAGATCTCTTGCAGGTTTTGCAGGAGACCCTTTGTACAAAATTCCAGATTCAATTATTTTATTAGGACTGACTAGACTGCCAGCTGCAATCATAGAATTGCTTTGGATTATGGCACCATCTAAAATTATACTTCCTATTCCAATTAAGCAAGAATCCTCTAAAGTACATGCATGCAATATTACGCCGTGACCTATGGTAACATCATTACCTATTTTTAATGGGAAGCCGCCTGGTGTAAATATATTATCACTTGTAACATGAAGGATTGAACCATCTTGTACATTTGTTCTTTTACCTATTGTTACTTTTTGCACATCGCCTCTTACAACTGTTTGAGGCCAAATAGATGATTCTTCATCTATTGAAACATCTCCGATGATAGTGCAGCTTTCGTCTACATAAGCATCTTTATGTATATTTGGAGAAAAATCTTTAAATTTTCTTATGGTCATTTTGTTGTATTATAGTTTCTTTATTAATTATATTAAATTATTTATTTCATGTTTAAAGATAAACTTTATTTATATATTAAATTAATGAGGCTAAATAGCCCCATAGGAATACTATTGCTATTATGGCCGCCATTTTGGGTAATTGCATGTACTAATAACGGAGAAATATATAATTTTATAAGTTTAATTTTTTTAATAGGAGTTATTACAACAAGAACAATCGGTTGCGTAATTAATGATTTTTTTGATAAAAAATTTGATAGTAAGGTCTATAGAACAAAAGATAGGCCATATGCATCAAATCTCATAAATAAAAAAGAAGTTATTTTTATATTTGGAGTATTATCAATTATTAATTTAAGCCTTCTTTTTTTCTTGAACACAAAAACTATTTATATCGCTCTTTTCGCTATTATTTTTATCGTAACTTACCCGTTAACAAAAAGGTTCATAAAAGCGCCGCAAATATTTTTAGGAGTTGCTTTCTCTATTTCTACATTAATGGCATATACAAGCATAGCTAATAAATATCCAAACGATATAACTTGGATTTTCTTTTTTGCCACATTAGTATGGGTTACAATGTTCGATACAATGTATGCAATGTCAGATAAAAGAGATGATCTTAAAATAGGAATTAATTCAACTGCAATATTATTTGGCGATAAGGATAAGTTTATCATTGGGGTATTACAGTGTATTTTTTATTTAATTTTTATGTATATTGGTTATTTAAAAGAATACGGCTCTACTTTTTTCTTTTTTCTTATTATGGCAATTGGGGCAGGTGTGTATAATCAAGTATTGATAAAAAATAGAGAGCCAAAGTTTTGTATAATGGCATTTAAAAATAATCAATATGTAGGCTTGTTAATTTTTCTAGGTATATATGGGGAGTATCTTTTATGAGTAATGTACGCAATGATTGGGAATTAGAAGAAGTTTTGCAACTTTTTAATAAATCGTTTAACGAGCTATTGTATCAAGCTCACGATATACATGTTAAAAATCACAAAAAGGATATGGTGCAAGTTTGCACTCTTCTTTCAATTAAAACTGGTGGTTGCCCAGAAGATTGCGGATATTGTTCGCAAAGTATTCATAGTGATGACCCAATAGAAGCAACACCATTAATGTCTTTAGAAGAAGTTGAGAAACAGGCAAAACTTGCGCGTGATCAAGGTTCTACTAGATTTTGTATGGGAGCAGCTTGGAGAAGACCAAGTAATAAAAATATAGATAGGGTTATAAAAATGATCGATATTGTTCACGATCTTGGAATGGAAAGTTGTGTTACGCTTGGTATGTTATCAGAAGACCAAGCAGTAAGACTTTCAAAATCAGGCCTAAACTACTACAACCATAACCTTGACACTTCTCGAGAGCATTACACAAAAGTAATTAGCACAAGAAATTATCAGGACAGATTAAATACATTAAAGTATGTAAGGGAATCAGGGATTAAAGTTTGTTCGGGCGGTATATTAGGACTTGGCGAATCAAGAGATGACAGAGCAAAGCTTTTAATAGAATTAGCTAATCTAGAATCTCATCCAGAATCTGTTCCAATAAATATGTTGGTTCAGATGGAGGGCACAAGATTATATGATAATGAAAAAGTTGATGAAATAGAATTTGTTAGAACTATTGCATTAACTAGAATAATGATGCCAAATACTTATGTTAGGTTATCTGCAGGAAGAGAATCAATGTCAGAATCAATGCAGGCATTATGTTTTTATGCTGGCGCAAACTCTGTATTTTATGGAGAAGAACTGTTAACAGCTCCAAATGTAGAAGTTGAAAAAGATAGAGAATTATTTAATAAGCTAGGTATGAAGATCGAGGGAGAAAGTGATCAAATTGATAATTTAAACAATAACAAGACTTCAAATGCAGAGGAAAAACAAAATATTTATAATTTAAAATTAATTAATTAATTATTAAAAATAATTTGAGCAAAATAATAAAAAAAAAACTTAAAGATCTTAAGCTGTCTAACAACTACAGAATCAGAAAAGTTAAAGATTCTGGAAACTCACACATATTTGTACATAAAAATAAAGAGTATCTTTCCTTTGCTAGCAACGACTACCTTTCTCTTTCAAACGATAAGAGAATTATAAATGCAGCTAAGAAATCTTTAGATAATCATGGGTATAGTACAAGCTCATCAGCTTTAATATCAGGATATACAAAGTCACACATGAAATTAGAAGAAGAAATCTCAGATTTCCTAGGCCAAGAAAAAACATTATTATTTTCAACAGGTTATCAAGCTAATCTAGGTGTTATCAAGTCATTAGTTAATAGAAATGATACTATTCTTTCTGATAAGCTTAATCACGCATCATTAATTGATGGTTCGATTATATCTAGAGCTAGCTTTAAAAGATATCGTCACAATGATTTTAAAGATTTAGAAAACTTACTTCTTAAAAGTAAAGCAAAAACAAATCTAGTAATTAGTGATTCTCTTTTTAGCATGGATGGCGATATTGCAGATTTAAAAAAAATTAACAAAATAGTTCAAAATCATGAATCATTATTTTTGATAGATGAGGCTCATGCCTTAGGAGTTTATGGTAATGAGGGTAGAGGTTTTGTAAACAAATACTCATTGAATAAAAAATCTAATATTTTTGTTACAGGAACTTTTGGAAAATCTGTTGGAACCTTTGGAGCTTTTACTTCTGGACAAAAAGATAGTGTCGAATATGTAATGCAGAAAGCTAGGAGTTATATATATTCTACATCTCTACCAGTAAATGCTGTGGAAGCAACTAGAGAGTCTTTGAAAATCATACAAAAAGAAAACTGGAGAAGAGAAAAATTATTTTCATTAGTGAACTATTTTAGAAAAAATATTAGTGAATCAGGTTTTAATGCCTTGGATAGCAGATCACAAATTCAAGCTATATTAATAGGAAGTAGTAAAAATGCTATTTATGTAAGCGAACAATTACTTAAAAATAAGATTTATATTCCTGCAATAAGGCCCCCAACAGTTGAAGAAGGTAAATCCAGGCTAAGGGTCTCAATAACTACAGATCATGAAGAGTCTGATATAGATTATTTAATAAATATTTTACATACGATATCAAGAAATCTTGTACAATCTTAGTATGACTGAAAAGATTAAAATATTACTTGGTGTTACTGGCGGAATTGCCGCATATAAATCAGCTGAAATTGCAAGATTGCTAATCAAAAATGATTATTTAGCAAAAGTTGTAATGACAAGAACTGCCGAGGATTTTATAACTCCATTGACTTTTGAAACACTAACAAACGACCAAGTTTATAAATATAATACAGCAATAAAAGATCAACCAATGCTTCATATAGATTTAGCTAGATGGGCCGATTTAATACTTGTTGCGCCTACAACTGCAGAATTTTTATCTAAAATATGCCATGGTAGGGCTGACGATATTCTTACTACAACATGTTTAGCTTTTGATAAAAAAATAGTATTAGCCCCCAGTATGAATAAAAATATGTGGGAAAATAAAGCAACGCAAGAAAATTATCAAAACTTAAAAAAAAGAGGAATACTTTTTTCCGGACCTGAATTTGGAAGTCAGGCATGTGGAGATATAGGCTCAGGAAGAATGAAAGAGCCAGAAAATATTCTTGATGATATTAATCAATTAACGAAAAAAAGTACCAAATTATTTAAAGATAAAAAAATTTTAATTACTGCTGGTCCAACAATAGAAAATATAGATCCAGTAAGATATTTATCAAATAGAAGTTCAGGGATGATGGGATGTGAAATTGCTAATGCATTTTATGAACAGGGAGCAAATGTTTTATTAGTTAAAGGCCCTTGCAATTATAGGGAAAAAGAAGAAATACAATCTATAGAAGTAAAAAGTGCAAAAGATATGCTTTTTTCAGTAGAAGATAATATAGAAGGTTGTGATATTTTTGTATCAGTAGCAGCAGTTTCTGACTTTACTGTAAAAGACTTATCAGAAAATAAAATTAAAAGTGAAAAGAATTTTAAGTTAGAGTTAACAAAAAATATAGATATCCTAAAAACAATATCAAAAAAATATAATAATATTTTTACCATAGGTTTCGCAGCAGAAACAAGCGAATTGAAATATAATGCTGTAAAAAAATTAAAAGATAAAAAGATATCTGTTATAGCTGCAAATAAAGTAAGTTTCTCAGAAGGTATAGATAATAAAAGTAACTCAATTACTTTATATTGGGGGGATGGATTAGAAAAGATTTTGAAATTAAAAGATAAAAGAGATTTGGCAATCGAATTTGTTGAAGAGATATCAAATATTTATAATTAGGAATAAAAGTATGTTAAAAAAAGTGCAGGTGAAAATCTTAAACAATAATATTAATTCAGGTATACCGATGCCAACCTATGCAACTGAGGGTTCAGCAGCTTTAGATTTAAGAGCATGTATAGATAATAAAATAGAACTTTTACCTAAAAATACAATATTAGTGCCAACAGGCCTTGCTTTTTATATTCAGGATAAAGATTATGCTGGGATTATTTTACCAAGATCTGGTTTGGGTCATAAACATGGAATTATTTTAGGAAACTCTGTTGGCCTAATAGATTCAGATTACCAGGGGGAATTAATGGTTTCGTTGTTTAATAATAGTAATAATGTTTTCATCATTAATCCTGGCGATAGAATAGCACAATTCATGCTCATACCAGTTATTAGTATAGAATACGAATTTGTAGATGATTTTAATGCTACCTCAAGATCATCAGGCGGCTTTGGCCATAGTGGAACAAGTTAGTAATGGAAGTATTAAAAAGCATATTTAAAGCTTATGACATAAGAGGAATTTATGAAAAAGAATTATCATTAGATTCTGTAAGTTTAATAGCAAAAGCATTATGTGAAATATATAAAACTGGGAATGATAAAATAGTTGTCGGTAGAGATGGAAGGTTATCAAGTTCAGCAATTTCTAAATCATTAATATCTGGGCTTCTAAAATGCGGAAAAGAAGTGGTAGATATTGGTCAAGTCCCAACTCCACTGCTATATTTTGCAGTTAAATATTTTAAATTAAATGCAGGAATTATGATTACTGGAAGTCATAATCCCAAAAAATATAATGGTTTAAAAATAATAATGGATGGACACTCACTTGCAGGCGAAGAAATTCAAAATATATACGATAAAGTAGTTAATATAAAATCAAATAATGAATATAAGGATATACCGTCAAAATACAAAGAAATACAAATAGACGACAAATATCTCAAAGATCTTTTGCAAGATATAAAAATTAATAAAAACTTAAAAATTGCTATTGATGCAGGAAATGGCGCAGCTGGCCCTGTTGCACTAAAAGCATATAAAAAACTTGGAATAGATATAATAGATTTATACTGTGATATTGATGGAAATTTTCCAAATCATCACCCTAATCCAAGTGATCCAAAAAATTTAGAAGATTTAATATCGTCAGTAAAAAAAAATAAATGTGATCTTGGGATTGCATTTGATGGAGACGGTGATAGATGTTTAATAATAGACAATCTAGGAAAAATTCTTTGGCCAGATAGACAAATGATGCTCTATTCAAAAAATATTTTAGAAAAAAGTAAAAATGAAAAAATTGTATTTGACGTGAAATCATCAAAAGATCTGCCCATTTTTATAAAAAAATATAATGGAATACCGGTGATGTCTAGAACAGGGCATTCTTATATAAAAATGAAAATGAAAGAAATAGGCGCTCTACTAGGAGGTGAAATGTCAGGTCATATATTTTTCAATGACCGATGGTACGGTTTTGATGATGGCATATATGCAGGCTTGAGGATGTTAGAAATAATATCAAATGAAGAAAAATCAAGTAGTGAGATATTTAATGAATTACCATCTTCTTTTGCAACACCAGAATTAAATATTGCTGTTGATAAAGATGGTAATCAACATGAATTTATGAAAAAATTCTGCAACAGTGTTAATTTTGAGGGCGCAAAAATCTCTAAAATTGACGGTTTCAGAGCAGATTTCGAAAATGGCTGGGGTTTGGTAAGAGCTTCAAATACTACGCCTTGTTTAGTAATGAGATTTGAAGCAGACACAAAAAAGGAATTAAAAAAAATACAAGATAGTTTTATAAGAGAAATACTGAAAATTGATTCAAAACTAGAGATACAGCATGGAAAAGAATAAAGCAGAACAAGTTATAAAAATTTTGACTGAAGCATTACCTTTTATACAAAAATTTTCAAAGAAAATTTGTGTAGTAAAATATGGTGGTGCAGCAATGGTTGAAAAAGATCTAAAAAATGGTTTTGCTAGAGATATAGCTCTTATGAAACAAGTAGGAATAAATGTAGTTGTTGTACATGGAGGAGGACCTCAAATTGACAAAGAACTTAAAAAATTTAATATACAAAGAAATTTTGTAGATGGAATAAGAGTAACAGACAGAAATACCATAGAAGTTGTTGCAAATACATTAAATGATTTGGTAAATAAAGAAATAGTGAGTTTAATAAATAGTAATGGTGGAAATTCAATTGGTTTAGCAAAAAATAATAATAACTTAATAAGAGCAAAAAAATTAACCTCTGAAAAAATTGATTATGGTTATGTTGGAGAAATTATAGATATTGATTCAAATTATTTATATGATTTAATGAATTCAAATTACATTCCTGTCATAGCGCCATTAGGATTTGATGAAAATAACGATATTTATAATATAAATGCAGATTCTGCAGCAAGCGCAATAGCATCAAATTTAGCTGCCGAAAAACTAATTTTTTTAACGGATCAAACTGGTGTACTTGATCAAAAAGGAAATTTAATATCTTCATTGAATTTTAATGAAATTGAAAATCTAATAAGTTCAAATGTTATTACAGGAGGAATGCTACCAAAAATTAAGGCATGTCTAAACTCACTTAAAAATAATGTAAAAATGGCTCATATCGTTGATGGAAGAATACAACACTCAGTACTTCTTGAGATTTTTACTAATGAAGGTATAGGAACATTAGTTAAAAAATGACTAAATGTTTAATAATCGGTTCAGGTATTATAGGTTTAACAACAGCCTATGAGTTATCAAAAGCTGGGCACAGGGTCACCATAATAGATAATGATAAGAACGGGAAAGCATCTAAATCAGCAGCAGGTCTACTATTCCCACTAAATCCGTGGAACAATTCAAAAAACATGCAGAAATTATGTATGGCAGGGCATCAAGAATATAATAATTTTTTTAACATATTAAACAATAAAGAAAAAAATGAAATAGGGTTTGAAAAAAAGAATTTAATAATATTTGGTGAAAATATTGATTTAGCTAAAAACTGGTACCAAAAAAATTTTAATATTAAATTTAACTATACTAAAAAAAAATTAAATACAATTGAGAAAAATATAAAAGAATCCCATAAAAATTTTTTAGAAATTGAAAATATAAATGTTATAAATCCACAAAAGTTATTAAATTACCTTAAGCATATTTTAATAAAAAAAAATGTAGAATTTAAAAAATATAATATAGAGAAATTAAATATTTTTCTAGGTATGCCTGAAAATGATAAGTATGATTTTATAATAATTTGTGCTGGAGCCTGGAGTAACTATATATTAGAAAAAAAAGATATGTATTTAAAGCCAATCAAAGGGCAATTGCTGTATTTCAAAACAGAAGAAAAATTAATTCATAATGTTTTGTTGTATAAAGATTATTATATTATACCAAGAAATAATAATAATATAGTTGTTGGGGCAACCATAGAAGATGTGGGCTTTGATGAAAAAATAACAGAAAAAGCAAAAACATACTTAGCAAATTCTATCGCTGAAATTTTTGAAAAAAAAATTAAGATGATTAATTTTCAGCAAAAATTTGGATTTAGACCTTATATTGACACAGAAGAGCCTTGTATTATTGCAGATGATACTGATAAAAGGTTAATTTATAATTTTGGTCATTATAGGTATGGTGTTTTAACTGCAATATCTTCGGCTAAGAAGGTATTAGATTTAATTTCATAAAATTTTATAAAACAAAATAATGTAATTAAATTGTATCTAAAATTTTAATTTAAAACTCGAGTTATTTATGTCAAAATATACAAAAATTAAAGGAGACAGTATGGATATTTTTAGAATAGTTGCATTATCTTTAGGTATTATAATTTGCGTGTTAACAGTTTATTTTGCCCTTGCAGGAATAGGAATGGTCTAGTTTTTTAGGATTAGTTCCTTAGGTATTTTAAATGTTATATCTTCTTCAACACCAATAGAATCTATAACATTTAGAGCGCCATAACCTTTTAACTTGCTTATTATAGATTGAACTAAAACTTCAGGCGCTGATGCCCCAGCAGTTAAACCAATATTTTTTTTATTAGACAGCCATTTTACATCTAAATCGTCTGCACTATCTAATAAGTACGAAGGAACCCCCGCTCTTGTTGAAATTTCTTTTAATCTATTAGAGTTAGAGCTATTTTCAGAGCCCACTACAAAAATTACATCACATTTTTCAGTAAGTTCTTTGACAGCATTTTGCCTATTAGTGGTCGCATAGCAAATATCTCCTCTTGTTGGCTCAATAACATTATTATACTTAATTTTAATAGCATTAATAATTGCAGAAGTATCGTCAATTGAAAGTGTTGTTTGAGTAACATAAGCGATTTCACTATCATTGTTAAATTTAAGATTAGCAACATCATCCTCATTTTCTACTAAAACAATTTTAGAATCTAATTTAGAAACATATCTGCCAATAGTACCTTCTACTTCTGGATGACCTCTATGCCCAATCAAAATAGTATTTATTCTTTTTTTTGATAGTCTTGCTACTTCCATATGAACTTTTGTAACTAAAGGGCAAGTAGCGTTGAAAACCTGAAGATTTCTTTTCTCAGATTGTTCAATTATTTGTTCTGAAACACCATGAGCACTGTAAATTAATATGGAATGCTCAGGAATCTTGTTAACATCTTCGATAAAAATAACACCTTTCTCTTTCAGCTCGTCAACAACATACTTATTATGAACAATTTCATGTTTTACATATATTGGAGCACCAAAAATATCTAAAGCTCTATTGGTAATTTCAATAGCCCTATCAACACCAGCACAAAATCCTCTTGGGTTAGCTAAAATAATATTCATAATTTTTTTTTGTTATTTGAAAACATAGAATATAACAATAATATAATCCCAATAGAGATTGCAACATCAGCAATATTAAAAATTGGCCAGTAAAAGTTATTGTAATGTATTTCAATAAAATCAATAACATAGCCGTAGACAATTCTATCATATAAGTTACCTAAAGCTCCACCAATTACAAAACTGTATGCAACATATTGAGTATCTTTATCGTTTATCAAAATGTATGCAATTATAAAAATCACCAAAAAGCTAAATATTACAAAAAACCATCTTTGCCAACCACCTGCATCACTAAGAAAACTAAAAGCTGCTCCATAGTTAAACGCTAATGTTAAATTTAAATAATTATTGATAATTACAGAATGATTGATTAGAAGGTCATTTAAAGCGTAGTTTTTTGAAATTAAGTCTAATAGAAATATAAGAATGATAATTGCAAAAATTATTAAATTTTTCTTAAACATTGTGTCTTAACTCGCCATCACCATAGACATTTGAGATACATCTTTCGCAAATATTTTCATATTTTTTATTAATGCCAACACTAGCGCACTTATGCCAACATCTCTCACATTTAAAATTTTCAGATTTAACGATTTCTATAAAAATATCATGATTATTGATAGATATAAGTTTTGAATTTTCTTTCTCATTAATATTTTTTAAATAAGCATTAGATGTAATAAATATAAATTTTAACTCTTTCCCAAGTTCGCTCAATATATTATAAAGTTCATTTGAGCAATAAATTGTTACGTCTGCTTCCAAAGATGAGCCAATAATATTATCAACTCTTTTTTCTTCTAATGATTTTGATACAGCTTTTTTGACTTCTAAAATTTCAGTCCAATCATTGTCATTTATTTTACAGACCTCAAAATTATTTATATCTATATCAAGCCAATTGTTATAGAAAATTGATTTGTCTTTATTTTTTGGGATATGAGACCAAGCTTCTTCTGCTGTATGAGGGCATATTGGTGCTATCCAAGTTAGTAGCATTTTTGTTAAAAAGTACATAGCATGCTGGGCAGATAATCTTTCTTGAGAATTTTTTTTACAGGTATATTGTCTATCTTTAATCACATCTAGATAAAAAGACCCCAATTCATTAACGCAAAAACTATGTATTGTCTGTGACAATAAATGAAAATTATATTGGTCGAATTGTTTTTTTATTTCTTCTTGTGTTGTAAAAGCTTTTTTTAAAACCCATTTATCTAATTCAATAATTATTGCTTCTTGTGAGAATTGATCAGGATCATAGTCTGCTAAATTAGAGAGTAAAAATCTAACTGTATTTCTTATTTTTCTGTATTTATCAGATGTTCTACTTAATATTTCATCTGAAACATTCATTTCAGAAGAAGAATCAGTTGATGCAACCCATAATCGAAGTATATCTGAGCCCAGTCTATCAATGATTTTCTGTGGCGCTATAACATTACCTTTAGATTTAGACATTTTGTTGCCTTTAGCATCGACTGTGAATCCGTGTGTCATAGCTGTTTTATACGGAACAGAATTATTAATTGCTACTGAGGTTAAAAGAGAGGACTGAAACCATCCCCTATGTTGATCAGAACCTTCTAAATATAGATCCGCAGGAAAACTTAGATCTGTAATTTTTTCCAACACTGCCGCATGCGAGGAACCAGAATCAAACCAAACGTCTAAAGTATCTGTAACTTTTTCATAATCCTCAGGGTTATCAATTAAATCCTCAATTTTAATATCAAACCATTTTTCTATACCATATTGCTCAACCAGTTTTGATACCCTTGAAAAAATAATTGATGTGTTAGAATGTGGTTCACCTGTTTTTTTATTAATTAACATTGTAATAGGGACACCCCATTTTCTTTGTCTTGATATACACCAATCTGGTCTGCCAGAAAGCATACCTTGAATCCTTGCCTCACCCCATGCAGGCAACCAATTTACCTCAGACACTTTTCCTAAAGTGCTTTCTAATAACCCATTTTTATTCATAGAAACAAACCATTGAGGTGTTGCTCGATAAATTAATGGGGTTTTAGTTCTCCAACAGTGTGGGTATGAATGTCTAAACTTATTTTTACTTAATAATTTATTTTCTCTCTGTAGAAGATCAATAACATATTCATCCAGCTTATAAACATGTATTCCATTAAATTCTTTAGGATACCCTGAAAAAACTCCATTACTCTGAATAGGGTTAACTACTTCTAAGTTATGTTTAATGCCAAGTTCAAAATCTTCTACACCATGTGCAGGAGCTATATGAACGCAGCCCGTACCTGAGTCATCAGTTACATGATTACTATCAATTATATTTATAGTATTGTTTAAGAATGGATGTTGGGCCTCCAAATTTATTAACTTTTCTCCACTACATGTTGCTATTACTTGCAAATCAAGCGCTACTCGATCTTTAAAACTTTCTAAAAGATTTTCAGAAATAATATAATTTTCTTTTTGATCAGAAATTAAAATGTAATTAAAATCTTTTTTTATTGCTACTGATTTATTTGAAGGCAGTGTCCATGGTGTTGTTGTCCAAATAACAACAGATGTATCTAAATTAATATTTTTAATATTAAATATTTTTTCAATATTTTCTAATGATGTGATTTTAAATTTCACATCTATAGACGTAGACTCTTTTTCTTTATACTCAACTTCAGCCTCTGCTAAAGCTGATTGAATTTTTACACACCAGTTAACTGGCTTAAAACCTTTTTTCAAATGCCCATTATTATATATTTTTTCTAAGGACTTAATTGTCGAAGCTTCAAATTCTTTATCAAGGGTAAGATAGGGATTTTCCCAATCTCCAAGAATACCTAGTCGCTTAAAGTCTTTCTTTTGCCTATCAACTTGTTTGATTGCGTACTCTCTACATAAATTTCTGAAATCTTTATCAGAAATATTTTCTTTTTTATTTAATTTTTTTTCAACTTCTAGCTCAATTGGCAAACCATGACAATCCCAGCCTGGAACAAATGGCGTGTAAAATCCAGATAAAATTTTAGATCTTAATATAATATCTTTTAGAATTTTATTTACAGCATGCCCAATATGTATATCGCCGTTAGCATATGGAGGACCATCATGCAGTATAAATTTTTTAGAATTTTTATTTAAATTTAATAAACTTTTGTAAAGATTTTCATCTTCCCATTTTTTTTGTATTAGCGGTTCTTTAGCAGGCAAATTTCCTTTCATAGGAAATTCAGTTTTTGGTAGATTCAATGTATCTTTATAATTAGTCATTTTATTTTAAATATTTTTTTTGCTGAATTAATGTCATTATCAATACTATCTTTAAGCTCTTCAATTCCTTTAAATTTCTTAGTTTCTCTAATTTTTGAGATAATGTGAAATTCTAATCTCCTGCCATATAGATTTTTAGATAAATCAAATATATGGGCTTCAAATAAATACGTATTTCCATCAAAAGTAGGTTTATAACCTATATTTGCAACACCATAATATTCTTTGTTATCAAAATAAGTGGAAACTGCATATACGCCACTTAATAAAATATTAGCCTTTAATTTTATATTTGCAGTTGGAAATCCTATTTTAGAGCCTCTTTTTTCTCCGTGTATTATCTTACCAGAAATCGAGTAACTCCTGCCAAGCATTTTTGAAGCTAATGCAAAATCATTACTAGCAATTGCATCTCTGATTAATGTGCTAGAAATACGAGTATTTTCAATACATTGCTTATTTTCAATATTTAAGTTAAAAAAACCTTTTGATGCATAATTTTCTAAATCTTCAATATTCCCAGACTGATTTTTACCAAATTTAAAATCATCTCCAACAGTTAAGGATTTAATATTTAGTTTTTTAATAAGTATTTCTTCAATAAAATCGTGAGCACTCATTGATATTAAATTTTTATTGAATCTTAGAATTACAAGATAATCAATATTGAACTTTTTTAAAAAATTAATTTTTTCATAAATAGAAATAACCTCAAAATTTTTATTTGAAAAATAAATTTTAGGAAGTGGATTGAAAGTAATTATAGCGCTTTTAACGCCTTTCTGTTTTGCTTTCTTAGCAATATTATGAATTATTTTTTGATGTCCTAAGTGAATACCATCAAAGCCTCCAATACTAGCAATCACTGGTTCTTTAAAAGAAATGTTTTCTATATCTCTGAATATTTTAATTTAT
>Ga0213863_10000888_pt1 | contig 22317 bp, 15 predicted proteins | sample PICome_8_FD_160128 | JGI IMG/M metagenome (GOLD analysis project Ga0213863, IMG submission 160128) | Coastal seawater microbial communities near Pivers Island, North Carolina, United States - PICO497 | ecosystem: Environmental > Aquatic > Marine > Coastal | place: USA: North Carolina... | reverse complement strand
TTCCGGGCGTGCAAATAATCAAATTATGAGGCAGGGAATCCGGGTTTTTGAAAACCACTTTCACCTTGGAATTGGGCTTCACACTAAAGCTCTTCAAATCGTACTTCATCTGTGCCTCTAAGGTGCTAATGATAATCTCCCGGTCAATCTTCTCGAAGCCTTTCGGTACATTCCCCAAGCAAAACTGAATGCTGATTAGACAGATCAAAGGACTAATAAAAAATATTTTTGAAAATTTCATGGATAGAGTTGCTCGGCTTTTGAAACAATCCTTGATCAAAAATGCAAGATTCAACATGGGTTTGAGTTAAAGATTTAAATCGAGTCCGCACCGGTGTTCTTAAAAATATAATCGTGAACGAGGAAAAATACTCGATCAATTTTTTTATCTTTATAGGGTGTATAAAATGCGTAATGCACTCGTTCCTTTTTTCTGTGCCTTTTTCATGGCAACCGGTTTTTTCAGCTCTGGCCAATCAATACAAGAAACATCTACCCCAGAGGCTTTTCAGTGGTCCGACTTTAAATCACAACCCCAGCAGGCCCTGCGTATTCTTGAGGAACTGAACAACTGGAGAAACCAATCCCCTTCCGAAACCGGCAAAAAATTAAGGGTGGTATATTTTCATCCCAAAGACCGTGAACCACTCAAAGACTATGCCAAACGATGGGATGGTATCATGAATGATATTCAGGACTTTTTCCGGACGGAGATGAAACGACTTGCTTATGATCATGTATCCATGGGTCTAGAACGGGAAAATAAAATGCTGAAAATCCATAAAGTGAGAGGCAGTAAGGGAGATAAATCCTACACCTACAAGTCGGGTGGGGAAATTCGTAAAGAAGTATTTCAGGCATTAAGAAACAAAAATATTAACCCGGAGACAGAAACCCTGCTTATTGTTTGCGGTCTTTCCCGGACTCAGGGAAAAAAAGTTACCATCTATTCCCCTTATTATGGAATGGGAGCAGATCACAATAAAGGAATATGCTTCACCGCTGATATGGAGTGGTTGTCCGTAGATGGACTACGACCAGACCCGAACAACATTATTCTGCAGGTCAAAGAGCACCGGGATTATGAACCTTTCCCCCTGGGACGATTCAACACCGTATACATCGGAGGTACCATTCATGAACTTGGGCACGGACTATCCCTCCCCCATAACCTTGCCACGAAAGAGCAAGCTAAATGGGGAACCGCCCTTATGGGTGCAGGTAATTATACCTACCGTAAAGAATGGCGCACCAAAGAAAAGGGCTCATTCCTAACCCATTCAAGTGCAATCCGTTTGTTGGTGCATCCCCTCTTTAGTGGAACCACCAAGCAATCGAAGGATGCACCAAAACTCAGTTACGATCAGCTAGATCTGGCATGGTCCGAGGAAAAGATCCACATTCAAGGAAAGATTCATTCCGCGGTACCTGTTGTCGCCATGATCGCCTACAACGATGCTGAAAACAAGGGACAACGTGGATACATGGTAAACAATAACTATGATGCAACAAGTTGGACTTCAGTCCTCAGCCCGAACCATGAATTCCGCTTGGAAGTTGGGGACTTGGGCGATGGGAATCATCAAATTCGTCTCCTCAGTGTACATGCCAACGGGGCGACGGTGACCAAGAGAATGCATTACTCAATTAAAGATGGAATACCCAACTTCGATCGTGCCCGAAAAGAAATCCTTAGCATTCTAAATAAAAAACATTGACCTAAATCGAACCCTGGCGAGAAGATCAAACCCAGTAGCCTTTTATTCGATTTGCCCTGATAACTTTTATGAAAAACACCCTACTCTTGGTTTCACTCTTTTTCTCTGGATTACTCTGGGCAGAAGGGGAGCAAAATATCCTTTTTATCGCTATTGATGACTTACGCCCTGAACTTGGATGCTACGGAGGAGAAGAAGTTCTTTCCCCCCACATAGACCAACTGGCGGCAACTGGAACCGTATTTAATCGGGCCTATTGCCAGGTTGCAGTCTGTGGGGCTTCGCGGGCCAGTCTCATGACCGGACTGCGTCCGACATGGAAACGTTTTGTAAAGTACAATACCATTGCAGACCAAGATGCACCGGGAGTATTCACCCTGCCTCAGGAATTAAAACAAAAGGGCTACCATTGCATATCCAATGGAAAAATCTTCCATCACAAGGACGACACGGCTGCCCGCAGTTGGAGTGAAACCCCATGGAAACCGGAGATGAGAGGAAGCGACTACTTGCATCCAAAATCCAAGTCGATGTTACTGGCAAAAAATAAACGTGGCCCGGTCCTCGAAGCACCCGATGTGCCCGACAATGCCTATCCAGACGGGCAAATTGCGGATAAGACCATAGCCGACCTCAAACGCCTGGCAAAACAGGATAAACCTTTTTTTATGGCCTGCGGATTCATGAAGCCTCACTTGCCTTTCTACGCCCCCAAAAAATACTGGGATCTCTACGATCGTGCTTCCCTCATTCTTGCCGACAATCAGTCTCTGCCGAAAAATGCTCCTGAAGTCCTCACCGGATCCAGAGAAATTCAGAGCTATCACAACCGCGGAATGGAATACAATCAGGAGGAGTGGCATCGGGCATGCCTTCACGGTTACTACGCCTGTGTAAGCTACATCGATGCCCAGGTTGGCAGATTAATCAAAGCATTGGAGAATCTAGGTCTTAGAAAAAATACCTTGATTATTCTCTGGGGGGATCATGGTTGGCATTTGGGCGAACATGCTTTTTGGGGAAAGCACAACCTGATGCACCTGTCTTCCCGTTCCCCCCTCATTCTATCCATCCCGGGTGGCCGAAAAAATCAAACTTGTGACCGTCTGGTCGAGTTCGTTGACATCTATCCAACCCTGCTCGATCTTGCTGGAATCATACCTCAGAACCAAGGACTCGAGGGAACCAGCTTTAAAATACTGTTACAACGGCCCCGTACCCTATGGAAAAAAGCTGCCTTCTCGCGCTATGGACCAGCGATTAGTGCAGTCACCCCGAAGTTTAATTATGTGCAGTATAAAAGTGGCGAAAAGATGCTTTTCGACCTGATTGCCGACCCGGATGAAAACATCAATATTGCCGGTGATCCCAAAAGAAAAAGTACCCTCAACCACCATATTAAAATTCTTCGTAATGGCTGGACCGATGCATTGCCGCCAAGTGTACAAAAATAATTTCCCATCCAATATTTATCGATTAAAAAATAGTCCCATGAAACCTAAAACCTTTCCTTCCATCATTCTTGCAATTGCACTGTCTGCTTCTTTCTTTTCAATTTATTTATCTGCAGAATTCAAAGCCCAGAAAGATATATCCTATGGACCCCATGAACGTAACCTCCTGGATGTCTATTGGGATACCGAGTATAAAAATGCCCCCATTGTGTTCACCATTCATGGAGGCGGTTTTAGGTTCGGAGATAAAGCATATTGCAACGAGGACATGATCAAGCTCTACATGTCCAAAGGGTGCATCGTCGTATCGCCCAACTATCGACTCCTAAAAATAGGAACTGGGGTATCCATCAAAGACTGTGTCATCGATTCGGCCATGGCGGTCGCCTACATCCAAGAGCATGCAGAAAAATATGGAGGGAATCCAAAGAGGATTGTTTCCACCGGGGCTTCTGCCGGTGGTTTTATCAGTGCCTGGATTGCCTACAATGACGACTGGGAATGGCCCGCCTTTGCCAAGTATAAGCCAAAGAAGCTGAATATTGTCGGCTGGTTCGGAAATAGTCCCGGACTTCCACCTAATATTATTAACTTAGTCAACTCGGGGGATCCTCCCGGTTTCGTAATGTTTGGTGGTAAAAAAGAACATCCGAAAACCCCCGCAAGTATGGGTCATGCCATCCAGGCAATGCTTACAAAGAATAAAGTCTGGAGTAAAATGGTCTACATTGATTCCATGGGACATGTTCCCGCCAAACGCATTTTGTTCAGTCCTAAAACTCGGGATGAAGAGACCTACACTGCTTTCAATGAATTCCTCGATATGGTCTGCCACAACCAAGGAGAACCTAAAGGGGGGGATGTTATAAATGTTAAAAAAGAATAGCCTGCTTAGCTTGCGAAACCCCTTAAAAAATATGTATCCATAATAAATTATGTGTTTGTAACATAAACGAAGTGTTATTCATAATTCCAACAGACCTTTAATTCTTACTCATCATGAAAAATAATTCACGCAGAGACTTCATCAAATCTTCAGCCGCCATCGGTAGCTTTTTTATTCTACCTTCTGGCTTACGGGCTAAGTCACCCAACAGTAAAATTTGTACCGCTCATATCGGGACTGGTGGAAAGGGCCGTATTGATACGGTCTACCTTGCCAAGCATGATAATGTCGAAGTCATCGGGCTCTGCGATGTGGATTATGCTCACGGAAAAATTGATACTTGGTCCAAACAATTTAAAAGCGCCACCGCCTTTCAAGACTATCGTGAAATGCTTGCTAAGTTGGATGATAAGATCGATGCGGTTTCCATTTCTACACCGGACCACACTCACTACCCGGCCACCATGGATGCGATGGAAAGGGGGAAACATATCTACCTTCAAAAACCCCTTACCCACAAACTTAAGGAAGCCCGTCACTTGGCGGAATTTGCCGCCGAAAAAGGACTCACCACCCAGATGGGGATCCAAAACCAATCCCGTGAAGCCTATCGTTTGGCCCGACATTATATCCAGGATGGACTCATTGGAAAAATCAGTAAAGTCTATGTCTGGTCGTTCAAAACCTGGGGCTATGACGGAGAACCTTTTAAAGAGAAATCTGAAGTACCTGACACCCTGGATTGGAACCTTTGGCTCGGAACGGCTCCTAAACATGATTATGTTAGCAAGGTTTATCACCCGGGTCAGTGGCGTAAGCTTCTCGATTTTGGATGCGGTACCCTCGGTGATATGGGAATCCATATTTTTGATACTCCCTTTAAGGCCTTGGAACTTAAGGATCCAAAATGGGTGGAGGCCGAGTGCCGTGAACCCAATGGCTTTGGGCACGCCGAGAAGAATATGGTTCGTTACGGTTTTAAACCGTCCAAATATACCACCGATGATTTTACCTTTACTTGGTGGGACGGTTCCGATGCCCCACGCCACAAAAATAACCCGGACTTGATCTTGCCAAACGGGGATGAACTCCCCACACAGGGTGCGGTCTTTGTGGGTGAGAATGGTCGTATGGTTCTGCCTCACTGCTCGATGCCGACCTTTTATCCGGAGAGTGTGCTAAAGAATATTCCAAAGCCTGATATTATAGGCGTGGATCACTACACCCAATTTCTCGATGCCATCGAAGGCAAAGACAAGACCTTAGCCGGCTTTGATTATTCCGGACCCTTGGCCGAATCGCTCTGCCTTGGGGTTGTAGCCTGCCAGTTCCCCGGTAAACGCCTCAACTGGAATGCGAAGAAAATGAAGGTGACCAACCTTCCCGAAGCCAATCCGCACTTAAAGGGAAGATACCGAAAGTTCTAATTCCGACCCCCTTTCAGGGGCTTTCAAAGTTCAAGTTATGAAAATCTACACGGATCGTATCGGGTGGTTTTTTGCTATGCTACTTTTCTGCATAAGTGGACTGAGATTAATGTCGGCTGAGAAGCCAAATATCGTACTCATCTATATCGATGACCTTGGTTACGGAGACCTTGGATGCTATGACTGCGAAGATATACCCACCCCGAACATCGATCGATTAGCCAATCAGGGGGTACGCTTTACCGCGTCCTACATCACCAACCCTCCCTGTTGCCCGAGCCGTTGTGCCTTGATGATGGGCCAGTACGGTCAGCGCTTTGGCAAATACGGGATGTCCCGAGGGCTGCCCATTCCAGAAGACCGCCCCACCCTTGCCAAATTTCTTTCGGGCCATGGGTATGTCACCGGACAAATCGGGAAATGGGATATCGGCTCGAAAGTTCAAGGTCCACTCCAAGTCGGATTCGACGAGGTTGCCCAGAAACCACCCAAGAAAAAAGGATCCAAATACTTCTGTACTAATCAAGAAGGTAAAACCCAGTGGCTGACCGACTACGACGGGGACAACATCATCACCTTCATCGAGCGCCATAAGGCACGGCCTTTTTTCCTCTACTGGTCTCCCGAAGCGGTCCATTCAAAAAACGACGAGGCTCCCCCTAGCCTGACCGAACGAACCACTGCCAAAGGAAAGCGGAGCAAATTAGCGGGAGCGATCGTCTCGGTCGACGACCAGGTGGGAAAGCTCACCAAAGCTTTGAGCAAACATGGCCTTCGCAAGAACACACTTGTCATCTTCTCCAGCGACAACGGAGCCAATATCGGTGAGGAAGGATCCTCCACCCCCTACCGGGGAGGAAAGGGGGCTGGCACTCAGCAGGAAGGATGGGTGCGGGTACCGACTATTTTTTCGATGCCTGGCCTTGTTCCCCAAGGCAAGGACTACCAGAAGCAAATCGCCAACTTCGACTTCTATTCCACCATTGCATCGGTAGCCGGTCTTCCAATCCCGAAGCATTGCGATGGAGTAAATTTACTCCCCTACATCACAGGAAAGAACAAGGAAGAACCTCACGAATATCTTTTCTGGCTCAACAACGAACCCGGAGATGCGGAGAGGAGACATATGATTGCCGTACGCTGGAAGAAATGGAGGCTTTATAAAAAGTATGCCAAGGATGATTGGCAATTGTTCGACCTCAAATCCGACCCGAAAGAAGAGGAAGATGTCGCTTCAAAAAACCCAAAAGTCGTAGAAAGCCTCTCTAACAAACACGCGGCATGGGCAAGGACCCTCGCTCCGCTGGGCAAGATTCCCAAACTCGCCAAGCCCGATGACAGTATTAAAACGGGTCACGGTTGGGCTTTTGCCAAGCATTAAATAACAACCCGAGAATACTAAGACTATCGAGAGCCGACCAACCGGGGTGCGGTAAAGCCACGCTCTCTCGCATTCTTTAGTTCTTTCTGTAACTCGGCTACCTTCTTGGGAAATTTCTTGGCCAGGTTATTTCTCTGACTGATATCCTTGGCGTAGTGGTATAGCTCGACCGAGTCATCATCATCCGCTGGATAATTCCGTTTTTCTTCCCATGTCTTTACCCGGCCCGAATGATATCCTGACTTCCCTTCAATCAAGTTCCATTCTCCCACCCGAATGGCCCAAGCATCCGTCCTTGTATTGTGAACATGAGCTTTTCGGGGGCTTGCCTTCTTTCCCTTTAGCAAGGGCAAAAGATTGTGAGAATCCTCGGCCGCATTTCGGGGAAGAGGATAGTCCAAAGCCGAGGCAAGCGTAGCCATGAAGTCGATCTGGGAGACAAGCTTTTCACAAGTAGTGCCCGGCTTGGTCAAACCCGGCCACTTGACCATGAAAGGCACATGATGACCCCCTTCATAAATATCCCTTTTTAATCCACGAAAAGGCTCAGCGGACCAGTGGTCAAAAGTTTGATCGCGTTTATAAGCATACTTTTCCGGTCCGTTATCTGCAGTGAAAATAACTATCGTATTATCTGCCTGTCCACTCTGCTCGAGTGCCTTGAGAATTCGGCCACAGGCGTCATCGGTTTCATACACAAAATCGCCATAGGGTCCGGCACCTGACTTACCATCGAATTCATCATTAGGGATAATGGGGGCATGGGGGGACGGAAAGGCAAAATAGAGAAAGAAAGGTTTATCATTCTTGGCCTGCTTCTTGACATACTCCACCGCCTTTTGAGTGGTGGTCGGTATGTTCTCATAAGGATCCCAACCGGAAAACATCGGGCCAGGGCGACATTCCCAGCCTCCCTCTTTTATCTCTTTCCACTTGGAGGTGTCCATTATGGTATCCGGGACATCCACCACCTTATCATTTTCAATCCAACAATAGGGTGGGAAGTTAATAACCGTATCTCCGAAGTAGTAATCGAAACCATGATCAAGAGGACCATTAGGTATGGACTTGGACCAGTCGAACGCATCGGGGCCAAACCCGGACCTCTTGCCTTGCTTTATTGGTTTGGCATCCGGCTTCTTAATAGCATCCCAATTCCATCCGAGATGCCATTTTCCGATCGCAGCGGTGGCATAGCCACACTCCTTCAACATCTCCGGCATGGTAAGCCTGTCTGAATCGAAAGCGGAATCCCCAAAGGCATTAACGATTCCGTGGAACTTGCGCCAATGATGCCTACCCGTGAGCAGGGCATAGCGGCTGGGGGTACAGATTCCCGAGGAAGAATGACCATCGGTGAAAATGATGCCCTCCTTCGCCAGTTTTTCCAAGTGGGGTGTAGGAATTTTTGATTTGGGATTCAAGATTTTGAGATCGCCATAGCCAAGATCATCCGCGTACAAAATCAAAATATTTGGTTTCACCAAACCAGGATCTGCCCAACCGAGCATAGAGAAAAAACAGCCTACAAAAACTACAACTACTTTATTCATAATGAATTCAATACACCCGTCCGTTTACCAAATAAAGAGTAATGGTTGTTGCTTACTCGATAAATTTTTGGGGTCTCCCGGGAATTCCAAACCGAAATCAAGGATCAAAAAATTATTTCCTCTCACGCTCCTGCCCCTTCTACCCTTTCTGGCTTTTGCCAAAGAAAAACCCAATGTCCTCTTCCTTGCCGTAGATGACATGAACGATTGGATCGGCTGTCTTGGCAAGACCCCACGGGCCATTACCCCAAACATCGACAAGCTGGCCAAGAGTGGAGTTAACTTCAGCAACGCTCACACAGCTGGTGTTTTTTGTGCTCCGAGTCGGGCGGCGATCTTTTCCGGCCAGTTCGCCTCCACCACCGGTTGCTACCAAAGTGCAACCTACTTTGTGGATCACCCCGAGATCGAATCCCTCCAGACTAGCTTTGCCAAGGCCGGGTATTCAACCTATGGAGCAGGTAAACTTTTTCATCATCCGGCTGGTGCCATTGATGTGAGGGACTGGACTCACTTCTTTTTACGGAACCCTGAGCAAAGGGAAACGGGATGGCCGATGAATTCATGGAGTGAAGAGACCCCTTTTCCTAAAACTTTTCCCGCTAGCATCTACAACCGTGGAGAGGAAATCACGGGTGGCATGTTTCTCGAATGGGCCGGCATCCCCAACGAGAAAGAAGAGGACATGGCCGATACCAAGCGGGCGAACTGGGCGGTTGAACAATTGAAGAAGAAGCACGAGAAGCCTTTTTTCCTCGCCGTCGGACTTTACGCCCCCCACTACCCCAATTATTGCCCCCAAAAATATTTTGATCTTTATGATCCCGAAAAGGTGGAACTTCCCCCATTCAAAGAAGATGACTTGGCCGATCTTCCCGAGAAGATCAAAAAAATGAAAACCGCACGTTCCCGCATCCTTCAAAAACTGCAGTCCCTCGATGCATGGAACGATGCCATTCATGGCTACCTTGCAAATATCAGTTATGCCGATGCTATGATTGGTCGTGTCCTTGACGCCCTCGAAGCAAGCCCCTACGCAAAGAACACCATCGTCGTTCTCTGGAGTGACCATGGATATCATCTGGGCGAAAAAGGAGACTGGGGTAAGCACACCCTCTGGGAAAGAACCTCCAATGTACCCTTCATCTGGTCTGGCCCAGGAGTGGCCAAGAACCTGACCACTGATGTCACCGTCAGTCTCATTGACATCTATCCGACCTTCCAAGAATTGTGCGGTCTTCCACAAACCAAACAAAAACTGGAAGGAACTTCCATCGCCTCTACCTTGGCTACCCCGGATCAAGCAAAGGATCGCTCCGTCTTTCTTCCCCATATGCATCCAGGAGAATATGCCATCATCAACCGCGATTGGCGCTACATCCGATACGGAGAGGATGGTGAGGAACTCTATGATCTCAATAAGGATCCGAACGAATGGAACAATCTTGCCGGAGAAAATAAATACGCCAAGGTCAAGAGTCGTCTGGCATCCTTCGCCCCCAATAAATTCGCCCCTCAGGCTAAAAAACTTAACGCCAAACGGGACCTGTTGGTTAAGGATGGTTCCTACCAGTGGATTGAGGGCAAGGGAAACCTGCAGAAACCCAAACCCTATCGGCCAGGTATCACGCCTTCAGTTTCTCCGAAAACGGTAAAGACCAAACGAAAGAACATCCTCTTTGTGGTCTGCGATGATCTCAACACCCATGTTTCCACCTCCGGATACGAACCCATCACCACTCCCAACCTTGCCAAACTTGCCAAGGAATCGATCACTTTCAACCGAGCCTTTTGCCAGTATCCCGTCTGCGGACCCTCCCGAGCATCCTTCCTCAGTGGTTTGTACCCACAAAGCACCGGGGTTCTCAACAATACCTTCGACATCCGAAAAACCCGGCCCGGCACGACTTCCATGCCCCAGTTCTTCAAGGAGAATGGATACTGGACGACCGGCGTAGGCAAGGTCTTCCATAACACCAAAAGTGATCATGGAGAAATTGCCTGGTACGAAAATTTGCGATTCGAAAATGACGAACTCGCGGTCGTCCGGGAAGCACGATTGAAGTTCGAGGCCGAGCACGGTTCCATCGACAATCAAGCAAACAAGAAAAAATGGAAAGAGCTCAAAAAACGGGTTTCCGCCAAACTTGATGCCCAAACCCCTCCCGGTCGTGGGCGAAGCGGACTGACCGATGCCCAGCACAAAGACGGCAAGAATGCCCGTCAGGTCGTACGATGGCTAGAGGATAAAGATTACGGCCACAAACCGTTTTTCATCGCCTTAGGATTGCAAAAACCACATGTCCCCTTTCTTGCTCCTGACAAGTACTTTGATCTTTATCCCTACGATAAGATTCGCTACCAAATCGACCGTCCCAATATGTGGGATTTTCTTCCTCCGTCCGCCCTCTCTAAACGATACGAGGCCTTTGGCTTTGAATTTAGCAAGGAGAACCATATCCTCCGAAAAGAATACATCCAAGCCTACCATGCCTGCGTCAGCTTTATTGATGCCCAGCTTGGACTTGTGATGGATAGTCTCAAGAAACAGGGTCTCTGGGACGATACCATTATCATCTTCACTTCCGACCATGGCTATCACTTGGGAGATCATTTTATCTGGGGCAAAGTCACACTTTTTGATATCGGAGCAAAAGTACCTTTCATCGTACGAGCACCCGGCTTATCCAAATCAGGTGCCAATTCGGAAGCCATGGTTGAATTGATCGACATCTACCCCACCCTCACCGACCTAGCAGGTCTGGAAGCCCCAAATCATTTACAGGGTACCTCCCTCCGCCCACTACTCGGCAACCCGGAGAGACTGGGTAAAAAGAAATATGCTTACAGCGTGGTTACACGTGGTCCAAAAAACCTCGGCTATGCCCTCCGCAACCAAAACTGGCGATACGGCAAATGGCCCGATGGCGAGGAACTGTATAATTTACGTAATGATCCTCAGGAAAAAAACAACCTCGCTCAAAAGGAACACCTTAAAGAAAGACTAGATCTATTTCGTAAAGCCTTGGCCAAGCAACAGGAGCTCTTCCTACAAAATTAATTCCCCTTGGCTCTAGCATTTCTTATTTGGAAACGATCCATTAAACAAACCACCACAGTGTGAGGAAGGGTCAGTATTGAAATACCTAACATAGCCTTTCCAAGCCAGTCCAATTGAATCCCTCGAAAATAAAGGGGCATCGAAAGAATCAACCAAAGCCCCAAGAGGGCAAGAACAGTCATTAATGAGGTAAGTTGAAGCCATCTGCCCTTTATTCGGAGGAAATGTCCACTGAGAAGATCTTTTCTTCCTGCTTGATCGATCCAAAGGATTCGCAATCCATGCCGCAAGCTGTGCCAAAGGGCAAAATAGGTTCCAAGTGCCCATAAGGGAGGGATCCAAAGAAACCAAATAAAAAGAAATGCTGACTCCAACAGTTCGGTGCAAAAGGCAAGTCGTTCCTCTTGCGTATGCTTTAAAAGTGAACCGATCACTTGAAACCCGATCAGAAGCAAGGGAACCATAAGAAAGACAATTTGGTTTTGGGTGATCCATTCTAAACTATGCTCCGACCCACCACCCTGCCTGATCATGGCCTCAAGAAACAATCGGTAGGTTTCGTTCCCAAGGAAGCCAGGAAGTAAAATGGGTAGACTCCCTCGAGCAAAGATGTGAAGCCAAGAGAGCGACTTGAATCGAACCAGATACTGTGCACGGTGAAGCTTGATGCTTAGGTACCTGTCCCCTTGCCCCCAGTGAAAAATAGTTAGGGCCAAAAAGAAAATCGCTGAAGGAACCGGCTGAAAATTCCAGCACACTAAATAGGCGATCGACAAAAGCGGATAAGCCAGCAGGGTTACAATCCGAAACCCAAGCGGACTTTTCTTCACCATACCCCAGAGCAAAAGATGATCCGCTCCACCATGAGGCATTCCGAATATAAATAGACTTAGGTAAAGGGGAAGAAGTTGCCATGCAAGGGGCCAATCCGTACTCATGTAGCCAAGAATTCCCATCGGTAAAAGAAGGCTAAGGCTGAGGGTATGCAAACCCTTTGCAAAGGAAGGCGGGATATCCTCCCGTGCGGTTCCATTGAAGGGAACGGGGCCCCATTCGATCCATTTCATAACTGGGCTTTCCTCCATGCATGCCAAAGGCAGAGTCCTTGGATCACGAACAAATTAGTAAGAGTGAAGAACAAAGCTTCCTCAATAGGTAAATTCCCAAGGTCCCACCCACTACGAGTTTCGGGATTGAGTGACCAAATACCTTTCGAAATGGCAAAGGCATCAGCCAAGCAAAGGTATATAGTCAGGAGTAGCCAGGGCAGAAACCAAAGTTTGAAAGTACGAATCAAGGCGTTGAATCCAAGAGACCATTGAAGGGCAAGTGGCGGGCATGCCCATACTAAAATGAGACCGGCATAGGTACCTGGTTCGCTCATTAAAAGAAAACATCCAAGAGCACCCAGAAAAAAAGCAGGCAAGGAGGCAAGCGGAGAAAATTGAAGGGTTGGGATTTCCCTGGAAAATGGAAGCAGTGCAAAAAGTACACCCGCCAGCCAAGTCTGCAGGATCATAAATCCGTATTCCTCCAAGGGAACATAGCCAAGCTTACCGACAACAGCATCCGGGGGGTATGTCCAAACCCCACGAAAGATAAGGTAGTTATCCCAAGGGGTGGTATAAACTAAAGCAATTAGGCTAAGTACAAGAATACCCGAAATGTTAAACTGGGTTAATTTTCCTTTCCGGAATGCAATCAATACAATGGCAACCAGGGGAACTCCTACGAATACCATTAGGAATTCAAAATAGTTCATCACAGATCAATTAAAAATGGACTTAATGAGGCAGGGGATCAAGATGCTGAGCTTTTTCGAACCGCTCACTACCGAACGCTTATTATGGTATAAGTCAGGATTACCCTGGATTAACTCACCAATCTCGCGATACATTCTGCCTGCCCAGCGGACCACGATGCGCATCCGCCAGGGAAGGTAGCGAATACCCTGTTCACCACTTGTATAACGACGGTCTGCTTCCATCAGAATTCTCTTTTTAATCGAAGTAATCTCGTTCAAAACTCCATTTGAATTGTTTTCCAGGATATCAGAAGGTGAAGGGGGAGATTTAAAATACTCTGCGGGCAGATAAATTCGGTCATTTTTTGCATCCTCGAAAACATCTCGGCAAATATTGGTTAACTGCATAGCAATCCCTAAGTCATCGGCATGTTTCAGTGCCTTCTTATCGGTTACCCCAAATATCGGGCAGGTCATCAACCCTATGGTGCCGGCAACCCCATGGCAGTATGCCAGTAATTCAGCCTCGGTTTTCATGGCTACTCCATTCTGTTCCTGAATCATCGCTTCCATAAGTTCAGTCATAGGTAAGGAAGCTAATCCCCAACGGGCTTGCAGAAACCTGTAGTGATCAAGAAGTGGATGCGGTTTATGCTCGGCCCAACATGCCATCGCATCCCGGAGCTTATGTTCCTGCCCTTCGTCCGCCCAGTCGTCTAATGTTCGGCACACATAATAAAGCCTAAAAATCGCTTCGGCTCTTTCCTTGGGAAGCAGAAAAGAAGCGAGTGAAAAGGTTCGACTCTTAGAACGAAAGAGCTGCTGAAAAGCTTCCTCGTCTTCTGCGCGCGAGGGAGGAACCAGCTTTTCAACTACTTTGGCTGAAGAAACTACGCCGGGTAAGCCTGCACCCGGATGGGTGCCAGCACCACAAAAGTAAAGGTCTTCTAATTCTTCGGACTTGTTGTGAAAGCGGAACCAGGCAGATTGGGTAAAAAGGGGGGCAATCGAAAACCCACTCCCCCAAAGCGTGTTGAATTTATCTTCAAAGTCATCGGGGGTTACAAAAAACGATACATCGAGATATTCATCCAGTCTTGGAAGCAGGGAATCTTGAAGTTGCTTCTGAACTTGCATGCGGACTTTTTCTCCAGCTTCCTTCCAATTGACTTGGGCTTTTTTATTAGGCACAGGAGCAAGGACATAAAAGGCATCCCCCCCTTCTGGCGCCATGGTGGAATCGGTTGCTGCGGGTCGGTGAAGGTACAGGCTTAAGTCATCTGAAAGAACTTTTTCGTCATAGATTTCAGCGAGCAACTCTTTAAAAGTCTCCCCCATAATAATAGTGTGATGCTGAACATCAGGGTATGCTCTCGTGGTACCAAAGTACCAAACAAACAAGCCCATAGAATAAGCTAGGTTGTCCAGTTTAGAATCCGTCCACTTCATCCGGTGAGTTGAATCTATAAGTTTACGGTAAACCTTGGGCGGATCGGCATCAAAGGCAACCAGATCGGAGTTTCTCTTCTCGCCGTTAGAAAACTGAATGCCACAGGCTCGACCATTTTCTACCAAAACCTTCTCCACCTGGCTTTTGAGTTCGAACTTAATCCCTACCTCTTCAGATAATTTCACCAATGCCTTAACCAGTTCCCCGGTTCCTCCCTTAGGGAACCATATACCCCATTTTCTTTCCAAGTAATGGATGAGGCAATAGATTGAAGTGGTTTGCATCGGATTTCCACCAACGAGCAAGGGGTGAATACTAAATGCACGACGAAGGCGGTCGTCTTTGAGGAACTTTGAAACCAAGGTATATACGGACAGGTAACTTTTAAGGGCAAGCAGAGGGGGCACTTGTTTAAGCATTACCCCAAAGCGGTGAAAAGGTTGATCGGCTAGTTTTTCGAAGCCAACCTGGAATATTCGTTTGGAAAACCTAACCAAATTTTGATATCCACTCCCTTCCCCAGGAGAAACCCGGTTAATTTCAGCGATGGTATCCTCCAATATTCCCCCGTAATCAAGCCTCTCCCCATCTGCAAATTCAAAACGATACCATGGTTCCACCTGTAAAAATTCAACATAGTCTTTCCGGTCTTTTCCAAAAAGCTGGAATAGTTCGTCAAAGAGGAACGGAGCCGTAATTACGGTGGGACCGGCGTCAAATTTGTAGGCTTCTTTTCGGTAAACTTGTGCCCGACCACCGGCCATTGGGTTGTTGTCGATTATAGTTACCTCATACCCAAGCCTGCGTAGCCTAAGCCCCATCGCCAGACCGCCAAATCCCGCACCCACAATAATGGCTTTTTGGGATGGGGTTTCAGTTATACTTTTTTTACTTTGTTTTGAAGTTGAATCTTCAGGGAAATTCGGCCCAATCATTTTTAATAGGCCAAATTACAAGAGGGGTCAGGGCTTTTAGTAAGCTGTACAAAGGGTAATACTAGTTCACGAGTCATGAGGGTAAGGCTATTCGGGAAAGCCTCCAAGCCAACTTCTGCCTCCTCAATTAATTTTTCGTGGAAATTCGAGGCATGTTTAAATAGGTCGGGAGCATGCACTTCACTTTTGGAAAGAAGATAATACAAATTGGGTCGATCGTTAAGAATGTCAGACATGGTGGCTCGCCCGGTTTTATTTCCTAAATAATCCGCCTCGTCGTCTCGAATCTGATAAGCCACCGCGAGCTTTGCAAAAACCTCAGTTAGTTTTTTTATTTCAGCATCTTCTAAGCGAGCAGCATGCCCAACACAGGATATGGGTAGAGTGAACATTACCCCAGTTTTATCGTAAGCCATACTAAGATACCTGGAAAATAGGTCATCTGTTTCAGACACCTTAAAATCCAGTTCACAGAGTGCTCCGCGAACCGCAACCGAAACAGCGTTCGATAAACTTAAGGTCCATTTGGATTTTATACTGCAATCGATTGCAGATGAAGAAGCGACTTCAAACGCTTTTGCGATTAAGAGGTCACCGACAAGAAGTGCTTTGGAAAGGCCGTACTTATGCCAAACTGTCTCTTGTCCTCTTCTTTCATGATCACTATCTACAATATCATCATGAACTAGGCTGGCGTTATGCAGGAGCTCGGTAAAAAGAGCAATTTCTAACAAATGTTCTTCGGGTAAGTTAAAACAGGTTCCTGCCCGCATCGATAGTTGCCCGCGGAAACCTTGACCTGACCAAAAATACCCTTCGTCTACAAAGGACCGAAGGGTCTCGTCATTAAAAAAACAATCCTTGAGTCGTCTGTTTAGACGACCCAAGGCATTGTTAGTTAAATCCATGCCAATTGGCCGTGAAGGCTCAATTATGCTGTTTCGCTATCGCTGGTTGCAGCAACCCAAATTGCAAGTCCAAATGCAACTTTATTTACTAAGTCTGCAAGGTTGTAGACGATGTTTAAAGTGTTCATGTCAACATCACCTGCACCTGCACCAAGATAAGCCATGTAGTAACCGATAGGATAGATAGCCCAGCCAAAAGTTACAATCGCACGAATTGTTTTGAAAGCTTGTTGGCTAGCAGCATTCCCACTGTTTTCATTAAGCTTAGAAGCTTCGCCTTTGAATATTTCCCAAATGATGTAAATCCAGCCAGCCATACCTACGAGGAAGCCTTGGTTTTGGTAGGCTTCATTGGTTTCCCCAACATAACCTCCTATAAGCATGACCAAAGATCCAATCAATAACCTCCAGAAAACGTTAACATTAACTTTGGTGACAGCTGACAAAATGAGATAAAATTCAATGATTTGGAGAGGTACAGTTATGAGCCAGTCGATGTATCGGAATACGGTGGGACTAGCGTCGGTTGTAATCCAAACTTCACGCATGTAAAGATAGTGCCAAAAAGCAACACCTGTAACCAGACCGGCGACAGTAAGGGAAGTTTTCCACTTACCTTTCACGCGATCGCGCTCAATGAAGAAGAATACGGTTGCCGCAAGCATCATTGCTGTTGCGAGCCAGAAACTAACGCCGACAAAGTCGTTAGGATCCAAAGCAGCAGATTTCGCTCCATGGCTTTCCCCAAATGCAAGCAATGGAAAAAATAGTAATAGTAAGGTTGATGTGATAGATTTATATTTCACGATTAGGATTCATTTTGGGTTTCTAGTTAGCCTCAAATTTTAAAAAAGTTAATTTTGAGGAGAAATTGAATGATGATATACAATGATTATAACGACCTGTACGAAAGGATAGATCAACAGGTGATATTCTAGCGTTAAAAATGGGTAAATTCACGAAAGCAATAAAAATTATTAAGAGAGGCTATTCATGTTAGATTTTTCATATCTTTAATATATAATTCATAGATTGGGATAGATATCAATACTTATTAATAACTTAATATTGGCAATGATCCAGCCAAACATGGACTCCATATGGTTCCACCTCATCGCTTTATTCTTGCCAGGGACTTTCTAAAATCCCCAAGATCAATCCGCATACGCAAGCCAACAGGTTTGCTTGTAAACATAAGTTCTACAATCCGTGGAATTCAATGATTCCCGGGGCAAAGATTTACTTTAGATTAAAAAATTTTAGACATTAACTAAACGAACGAAATAATCTCGGACCAAAACGATGCATTTCCCTCCATCTTGCTTTTTGATCGCCATAATTTTTCTATCCTTGGGTCCTTTTTTTGGAAAACTTCAAGGACTATCAGAAAAACCAAATATCATCGTCTTTCTGGTTGATGACTATGACAAGCCCGAGACCAGCCCATACGGAGGGAATGTTCTGACCCCCAACCTCGACCGGTTGGCCAAGGAAGGAATGATCTGCCATAATGCCCATGTAACCAGTACGGTTTGCACCCCTTCACGTTACACCTTCCTTACCGGACGCTACGCCAGCTCCTCTCACTCCAATACCTTTCTCGATGAATGCCCGGAGGGCACCCAGGCACTTCCCGCCTTCAACGTTGGGCTGGAATCTGACAGAATGAATGTTGGGCGGGTTCTCGCTGATGCTGGATACGCGACCGGCTTTGTTGGTAAATATCATGTGCACGATAGGGATCATTCAAAGGAGGCTTCCCTGTTTGGTGATCTCGATGTTCCTAAAAACGCTGAATACTCAGAAAAGCTCAACAAACGGAAATTCAAACTCGAGAAATTGCAAAGAGACTTAGTGAAGAATAACGGGTTTACCTGGGCCAAGAACATTTACTGGGGAAACCTTAAGCAACCCTTCAAAGGGCACAATCCGGACTGGACCGCACAGGCCGCCCTGGAGTTTATCGAGGAGCACAAGGATCAGCCTTTCTATTTGCACTGCTGCTCCACCCTGCTTCACGGACCAAATGGAGAATGGTTCAAGTCAATGATGGAAAAAGAGCTGGCAACTGGAGAGGGCTACCTGAAAAAACCCTTGGGATTGATCGATCGGAAATCGGTATGGGAACGTATTCAAAAGGCAGGCCTAACCGAAGCGGAGGTCGGCTACCTCTGGATGGACGACAGCCTCGGACTGATCCTCGACAAGCTCGATTCCCTTGGCATTGCCGACAACACCATCGTGGTCTTCGTGTCGGATCATGGATCGGAAAGGAAAGGATCGTTGATCAAGACACGGGGAACCGAAATCCCCTGCCTTATCCGTTGGCCCAAAGTGATCAAGCCCGGCTCGGTCAGCCATGGCCTTTTGCAAAATACCGATTTTGTCCCCACCTGGTTCGAATTGGCCAAGGCCAAGATACCCGAGAACTATCATATCGACGGCAAAAGCCTGGCTACCATGTTCAAGGATCCTACAGTTTCCATCCGAAAATATATCTATGGAGAACAGGGAACCGCTCGGGCAATCAAGACGAAAGCTTTTGAATACATAAGTATTCGCTACACTGATGAACAGATTTCTGAAATACAAAGTAAACGGGCAGATCGTGCCTATAAAACTCTACTTGGCTTAAGCAGCGGAATTTCCAGGGCCAGGTATTTTCATCCGGATATTTTTTCCGCTGATCAACTTTACGACCTATCCAAAGATCCGGATTCGCAAAACAACCTCGCGACCGATCCAAGATACGCCGGGCAACTTAAGAAAATGAAAAACATGCTTACAAAAACGGTGAAGAACCTAGGCTTGCGCCCATACGGTGATTTCGTACCAGGAGCAGGAACCAGCGATGCAGAAGCCAGCCAGAAAGTATTGGACCAACTAGCGGCTTATCACGCCAAAGAAGGTAAAAAGAAGAAATAAGCTGATTTAGCTCTACAAATCCGTAAGAAAATAAAGATCGATTACATTTTTATTTAAAGTGAAATGAAAAACGAAGAAGCCATGGCGAATTTCATCCTCAAAGAGGCTGAAGCCAAAGAATCCCTCAGAAAAAGAATCAGCGAATCTGCATTGGAATATTATATTGGGCGTTACTTGTTTGGTCTGATTACATCCCTACTTCTGTTCGGCATGCTTATTTATTTCTGTATATTTGCAGCTGTAATACCCATTTGGGGGCTATATGCCATCGTAATAGCGATTGTTGCATTACTGGAGTCTAAAAGAAATACTGGACGGATAGATGCAATGATTAAACTTGCTGAATTGGATTCGAATGCAAGCCCACCAAATTCTAAGAATAAACAGAACGATTAAGTTCTTAGTTTCGCATTCACTACACTCCCCGACACCCATGAATGTTCGTCCTCAAAAGCTTCTTCTCAAATCCGTATTTATTCTTTGTGCATTTTCCACTGCATTCTCTGCAAAGCCCAATGTCGTTTTTATCATGGCCGACGACCTGGGCTGGGCTGACACGACTCTTTATGGCCACACCGCGCTTTATGAAACCCCGAATCTTGAACGACTGGCCAAGCGGGGAATGCTTTTCGAACGGGCGTACACCGCCAGCCCTCTCTGCTCCCCTACCCGTTCAGCCGTGCTCACCGGACTTCACCCGGCACGGACCGGGCTGACCGCACCCACCTGCCACCTTGCAGGCGAACCAATCCTACGACCCAGTCTCAAGCTGAAGACACCCGCCCACCACAAACTGCTTACTGTGACAAAAGTGAACCGGCTCGATACAAAGTATCCGAATATGGCGAAAACTCTTAAGCTAGCCGGATATCATACGGCTCACTTTGGAAAATGGCACTTGGGCAGGAGCCCCTTCACTGCTCTGGATCACGGCTTTGATGTCGACATTCCCAATTGGTTTGGACCCGGACCGGCGGGTAGTTATGTGGCACCGTGGAAATTCCCTGATTTCAAGGAGGCTTATCCGGGCGAACATATTGAGGACCGAATGGCCGATGAGATTGATTCCTACCTGGAAAATCGGGCAGCAGATAAAAAACCTTTTTATTTAAATTACTGGCAATTTTCCGTACATGGCCCATTCAATGCAAAGGCCGACTACATTGAATCCTACAAAGACAAAGTGGATCCTGAGGATGCCCAAAATTCCCCAACCTACGCGGCCATGGTCAAATCACTGGATGACAATGTGGGGCGGGTACTCGATAAATTGGACGAACTTAAACTTAGTAAAAACACCCTGATCTTCTTTTATTCCGACAATGGCGGGAATATGTACAGTCAGGTGGACGGCACCACTCCGACCTCCAACCGGCCATTACGCGGGGGAAAAGGTAACAACTGGGATGGCGGTGTACGGATTCCATGCATTGCGGTTTGGCCGGGGCATATTGAAAAAAAATCAAAATCGAAAGAACTGGTAACCTCCACGGATTTTTACCCAACCATTCTGGATCTGCTGGGAATCCCAAAAAATGAAGAGCAAACCTTTGACGGTGCTTCAATCCGCCCAGCCCTGGAAGGTAAGCCCATGGACAAGCGGCACATCTTCACCTACTTTCCTCATGCCACCAAAGTGCCCGATACCTTTCCGAATAGTGCCGCCATTTATGATGATGAATGGAAACTCATACGCTTGCTGCACAATGCACCCAACGGGAAACACGAACATTGGTTATTCCATTTGAAAAAAGATATCGGGGAAAGAAACGAAGTCTCGAAGAAGCATCCGAAAAAAGTTGCGGAACTGAGCAAGGAACTCGACCGTTTTCTCGCCGAGACCGGGGCCGTCTATCCGACCCCGAACCCCAATTATAATCCGGATCATGCATCCACTCCCAAACCCAAAAAGACCTACTCCGCGGCGCAATTCAAAAAGATGGATAAAAACAAAGACGGCTTCCTCAGCCTAAAGGAATACATCGGCAACCCGGAAGGCCGGAACATGCCCGCGCTTAAAAAACAATTCAGCCGACGCGATGGCAATGGCGACGGCAAGCTCACGCTGGCGGAATTGAACAAATAACAAACCTGCTATCATTCGCATGAAACTTTACGGCTTTCCTTTATTCTTAGTTACCGCCCTACTCTTACACGCGAAAAAGCCCAACTTTGTAATCATCTTCAATGACGATATGGGCTATGCCGACCTTGGCTGCTTCGGTGCGGATAAGATCAAAACCCCACGAGTTGATCAAATGGCAAAGGAAGGCCGTAAGTTTACCAGTTTCTATGTTGCCTCTGCAGTCTGCTCTGCGTCACGCGCCGCCCTGCTCACCGGATGCTATCCAATGAGGGTCGGAGTACGGGGAGTGTTTTTCCCCAACCGTGGGTCTCATGGATTGGAACCCAGGCACTTCACCATTGCCGAACTTCTCAAAAGTGCCGAATACAAAACTCTTGCAGCCGGCAAGTGGCACCTCGGGGACGAACCCAAGTTTCTCCCCACCAATCAGGGATTCGATACTTTTTACGGGGTTCCCTACAGCAACGATATGTATCCGGCCGAGAATATGAAATATGCCAAGGACTGCCACTACCTCGAAGGCATGTCACAGGAGACAATCAAAAGAGCCTTTGCCGATGCCAAACCCGGACACCAACCCAAGCTCAAGGACAAGGTTCCCCTGATGCGTGATGAGGAATGCATTGAATTTCCGCTCGATCAACAGACCATTACCCGGCGAATCGCTGACGAAAGCATCCGGTTCATCAAGGAAAGCGTAAATGAAAAGAAGCCCTTTTTCGTCTACCTCGCCAACCCCATGCCCCACACGCCCCTTTTCGTTTCCATGGACTTCGAAGGAAAGAGTGC
>Ga0213863_10000885_pt1 | contig 22350 bp, 19 predicted proteins | sample PICome_8_FD_160128 | JGI IMG/M metagenome (GOLD analysis project Ga0213863, IMG submission 160128) | Coastal seawater microbial communities near Pivers Island, North Carolina, United States - PICO497 | ecosystem: Environmental > Aquatic > Marine > Coastal | place: USA: North Carolina... | reverse complement strand
ACATCCTGGGGCTGGAGCTGGTCCCAAGGGTATGGCTGTTCGCCATTTAAAGTGGTACGCGAGCTGGGTTCAGAACGTCGTGAGACAGTTCGGTCCCTATCTGCCGTGGGCGTTGGAAAATTGAGGAGAGCTGCTCCTAGTACGAGAGGACCGGAGTGGACGAACCCCTGGTGTTTGGGTTGTCATGCCAATGGCATTGCCCAGTAGCTACGTTCGGACAGGATAACCGCTGAAAGCATCTAAGCGGGAAGCCCCCTCCAAGATTAATTTTCCCTGGGAGTTTAACTCCCCTGAAGGGCCGTTCAAGACTAGGACGTTGATAGGTTGGGTGTGGAAGCGCTGTGAGGCGTTGAGCTAACCAATACTAATTGCCCGTGAGGCTTGACCATATAACGCAAGCAAGACGGACAGATTGTCGAATTTGCACATTAGCTAAGAAAAAATTGTATTCAATAATTGCCGACCTAATTTGATTTTTGAGCGAACTTTTAGCCAAAAGTCATACCAGTTTGCCTGGTGACCATAGAGAACTAGAACCACCTGATCCCTTCCCGAACTCAGTAGTGAAATGGTTCATCGCCGATGGTAGTGTGGGGTCTCCCCATGTGAGAGTAGGTCATTGCCAGGCTTCTAAATAAAGACCCCGAAGGAATATCCTTTCGGGGTTTTTTTGATTTTGTGGTTATAAAAATTTTCCCTACCGCTTCTTATTTATTCATGATGCATAGTATTATCAATTCAGTTATTCAATCTGAGGAAAATTCAAATGGAGTACTTGATCTATCTCTGCCTTGGCGCCGTGGCTGGATTGGCGAGTGGTCTTTTTGGCATTGGCGGCGGCAATATTATTGTCCCTATATTAGTGATCCTTTTATCTGTACGCGGTATTCCTGCTGAGATATCTACTCATATAGCGATCGCGACATCTTTAGCATCAATTATTTTGACATCTCTCAGTTCTATATACACTCATCACCAGAGACAAGTGCTGGATTGGAACTTATTGAAAATCTTTATCCCGAGCGTGGTCGTCGGATCCTTAATAGGAACAGTATTCTTTATTAGCGCCGATGGGAGAGTATTACAAATTTTATTGGGTGTGTTTTTGGTGTCTACAGGGTTGAAAATGTTGCTAGAAAAAATGCGAAAGACTTTGGAGGTGAATATAAAGCCACATGTTTTGACGCTTTATGGAGCTGGAATAGGCTCATTGTCTGCAGTTTTTGGTGTTGGTGGCGGTATGTTTACGACCCCCTTACTGACTAATTTTGGAGTAAGCATACATAGAGCTATCGGTGTTTCCGCGGTAAGTGGTTTTTTTATCGCATTGTGTGCGTCCATCATTTACGGGTCTGTTAATATCCCTAAACCTGATTTATTAACTAATAACTTAGGTTATATATATCTGCCCGCATTGATAGGTATTGTCATGGCCAGTGCGCCTTTTGCGCGATTAGGGGCACTTTTAGCACATCAGACTGATGCGACTTATTTAAAAAAGATTTTTGGATTATTTTTACTAGTGGTGGGTGCTCGATTTATATTGATGAATCTACAGATATTAGATTTCGCTAAGTAAGGTTGGAATTATCGGTGTTAGACTCTCAAGAAAAAATTTTATGTTTGCTTCAAAATGGAAAGTATCACTCCGCTAAGAGTGTTTCTAACATGCTAGGTATTCAGCTATCTGTTGCTCAAAAATATTTAGTGCAACTTGAAGACTCTGGCGTATTGACTTCAGTGCATGAAACTAATGAATTCAAGCTGTTAGAGAACCTAGATCTCCTTAGTGCGCGGAGGATAACTAATTATCTTAGTCTCGATAGCAATATGCCTTGCTTTGAGATTAAAGTTTTCCAAAGCTTGGATTCGACAAATAAATATGCTCGTGAGCAGGCTGAGGCAAAAACTAATTCTGGTTTGGTCGTTCTGGCTGAACAGCAAACAGCAGGGAGAGGTCGTCGAGGTAAGCGTTGGGTGAGTCCCTTTGCTTCAAACATTTATATGTCTATTGTTTGGGACTTTTTTAGGGGTGCGAAGTCTATTCAAGGACTCAGTTTAGCAATCGGAGTGGGAGTGAGACGAGCATTACTGCAGTTAGATATAAAAGATGTAAAGTTAAAGTGGCCCAACGACATATTTGTAAATAATAGAAAGCTTGGTGGAATTTTAGTTGAGATTATTGGAGATCCAAATAACGCATGTACCGTCATAGTGGGAATAGGCTTAAATGTAACAATGCCTGAATCACAGGCAGTCGAGATAGATCAAGATTGGATTGATCTATCACAAATTTCTGACGCCAACATCACTAGAGATCAGCTGTCTGCAAAAATAATTGGAAATATTTTTGAAGTATTAAAAGATTTTGATGAGATAGGGTTTTCAGCGTACCTTTCTGAATGGCAGAGCGCAGATTTTTTGAAAAATAAAACATGCATGATTAACATGTCAAATGACTCGATAACCGGTACTGTTTTAGGAGTTGACAATTCAGGGGCATTAAGAATGCGGCTTTTGAGCGGAGAAGAAAAACGATTTCTCGGTGGAGAGATCTCGGTGAGGATTAATAAGTGATCTTGGATATTGATATTGGTAATAGCTATTTAAAGTGGCGTTTAATTGATGGATCAGATGTCATCAAAAAAGGCTCACAGATCGTAGATTCGATGTTAGATAGCAGTATTTTTGAACGAGACATTTTAGAGAATATTAGTGGAGCCAGATTGTGTTCCGTTGTAAGTGAGGCAACGACTATTGCGTTGTCCAAGCAATTATTTTCTCATTATGATGTAGTTATAGAGCTTGCACGCGTTTCTAAATTTGCGAGTGGAGTAACCTGTGGTTATGACAAGCCAAGTAGATTGGGAGTAGATCGTTGGTTAGCAATGGTCGCTGCTTATAACAAGCATCACCAAGCAGTTCTAGTGATTGATGCCGGAAGTGCAGTTACTTTAGATGTTGTTGATCAAAATGGGTTTCATCTAGGCGGGTACATACTTCCTGGTACTTCTTTAATGGTGGAATCTTTAAGGCGTGGTACAAAAAATGTGAAAGTAGATGTTTTTGACACGCAATCACTAGTTCCGGGAAAGAACACTGAGGATGCTGCAGTAAATGGCATCCTCTTAAGCTTGATTTCGACAATAAAAACATTAACTGTATCTTATCCATTCAAGCTTGTGCTTTCTGGGGGTTCAGCTCCAGCTATTTTGAAGCACTTAAATATGGATGTTGATTATGTCCCTGACCTTGTTTTAGATGGTCTTTCGACGCCTGGTGTTGAATTCGTTAGTTCTTGACGATTAAGAGGTTTCTGTATTTCGCTAAGTCTTTGTATTAAATAATTTTTTTTTATTTTTTTGTTTTAAAAGGTGAAAGTCTTTGTTTATTAGACTGAATATTAAAGGGTTAAATTACAAGTAACAAAAAAAAACACGAAAAGAACGCCGATATAAGGTTGCTAATATAGTCAAGTTTCACTAAAATCGCGCACCGCTATTGAGATGCTGGCGTAGCTCAGTTGGTAGAGCAGCTGACTTGTAATCAGCCGGTCGGGGGTTCGACTCCTCTCGCCAGCTCCATTTTTAAAAGCTCATATTGATTGACAATATGTGTTTATACAAAGAAAATATGCGGCCATTTTTGGGGGGGATTCCCGAGCGGCCAAAGGGATCAGACTGTAAATCTGACGCGAAAGCTTCGGTGGTTCGAATCCACCTCCCCCCACCAAAAAGCTGGGTATGATAGGCTATTTGTGGCGATGAGAGCAACGGCCAAAGAGTTTTTGAGCATTATTGTGAGAGTTGCGAAGCGGGCGTTGTGTAATGGTAAGACCTCAGCCTTCCAAGCTGATGATGCGGGTTCGATTCCCGCCGCCCGCTCCATTATAGGAGAGGTTTATGCTCATATAGCTCAGTCGGTAGAGCACTTCCTTGGTAAGGAAGAGGTCACCGGTTCAAATCCGGTTATGAGCTCCATGCTTTAGGGGGAGACGTCTCCCGATAACAAGGTTTAAGATTTTTTGAGAAGGTATAGTTTTTAAAGTTTAGGGTTGAAATAAGTTTAAGGCCTGTTGAGGAGACACTGAGATGGCTAAAGAGAAGTTTGAAAGAAATAAGCCGCACGTAAACGTCGGCACGATTGGACACGTTGATCACGGTAAGACGACATTAACAGCTGCAATGACACGGGTTTGTGCAGAGGTTTTTGGTGGTGAGATGCAGGCTTTTGATCAGATTGATAATGCCCCTGAAGAGCGGGAGCGAGGCATTACGATTTCAACAGCTCATGTTGAGTATGATTCAGCTGACCGTCACTATGCACACGTAGATTGTCCAGGACACGCTGACTATGTGAAGAACATGATTACTGGTGCTGCTCAAATGGACGGTGCTATTTTGGTGTGTGGAGCAACTGATGGTCCAATGCCTCAGACTCGCGAGCACATTCTTTTATCTCGTCAGGTTGGTGTTCCCTACGTCGTAGTGTTTTTAAACAAAGCTGATCTTCTTGCTGAAGATTGTGGTGGTGTTGGATCAGAAGAATATGAAGAGATGCTTGAGCTTGTAGAGATGGAGTTGCGTGAGCTGTTAGATCTTTATGAATTCCCTGGTGATGATACACCTATCATTGTTGGTTCTGCGTTAATGGCGCTGGAAGGTAAGGATGATAATGAGCTAGGAACTACAGCGGTTAAGAAGTTAGTTGAAGCTTTAGATGCTTATATTCCAGAGCCTGTACGTGCTGTTGATCAACCGTTCTTGATGCCAATTGAGGATGTCTTCTCGATTGCTGGTCGAGGAACAGTTGTGACTGGACGTATTGAGCGTGGTGTTATTAAAGTCGGTGAAGAGATTGAAGTCATTGGAATTACTGACACAGCCAAGACAACTTGTACGGGTGTTGAGATGTTCCGTAAGTTCCTTGATGAGGGTCGTGCTGGCGAGAATTGCGGTATTTTGTTGCGTGGTACTAAGCGCGAGGAAGTGCAGCGTGGACAGGTACTTGCAAAGCCAGGATCAGTTAAGCCTCACACGAAATTTGAGTCAGAGGTTTATGTTTTATCGAAGGATGAGGGTGGACGACATACGCCATTCTTCAAGGGCTACCGTCCCCAGTTTTACTTCCGTACTACGGATGTGACAGGTGCTTGTGAGTTGCCATCAGGAACTGAGATGGTAATGCCTGGTGATAATGTGCAGATGACAGTTGAATTGATTCACCCAATTGCGATGGAAGATGGCTTGCGTTTTGCTATACGGGAAGGTGGTCGAACTGTTGGTGCAGGAGTCGTTGCTAAAATTATAGAATGATTTTAATGATCTAGATTTTGCGATGAGCCGAGGCATCAAATGTTGTCTCGGTTTAGTTGTCACTTAAGGAATCTAGTAAGTACTTGTAGGCCAGTAGTTCAATTGGTAGAGCACCGGTCTCCAAAACCGGCTGTTGGGGGTTCGAGTCCCTCCTGGCCTGCCACTTTAATATTCGAGAATGGTTATTTGTATGAGTGTTGCAGCAGAAGATAAACAATTCCGACTAGATTGGATAAAGTGGATAATGGTTGTCGCTCTATTGGGTGGAGCTGTTTATGGTAACTGGTACTACTCAGCTGAATCAGTTTTATATCGTGTAATTGGATTTTTAGTTGCTCTTGCCATCTCCGGCTTAGTAGCTTCTCAGACCGCTAAAGGTGCAGCTACAATTGAGTTAGCAATTGGAGCTCGAACGGAGTGGAGAAAAGTAGTTTGGCCCACAAAACAGGAGCGTAATCAAACTACGCTTATCGTTCTTGTGGTTATTATTTTAATGGCAGTGCTCTTGTGGATGATTGATTCTCTGCTAAGTTGGGCTGCGTCAGGAATCATGGGTTAGGAGAGCGGCATGTCTATGCGATGGTATGTGGTGCATGCTTACTCGGGCTACGAGAAAAAAGTTGCATTGGCAATTCAAGAGCGCATCAAGCTAAATAATTTAGATGATAGGTTTGGCGAGATTTTGGTGCCTACCGAAGAAGTTGTTGAAATGAAAAGTGGCCAAAAGAAGACCAGCGAACGAATGTTTTTCCCTGGATATGTATTGGTGCAGATGGAGCTTGACGACGAGTCTTGGCATTTGGTCAAGGAAACTCCAAGGGTAATGGGGTTTATTGGTGGAAAAGCAGATAGGCCTGCTCCTATCACTGATAAAGAAGCAGATTTAATTCTACAGAGGGTTCATGACTCCGAGGAAACTCCTCGGCCCAAGACGATGTTTGAGCCTGGAGAGATGGTCCGTGTCGCAGATGGTCCATTTAATGACTTTAACGGCACTGTTGAAGAAGTAAATTACGATAAAAGTAAACTTCGGGTCGCGGTGTCAATATTTGGTCGATCTACGCCAGTTGAATTGGACTTTACTCAGGTTGAGAAAGCTTAAAAATTATTAATAATCCTGTAATTCCGCAGGTTTGTTGGGGAGCCAGAGACAGAAAGCTAATTTTTAGCTTCTTGAGGCGCTAATACCCATTTAAGGAGAAGTAGAGATGGCAAAGAAAGTAACAGCTTATATCAAGCTGCAGGTGCCTGCCGGTCAGGCAAACCCCAGTCCACCAGTTGGCCCAGCATTAGGACAGCATGGTGTGAACATCATGGAATTTTGTAAAGGTTTTAACGCACAGACTCAAAGTATCGAGCAGGGAGCTCCTGTTCCTGTTGTTATAACTGTCTATGCAGATCGTAGTTTTACATTTGAAATGAAAACTCCTCCTGCATCATATCTTTTGAAGAAAGCCGCTGGCCTAAAAAGTGGTAGCGGTCGACCGAATACCGAAAAAGTAGGAAAGATTAATAGGCAGCAGTTAGAAGACATTGTTAAGGCAAAAGAGCCAGATCTTACTGCTGCCAGTCTCGATGCTGCAGTGCGAACTATCGCTGGCTCTGCTCGCTCTATGGGCATAGAAACGGAGGGTGTATAAATGGCTAAGCTAAGCAAGCGCCGCCGTGCGATCAACGAAAAGATTGTAGCTGGTAAAAGCTATGCGATTGATGATGCTCTTACTCTTATAAAAGAGCTATCGACCGTCAAGTTTCCTGAAACTGTTGATGTAGCAATTAATCTAGGGATTGATCCCCGTAAATCTGATCAAATAGTTCGAGGTGCAACAACTCTACCTCATGGTTCAGGTAAGCAAGTTCGTGTCTGTGTTTTTGCCCAAGGTGAGGCAGCGGAATCTGCGAAAGCCGCAGGAGCTGAGCTTGTTGGTATGGATGAACTGGCAGATGAAATTAAGAGCGGTAACATGGACTTCGATGTTGTGATTGCGAGCCCTGACGCCATGAGAGTTGTTGGCATGCTAGGGAAAGTTTTGGGCCCAAGAGGGCTCATGCCAAACCCAAAATCTGGCACTGTAACTCCCGATGTTGCCTCTGCAGTCGCTAATGCTAAAGCGGGACAAGTAAGGTTCAGAGCAGATAAAAATGGGATTGTACATGGTGGGATCGGGATAGTTGGCTTTGAAGCGACAGCTTTAAAGGAGAATTTGGAGGCGTTAATGGCAGATTTACATAAGGCAAAGCCAGCCTCAGCAAAGGGGATTTATGTGAAGAAGGTCACCTTGTCTTCAACTATGGGCCCTGGATTATTAATTGATCAAGCCTCTTTAGCGGGGTGATGAGTTAGCAGCGATAGCTGCAAAAAGGCTTTGGGGTCTGAGAGTAAATCGCTCAGGTCGTTAAAGACCGTAGGAACATATAAATGTTTAATGAATTTCAGATGAAAGTTAAGAAATTCTCCTACGCAGGCGGTGGACCCAATCTAGCGATTAGTTTGCTAGAGGATTTTCACCTAAGTGATCGAGGAAACTCGATCGAAACTAAGGTAAATCGAGGAAATATATCGTGGCATTAAATCTCGATGATAAAAAAGCAATTGTTGCGGAAGTAAATGAAACAGCTGGTCAAGCGTTATCTTTAGTTATCGCTGACGCTCGTGGAGTAGACGTGTCTGACATGAATGCATTGCGAGCGAAAGCAAGAACTGAAAATGTACAGTTACGGGTTATCCGTAACACGCTTGCAAAGCGAGCATTTGCTGAAACTGACTACTCATGTGTAGAAGATGTGTTGGTAGGGCCTTCGTTGTTTGCTGTGTCTATGTAAGACCCAGGAGCTGCGGCGCGCTTGTTCAAAGATTTTGCTAAGCAAAATGATTCCTTTGATGTAAAAGCGCTCTCGGTGAGTGGCCAACTTCTCGGGAAAGACCAAATCGATGTTCTCGCTAATCTTCCGACCCTTGAACAGGCTCTCGGTATGTTGGCTAGCGTAACTTTGGCCCCAGTCACTAAGTTGGTACGTACTTTGAATGAAATTCCAACCAAAGCGACTCGAGTTGTAGCAGCAGTAAAAACTAAAAAAGAAGAAGCCGCATAAGCGCCTTCTTTAACTAAATAAACATAGGAGGCCCAAAATGGCCCTTTCAAACGAAGATATTTTAAACGCAATCGCTGAAATGAGCGTAATGGATGTTGTTGAGCTAGTTAGTGCAATGGAAGAGAAGTTTGGAGTTTCTGCTCAGGCTGCTGTGGCAGTTGCAGCTGCCCCTGCGGCTGGCGGCGAAGCAGCGGCGGTAGAAGAGAAGACTGACTTTGACGTTGTTCTTAGCGCCATAGGCGAAAAGAAAGTAAATGTTATTAAAGCGGTTCGCGCCATAACTGGCTTAGGGTTAAAAGAAGCTAAAGAGCTAGTTGATGGAGCACCCTCTACCATTAAAGAGGCTGCGCCAAAAGACGATGCCGAAGAAGCCAAGAAGCAGTTGGAAGAAGCTGGAGCTACAGCAGAGCTAAAGTAAGCTTTGGTTGATAAAATACCTGAAATAATGGTGTGGGCTTAAAAATTTTTATCCTTAGCCCATGCTGTTATTTGAGGGATGCTCTGGGATGCACGATTAACTTGGGCTCTGATCTAAGAAAAAGCACCACTATAATTTGTTAACACCGAGGAATACAGATGGCTTACTCCTTCACCGAGAAGAAACGTATCCGCAAGAATTTTGGCAAGCTGCCGAACACTATGGATTTGCCCTATTTGTTGGCGATCCAGCTTGATTCCTACAAAAAATTTACGCAGAAAGGTGTTGGGATGGAAGATCGCCTAAACACAGGTCTGCATGCCGCACTAAATTCTATTTTTCCCATAGTTGGTTACTCTGGCAATGCTGCCTTAGAGTATGTTGATTACGTTATGGGAAAACCCGCTTTTGATGAGGAAGAATGTAAACTTCGCGGGGTCACTTTTTCAGTTCCTCTCCGTGTCAGAGTGCGTCTTGTGATTTACGATAAAGAGTCGACCAACAAAGCTATTAAGGATATCCGTGAGCAAGAGGTGTATCTGGGCGAAATTCCTCTTATGACGGAAAATGGGACTTTTATTATCAATGGAACGGAGCGTGTTATTGTTTCGCAACTCCATCGGTCACCAGGGGTTATCTTTGATCATGATAAGGGTAAGACTCACTCTTCAGGGAAACTTTTATACACCGCTCGCGTGATACCCTATCGCGGTTCTTGGTTGGATTTTGAGTTTGATCCCAAAGATCTTCTTTACGTTCGAATCGATCGGCGTCGAAAGCTTCCAGCGACGATACTTCTGAGAGCTCTGGGTTATAGTTCAGAAGAGATCCTGGACAAATTCTTTGATACCAGCATGTTCCATTTCAAGAAAGGGGCATTCTCTTTAGAGCTCGACCCTGAGCGGCTTAGAGGAGAAATTACCGTTTTTGATATCAAGGATAAGAAGGGCGCGGTTGTTGTCGAGAAGGGTAGGAGAATTACGGCGCGTCATATTCGTCAGCTTGAGAAAGGAAAGGTCACTACCTTAGAGGTGCCTCAGGAGTATCTCATTGGTCGTTCTTTAGCAAGAGATGTTGCCGATTCTAGCACTGGAGAACTTTTGCTTGAGTGTAATACGGAAATTACGGAAGAAAATCTGGCATTGATGCTTGAGGCTGGTGTCACCGATATAGAAACCCTGTATACAAATGATCTTGATTGTGGGCCATTTATTTCCGATACGCTCAGAGCAGATCCAGCAAGAACTCAGTTAGAGGCACTTGTAGAAATCTATCGGATGATGCGTCCTGGAGAGCCGCCGACAAAAGAATCTGCGGAAAATTTATTCTACAATTTATTCTTTAATATAGAGCGTTATGATCTTTCTTCAGTAGGTCGTATGAAATTTAATCGCCGCCTTGATAGAGATGCTGAGCAAGGAGCAGGAATCCTATACGATGAAAGATATTTCTCTATGCTGAAGACTGATGAAGCAAAGGAGATGTCTGAAGAGTTTGGTGCTTCCACAGATATAGCGGACGTGATGAGTAAACTCATTGCCATCCGGAATGGTAAAGGATCTGTCGATGACATTGATCATCTAGGAAATCGTCGAATACGATCTGTTGGAGAGATGGCTGAAAATCAGTTTCGAGTGGGACTTGTTCGAGTTGAACGTGCCGTTAAAGAGAGGTTGGGAGTTGCTGAGTCTGAAGGATTAATGCCTCAAGATCTCGTGAATGCCAAACCGGTTGCTGCGGCGATGAAAGAATTTTTTGGTTCGAGTCAGTTGTCCCAGGTCATGGATCAAAATAATCCCTTGTCAGAAATTACGCACAAGCGACGTGTTTCAGCGCTTGGGCCGGGGGGTTTGACAAGAGAGAGAGCAGGATTTGAGGTTAGGGACGTGCATCCGACGCACTATGGTCGAGTTTGCCCTATTGAGACCCCCGAGGGACCAAATATTGGCTTAATTAATTCTCTGGCGACCTATGCTCGAACCAATCACTATGGTTTTATTGAGACGCCATATCGAAAGGTTGTAGATGGGAAAGTTTCTAAAGATATTGAGTATCTCTCAGCAATTAATGAATCCCAGTTTGTAATTGCACAGGCGTCCGCGGAGCTGACATCTAAAGATGAATTTGTGGATGATTTGGTTGCTGTTCGTCATCAGAACGAGTTTACATCCAAAGCACCAACTGATATCGATTACATGGATGTAAGCCCTCAGCAGGTTGTTTCAGTAGCTGCTTCTCTAATTCCGTTTCTTGAGCATGATGATGCTAACAGAGCGTTGATGGGTTCAAACATGCAACGCCAGGCCGTTCCAACTTTGCGCGCTGAGGCGCCTCTAGTTGGAACTGGGATCGAGCGAACCGTGGCAAGTGACTCTGGTGTTTGCAAGGTTGCCAAGCGTGGTGGTGTTATTGAGAGTGTTGATGCTGGAAGAATTGTAGTGCGTGTTAGCGATAAAGAGGTAGAGTCAGGAGAGGCAGGAGTCGATATTTATAACCTGACCAAGTATACGCGTTCGAATCAAAATACCTGTATTAACCAAAGCCCGATTGTGAAGCAGGGTGACGTAATTTCACGCGGAGATGTTCTGGCAGATGGGCCCTCGGTAGATCTGGGAGAATTGGCTCTTGGTCAAAACATGCGAATCGCATTTATGCCTTGGAATGGGTATAACTTTGAGGACTCAATTCTGATTTCAGAGAGAGTTGTGCAGGAGGATCGATTTACAACAATCCACATTCAAGAACTAACTTGTGTTGCTAGAGATACAAAGCTTGGTTCAGAAGAAATTACAGCAGATATTCCCAATGTCGGTGAAACTGCGTTGGGTCGCTTAGATGAGTCAGGTATTGTGCATATTGGGGCTGAAGTAACAGCCGGAGATATTTTGGTCGGTAAAGTTACTCCCAAAGGTGAAACGCAGCTAACTCCTGAGGAAAAGCTTCTGCGTGCAATCTTTGGAGAAAAGGCATCCGATGTTAAAGATACCTCTCTGAGAGTTCCAAGTAGCATTAAGGGAACAGTTATTAATGTCCAAGTGTTTACTCGAGACGGTTTAGACAAGGATCAAAGATCCCTTGATATTGAAAAAACTGAGCTTGATCAATTTAGGAAAGATCTAAATGATGAGTATAGAATAGTGGAAAATGCGACTTTAGGTCGTCTATTTGCATCATTAGGTGGTAGTAAGGTCGCGAAGGCTCAAGGTCTCAAAAAGGGCGAAGCACTTACTGCAGAATCCGTAGCTGACTTTTCTTCTGAAGACTGGTTTGCAATCAGAATGGAGAAGTCGGATCTTAATGATCAAATTTCAGCCGCTCAAACGCAATTGCTGGAACGTCGGACGCAACTTGATGAGCGATTTGAAGAGAAACGAGGAAAGCTTCAAAGTGGAGATGACTTGGCGCCGGGAGTTCTAAAAACGGTTAAGGTCTACCTTGCCGTTAAGCGTCGGATACAACCTGGAGACAAAATGGCAGGTCGTCACGGGAACAAGGGAGTGATTTCCGTTATCAAGCCTGTTGAAGATATGCCTTATGACGAAAACGGTGATCCAGTCGACATTGTACTCAATCCTCTTGGAGTCCCATCACGAATGAATGTTGGTCAAGTTCTGGAGGTTCACATGGGAATGGCAGCTAAAGGTTTAGGGGTCAAGATTGACGCTATGCTCAAGGCTCAAGCTAAAGCTGTGGAAGTCAGAAAATTCCTGCAAGATATTTATGATGTGGGTGATACGGTATATGGAACCAATCTCAAGGAGTTAAGCGATAAAGAGGTGCTTGAGCTAGCGTCAAATCTGCGCTCTGGAGTACCAATTGCTACGCCAGTATTCGATGGTGCTCATGAAGTAGAGTTAAAAAGCATGCTTGCCCTAGCTGACTTGCCAGAAAGTGGTCAGTCGGTGCTTTACGATGGACGAACAGGTGATAAGTTCGATCGTCCGGTCACAGTAGGCTACATGTATATGCTCAAGCTTAACCACTTGGTTGATGACAAGATGCATGCCCGTTCCACCGGTTCTTACAGCCTAGTTACCCAGCAACCACTGGGCGGAAAGGCTCAGTTTGGTGGCCAGAGATTTGGTGAAATGGAAGTATGGGCTCTGGAGGCTTATGGAGCTTCTTATACTTTACAGGAGATGCTAACGGTTAAGTCAGATGATGTAGCCGGTAGAACCAAGATGTATAAAAATATCGTTGATGGTGATCATCGTATGGAGCCTGGTATGCCAGAGTCATTTAACGTATTGGTTAAGGAAGTTCGCTCCCTTGGTATCAATATGGAGTTGGAAAACGAATAAGCGCTACTTTGCTTAGTGATGTTCGTGGCGAAAAATCGCCACGGAAAACCCAGTTACTGGAGGAAAAGCCTTGAAAGACTTAGTCAATCTACTCAAGCAGAAAGAACAAAACACCGAATTCGATAACATTCGGATTAGTCTCGCATCACCAGAAATGATTCGCTCATGGTCATTTGGTGAAGTTAAGAAACCTGAGACGATAAACTATCGTACATTCAAGCCTGAACGCGAGGGCCTCTTTTGCGCGAAGATATTTGGTCCCGTTAAGGACTACGAATGTCTCTGCGGTAAATATAAGCGCATGAAGCACCGTGGTATTGTTTGTGAAAAATGTGGGGTTGAGGTAACGCTAACAAAAGTTCGCCGTGAAAGAATGGGACATATCGAATTAGCTTGCCCAGTGGCGCATATATGGTTCCTAAAATCACTTCCTTCTCGTATTGGTCTCATGCTTGATATGACGCTAAGAGAGATAGAGAGGGTGCTTTACTTTGAGTCTTATGTCGTAACTGACCCAGGTTTGACAACGTTAGAGAAAGGACAGCTCCTTACTGACGAGGAATACTTTGAGTCTCTTGAAGAATTCGGCGATGAATTTGTAGCTACGATGGGTGCTGAGGCAATTCAAGCTCTTCTAAAAGAGATTGTAATGGAAGAAGAGATTGCAGCGATTCGAGAAGAAATCCCAAATACCAAGTCTGAAACTAAAATTAAGAAGTTTTCCAAGCGATTGAAGTTGCTAGAAGCCTTCCACGGATCTGGTAATAAACCTGAATGGATGGTTCTGGAGGCCCTGCCGGTACTGCCACCTGATCTTCGTCCTCTGGTCCCTTTGGATGGTGGGCGTTTTGCTACATCTGATTTAAATGATCTATATCGCAGAGTAATCAATCGTAATAACCGATTAAAGCGGCTGCTTGAGCTTAGTGCTCCAGACATAATTGTCAGAAATGAAAAGCGCATGCTCCAAGAGTCAGTTGATGCACTTCTCGATAACGGACGTCGCGGGCGAGCAATAACTGGCTCAAATAAACGACCTCTCAAATCACTCGCTGATATGATTAAGGGCAAGCAAGGGCGTTTCAGGCAAAATCTTCTTGGAAAGCGCGTTGATTACTCTGGACGGTCTGTAATTGTTTGTGGCCCTACGCTACGACTGCACCAGTGTGGGTTACCAAAACGTATGGCATTAGAGCTCTTCAAGCCATTCATTTTCAGTAAGTTAGAGCTTCGTGGTCTGGCGACAACTATTAAGGCTGCTAAGAAGATGGTTGAGCGGGAGGAGCCTGTAGTTTGGGATATTTTAGATGATGTGATTCGTGAACATCCCGTTTTATTAAACAGAGCTCCAACCCTCCACCGTTTGGGAATTCAAGCTTTTGAGCCTGTTCTAATTGAAGGGAAAGCTATTCAACTTCATCCTCTTGTTTGCGCAGCCTTTAATGCTGATTTCGATGGTGACCAAATGGCTGTGCACGTTCCACTGACTATTGAAGCTCAAATGGAATCTCGTGCGCTCATGATGTCAACTAACAATATTCTCTCGCCAGCATCTGGGGAGCCGATTATTGTTCCCTCGCAGGATGTTGTCTTGGGCCTTTACTACATGACTCGACACAAAATAAATGCTCGAGGTGAAGGGATGATTTTTGCTGATTGCAAAGAAGCATCTAGGGCATATTATGCAGATAAAGTTGACCTTCAGGCTCGTGTAAATGTTCGCATAAATGAGACCTTGATCGATGACGTCTCAAAAGAACGAGTTACAGAGCGAAAGATGGTCGAAACAACCATCGGGCGTATTCTATTATGGGAATCAGTTCCAGCGGGGCTCCCTTTTGGCTTAGTCAATAAGCCAATGGTAAAGAAAGCGATCTCGATCATTTTGAATGAGTGCTACCGAAGTGTCGGTCTTAAAGATACGGTTATCTTTGCAGATCAACTTATGTATACAGGATTCAAATTCTCAACTCGATCGGGCGCGTCGATTGGTGTGAACGACTTTGTTATTCCAGATGATAAAACTAAGATCATCTCTGGAGCTGAGGATCAGGTGCGTGAAATTGAGAGTCAGTTTGCCTCAGGTCTTGTGACCCAAGGGGAAAAGTATAACAAAGTGATCGATATCTGGTCGCAAGCTAACGATCGTGTTGCTAAATCAATGATGAAGGGCATTAGTACTGAGAGCGTTATTAATAGAGACGGTGACACTGAAGAACAAGACTCCTTTAACTCGGTCTTTATCATGGCTGATTCTGGAGCTAGGGGATCCCCAGCTCAGATTCGTCAGTTAGCGGGGATGCGGGGACTAATGGCTCGTCCAGATGGTTCGATTATTGAGACTCCAATTACTGCTAACTTCCGTGAAGGTTTAACTGTGATGCAGTACTTCATCTCAACCCACGGCGCCCGAAAAGGCTTGGCGGATACGGCTTTAAAAACTGCCAATTCTGGCTACTTGACGAGAAGATTAGTTGACGTTTCGCAAGATGTGGTTGTTACCGAGGTTGACTGCGGTACCACCGAGGGTCTACTAATGGCACCTGTTATCGAGGGTGGAGACATTATTTCCTCTCTTGGTGATCGAATTTTGGGTCGGGTGGTAGCAAAAGATGTCAACAAGCCCGGAACTAATGAGGTTGCTGTTCCAGCAGGAACTATGATTGACGAGCAGTGGGTTGCGCGTATTGAGAAAATGAGCATAGATGAAGTCGTCGTGCGTTCTCCTATTACTTGTGAAGTTAGGCATGGTATATGTGCCGCTTGCTACGGTAGAGATCTTGCTCGAGGACATCGGGTCAATCAAGGTGAGGCTGTTGGTGTTATCGCCGCTCAGTCCATTGGTGAGCCTGGAACTCAGCTTACGATGCGTACTTTCCATATTGGTGGTGCAGCCTCCAGAGCATCAGCAGTAGATAGTGTCAAAGTTAAACAAGACGGCGTGGTTCGACTCATTAATTTAAAAACTGTCCAGAACAAAGATAAGAACCTAGTGGCGGTTTCACGATCTGGAGAACTTGCAATAGCTGATGAAAATGGTCGAGAGAGAGAGCGCTACAAGTTACCTTACGGTGCTTTGATAAAAGTGAAGGACGGTTCTAAAGTAATAGCTGGCGACATCATTGCCAATTGGGATCCTCATACGCACCCAATCGTTTCTGAGGTGGCAGGTAAGGTAGGATTCTCTGGCATGGAAGAGGGGTTAAGTGTTCGACAACAAACAGATGATATGACTGGATTAACGAGTATATCAGTCATTGATCCTAATGATCGAAATGCAGCGGGTAAAGATCTGAAGCCAATGATTACGTTGACAGATAAGAAAGGAAAAGAATTACTCTTCCCTAATTCAACTGTTCCTGCCCATTACCCACTTCCTGCTAACGCAAGCATAAATGTGGCGGATGGAGATACCATTGATATTGGTCAAATTATAGCTCGCATTCCTCAAGAGGCTGGTGGTACGAAAGACATTACTGGTGGTTTACCGCGAGTTGCTGATTTATTTGAGGCTCGAAAGCCGAAGGATCCAGCAATTCTTGCAGAAATCACCGGAACTGTAACACTTGGCAAGGAGACAAAGGGAAAACTACGCCTTGTTATCACTCCCGATGATGGTAAACCCCTACCAAACGGGAAGATGCAGTATGAGGAATTGATTCCTAAGTGGCGTACTCTTAGTGTCTTTGAAGGTGAACATGTAGAGAAAGGAGAGGTTATCTCTGATGGACCTCCAACCCCGCACGATATTCTTCGCCTAAAAGGCATTAGTGAGCTGTCTAAGTATATCGTTAATGAGATTCAAGATGTTTATCGCCTTCAGGGTGTAAAAATTAACGATAAACATATCGAGGTTATCACTAGGCAAATGTTACGAAAAGTTGAAATTACCGATATGGGTGACTCGTCATTGATCCGTGGTGAGCAAGTTGAATATAGACGAGTGCTCGAGGAAAACGAACGGCTCCGACAAGAAGGAATGCAGCCCGCTCAATTTGAACGCCAACTTCTAGGTATTACTAAAGCGTCTCTTGCAACAGAAAGCTTCATTTCGGCGGCATCGTTCCAAGAGACAACAAGAGTATTGACTGAAGCAGCTGTAACAGGCAAGGCTGATCCATTGAGAGGGCTCAAGGAAAATGTGGTTGTGGGACGACTGATTCCTGCTGGTACCGGATTGTCATATCATGCTCAAAGACGTAAAAATCGAGAAGCTGAGCTTGAGTCTACAATGACTGCCGCGGATGTGGAAGCGGCGCTCACCGAAGCTTTAAGTGCTGAAATGTTAGAAGAGTAAATGAAGATTGCAGCTATAAAAATAGCTGCTTGACTCTAGCTATTGCGGTAATTACACTGCCGCTCCTTTCCGAAGCTACTGCACTATATAGTAGAGTCTGGAAATAACCGGTCTTGTTAAAGATCTTTATAAATTTTGGAGAAATATTGCATGGCAACGATCAACCAGTTGGTTCGTAAGCCGAGAAAACGCAAAGTCACAAAAAGTGATGTACCAGCACTTCAGGCGTGTCCTCAGAGACGTGGAGTGTGCACTCGAGTCTATACGACAACTCCCAAGAAGCCGAATTCTGCCCTTCGTAAGGTATGTCGTGTGCGCCTAACCAGTGGTTATGAAGTTACTTCATACATTGGTGGAGAAGGACACAATTTGCAGGAGCACAGCGTGGTGCTAATCCGCGGAGGTCGTGTAAAAGATCTTCCAGGTGTCCGTTATCACACAGTGCGTGGAACTCTTGATACAGCCGGTGTTAATGGCCGTACTCAAAGGCGCTCGAAGTATGGCACTAAAAGGCCAAAGGGCTAAGCATTATCGATTTACAAACAACTAAGTAAGGCTAGGGCCTCTCCCTAGAAAAACCTGAAGAGAAGACAAAAACGATGCCAAGAAGAAGAGTAGCAGCAAAGCGGGAAATACTGCCAGACCCAAAGTTCGGGAACATTACTCTCGCGAAATTTATGAATCACGTGATGGTAAGTGGAAAAAAATCAGTTGCCGAAAGAATAGTCTACGGTGCGCTTGACCTTGTCGAAGAGCGGCTTAAGAAAAGCCCCGTAGATGTCTTCGAAGAAGCCTTAGATAATGTAGCACCACTTGTTGAGGTAAAATCTCGCCGCGTTGGTGGAGCTACGTATCAAGTACCTGTAGAAGTTAGGCCGTCCAGAAGGACAGCCTTGGCGATGCGTTGGTTAGTAGATTACGCACGAAGTAGAGGAGAGAAATCAATGCCTCAGCGTCTTGCGGGAGAATTAATCGATGCAGTTCAAGGGAAAGGCGGCGCAGTTAAAAAGCGCGAAGACGTCCACCGTATGGCAGAAGCAAATAAGGCTTTCTCTCACTTCCGTTTCTAGTTTGCAAAACTGTTTTGAAAGATTTACACAAAAAGGTGACTATTACAGTCGCCTTTTTGTGTTTTAAATAAGAGGAAAATATAGTGGCTCGAAAAACACCAATAGGTCGATACAGAAATATAGGAATCTGTGCTCATGTTGATGCGGGAAAGACAACAACTACTGAGCGCGTTCTTTTCTATACCGGACTCTCTCATAAAATTGGTGAGGTACATGATGGTGCTGCGACAATGGATTGGATGGAGCAGGAGCAAGAGAGAGGTATTACTATCACATCTGCGGCCACTACCTGCTTTTGGAGAGGTATGGATGCTCAGTTTGACGACCATCGTATCAATATTATTGATACTCCAGGACACGTTGACTTCACTATTGAGGTTGAGCGCTCTCTTCGCGTACTCGATGGGGCAGTTATCGTTCTGTGTGGCTCTTCTGGCGTTCAGCCTCAAACGGAAACAGTTTGGCGTCAAGCTAATAAGTACGAAGTTCCTCGAATGGTTTTTGTTAATAAAATGGATCGCGCTGGTGCAGATTTTATGATGGTGGTTAATCAATTGAAAGAACGTCTTGGAGCGGTCCCAGTTCCACTCCAACTAACCATTGGATCTGAGGAGGAATTCGTTGGTGTTGTAGATTTACTTAAAATGAAATCAATTCTCTGGAATGAAAGTGATCAGGGAATGACATTTAAGTATTCGGAGATACCACATGACCTGATTGATAGATGTACTCAAATGCATGAAGATCTTGTAGAGGCTGCGGCTGAAGCTAATGATGAGTTAATGGAAAAATATTTAGAAGGAGAGACGCTATCTGAGAAGGAGATTAAAAAAGGTCTTCGAATCCGAACTCTAGCAAATGAGATTGTACCTGTTTTAGGTGGGTCGGCATTCAAGAATAAAGGTGTTCAGGCCATGTTGGATGCTGTAATAGAATATTTGCCATCCCCAACTGAAGTCAAGGCTATTGAAGGAGAATTGGATGATGGTAAACAGGCGGTGCGCAGTGCTGATGACCAAGCTCCGTTTGCTGCCCTTGCATTCAAAATTGCTACAGATCCATTTGTTGGTACTTTAACTTTTATCAGAGTTTACTCAGGTACCTTGAAAAGCGGGACAGCTGTTTATAATTCAGTCAAGATGAAGCGTGAACGAGTGGGGCGTATGGTTCAGATGCATGCTAATAGTCGGGAAGAAATTAACGAGGTATTGGCTGGTGATATAGCAGCAGCAATCGGCTTAAAAGATACGATGACTGGCGATACTCTCTGTGCGGAAAATAACAAAATTATATTAGAAAGGATGGAATTCCCAGAACCTGTAATTTCAGTAGCAGTTGAGCCTCGAACAAAGGCAGATCAAGAAAAAATGGGTGTAGCTTTAGGAAAGCTAGCTCAAGAGGATCCATCTTTTAAAGTAAAAACTGATGAGGAAAGCGGCCAAACTATTATTTCTGGAATGGGTGAATTGCATCTAGATATTCTTGTTGATCGTATGCGGCGGGAATTTTCAGTTGAGGCCAATATAGGCAAGCCACAGGTTGCATATCGAGAAACTATTCGCAATGACTGTGAAGTAGAGGGGAAGTTTGTTCGACAATCAGGCGGCAGGGGTCAATATGGCCATGTTTGGATAAAATTTGAGCCAGCAGAAGATTCAGGCACCGAAGGGCTAGAATTTGTCAATGAGATAGTGGGTGGTGCGGTTCCTCGAGAGTATATTCCAGCGGTTTCAAAAGGTATTGAAGAACAAATGCAAAATGGTATTCTTGCTGGCTATCCTTTACTTGGCGTAAAAGCGACACTTTATGATGGATCTTTTCATGACGTAGATTCCTCTGAGATGGCATTTAAAATTGCTGGGTCTATGGCCACAAGGAAGCTTGCAGATTTCGGTGGCGCAGTTCTTCTTGAGCCAACAATGAAAGTAGAAGTGGTAACTCCAGAGGAAAATATGGGAGATGTCGTGGGAGATCTTAATAGACGACGCGGTTTGATCCTAGGCATGGAGGAGAGTGCTGCGGGGAAGGTTATTGATGCTCAGGTTCCTCTTGGAGAAATGTTTGGGTATGCGACGGATTTAAGATCTGCTACTCAGGGACGGGCGACCTTTACTATGGAGTTTGAAAAGTACGCAGAGGCACCAAAAAATATCACAGAAGCGGTGATGGCTAAGAACTTAGGGTAACTTTAAAGTCTAGAATAGAACTTTGACAAGGCAGCGCCTGTAAGAAAAAATCCAAACAGGGCGCTGCTTATTTTGATAGAACTATTTTGCTTCCTTCAATTCTTTTGCAGCTGCAATAACATCCGCAGCGATGTTTTGAGGGCAAGGGAGGTAATGAGCAAATTCCATTGAGAACTGACCTCTTCCTGAAGTCATTGTCCTGAGGTGGCCAATATAACCAAACATTTCTGAAAGTGGAACGTCTGCCTTTATTCGAACTCCGGTGACACCGGCTTCTTGGTCTTTGATCATTCCTCTTCGACGGTTTAGATCACCAATCACATCTCCAACATGATCCTCAGGAGTGAAAACATCCACCTTCATGATTGGCTCAATTATTTGAGGCCCAGCCTTGGGCATCGATTGACGGAAAGCCCCTTTAGCAGCAATTTCAAAAGCAACTGCAGAAGAGTCAACGGCATGGAATCCACCATCATATAGTTCGATCTCTACATCAAGTACTGGATAGCCTGCCATTGGTCCCTCTTCCATCATCCCCTTGAAGCCTTTTTCAATTGCAGGGAAAAATTCTTTTGGCACGTTTCCGCCCACAACTGACGATGAGAATGCAAAACCGGAGCCGGGTTCACCTGGCTTAATACGATAGTCAATTTTACCAAACTGACCAGATCCACCCGATTGTTTCTTATGCGTATAGCTATCTTCAATTGGTAGGGTAATCGTTTCTCGATAAGCTACTTGAGGCTGTCCTACAATGAGATCGACACCATAAGTTCGATTTAAGATGTCCACTTTAATATCTAAATGCAATTCTCCCATTCCTTTGAGAATGGTTTCTCCAGAATCCTCATCGGTTTCAACTCGGAACGAAGGATCCTCAGCAATCATTTTGCCAATTGCTACCCCCATTTTTTCTGACCCACCTTTGTCTTTGGGCTTTACCGCAATCGAAATTACAGGCTCTGGAAAAATCATAGGTTCAAGTGTAACTGGATTCTTTGGGTCGCATAGAGTGTGACCCGTCTGCACATTTTTCATCCCAACGATCGCGATTATATCGCCAGCTTGGGCTCTATCAATTTCATTACGATCATCAGCATGCATCTCAACCATTCTTCCGATTCTTTCTGTTTTCCCAGTGAATGAATTAAGGATCGTGGTTCCTTTTTCAAGAACACCAGAATAAATTCTAACGAAGGTCAAAGCCCCGAAGCGGTCATCCATGATCTTAAATGCTAGAGCTTTGAGAGATTCCTCAGTTGATACAATCGCATGCTCCCCAGTTTCGTCGCCATTTTCATCGGTAAGAGGTTGCGGATCCACGTCAGTAGGGCATGGAAGATAATCAACAACAGCATCTAAGACCATTTGAACACCTTTATTCTTAAATGCTGATCCACAATAAGTTGGGAAGAAATCTAACGCTATGGTTCCCTTGCGGATACAGTTTTTAACATCCTCAATAGAGGGCTCCTCTCCTTCCATATATGCCATAAGCAGATCATCGTCTTGCTCTAGCGCTGTTTCAATCATTTCTTCTCGATATTTTTCAACCTGATCAATCATGTCAGCTGGAATATCTACAATTTCAAAGTTCTCAGGCAATCCAGAATCGTCCCAAACATAAGCCTTTCGCTCGAGCAGATCAACAAGGCCTTTAAAGTTTTCTA
>Ga0213863_10000884_pt1 | contig 22356 bp, 20 predicted proteins | sample PICome_8_FD_160128 | JGI IMG/M metagenome (GOLD analysis project Ga0213863, IMG submission 160128) | Coastal seawater microbial communities near Pivers Island, North Carolina, United States - PICO497 | ecosystem: Environmental > Aquatic > Marine > Coastal | place: USA: North Carolina... | reverse complement strand
AAATCTGGACTGTTACATTACTTCCATCATATTGAAGTATTGAGCGAAAAACAAGAAAGCAATTATTCAAAGCTATTAATGCATTTAGATATAAAACCCTCTGAGTTTTTAATGGTAGGTAACTCATTAAAGTCAGATATTTTACCATTGGTTAATATCGGTGCACAAGCAATTCATGTGCCGTTTCATACAACATGGCAACATGAAAAAGTAACTGATAAGGAAACTAATGGGAAGTCCTATAAAACAGTAGAAAGTTTAACTGAAATTTTAAAATATTTCAAAGTAAAGAATTAAACTAAGTTTTATTTTTGTTTAAGAAATTAAGTAAATGTTATATAAAAATTATCCAATGGTGTCTAGAGTAATATTTGGACGCGGAAGTTTAAATCAATTAGATGAAATTTTGGCGCCAAAACGCAAAGGACGTAATGCACCATTTATATTTTATGTTGATGATGTTTTTAAAGGAAACCACTGGTTGACTTCTAGAATTTCTTTGTCATACAAGGATAAGATCATTTACATTCCCACTGAAGAGGAGCCTAAAACTTCTCAGATCGATAAACTAGTTGAAGATATTATACTTGAGTTCAGTGAGTTGCCCTCTGGAATTATTGGAATTGGTGGTGGTATTGTAATGGATATTACCAAGGCAGTCTCATTGATGTTAACAAACCCAGGGGAATCCAAGGATTACCAAGGTTGGGATTTAATTAAAAATCCAGCAATTTATCATGTTGGCGTACCAACTATATCTGGAACTGGAGCGGAGGTTTCTAGAACTACTATATTAACTGGTCCTGATAGAAAATTAGGTATTAATAGTGATTATACTCCGTTTGATCAAGTTTTGCTAGACCCAGAATTAACTAAGGGTGTACCGAAGGATCAATGGTTTTACACAGGTATGGATTGTTTTGTTCACTGTGTAGAGTCTTTAGATGGAACGTTTCTTAACGCATTTAGCCAGAGCTATGGCGAAAAGGCGTTTGAACTGTGTATAGAAATATTTCTAAGTGATACTTTGACTGAAGAAGAGTCTCAAGATAAATTAATGATGGCCTCATGGCATGGAGGTATGAGCATTGCATATTCTCAAGTGGGTGTTGCTCATGCAATGAGTTATGGATTAAGTTATCTTTTAGGTATAAAACATGGAATTGGCAACTGTATCGTTTTTGATCATCTTGAGGAGTATTATCCAGAAGGTGTGGCCATTTTTAAGCAAATGAAAGAAAAGCATAATATCGAATTACCACAATGTATTTGCGCGGACTTGCATGACGATCAAATAAATATTATGGTGAACGTGGCTTTTAGCCTGGAACCGCTTTGGGAAAATGCTTTAGGTAAGAACTGGAAAACCAAAATTACCAGAGAAAAATTGACGACGCTATACAAAAAGATGTAGAATGCGTTGGTTAGCAAAATTTATTTACTATAAAATTTTTGGCTGGAAAATTGTTGGAAACACAACCTTTTCTAAAGAAACCATCAAAAAAGCGGTAATTATCGCTGCACCCCATACTAGTTGGCACGACTTTTATATAGGACTTTTACTGAGACAGATTGTAAACATTAAAACCAATTTCATTGGCAAAAAGGAGCTCTTTAAATGGCCTTTTAATTATTATTTTGAAGCCATTGGAGGACGACCAATAGATAGAACTCCTGGTCAAAATAAGGTAGAGGCTATTGCAAAGCTTTTTGAAAATGAAGATGAGTTTAGATTGGCCTTGGCGCCAGAAGGTACTCGTAAAAAAGTAGAAGAGTGGAGGACAGGCTTTTATTATATAGCTAAAGCTGCCAATGTGCCTATAATAATGTTCACTTTAGATTTTGAAAATAAACAGAATAAAGTTTCTGAACCTTTTTACCCAACTGATGATATAGAAGCTGATTTTGAAGGCATAAAGTCATTTTATAAGGGTGTAGTGGGTAAGGTAAAGGCCTATAGTTAATCGATAAAAACTACTTCCGCTTTTATTTTATCCAATTTATGTTCCGTTTCCCTCGAAATAGAGGATTCTAGTACCAATCTGTTAACTTTAAGTAACAAATTTTTGGTATAAGATTTGAGTATTCTAATATGTAATGAAACATAAAGTAAACTTATAAAGTCCCTAAAAAGAAACATTGCTATTAAAATAAGCTATCTAGGTCCTAACGAGGTAGCTTTTTTTCATTCATATACTTTTCTAATAGATGATTAGAATGTTGATTCAATTTACTTTTAAAGAAAGAAAACCCACCTAATAGTAAGCCTTTCAAGCCCATTGCTTGCCTTACCCATTTATGTAAATTAAATATATAAGTATGCTTTATTATTAATCCATCTTTAAACTTAAAGCTCGCATCAATTTTATTGTGCACGACGCTTTATCTTATCTATTAATATTCTGATTTTGGAATATACAAAGGCATTGGTCTTGGTATAATGAAATGATATGAAGCAAACTACGGTTAAGAATAATAAAGCACCTAAAATAGCTTGCCAAGGCACTAAGGTTTTACCAATAATTTGATGCAATCCGGTACCTGTAAAACTTCCCCAGATTATAATAAAGTGAATGATGTAAATGGATAGTGTCTTCTGACCAATTTTTAATATTAGTGGTTGTTTTACAATAGATTCAAACAAATAAAAAATCGCGAATAGAATAAGTACATTTCCTAACCTGGTGTATAGATAATTAAAATAAGCCACCTCTTTTAGTAACACAAAATCACTCCAGTAATAGAGTTTCATCAACGCATAAGATGAGGTATTTATTAAAAACAATCCAACGATAAAAAAACCAGCTATAATACTTGGTTTAAACTTTGGTCTGTCAACATAACCATAAAACAAGGTGGCAATAAAAGCACCAAAGGCTATATATCCAAACCATGGTAAAATGGTAAAAACAGAACCGTTTGATTTGGTCATATAGTTTGCCAAAAACTCTGGTATATTGGGCAGAACTAAGTCGCGATATAAAGGCTCTGTTGTGAAAATTAATATCCCAATCTGTAACATTAAAACCGAAAAGACCAAGGTGTTTTTAAGTGTTAGTTTATATAGGAGGACAACACCAATTAGCGATAAACCTATACATTGCAAAACATCAATAACCAAAAAGTAGCTGTTAAACTCACCAACCAGCCACTCAAAAATTGGTACGCGCAAAAGGTAACCGATACCTATTAGCATTGATCCTCGTATCAAACCTTTTCGCATTCGTTGTTTTAATGTGCCTTTTTGCTTTGCTCTGATAAGTAGATAGGTAAAAATAAGCCCAGAAATGGTGAAGAACGTGGGTGCAGTTATCCCTCTAAAGTAGGTCCAAATTTGAAACGCAGTATTGTTCTCGTCTCTAAAGTTAACGTCTAGCAAGGTATCAATAAAGTGCCCTTGCAACATCATTAAGATGGCAAATGCACGCACCGCATCAATAAAATATAACCTATTAGAACTCAATTAATTATTTGTTTGATACCAAATATAAGATTTAGATTATTAAACCCTTTATAGGTTTCAGTTGATTTTTCTTACATTTTAAAAGACAAAATTTGCTAGTAATATTTTGTGTAAAACCATTGTTTGACGTATAGAAACTTACTTTTAACGAAGATTTCAGGATAATTGAACATTTTTAATTAAATAGAAGCCCGTTTTAGAACCAATATCGAAAAAGCCCCTAAGTAAGTTATTGATTAAAACATTATTAGCGCACTACACTCAGGCTTTTGTACTTATTTAAGTATTATCGATGTTATAAATTCATAAACTATGAAAACCTTCGATAAATTTAAGTTTTTTTTGCTGAAAACTCCTTTAGCGAAATTTTTTCGAGGAATAGAATTTGCTATTGTGTCAATTAAGCTTAGTCATAAAAGACCCCTTCGATTAATACCAAATACTTTAATTTGTATTTCACCATATAAAACCGGAACAACATTCTTATCGAGTACATTTGGTTCAGAGGTGTCTAAGCACGAACCACTTCACTATACAACTTATAAAATACTAGATAAAGATTTTAATAAATACTTCCCTAAACGGTTGAGGTATTTAAATTTAAAATTCGAATGTTCAGGATATTGGAGTGCTTATGTCGATGAATTGGCGACAAATGAAATTGCAAAGAAACTAAATTATTTATGTGTTTTAAGACCTCCATCTTCATGGATAACATCAGTAATTAATTATTGGAATAGACCTAATATGTCCGCACTAAATTTTTGTGTTTCTTATGATTTATTTTGGAAAGATAAAATAGGAGTTGACCTAAGACAGTTTGATTTTGAAAATGATACTGAAAAGAATGAAATCATTATAAATAAACTTATAAAGTTTTACTTCGATTTCACGAAGAAAACGAGTAGTCTTAACAACATTACCTATATTCGATTAGAGGAAATAGATAAGAGTATTCCACTCATAGAAAAGATTATAAATGAAAAGGCAGATAAAAAGGACCAGTGGAAACGTGAAAATATAAAAAAGGCTTTCATTTACAGGAATGAATTTATTGATCAAGAGTACACACTGTTAACTAATAAACTCATTAAAAAAAGAAAATATACAACCAAAGCAGAGCTTAAAAATCACTTCGTATTAGCAAGTTAATAAATTGAAAATAAGATAGGGGGGTATGCAATTATTTTATGAATCATGAATATATTAGGATTTTAAAATATTATAATCCTTAGGTGTTCAGGATTAAATAGGATTCTCAAAAAGCTTTTCGTAATTATTTTTGTAAGTAATTAATTATTCACTATTTAGAGGTCATTAAACAAAGAGTAAATCTTTATTTTAATAGAATCATTACTAGATCTACTAAATTAAAATTCCATAAGTAATTGTTTTACAAATTAAATTAAATAAAAAAAAATGACTCTATTGATCCAAATCAACAAATATTTTGAAGTGGATAATATTCATTCTTTTCATAGGTGATATTAATCATTTTTGCAAAGAATTTAATTTGGTTGTCAACAGTTTGATAAATCCAGCTTTAATTAATTTTATTGGGTGATAAGCCATGTAAAAGGTTTCAAAATCGGAAAATAATAGATTGGCTATGCAATTCTAAGAAATTATAAACAGTCCTTTAGATTCCTTATTTTTGACAGCAGTGAATACATTCAATTATCTTTTAGAGCAATTTTCGGACTTGGCTTGGGGTTTGCCATTGCTCATACTACTTATTGGTGGTGGTTTATACCTTCTTATTCGCTCTAAGTTTTTACCATTTCGTTATTTAGGACATGCCATTAGTATTTTACGTGGTAAGTATGATGACCAGAATGATACTGGTCATATATCGCATTTTCAAGCCTTAACGACAGCACTGTCCTCAACCATCGGTATGGGAAATATTGCTGGTGTGGCCCTGGCCATTTCCGTTGGAGGACCTGGTGCTATGTTTTGGATGTGGGTAAGTGCCATTGTTGGGATGTCTACCAAATTCTTTACATCTACGCTCGCCATTTTATATAGAGGGAAGGATAGTGCTGGTGTGGTACAAGGTGGTCCTATGTACTTTATCATGGAAGGCTTGGGTAAGCATTGGAAACCTATTGCAGTGATGTTTAGTTTCTTTGGTATGTTGGGTGCTCTTCCAGTAGTTAACGTTAACCAGCTAAAGCAAGCAATAAACGATATAATATTGATACCAAACGGTGTAGAGGTATCTTTTCAATCTAATCTAGTCATTGCCTTGGTATTAGTACTTTTTACAAGTATTGTAATACTAGGTGGTCTAAAACGTATTAGTATTTTGGCATCTCGCTTGGTGCCTTCTATGGTTGTGCTATACTTTATTTTAGTGATGATAATTCTTTCAATGCATTACACGGAAGTTCCTAAATATTTGGCACTAATAGTTACAGATGCCTTTAATGCAGATTATTATCCAAAAGATGAGTCGTTTCTTGGTGGTGTTCTAGGTGGATTGATATTACATGGTATAAAACGAGGTGCATTTTCTAACGAAGCAGGTTTAGGTACTGCACCTTTAGCACATGGTGCTGCAAAAACCGATGAACCGGTTAGGGAAGGCTTGGTGGCGATGCTTGGCCCAGCAATAGATACCCTGGTGGTATGTACTTTAACGGCATTAGCGATTTTAGTAACGGGTGTTTGGGAGACCACAGGTAGCAGTGGTGTAAGCCTTACAGCTGAAGCATTTCAGAATGCAATGCCATATGGCCAATACCTTTTGATGCTCTGCGTTTTCTTTTTTAGTGTGTCCTCCTTGTTTTCTTATGCGTATTATGGTACCAAATGCTTGTCTTTCTTGATAGGAGCAGATAAAAAGCATTATTATAATTACTTGTATATAGCGAGTATAGTATTAGCAGCGACGACGGAGTTTGAGGCTATGATTAATCTTATTGACGGTGTTTTTGCTTTAATGGCTATACCTACAATGCTTTCTACCATAATTCTTGCGCCTAAGGTCTTAGAAGTATCAAAATTTTATTTTTCAAAATTAAAATCAAACTGATAATGAAGGTAACAGATAATGCAAAAGCCTATTGGCGTGAAAATATTAAATATGTTATCATTTTGCTAGTAATATGGTTTATTGTGTCTTATTGTGCTGGGATTTTGTTTAAAGATGAATTGAATCAAATTAAGATTGGTGGATTCAAACTCGGATTCTGGTTTGCTCAACAAGGCTCAATGTACGTTTTTGTGATATTGATTTTTATATATGTAAGGATGATGAATAAACTTGATGAAAAATACGGTTATGATAAATAAACTTCTACTTATAGCCGAATTAGATGTTCAAAATTGGACATACATTTTAGTTGGAATCACATTCGCGCTCTATATTGGAATTGCTATTTGGTCTAGAGCAGGCTCAACCAAAGAATTTTATGTTGCAGGAGGTGGAGTGTCACCACTTGCAAATGGTATGGCAACGGCAGCTGATTGGATGAGTGCTGCTTCTTTTATTTCTATGGCTGGTATTATTTCTTTTGCAGGTTTTGATGGAGCGGTATATTTAATGGGTTGGACAGGTGGCTACGTCTTGCTTGCATTGTTGCTAGCGCCTTACCTTCGTAAGTTTGGGAAATTTACAGTTCCAGATTTTATTGGTGATCGGTACTATTCTAAAACAGCACGAATTGTTGCTGTGATGTGTGCTTTGTTAGTTTCATTTACATATGTGGCAGGACAAATGCGTGGAGTCGGTATTGTATTTTCAAGATTTCTTGAAGTTGATATTAATACTGGCGTCATCATAGGAATGCTCATTGTTTTGTTTTATGCAGTGCTTGGCGGTATGAAAGGTATCACATACACACAAGTAGCACAATACTGTGTATTAATATTTGCTTTCATGGTGCCTGCAATTTTTATCTCCATTCAAGTGACTGGTAACCCAATTCCACAATTAGGATTTGGCTCAGAATTAAGTGATGGTTCAGGAACTTATTTGTTAGATAAGTTAGATGACTTAAGTAACCAACTTGGTTTTGCTGAATATACAGAGGGTTCAAAATCGACTATAGATATTTTTGCAATCACATTAGCTTTGATGATAGGTACAGCTGGTTTACCTCATGTCATTGTTAGATTTTTTACCGTAAAGCGTGTTAAAGATGCTCGTAAATCAGCAGGTATAGCATTATTGTTAATTGTTATTTTATACTCTACAGCGCCAGCAGTTGCAGCATTTGCAAGAACAAATATGATTGAAACGGTTTCCAATCAACCTTATGCTGAAGTGCCTGTATGGTTTAAGAAATGGGAGACTACAGGGCTAATTTCATTTGATGATAAAAATAAAGATGGATTAATTTCTTATGTTGCTAATACTTCAAAAAATGAGTTAACAATCGATAGAGATATCATGGTTTTGGCAAACCCTGAAATTGCCAAACTGCCTAATTGGGTTGTTGCTTTAGTGGCGGCAGGAGGTTTAGCTGCTGCACTATCTACTGCTGCAGGATTATTACTAGTGATTTCATCTTCTATATCTCATGATTTAATTAAGAAAATTATAAAACCTTCAATCTCTGAAAAAGAAGAACTTGTTGTAGCGCGTTTATCTGCTGTTGGTGCTGTGTGTATTGCTGGTTATTTTGGCATAAACCCTCCAGGTTTCGTAGCTGCCGTTGTTGCTTTAGCATTTGGCTTGGCAGCGGCATCTTTCTTTCCTGCTATAATATTGGGTATTTTTTACAAACGAATGAATAAGGAAGGTGCTATTGCAGGTATGTTGGTAGGTATTATAAGTATGTTGCTTTACATGATCAAATACAAACTCGGTTGGTTTGACTCACAATTACCTGATAAGAGCGAATGGTGGTTTGGAATTTCACCAGAAGGTTTTGGTACTATTGCGATGATGCTTAATTTTATAATATCAATTATAATAATGAAGCTCACTAAAGCACCACCTGAAGAGGTTCAAAAAATTGTTGAAGATATAAGAATCCCAAGCGGTGCCAAAGAAGCTATTCAACATTAGATTTATTATGAGTAATTACCACATTAAGAATTTTGAAGAGTATTTTCAGGTTTATAGAAAATCAGTAAGAAACCCTGAAGAATTCTGGGAAGAAATTGCTGAAGAACATTTTGTTTGGCGCAAAAAATGGGAAAACGTCCTCAGCTGGGATTTTAGTAAACCAGAAATAAAATGGTTTGAAGGCGCAAAGCTTAATATAACCGAAAATTGTATAGATAGACATTTACATACAAGAGGTGATAAAACAGCTATATTGTTTGAGCCTAACGACCCAAATGAGTCAGCTGAGCACATTACATATAAAGACCTGCATCAACGTGTTTGCAAATTTGCCAATGTGCTTCATGATAAGGGCATAAGAAAGGGTGATCGTGTTTGTATCTACTTACCAATGATACCAGAACTTGCCGTTTCAGTGCTGGCTTGTGCTAGAATTGGCGCTATACATTCAGTGGTCTTTGCTGGTTTTTCTTCAACAGCACTATCAACTCGAATTAATGATTGTGATGCTAAAATGGTTATCACTTCAGATGGTTCTTATCGCGGTGCTAAAACTATTGATTTAAAGGGTATTGTAGATGAGGCTTTAGAAGATTGCTTAGGAGTTAAAACCGTTCTAGTTGCAAAACGTATAGATTCTGACATACATATGAAAGAGGGGAGGGACTATTGGCTACAAAAACTTTTAGATAATGCTTTTCAGGAATATTCTGCTGTTGAAATGGATGCTGAAGACCCATTATTTATTCTTTACACGTCGGGTTCCACTGGTATGCCAAAAGGTATGATGCACACAACAGCTGGTTACATGGTGTATGCGGCATATACCTTTAAAAATGTATTCCAATATAGAGAGGAAGATGTGTATTGGTGTACCGCTGATATAGGTTGGATTACTGGACATAGTTACATAGTTTATGGTCCACTGGCTAATGGTGCAACCACAGTAATGTTTGAAGGTGTACCTAGCTATCCTGATTTTGGACGTTTTTGGGAAATAGTACAAAAACATAAAATTAATCAGTTCTATACGGCACCAACGGCTATTAGAGCATTAGCGAAGCATGGTACGGAATTAGTTGATAAATATGATTTATCATCTTTAAAAGTACTTGGTTCAGTAGGTGAACCGATAAATGAAGAGGCATGGCATTGGTATAATGATAATGTAGGAAAGAAGAAGAGTCCAATAGTAGACACCTGGTGGCAGACGGAAACAGGAGGAATTATGATAACACCTATTCCTTTTTCTACACCAACAAAACCAACATATGCAACATTGCCATTTATTGGTATTCAGCCAGCTCTTATGGATGAAAATGGACAAGAGATAAAAGGCAATCAAGTAGACGGTAGATTGTGTATAAAATTTCCTTGGCCATCAATGGCGAGAACTATTTGGGGAAATCATGAGCGTTATAAAGACACCTATTTTTCTGCTTTTGAAAACATGTATTTTACTGGAGATGGTGCCTTGCGAGATGAGGTTGGTTACTATAGAATAACAGGTAGAGTTGATGATGTAATTATTGTTTCCGGTCATAATTTAGGAACTGCACCAATCGAAGATGCCATCAATGAGCATAATGCTGTTGCCGAATCTGCAATTGTCGGATTCCCTCATCATGTTAAGGGTAATGCGCTTTATGGTTACATTACTTTGAAAGATACAGGAGAAGGACGTTCTCATGAAAATGTTCGAAAAGAAATAAACCAACTGATTTCCGATCGTATTGGCCCTATTGCAAAGCTTGATAAAATTCAGTTTACTTCTGGCTTGCCTAAAACAAGATCTGGTAAAATCATGAGAAGGATATTAAGAAAAATAGCGTCAAATGACACAAGCAAATTAGGGGATACGAGTACTTTGTTGAATCCTGAGGTGGTTCAAGATATTATGGACAATGTTGTTTAGACCTATCTAATATTCTAAACCTTTAAATTAAGCATCAAATCAAATTGTGGTTTGATGCTTTTTTCATATTTAAGTTTTTATATTCGCCGCAAATCAGAAACCTATGCTTAAAGCTGTTCTTTTTGATATGGATGGTGTTATTGCAGATACTGAACCTTTACACTATAAGGCCTATCATAAGATGTTTGGAGATGTTAATATTAATGTTGATGAAGATTTGTATGAATCATTCACTGGGCAATCTACAATTGATATTTGCAGACGATTGGTCGATCATTTCAATTTAGACTTTGCACCTGAATATTTAGTTGAACTTAAACGTCAGCATTTTAAATATTTATTTGAACATGATAAGGACTTAAAGCTAATCGATGGTGTATTGCAATTAATCCAAGATTATTACAATAATAACATTAAGTTAGTGGTTGCATCTTCTGCTTCAATGCCTAATATTGAAAGGGTTTTTAAAAGGTTTGATTTAAACCAATATTTCACTGGAAAATTTAGTGGTGCTGATTTAAAGAAATCAAAGCCACATCCTGAGATATTTATAAAAGCATCTGCATTTACAGGTTTCTTAAAGACTGAATGTATAGTTATTGAAGATTCCACAAATGGCATTAAAGCAGCTAATGATGCTGATATTTACTGTATTGGCTTTAAAAGCTCTCACTCATCTGGGCAGGATTATTCGAATGCAGATTTAGTTATTTCAGATTTTAATGACATAAGGTTTGACAATCTAAACACTTTTTTAAGTGATTAAACTGTAGCGTTCAGTAATCTGTTTAATTACAGCAGTAGTTTTAGCTTCTTTTTCTTTAGACACTAACTGAGTTGCTGGAACTTGTCTCACCTCACAATTTTTAATGCTACATTGTTCACAGGTAACACAACATCAATTCTTTTTAAGGATTTGTGATCTAGGAAATTTACTTTTCGCTGTAGCTGAGTATTTAAATTTAACCCTTTTTCTTCTTTTTCGTCTTCTTCTTTTTCTTTTTCTTCTCTTTCTTTACAGCCTTTTCATCAAAATCGCCCTCAATCATGTCTTGAATTTTATTCATGTCACCTTCTGAAATCAAAGTCTTCAATTCTTCAAAATGAGTGTTTTCAAGATGTTTAATGGCATTTGCTCTATCAAAACTGCGTTCAAAAGGTGTTTTAAGTACAGCTAATTTTGCATCATAATAAGAATTGAGGTGCTGTCTTATTATTACCTGTTGGAATTCATCTGCTTCAAGTGTTGTTAAAAAATTAGAAATATATTCTTGTTTTCGTTGTTCGATTTCGCGTTCTCGTTTAGCAATTTCTTGCTCGGTAGGTTCTCTATTAACTTGTGGGTTTCCCATTCGGTCTCTTCTGGTTTGACTTAGAACATTAAGACTTAAAAAAAGGAATACTATAGCTACAACTGTTTTATTCATTTTAATTAGATTATATAATTCTATTAATACATTCTGGTGGTCTACCTATTACGGCATTATCACCATTTACAACGATTGGTCGCTCAATTAACTTTGGATTAGCAATCATTATTTCAATTAATTCATCATTAGATAAAGATTTCCCCTTAAATTCTGATTTCCAAATTGCTTCATTCTTCCTAATTAATTCAATTGGTGAAATATCAAGTTTCTTAAGAATATCTTTTAACTCAGACTTACGTATTTTATTGTCTAAATATTTAACAATGTCAAAAGGTTTACCAGATGCTTCGATAATTGAAACACCTTCTCTAGATTTTCTACATCGTGGGTTGTGATAAATAGTTATCATTTTAAATGTTGATTGCGTAGTTACTTAATTCTTTAATCAATGCTTTAGGGTTTTCAAAATGTATGCCATTTATACCTAATTCTTTCGCAGCATCAATATTTCTTAGATTGTCATCAATAAAAATTGAATTTTGTGCCGTAATATTAAACCTATTCAAGGTTATTTCATAGATATCTTTAAATGGTTTTCTTGTTTTTTCTTCACCAGAAACAACAATGCCTTCAAACCAATGTAAAAAATCAAAACGGTCCAATGCTATTGGAAAAGTTTCATGACTCCAATTAGTTAATGCAACTACTTTGTAATTTGGATTATCTATTAACGCCCTTAATATTTTTACAGATCCTTCAATTGAATCTCCAAGCATTTCAACCCATCTGCCGTAATACATTCTAATTATTTCTTCGTGTTCTGGAAACATGGCTACTCTCTCTTCAGTTGCTAGTTGTAGAGGATAGCCTGCGTCTTGATTTTCATTCCAATCGTTGGTACAGATGTTATCAAAGAACCATTTCATTTTCTGGTGATTTCCTTTGAATACATCCAAATAGACATACTCTGGATTCCAATCGATTAGAACACCTCCTAAATCAAAAATAACGGTATCTATCTTGTTCATTTATATAGTGTTATTATCTTCTTCTTTTTGTCCCATCATCATAAGATAAGATTTTAAAAACGGCTCAATATTACCGTCCATTACAGTATCAATATTACCGGTTTCGTGACCAGATCTGACGTCTTTCACCAATTTATATGGATGCATCACATAGTTTCTAATTTGGCTTCCCCATTCAATTTTCATCTTGCCAGCTTCAATATCATCTCTTTGCGCCATTTGTTTCTGTAGTTCAATCTCGTACAACTGAGATTTTAACATTTGTAAAGCTCGTGCGCGATTATCGTGTTGAGATCTGGTTTCTGAACACTGAATCTGAATTCCGGTTGGCTTATGCAAAAGTTGAACCTTTGTTTCAACCTTATTTACATTTTGTCCTCCCGCCCCACTTGAACGAGCTGTTGTAATTTCAATATCAGCTGGATTTATTTCAACCTCAATAGAATCATCAACCATAGGATAAACGTATACTGAAGCAAAACTTGTATGACGTTTAGCATTACTATCGAAAGGGGAAATTCTTACCAAGCGATGAACTCCATTTTCTCCTTTTAACCAACCAAAAGCGTAGTCGCCTTCTATTTCCAATGTTACTGTTTTTATACCAGCAACATCTCCTTCTTGATGGTTTAATTCTTTTATTTTATATCCATTTTTCTCTGCATACATCAAGTACATACGCATTAACATACTGGCCCAGTCACAGCTTTCCGTCCCACCTGCGCCTGCTGTAATTTGCAAAACCGCACTAAGACTATCACCTTCTTCTGAAAGCATATTTTTAAATTCGAGCTTTTCAATGGCTTCTATCGCCTTGCTAAATCGAGCTTCAACGTTTTCCATTGGAGCCTCATCTTCCTTGTAGAATTCGTAAATGACCTCAAGGTCTTCACACAACGTATTTGCAGTTTCAAAATCCTTAACCCAGCTTTTCTTTTCTCTTAAAGAACGCATCACTTGCTCAGCTTTTTTTGAATCGTTCCAAAAATTTGGATCGAAGGTTTGTTCTTCCTCGTTGGTAATTTCTATTAACTTAGCATCTAAGTCAAAGATATTGCCTTAGCTTAGCTAGGCGCGTATTTAGATCTTTAATGTGATCTGATGTTATCATTTTTTGTTTTTTTGTAAAATTAATATATTCATGATTAATCAGTATTGACTTTATTTATGAATTTTAATTGGAATTAAATTAATTATTAAGATTCTAAATACTTTTTTACTAAACTTTAAATATTGTTGGTAGTTTAGTAACTGATAAAAAGCTATCATTTACATATCATGTATTACCATATAAAAAACAAAATTATAAAGCCTTTTAATGCAATTAAAAAGAATTTAATTATCTACAATTCAAAAAAAAATTGGATTATTTTTTTAAAAAACTTAATAGCTCTGACAAAAGCAAAAAAATTGTCAAATGGAAATAAAATAAAAGCAATAAGATTCTTCAATTTTTATGGTATTAAATTAAAAAACACATACGCTCATCAATATTATACATCAATAACAGGACAATTTTATGAAAATTATATACCCGATGATATATTTCACTCTGTAATTTTACCTAAATTTAATAATTCAGTACAATGGCCGGCATTGTTGGATAAAAATTTATATGATAGATTGTTTGTAAACTTTTCACAACCAAAATATATCATTAAAAATATTAATGGATATTTTTATTCAAATAATCAATTAATAAGTCTTAATCAGGCAATAAGTATATTAAATAATCAAAAAGAAGAGCTTATAATAAAGCCGAGTATCAGGTCTGGAGGTGGTAAAATGATTAATTTTTTTAAAGTAAAAAAGTCTACTACAAACTATAAAAATTTAAAAATTAATGATCTTTTTGAATTATACAAAAAAGACTTTATAATTCAAGAAATATTAGATCAATGTAAAATATTAAAGGAATTAAATCCTACTTCTTTAAATACTTTAAGAGTTCTTTCTTTTTTTCGTAACAATGATGTGGTTATTCTATCTACAGTTTTAAGAATGGGAGGTAAAGACTCTAGAATTGATAATTATGGTAAAGGAGGATCGATTTGTGGTGTGGGAGACACGGGTTATCTGAAATCTAATAGCTACAAAGAGAATGGAGAAATAACAAATACATCACCATCAGGCTTAAAATTAGATGGAATTTTAATACCAAATTTTCCTAAAGTTACGAATATGGTACAAGCACTACATTCTAAAATACCCTATTTTAAAATTGTATCTTGGGATATAGCACTAGATATCAATGACGCTCCTGTTTTTATTGAATATAACACCTATGCACAAGGTATTGACATTCATCAGATTACTAATGGACCTCTTTTTGGAAAATTTCAAGATGAAATACTTAGAAGTATATTTTTAAACTAAAAATAGTTTTACAGATTAAATCATATTATAAATTAACTATTATGAAAAATGTTCTTATTCTTCTCTTCATAGTTTCGGATTTAGTGAATGCTCAAATTTTAAACAAAAAGAATTTACAAGCATTCGATGGCTATTTTGATTTTTATTATGAAGAAAGTACGGATAAGATTTATTTAAAAGTTGAAAATTTAAATAAAGAATTTCTCTATGTAAATTCTCTTGCCTCTGGTATTGGTAGCAATGACATAGGGTTAGATCGTGGTCAACTAGGTAATGAGCGACTGGTTTATTTTCAAAAAGCCGGCCATAAATTGTTATTGATTCAACCAAATTTAAAGTATCGTGCCAACACTGAGAATGAGTTAGAACGGAAAAGTATTGAACAAGCTTTTGCCAAATCTGTCTTGTTTGGTTTTAAAATACTTTCCGATACTGATGGTTATATTGTTGATTTTACACCATTTCTAATGCAGGATACCCATGGTGTTATAAACAGATTAAAAAGTAAAAATGAAGGTAATTTTAAGTTAGATAAGACGAGAAGTGCTATAGAATTGAATACTACCAAAGCCTTTCCTGAAAATGTGGAATTTGAAGCTCTGATAACCTATACGGGGCAACCAATAGGGAAAAACCTGAAAACTGTAACACCTACGCCTTCAATTGTTTCTGTTATTCAACACCATTCATTTATTAAGTTGCCAGATAATAACTATAAGCCAAGGGCTTTTGACACAAGAAGTGGAGCCATATCAATTTCTTATATGGATTATGCAACACCTATTCAAGAAAATATCAAAAAGCGCTTTATTATTCGTCATAGGTTAGAGAAGAAATTTCCAGATTTGGCAAAAAGTGAAGCGAAAGAGCCAATTGTTTATTATTTAGATCCAGGAACACCAGAGCCTATTAGGTCTGCGCTTTTAGAAGGCGGTAGATGGTGGAATGAAGCATTTGAATTAGCAGGCTTCAAAAATGCTTTTCGAGTGAAGATGTTGCCTGAAGGCGCTGATCCAATGGATTGTAGATACAATGTTATACAGTGGGTACATAGGAGTACCAGAGGCTGGAGTTATGGGGCAAGTGTAGTTGATCCTCGTACAGGCGAGATTATAAAAGGTCATGTTAGCTTAGGAAGTTTGCGTATTCGTCAAGATTTTATGATCGCCCAGGCTTTAATGAATAATCCGTATGCTCTAAGTGATGATAATTATGAACCAATGTTAGAATTAGCATTGGCAAGAATACGACAATTGAGTGCTCATGAAATTGGACATACCCTAGGGTTTACTCATAATTTTGCCTCGAGCACTAATGATAGGGCTTCTGTAATGGATTATCCACACCCAAATGTTGTTGTAAAGAACAATATTATTGATTTTAGCGATGCTTATGATAAAGGGATAGGAGAGTGGGATAAAATAACGACTGCTTATAGTTATTCTGAATTTGATAAAACAATAAATGAAACTGAGGCTTTGAATGATATTTTAGAAAAAGCCAAGAATGATGGTTTACGTTTTATCTCCGATAGCGATGCGCGAGCTATTGGTGGGGCTCATGCATTTGCCCATTTATGGGATAATGGTAAATTCCCACATCAAGAGCTATCAGAAGTGATGAAAGTGCGGGAATTAGCAATACGTAATTTTTCTAGTAACAATATTAAAAGTTTTGAGCCATATTCTGTTTTAGAAGATGTGTTTGTTCCTTTATATTTTTATCACAGATATCAAGTTGAAGCGGCGACGAAAGTTATTGGTGGATTAGATTATAATTATGCTGTGAAAAGCGATGGGCAATTCACTACAAAAAGTGTTGATAAAAAATTACAAGAACAGACTTTAAATGCTATAATTAATACTTTAAGAGTTGAAACGCTTGCCATTCCTAAGAATAAACTTTCTATGTTTCCGCCGAGAGCATATGGTTTTAATCGAACACGTGAATCGTTTCAAAGTCAAACTGGAGTGGCATTTGATCCATTTAGCGCAGTAAATACTGCAAGTGATATGACTTTGAAATTACTTTTACATCCAGAACGCGCAAATAGGCTAGTTATTCAAAATAGTTTAGATGAAAATCAACTCTCATTACACAATGTTTTGAATGCGTTAATTCAATCTACATTTGGTATCAAACATGAGGACAGTTATTTTTCAGAAGTGCAGCACCAAATAAACATTAATGTGTTGAAATACATTATGAATCTAGCAGTGAATAATAACTCATTTTTTCAGGTTCAAGCTAAATCTAATGAAGTGATTAATAATCTCAGTTCGTTTCTTAATGACAAGAAAAAGCTTGTTCCTTATGCTAATCAATATTTGAAATTGATTATTGAATTTAAATCACATCCAGAAAAGTTCAAAATAATACCTTCACCGAAAATACCAGACGGTTCACCCATTGGAAGTGGTATTTGTACTTATAATCATTAGTTTTATCCTTTCTGTTATTTATAATTCTTATTTCTCCAATTAATTTTTTACAACACAAAACTAAATCAAACAAAAAGTAAATTTATACCATATTTTGAAAATTATTTATAGAAATTTCATAAAGGATGTTTTAGATTTCATTCTTGCTTTTATGTGTTTAATGATTTTATTACCACTAATACTTTTATTAATTATTATTCTTCTATTAGATAATAATGGAAAAGTATTTTTTATTCAAAAAAGACCGGGTAAAAATGAAAAAATATTTAAAATAATAAAATTCAAAACTATGACAGACAAAAAAGACTCAAAAGGGCTTTTGTTGCCAAATAGCCATAGAGTTACTCGAGTTGGATTAATTTTAAGAAAATATTCATTAGATGAAATACCTCAGTTAATTAATGTTCTCAAGCGGGATATGAGTTTTGTTGGCCCCAGACCTTTAAGAGTAAGATATCTTCCTTTTTACACCTTAGAAGAATCTATAAGACACAGTGTAAAGCCTGGCATTACGGGATTAGCTCAGATTTCAGGTAGAAATAGTTTAGATTGGGATGATAAATTTTCATTAGATATTCAATATGTTAATAATATATCATTTAAGAATGATTTAATTATAATTCTTAAAACAATTAATAAAATCTTTTCTAATCAAGATGTTGATTTTGAGACTTCGAATGTCATAGATGATTTAGACGTATCAAGACGAAATTGTAAAAAGCATAATTCAAAAGTTGATGAGATTTAATATATTAATTACTTCTGCAGGACGGCGTAACTACCTAATCAATTATTTCAAAGTTGCATTAAAAGATAGGGGAATGATAATTGTTGCCGATTCAAATAAATTTGCCACAGCATTTTCAGATGCTGATGTGTCTATTTGTGTATCAAGCTTCAATCAACAAGAATATATTGAAGATATTGTAGAAATCATCAAAAAATATTCGGTAAAAGTAATTATATCATTGAATGATTATGAGCTATTGGTTTTATCTAAAAACAAAAAATATCTTGAAAGTTTAGGAACTAAAGTTATTGTACCAACTGAAGAAATAGTTTCTATCGTTTTTGATAAATGGAAATGTCATAACTTTATTAATAGAATTGGTCTTAATTCACCAAAGTCTTATCTTAAGTTAGAAGATGCACTGAATGATATAGATAACAATATTTTAAACTTCCCAGTAGTAATCAAACCTACGATTGGAAGTGGATCTGAAGGTGTTGAGTTAGCTGAAACAGTTGAAGAGTTAAAACTTTTTTATAAAATAAAATGCATTCAAATAAAAAAAGCTAATTCAATTAATGATAGTACAGCTTTATCCTTTAAAAATAATGTTTTAATCCAAGAAAAAGTTGAGGGTAAAGAATTTGGGCTAGACATAGTTAATAATTTTAATTCTAAATTTTTCGCCTGTTTTGCTAGAGAAAAACTATCTATGCGAAATGGCGAGACTGATATGGCAATTTCTGTAATTGATAAGTCACTAATTGATGTTGGGAAACAAATATCTAAAAACTTGATGCATCTTGGTCTTGCTGATGTTGATGTAATAGTTCAAGATAAAAAGATTTTTATTTTAGATATAAACTTGAGATTTGGAGGAGGTTACCCATTTTCGCATTTAGCAGGGGCTAATATTACAGCCGTTTATGTTGACTGGATTATAGATAATTATGATTTGGATACTAAAAAACACATTAATTATAAATCTGGAATTATTCATTCAAAATATGATAAACTCACCAGGATTTTTGTTTAATGACTAATTGCATGAAATCAAAGTCAAAATCAATTTCTGTGCTTATTCCTGATGGAGAATCATCTTTTTTACAGATTGTAGTTAATTGTTTAAGCTTAGTTAAAAATATTAAGATTTTTGTAATCTCGAGCAATAAATCAGATTTCATGAAGTATTCTTTTTTTGTAGAGGAATATATTTTTTTCACTGATTCTAGTGATGAGGAATGGCTTAACAGAATAAATCATGAGGTTGAAAAAAATAATATAGATATTATTATCCCAATTTTTCAAAATGGATTTAAAAGAATAATAAAACATCAAAAGTTATTAAAAAATAAGGATAAACTTTGTGTTTTGCCAGCATTAAGTGATTTCAATACAGCTAATGATAAGGGGCTTTTATATTATCACATGAAAGCCAATAGTATACCATGTCCTAATAGCCAAGTAGTTAAACAAAATAAATTACCGAATTTTTCTGAAATTGAATACCCAGTAATTGTCAAACCAGTAGAAAACTTAGGCGATGGAAGGGGGATACAGTTATTTCAAGATGGAGAAGGTTTGAAAAACTATTATAATTGTTCTAAACCTGCTGGAAAAACTATTATCCAAGAGTTTATTCGTGGTTACGATATAGGATGTAACGTGCTATGTCTCAATGGAGATATTTTGACTTATACTATTCAAAAAGGCAATCTATTTAGTAATAAAAAGTTTTCTGCGCAAATAGGTCTAGATATTGTTGAAGAAGATCTAATTATTGATGCGACCAGAAAACTAATGAAAAGTCTTAATTGGTCTGGAATTGCAAATATAGATTTGATGTTTGATGAGAAGGATTCTAAATTTAAGATACTTGAGATAAATCCTAGATTTTGGATGACAACTGAGGCATCTGCATTAGCTGGAATTAACTTTCCATATTTGTATTGCTTAACTAGTCTTAAAATAGAATTTGAAAACCCTAAAGTCAAGTTTATTTCATTTCTTACTTTACATGGTTTATTAAAAAAAATTAAAAATAATCCATTATTTGTCTTTAACATAAACTATATAATGAACAATACCGCTTTTAGATTTGTTTTAAAAGATCCAATTGCGAATTTTTATAAATTAATTTGTTATCGATTATTAAAATATTGTAAAAATTATTTTAAGGATAGTAACCAAAATAAGAGAGTTAAATAAAAGTTTTTCTGTATTTAGATTGTTAATTAGCAAGCTCTTAGTAATTCAATAAAATTATTATTCGAAATGTTGTATACTTAATTTGTTCTTACATGTATTTGAATTTCAATAAAAAAATTACAGTATTGATTCCAGATGGGGAAAGCCCTAGATTATTATCTGTTATTAATTGTTTGTCACTTGTTGAAAATGTAGAAGTATATGTTATGTCATCAAGACGGCATTATTATATGAAATATTCTAGATACATCAAGAGCTATGTTTTTTATCCAGATTCAAACGATAGAGATTGGGTTAATAACATTAATTACGAAGTTGAGAAGAATGATATTGATGTTATCATGCCTGTATTTGAAGTTGGATTTAACAGAATTATTAAAAACAAGAACAAACTAAAAGAAAAAGATAAACTTTGCTCTTTGCCAACTTTTCCAAATTTTGAATCAGCAAGAAATAAGGATTCGTTATATCGTCATCTTAAAGCTAATGATTTGCCCTGTCCTCAAAGTGTAATCCTTGAACCAAATAAGCCAATAGAATTAGCGGAATTGACATTTCCCGTTGTTGCTAAGCCAGTTGAGGGTTTTGGAGCGGGTCAAGGAATAGAAGTATTAAGTGAAAATAAAGATATATTTGAATATATTAAATCACACACATTTAGTTGTAATACTATTTTTCAAAACTTTATTGAAGGTTATGATATTTGTTGTAATGTTCTTTGTAAAAATGGAGATATAATAGCATACTCAATTCAGAAAGCGCATTTCAGCGAGAAAGGAAAATTAACGCCTCAATTAAGTTTTTCTTTTGTTGAAGAAGAAGCATTACTCCAAATAATAAAAAAATTAATGAAAAGCCTTAACTGGTCAGGTGTAGCAAATATTGATTGTAGGTATGACATTGATATTAGCACATTTAAGATTATTGAAATAAACACGAGATTCTGGGAAAATATTGAAGCATCCGCAATGGCTGGTGTAAACTTTCCTTATCTATATTGTTTATCAACTTTAAATCATAATTTTAAAATTCAAAAGGCTGACAAAATAACTTATTTAAACCTAAAAGGTTTGATTAAACGTTTGAAAACGAACCCATTTTTTATCATTAACACTAGTTACATTTGGAAAAATACGCCTATTAGTTTTGCTCTGAGAGATCCTATGCCTATGCTTTATAAATTTGTTTGGCGCACAAAGAACATATTAATTCAAAAGATATTTAGAAAGTAGGATGTAAAAATACTATTTAGGTGGAAAAGGAATTAATATATAAATTTCTTTTTTATTGGATAAATAGTCATTGAAAAATTTAAAACTACTTGTACGGTATGAGCTTAATAATCAATATTGTCATGATTTTATGAATTATAAAACTTGGATGCAAATTGAATCTATTTTATTATTCAAATTTGAAGTATTTTTGAAGAAACAATTATAAAAATGACTATAGATTTACGTAGTGATACAGTTACCAAACCTACTAAAGGCATGTTAAATGCCATGATAAACGCAGAAGTTGGAGATGATGTATATAAAGAGGATCCTACGATTAATGCCTTGGAGGAAAAGCTAGCAAATATGTTTGGGATGGAGAAGGCTCTGTTTTTCCCTACTGGAAGTATGGCTAATCAGGCAGCACTTAAATTACATACAAACCCAGGAGAACAAGTCATATGTGATAAATATGCCCATATATATAATTATGAAGGTGGAGGGGCATCATTTAACAGTGGTATATCATGTAAATTAATAGACGGGGATAGAGGAATGTTTACAGCTCAACAAGCAGAAGCATCTATAAACCCA
>Ga0213863_10000881_pt1 | contig 22374 bp, 15 predicted proteins | sample PICome_8_FD_160128 | JGI IMG/M metagenome (GOLD analysis project Ga0213863, IMG submission 160128) | Coastal seawater microbial communities near Pivers Island, North Carolina, United States - PICO497 | ecosystem: Environmental > Aquatic > Marine > Coastal | place: USA: North Carolina... | reverse complement strand
ACGAGGCGCCTGTCCAGGCTCCCAGTCGGGGTCATCTAGCTTTACGTAGGGGTAAGCGTAGCCGTGGGGTATTCGGTTGACCGTAATTGCCTGAATATCTGATGCATGATTAAAGCCATATTGCCCGAGCATCGATTGGAGTTGAGCCCGGATCTTTTGTTCGTAGTCCTCGAAACGTGTGCTGTATATCTGCGTGCGAGCCAACCGAAGTTGATCTCGTACTGATACGCCCGCGTCGGGTGCGTCCTGTGACATGGGGGAATGCATCATAAATATGACCATAGGGTCACTGGGATCTCGGGGAGGTTCATAACCACCCACGCTCACCGTGGGCGCGCAGCTTACCCACTGAAAGGGGTCGTAAGGGCATTGAAAAAGCGTGGCGCCCGCCTGTGAAAAAGCCTCTCCATCACGAAGTTGCACGTTGGCGTAGACAAATGGGGTTTTGACGCCATACCGCAGACCCTCTTTTTGTGTCTCCGACATTTCAGGGCAGATATCAGGGATGAGACCGTTATAACAGGCCATGATGCAATGCGATGCGGTGACACGTTTGGCCTCTCCTCGCTCAACATAGTCCACTTCCACTCTCGACGAAGGCAATTCTCTGACCCCAACCACCGTACTGTTAAGACGCAGCCGCACCCGATGATTCTCCCGGTCCAGCGCGTCGTAGTTGAATCGCGCTGCGACGATATTTTCCGGGCCCGTGGCCTCGGGTGCCGCCTCGGGAATCAAGTGTCGGACTAGTAAGCGGGCTACCGACGCATTTCCGTCAGGGAACATTCGTGTATACAGAAGACTGTCGAGAAAGGCGCCGCCTATTTTGGCTGTGGCCTTACCGAACCACCCCATTGACTTGATACCGCTTCCGCCGCCTAGAATGGCTTCTCCAACCGTTAGATTCCAACCTGACATGCCACTGAGGTGGAGGATGATCGCATTAAGTATAGGTAGGGTAGAGGGTAACAAACCCACCTTATCTATCAGATATTGGTTGTAGCTTACCGAGTTGATGTAGTCCCACTTCTCGCTCATGGATAGCTCATCCAGGAAATCTTGCTTGCCTCCCCAGAACGCGGTGAGTTTCCTCTTCTCGTCTTCTGGTAGGGGAAGGGATGCAATGACGTCGTCGTAACCGTCCGCGCCAAACATCACGTTATTCCAATTTCCACTCACCATGGTATGACCGGCCTCCCCAGGAAGTGCCACACCGTTGTTGGTATCCAGATTCCCCACCAGAGCCAAGTCAGCGGCGGTACGCTCGGCCATTAGGTCAAGGAAATCCTCATTGATGCCAATATCGCTCATCAGTTGAGCTGCTTCATCGCTATAAGATAGCCATTCAATATTCTGAGCACCGCCAAGGCTTACCATCATTCGACCGTCTTGATGAAACTCATTGCGTTTTGCATGCCCGCCAAAATCGTCGTGGTTGTCCAAAATAAGGATCCGCGCGTCAGGCCCCATTTTTTTCTGAAAGAAGTGCGCAGCGGCTAAGCCGCTCATGCCAGCGCCCACAACGACAAGGTCGTAGTGTTCGTCCAGTGACCGATAAGCACTTGGCTTTTCTCCACGCCAACTCAGGGCATGTGCGACCTCGTAGGAGCCCTCATGGCTGCCGCGCATACCGGTTTCTGTGGGTGGGTAGTAGCCCGAGTAGTTTCTCGAGTGAGGGGTAGGACGTGCCGCTGTTTCAGTCGGCGAAGTCGACTTTTTGTTGCATCCACCGAGTAGCAGTCCCCCAGCGCCGATGGCGATACCCCCGACTAAATCCCTGCGCGTAATTTTGTAGCTCATTGGTCAACCTTGCCAGCATGTCAAATGACATGTTATAACCTGTCACTTGACATGTAAAAGCCTTTGTCCGGGTTCATAAGTGATCTAACAGGATACGGAGAATAAGAATCAATGCAGAGCAATAGGTCAAACACTATGGTTGATGCATCATTTGATCGCAGTCTTAATCAATTCGGCATTGTCACGGTTATTCTGTGCATCCTTACAGGTTTTGCCGCCGCGCTACTTCCGTTGGATGCGCCCGCTGGAGTCAACGCAACAGACACCGAGAGGCTGGCTTGGCTCGCGGAAAATATGGGGTCGTTTGTCGCCGGCTGGGTAAATCAGATCATCGCAATGCTGAGCCTTTCAGGCTTCTTTCTCGCTATTGCGTTGCGCGCGCGTCACGTTGCACCGCTGAGGGTGATCCTAGCTGTCGGCGCAGTGGCCATGGCCACTATGGCATTTGCAATTCCCAAGTTCATGGCAATTTGGACAATCCCGATGTTGACTGAGGCATCAGTTACCGGCGGCTCGGGTTCCGCTATGGCTGAGACACTGCTCCCACTATTAAACGTGTCCATACCCTTTTCTTTATATACCTCTTTCGATTACCTCGGATTTTGGCTCTACGCACTTTTTGCTGTCCTGATGATGGGTGCGGTAGACCGTGTGGACAGACTTTCAACCATTGCAGCTGCGTCGCTGGGTCTGTTTGGCCTGGGCTTTCACGTCGCTCTGATGTTGTTGCTCACCGGCGTGATTGGCGCTGCCGATATCGAGATGGTGTTTGGCATCACGTTCATACCACTCCTCTTTTTACTGCTTGTCATGCTCGCCATTTTCAGGCGTGACCGAACACCTTTGGGAGGGTGACTCCCCTAACTCGAGAGCGTCTACAGGCGTCCACATGGGGATGTGTTTACCCCAGCATACTTTTCCCTTGCAAGGAGATAAGACTATGAAAAATTTTAATAAAAAACAGATTTCTATTGTTATCGCGGTGTTATTCACAGCGAATTCTGCTTTCGCACAACTCGAGGAAGTGTTGGTTACGGCGCAGAAACGTGAGCAAAGCCTTCAGGAGGTGCCGATCTCGATCAGTGCCATCGACCAAGAGCTACTTGAGCAAACAGGCGTCAATACGATCACCGAAGTCATTCCGATGGTCGCTGGCTTAAGCGGTGCTGATTATGGCTTGGCGACGAACACATGGGCCATTCGCGGAATTGGTAGCAACGACTGGACCATTGGTTCGGAACCCTCAGTCGGGGTGTTTATTGATGACGCTTACGTGGGCCGTAATATCTTTGCGACCAGTAACTTTTTTGACATCAACCGCATCGAGGTGGTGAAGGGTCCTCAAGGCACGCTTTTTGGAAGAAATGCGGCCGCAGGTGCGATCAGTTTGGTGACAAATAAACCGGGTGATGAAGATGAGCTCCACCTCGGCTTGTCGATGGGTGACGAAGGTCAGCGGCGTTATGAGCTAGTGGGAAACTGGGCGCTCAGTGACTCGTTTGCATTGCGTCTCGCCTATCAAAACCAAAAGTGGGAGGGAATGTGGACCGAGGTAAACAGCGGTCAAGAAATGTATACCGAGAGTGACGTATTGCGCTTATCGGCTCGGTGGGATATTTCTGACAACCTCGAAGCGCTCTTTAAATACAACAAGGGCGATGCCGAAACAAACTACACCAGCGCTGTGAGCATCCTTACCAACCCGGCTCAACCGGGTGTTGAGTATCCGGATCGTTTTGCCATTAACCAGCCCAACTTTGAGCAAAATAAAGACGACGGCTTTGGCCTGCGCTTGACCTGGTCGTTGAGCGAGTCACTGACCTTGGTATCGATAACAGACTCGCGAACCGGTGAAAATGATTACTTTGAGGACGTTGATGGAACAGCCGACGATATTACCATCGACGAGGCTGTCTTTGGCGTTCCTGGCGGGGCGGTGGGCGGTCTCGATATACCCGTGGGTCTTGGAGGTGATGCCGACTCGTTTTATCAAGAATTTCGGTTGAGTGGAGGTTCCGAGGCCATCGACTGGTTCGCAGGCGTGAGTTATTACAGCGAGGATTTAGACAATTCCCGATGGGAAGTTGACTACGTAGCCACGGCGCTCGGTTTTCCGGTCGGAAGCCAACGCATCTCCAGCAAAGCAGAAAATGAATCAATGGGGATTTACGGCGACATCACCTGGCAGGCATCTGATCAACTAGCACTGACCGCGGGTGCTCGATGGAGCTCCGATGATAAGGACTGGTGTACAAACACCTTACAGGATGATTTTGGTGAGGCTGGCGGACCGACACCTGGCGAGCTCTGTGAGACAAAAGAATGGGATGAGCTTACCTCGCGCTTCATCGCTCAATACAACGTTAGTGACGACACGATGATGTTCGCGAGCGTTTCGCAGGGCTATAAAGGCGGCGGTTTTAATACCTCAGTCGCTGACTTAGATGGTGATTTTATTGCCGAGACCATCGTCGATTTCGATCCTGAGACCAGTACTGCCTACGAGCTAGGCTTCAAGTCGACAATGATGGAGGGGCGGATGCAGTTAAATGGCTCGTTCTACGTTATCGACTATGAGGCGCTGCAATTCGCGACTTTGACACTTGAGACGGGGCTACAAATCGCTAACGCGGGAGACGTCGACTCGCGAGGCTTTGAGGTTGAACTCAATTACGCGCCCAATGACAGCGTCCTACTCATGGCGAACTATGCGAACTCCGAAGCGGAGGTCGGTTCTGGAGCGCTCAATGGTCAGACCTTGGCGTACGCACCCCAATCGACCTATTCGCTGGGCGCTATGGTTGACCAACCCTTTGCCAACGGCACTCTCAATTGGTTCGCCATGTACAACTACACAGGCGACTATTTCCATGACATGGATAACTTCTTGGAAGAGGATGGTTATGGGGTCATGAACGCAAAGGTTACCTACGTAGCCGGCAGTGAAGCCTGGGACTTCGCAATCGCAGTCGATAACCTGACTGATAAAGATTACGCGACGCTACGGGGGGACTTTGGCTGGGGGCCTATGCTGCATTGGGGTTACAAGCGGATGATCAGAGCTGAATTGAACATGCGTTTTTGATCGGTTTCGTGTCTGCTTACATAGGGGTATTCAATGACTAAACGACTGACGTTCATTCTTGTATTGGCGGTTACTTTAATGGCTCCACTCTCACAAGCTGACTCCTCCATATTGCCACTTAGGACAGAGTCCTTAATGACGGAGCCCGTGCAAGCATTGCCACCCTGGCCAGAAAGCATGCTTATATCCGGTGAAAGTGCTCATGGGCAAAAAGTGCTTCATGAGGGCGAGTTTGTTGTCGTCATTTATGAGTCAGTGCCTGCTGTTATCGGCATTAATGAGCCTTATCCGTACGATGAGTTCGTGCGGGTGCTCGAGGGGACAGTCGTCCTGACTTCCGTCGCAGGCGATCGTCAGGTCTATGGACCGAATGATCATTTCCTGGTGCCCAAGGGGTGGATGGGTACCTGGGACATGCCTAGCCCTTTTCGAGAGTTGATCGTTGTAGAGACGGCGGCGTGGAATCAAAGCGAAAGCACTTTTGCTTCCACGTTTGGTTCCACACGCCCCACAGGTGAGGCTGACCCTAAGGTACTGCCCTTGCGGGTGGATACACTGCGAGAAGATACCTTGGAAGCATTGCCACCGTGGCCAGAGGGTGTTGTTGTCACTGGGGTGAATAAGCATGCCCAGAAGGTGTTGCATGAAGGGGAAGTGGTCGCCGCACTTTACGGTGCTGACGCGGCTCGTCTGACGGTGGCCGCACCGTTCCCCTACGATGAGTATGTCCTTGTTCTGCAGGGTCAGGTAGTTCTTACCTCCGATGATGGCAGCAGTCAGACCTTTGGTGTCGGTGACGGCTTTCTGGTGCCAAAAGGGTGGACCGGCACCTGGGATATGCCTGAACAATACCTTGAAAAAATTGTTGTGGAGACTGCTGCCTGGAACGAGGCAGAGGGTTAAGGCATTAGGGTGATAGCTGTATGAAAAAAGGCGGTAAACGAGAGATATCGCGTCGAGATTTCCTCGATGGTGTCGCTCTGGTGGCTGGTGGTATGGCGCTATCGCCTTTAATCAGTTCGGCCAACTCTGGTCAGGCATTTTCGCATGTGGTGTATCCACCCTCGCTGACCGGGATGCGGGGTAATCATCCAGGCGCTTATGAAGTGGCGCACGCCTTGGCCCGATACGGACAGCGTCCAACCGACTTCGCGCCGGTTGATACCCTCTACGACTTGGTGGTCGTGGGTGCGGGTATCAGCGGTCTAACCGCAGCCTACCTCTATAAAAAACGCGCCGGGCCAGACGCGAAAATTCTGATACTCGACAACCATGATGATTTTGGCGGTCATGCCAAACGCAATGAGTTCTCTCTTGACGGTAGGACCCTATTGGGCGTGGGTGGAAGCCTTAACTTGGAGCAGGGAGCCATGGGCGATGCGGCTCTGGCGTTGCTCGAGGAGATCGGCGTTGACTTTGCGGGCCTAAGGCGGGCGATTGCCCCGCAATACATGATCAGCGACCCCTTGTCCGAGCACGGTTTGTATCTCAATGCCGATGAGTTTGGTGCCGATAGATCTATCAATGGCCCCTGGAATCTCACGTGGGCTGGTTTTGGCGATTTTTCTGCCGCAGTTCGATCGCTCGAGTTGGCCGCGGCGGATGAGGCCGGATTGATAGCCCTCATTGGTGCACAGACGGACTTTTTGAAGGGCATCCCTAATGAGGAGCGAGAACAGTTCCTGCATGAGACCGCCTATGCCACGTTCTTGTCGGAGCGAGTCGGCATGTCAGAAAGCGGAATTAAAATTGTAGAGCCTTGGATTAAGGCCCTATTTGGCGTCAGTGCAAAAAGTGTTTCGATTTCCGAAGCACTGAAAGCAGGTGCCCCGGGCGCAACCAGTGTCACGCCGCCTGCGCCCGATGCCAATGAGGCAGAGGAGGTTGACCCTGATCTCTATCGCTACCCGATATTTCCCGACGGCAACGCCTCTGTCGCCAGATTATTGGTTAGTCATCTTATTCCCAGTGCGGTGTCGGGCGATGCCGCCGAGAGTATTGTGACGAGAGTTGTTGATTACGGTGGTCTCGATCGCGAGGAGGCTAGTGTCCGATTGCGCCTCAATTCAACCGCCGTGAACGTCACAAATCGAGACGATGGATTGGTTGATGTGGCTTATGTCGTTGACGGCAAGAACCGTGTGGTGCGGTGTCGTTCCAGTATTCTTGCCGGCTACGCCGGTATGGTGCCAAGTCTTTGCCCTGACCTTCCAGTTGAGCAGCGGGAGAATCTCGCCTATGGCGTAAAAGTCCCGTTTATTTGCACCAATGTCCTTTTACGCTCTGGGACTGCGGTGCGAAAACAAGCTGTGTCGGGTTATCAGTGCCCGGGATCGTTCTATAGCCTCGTGGCCTCGGCGCCACCGTTGAGTCTCGGGGGTTATGAAGCTCCGACCGGGGATGATGACCCGCTGGTTGTGTGGATGATCAGTGCACCTGCACCGGAGGCTACCGGCGGAGAATCAGCCCGTGATCTATGTCGGCAGGGGCGGCACCGTTTGCTCTCCATGTCGTTCGATGAGATTGAGGCCGCTACCCTAAGCCAGCTAACCGGTATGTTTGGATCTTCGGGCTTCGATGCTAAGACCGATGTCGAGGCAATCACCGTAAATCGCTGGGCGCATGGGTACGCCTACGAGTACATGGATTTACACGATCCAAAGTGGTCGCCGGGGCAGGCCCCTCATGAATTGGCTAGGGCGCCTATTGGTCGAATCAGCATCGCCAACTCCGATACGGAGGCACACGCGTACGTGCAGTCCGCGATCGACGCGGCTATCAGAGCCGTGAATGAGATCTTGTGACGAAGTCGACGTGTTTACTCCGTAGGTGACACATTACAGCAAACATTTTTGGTGACTGTGAAAACGCCAAAAACCGAACACAGAGCGAGGTGAGATAATGGCGCCATCGATTGGTCATATCCCTGCTGAAGCAGCGGCGCAATTTGGCGATAAAACAGCACTGATCTGTCCTGATAAAACGCTGACATTTAACGAACTGAATCGGCTATCTAATTGCTTTGCTAACGCGCTTGCTTCTCTTGGAGTGACGTCAGGTGATCGAGTCACTCTCTATTCAGGTAACTGCTGGGAGTGGGTGGTTAGCTATTATGGCGCGCTGAAAACAGGAGCAGTGATCAACCCCATCAATGTCATGCTCACTCCGTCAGAAGTGGAGTTCGTGGCGAATGATTGCGGTGCCACTGTCGTCATAGCCTCCCGCGAAAAAGCCCTATCGATCGCGGGCGTAAAAGCTCACTCCAGTGTTAAACAGTTGATTGCATTTGGTGACAGTGCATTACCCGATGACACGCTCTCATTCAACGATTTACTCGCGTCCGCAAGCGACGAGTTCACTATGGGTGAGATCGACCCAGATAGTTTATCTACCATCGGTTATACCTCTGGTACGACTGGCCATCCGAAAGGCGCCTGCCTTTCGCACAGGAGTATCGTTCTCAACGTGGCGATGACGGCGCTGATGCACCAGCGCTCTGACCGAGACACTGTAGTCACGGCACTTCCTTGCCCTCACGTATATGGCAATGTGGTGATGAGTGGTGCAGTTCAGTCGGGTATGACCTTGGTGTTACACCCCGTATTCGATGAACAGGCAGTGTTAGAAAGTATTCAGACACACAGAGCAACGATGTTCGAGGGTGTGCCAACGATGTTCATGTTCCTGCTGAACCATCCGGACTTAGATCGGTATGACCTGTCATCGCTTCGTTGTTGTACCGTGGGTGGGCAGACCATGCCCAAGCCGAAAATGGAGGAGGTTGAAGCGCGCTTTGGCTGCCCTCTTATCGAGCTGTGGGGAATGACTGAGTTGGGTGGACTCGGAACCACATTTGCATCTAATGGCTCGGTGAAGCACGGATCAATCGGTGTCGCACTTCCTTACACAGAGGCTCGGATTGCCGACGCTGAGGATGCGAATAAAACCCTGCCGGCAGGTGAAGTCGGGGAGTTGATGATTAGGGGCGGCATTGTAATGCAGGGTTATTACGGCAATGACAAAGCGACACAGGAAACAATCGAACCCGATGGCTGGCTGCACACGGGGGATCTCGCCTCCATGGACGATGATGGCTGTGTGTTCATTGTGGATCGGAAGAAAGACATGATTCTCACTGCAGGCTACAACGTCTATCCGGCAGAAATTGAGCGCGTGGTTGCAGGTCACCCAGACGTCGCATTGGTCGCTGTAGGCAGCGTTCCCGATGCTGAAAAAGGTGAGCTGGCGAAGGCCTATATTGTGCCTAGGGTCGGTGTAGCACCTTCCGAACAGGCGATTGTCGACTATTGCCGCGAGCACTTGGCAGCTTACAAAGTCCCTCGGGCCGTTCAGTTCGTTGACGATCTACCCAAAACCAGTACCGGGAAGGTTATGCGCCGTGAGCTGCGCACACTGGATGAGCATTAACACCAGGGTCTTACGCATTTTTAAGGTCGGACCTTGAGTGAGTCAGGACAGTACCCTTTTCTATGTAAGGTAGTTGACGAGATCACGAGATGGGTGAAAAGAAGTCTAAGGACCCCGATTCGGCGTTACCTATTTCTATTGCCCAGCATTTTCTCGATGGCGAGGGGCTGGTTACAGGTGACCCGGCAGAGTTCGAGGGTGAAGGTATAACGGGTGAGGGCAAATCCACAGGGTTCAGAACCTATAATTTCCACACGGGCAATATCATGGTGTCGGTGTATGAATCAAAGCCGGGCAAGGTCAGAATCGAGGGCTCTGTCTATGATGAGTTTATAACGGTTCTCGAGGGTACTTTGATTCTAAGGCCCGATAGCGGAGGTGAGTACACTTACAAAGCCGGTGAGTCGCTGATAGTGCCCAAGGGCTATATCGGTGGATGGGAAATGCCCGAGCGCTATCGAGAGCTGATCGTGGTGGACACTGAATTAATGCGAAACCACAACGATTGAGTTACTGCTTTAATCAGCAATACTGATGCGGTTGAGGAGGGTTTGTTGGATATCATCCGTCACCGTCTCTCAATAGCATTAATCTGAGGCTTAGAAATTTGGTAGGACCAGCGGATTATCTTCAATCGCCATTGCCTCTGGCAATTGAACCCTGCGGGCGCCTTCACTTCGCTGCGCCGGGCAAAACGCTTCTCAGACCGGGTTTGTCGAACCGTCGACCTCCACCGTCTCAATATTATCGGTAGTGGCGCAAAGACCGTCTGATGCAGATTTGAAGCGATACTGCTATGAATCGGAACCAATAGCGCGTAGGATCTCGATTCAGTCCCGAGCCTACTGGCCTCCCGCCTCTATCCTCCGTATTGCGACGCTCTTTGCTAGCGAGCATTAGTGTCGAATCATTGCACCAAGTCCGCGCTGCTCAAGCCCTCCAGGGCCTCCAGCTTATTGTTGCCGTTTTGCTCATTTGAGCGAGTAACGTGTGTGCGCTTTTCTTTAATGACGATGGTGTCCATTCGCGCAGTAGTTAGTAACTTTAGGATCACTATGCATACGGAAACCGAAGCATCACATCTGCCACAACCAGCAATAATTTCCTTTGTTAAAGATCCCCCCAATATATGTTCGCTAGCGGGCTTGGCGTGCACACTGTTGGCCATTTACTTCACTATTCTTGGTCTGTATCCCGCCGCAATGATCGGCATGATCTGGGCTGTAGCCTTTGACTGGGCCGATGGACTCATTGCAAGAAGGATGAAGGGCCGTATAGGGAGCGACCGTATTTTTGGCGGTCAGCTAGATCTTTTAATAGATATTGTCAGTTACGGTGTAACGCCGGCGATTCTGTTGCTCAGCTATGGGGGGTTCGATCCAATATTCCTTCCAGTGGCGTTTATATTAATAGCCGCAGCAGCTATCAGATTAAGTTTTTTCAGTACGTTCGGTTTGTCTGACGATGCTAAGTACACGGGCCTCGCGCTGGATAACAACAGTATCGTGCTGGTTTTTATATTTCTTTTTGAAACCGCATTTCCAAACGATACCTTCAAAATTGCCTTGGCCATTGCCGCACTCATACTTGCCACCCTTAACGTATCGCAAGTTAAGACACCAAAGTTCTCCGGTGTGCCACGTAATGTGTATTTACTCGCCTTTTACACCATTTTGATAACAGTTATTTACACTTGGAAACTCGCTTAGCAGAGAGCGGTGTCGGGTCCTTGCGACCTGAATAAAAGCTCTTTTAAAGGAAAACGATCACATGATTGTCTACACCTTAGGTACTTTTGATTTACTGCACGTCGGACACCTCGCATTACTGGAATATTGCAAATCGTTGGGAGGTACGTTGGCCGTAGGCGTTGCATCAGATCGAGTTGTTAATTCGTATAAGCCCAATGTGCCAGTAATCCCTCTAGAAGAGCGCATGGAAATGCTTAAAGCGTTGCGCTGTGTCGATATTGTTCGCCCTTACTATGCGCTCGAATACATTTCCGGGTGCAAGGCCCTGCGTGCCGATATTTTTGTTGTTGGTGAGGATTGGGGAGCCAAATCTCATAATGTTGCAGTAGAGTCGTATTTAAGGTCAGAAGGAAAGCAGATTAAGCAGGTGCTCTACAATCCGCGCACCTCCTCAACGAGCATAAAGCAAAGAGTCAGAGACCAACCTCGCAGCAGCTCGTCATCTCTACGACCCTCAATCCAGTTAGTGAGTGGTTAAGAAATAGACTTTAAAGGCCTGCGCTCATACCGCTTCATCCTCAGATTTTCGCGCCCCTCTTGTTCAAGTCTTTCTCAACCACTCAATGAATTTAAATTAAGGCGAAGCGATGGCACGTGATCGAGTTATCCCTTTCTAGGACACAAAGAGCCTCTTCGGGCGGGCTCCTTTATGTTTGGTAGGACCAGGCGGATTCGAACCGCCGACCTCTACCATGTCAATATAGACCGGCCCACAAACATACACAGCTCACCACCGAGGTTAACACCTAAGTATCCAGATGGCTCGGTTTCGAAATGCAAAACCCTACCTGCCAGTCGCTGCTAATCAAATACCCCGTTGATTTTTATGCTGATAATCTATCGCAAGCTGGTTGCGAGGTGTTCGTCTAATATTGTGCGACGAGTGCGTATTGAGACAAACCCAATTCTAAATAATCAATAGAGCCCAAAAGTCGATTGGCCCTATCCATCAATTGGACGCTGATACAATTTACTGACCTAAGATCTTTTCCGGGCGAGGGTTTAAGTTGTCTTTTGATTTGGCTTAATCAAAACTCTTACCTCATCGCGATTTAACTGCTTTTTTATGTCGAGTTATTTTAATAACGAGTTTGGGGAGCTTCCAATGGGTTTTGTGCGATTACTTTTTTTAATGGCCTTCGCGTCAACAAGCCTCAATACCGGTGCGAATCAAACGCGGCAAGAACCTAACGTTGGCGCAACATCGATAGAGACAGCCATCAATCGACGCTCAGTTTCTGAAGGTTGCACGATGGACACCGATAGCAGGCACACTCAGTTAGAGAGTGGTAAGTACACTGTAAATTATCAGGCAATTGAACGTTCTTTTCACTTAAGCGTTCCAGCGTCTGCAAATATTAACGCTCCCAGTCCAATGGTCCTGATCTTTCATGGGTGGGGAGGCGATGGAAATGAATTCCTGCAAAGTGATCTGGTGATCCGTGAGGCGAATCGTCGTGGCTATATTCTTGTCGCCCCCACAGGACTTGGATCGGGAGCGCCTGATCATTCACTGAACTCTTGGTCATTTAAAGGGTCCACGAGCGGACTAGATGGCGATGGCGGCAAAGGTCTCACAGGTAGTATTTGTGACTATCAAGTCACCAAGGATTACAACTACGCTAGCTGCTCTGAGGTGGCGGAAAACAGTTGCTCGTGGACGCAGTGCCAGCAGAGTGATGTGGGTTTTGCATTGGCACTAGCCGAGTACGTCGGCGAAAAACTCTGTGTCGATAAAAACAATATATTTGCGACGGGGGGTTCAAACGGAGGGATGTTTACTTGGGAGCTAGGGCAAAATTCTGCCTCCGCACCGACTTTTCGGGCCATTGCCCCAATTATTGGTCTACCTCACAGAGGGTATTCGAGTAGTCAGGGCAAGAACACTTCGTTACCCGTATTGCTTATTACCGGGACAGATGATGCAACTGTGCCGCCAGGTGAGTGGGGTGTCGAAGGCTACACGACAACCTCTGACGGAGACGCTTTTTTCTATGAGAGCGCTACCGCAATAACAAAAGCATGGGCATCTGCACATGCTTGTAATACTGATTCAGCAGCTACGGTCTTTGATACTGGCTACCCTGCTGCAGACTGTCGAACGTTTTGTGGCAGTGATAGTCATTGGCCGGAAGTGCTCGACTGTCGCGCCGATATGGCACACACCTATGAGTTGGAGTGGGTGTGGCCATTAGTTATGGATTTTTTCGATCACCACTCTGCTCCGAGTATTCGTTAATCCCTACACATCACCCCGCGTGTCAGCCGTCGCTGAATTTCAATCTGGGTAAAAAATGGGATTGTGGAGCGAAGACATTCGCTGATAGTTTTGTGTTTGTCGTGAGCGCACAAGGGAAAGAATATTATGCGAGCGAAACGTTCAAAGTTACCCCCGTTAACCGCCCTGCGTGCTTTCGAGGCCGCTGCTCGGCGCTTGAGCTTTAAGGACGCAGCGATTGAGCTCTGTGTTTCGCAGTCAGCAGTTAGTCACCAGGTAAAACTTCTGGAAGATTTTCTAGGACTGCCGCTGTTTCGCAGGAAGCCTCGCTCAGTGGAACTTACCCCGACCGGTATTATCTATTACCCGATACTTTCCGCTGCACTCGATAACATCGCTGAGGCTACCGAGACGATTATAAGGGACGCCAGCATGCGCAAATTGAAATTGCACGTTTACTCAACGTTTACTATCCGATGGTTGTTGCCGCGCTTGCAGAAATTTTCTGCTGAATATCCAGATATTGAGATTCAGTTGTATACGGCTCAATACGACATTGATTTCCTCCAGAGCGACCTTCACGCGTCGATTATGCTCAGCGACACTTTGCAAATAGATGTCCATTACGAGCCGCTATTCAGAACGGAACTTTTCCCGGTTTGCAGCCCAAATTTCTATGACACGCATCGTGAGCAACTATCCCGCGGTGAGCTATCAAGACTGAATGTTTTGAATGTTTTTTTGTCTCCAGATGATTGGCCCACATGGCTGGATTCAAATGGCTATAGCGATATTTATCCCAGCTTGGGTCTGCAGTTTGAGAGCTACGAGGTTGCCCTGGCAAGTGCGGCACAAGGTATGGGCATTGCCATGGGGCAGCAGCCTTACGTTGAGGACGATTTGGTAAAGGGGAACCTAGTTGAGGTATTCCCGGAGCGCCGCGTTGCAAATCCTAAAATGTGGTATTTGGCTTGCAGGAAGGGATGCGAGGCGCATGAGCGCATAGTGTGTTTTTCGTCTTGGCTGAAGACGCAAATTGATGCTGACGCGCCGCTATTGAATCCTAAAGGAGTCACTCAGGCGTGAATTTAAGTGATGCTTTTATGAAAAAAATTTAGCTGTTCATTGAGGTATTTTGAGTTAAAAAAAGGAGAATCGGAGAGCGTTTTTGAGCGTCTTGTCGGTTTGGTACTTCGCAGTATGCTGTCCGGCTTTGAGAATAAACAATGAACAAAATCAGAACGGTAGGTACAACTTTTACAGACGAGAGTGGTCAACTTCATGGGAAGATTTTGCTCATGCTAGCCGTAATCACATTACATATTGGTTTTGCTGAATCGGTTCGGGCAAGCATGGTTTCCCATGATGTCGTTTTTGCGGGCGAGTCGAGGAATTATTTTGTCTTCGTGCCTTCTTCATACGACATCCAAACGCCTTTGCCTGTTGTTTTTGGTCTTCATGGATATACGAGCACGGCGACGGGCTTTGCCACTGCACATGGCCTGGACCACCATGCGGAGAAGCACGGTTATATTGCGGTGTTTCCTCAGGGGTCTTCCTTTACCGCGAACGAAGCTGAAACATCGGACTCGCAGCTCATAACGTCATGGAACGATATGGCGGCAAACCTCGCCGACAAAGGCGATTCCCTCCACTGTGTAGCCGAGAGCTTCACATATCCCTGCGCACCGAATTGCGAATCATGCAGTAGTTGTATGTGGACATCTTGCGGTGACGACCTCGAATACCTCAACAGAGTGCTTGCCGACATAAAGGCGCGATACCAAACAGATTTCAGCCGTTACTACGTATTGGGGGTAAGTAACGGTGCAATGATGGCCTTGCGGTGGGCCTGTGATAGCAGCGAACATTTTGCAGCTGTGGCTTCGATCATTGGTCAGCTTGCACCCGGATTTGCCTGCCAGCCATCCACAAAGTTACCGCTTATACATTTAACCGGAGCGCTTGATGACGTGGTGCGTGAGGACGGCAAGCCGGCGAGCGATGGTTTTATGTATGAGACAGCGGAGAAAACGCAAGCGTTGTGGGCGACTGCACTTGGCTGCCGCAAGAAAACCAGTTGGCGATCGGAAGATCCGCGGGCACAAAACTTGAATTGTCGTGCATGGATGGATTGTGACGCGCCATCACATGAGGTGGTCGGGTGCTCTGACCCCGCTGGAACACACCAATGGCCTGGTGCTCGCACGGGTAATATGAGCGCCGTTTGCGTGACGTCAATTCAGCGCAAATTCTTTCCCGGACAGCCGGAATGTATGTCAGCATCAGCCATTGACAACATGGACTGGGGTGTTGATCTCGTCTGGCGTTTCTTCAATCGTTATCGACTAGATCTGAGGGCTGTGTCTGTAAGCAGTGGTTAGGAGATGTAATTTTGGACATCGGTGTTGAATACAAACATTTAATGGCGATCGATGAGGGAGCACTGCGCGAGGTGATACTGGCGCAACCTGATCTTGCTTGGAAGGAGCAGCCGCTTAGGCAACAGAACTATGAGGTGCACCGTGACACGGAATCTATTGTCCTAATGTTTTGTGACGAAGCTTGGCCAGATGGAGAGGTATACCAGGAAAAAGGCTGGGATCGACTTAACGAAGTAGCAATGCCGCTCATGCATTCGATATTAGATACCCATTACCCGCCCGGAGGCACGATCGTTAGAGCGATGGCGGCGAAGCTTAAAGCGGGTGGGCGCATTGTGCCTCACCGCGACACGCTACCTTCGTTCTGTATGGGGCATAGAATACATATACCCATTACGACAAATAATGGGGTTCAATTTAATATTGGTGGAAAGCCCTGTCGATTGGAGATGGGAAATGTTTATGAGATCAATAATCAATCTCGGCATTCAGTCATGAACCTTGGCCGAGAAGATCGCATCAACTTTATTTTTGATTACGTACCTCCTCAGAGCCCGCAGCGAAACCAATGACGACAAAACAAGAGAGTCTCTCTATTGCGCTGGGCTACATGCGGGAAAATAGACCGCTTAGAGCCGAAGAGCAGTGCCGTGATTTTTTAGTCGAGTCACCTGGCTGTACTGATCACATCAGGTTGCTTGCCAATGCGCTTACTCGGCAAAAAAGGCTTATAGAGGCCGAGGAACAAATAAGGTTCGGGCTGTCGATAGAGCCCGAATTTCCACAGTTACATGAAGATTTGGGTAGTGTTCTTGCTATGCAAGGAAATATGGAAACCGCGGTTGCGTCATTTGAACACGCTATTGCGCTCCAGCCCGCTTTGCCTTTGGCCCATAAAAAGCTCGCACAGGCATTACACGCGCTGGGCCGTCAATCAGAGGCTGGTGAGGCGCTCTCTACCTACATGGGAAGTGATAAAGAACGCAGGTTGGTATTCGAGGCTGTTGAGCGCCTTCGCAATGGAGACAATGACGCCGGCATCGAGGCGTTTAAGACAATTCTTCGGCAGTACCCTAGCTCGGTTAACGCCATGAGGCACTTGGCGAGTTGTTATCTCAGTAAAAAGGTGCGGTTAGAGGATGCCGAAGCACTTGCGCGACGAGCGACGCAGTTGGCACCTGGCTTCGCTGGTGCTTGGATGACGTTGGCATCAGTACTACTAGAAAAGAGTAATACAGTTGAGGCGATCAAGGCCTACAAGGAGGTTACGCGCCTCGAACCCAATAACTCAGAGTCTTGGGCTGGTTTGGCGAATGCGCTAGCAGTAGCAATGTACCCTGAGGAGGCGACCGAGGTATTCAAGCGTTCTCTGGCGCTAAATCCGAGTGTTCCCGGTGTTCAGATGGGTTTCGGACATGTACTCAAAACGATCGGGAACCAAGAGGAAGCGCTCAGAGCTTATCGCGCGGCAATTGCGGGTCGGCCGGATTTTGGTGAAGTGTATTGGAGCATGGCAAATCTCAAGATTTTCAATTTCGAAGATGAAGAGGTTGAGAAAATGCTCAGACAGATTGAGCGGGACGATATTTCAGAGTCGGCGACGGTGCATTTTCACTTCTCTTTGGGTAAGGCCCACGAAGACAAAAAGGACTTTGATAATGCGTGGCGGCATTACCACATAGGCAATCAGCTCAAACGTGGAAGTGTTGAACATGAGCCATTGGAGATGCAGTCACGCTTCGATGCGATTAAAGAGACTTTCAACGCCGACTTTTTGCGTGAAAGGACGAATCAAGGATTTGAGGCAAATGATCCTATCTTTATCGTTGGATTACCTCGATCTGGCAGTACGCTGGTCGAGCAGATCATAGCCAGCCATTCGCAAGTTGAGGGAACGTCTGAGCTGCCCATCATCAGTGGTATCAGCGCCTCCATAGGTCGGTATCGAACTGATGGCCGATTTTTTCCAGAGGCGGTACAAGACCTGAGAGCGAGAGATTTGCGTGCTTATGGTCAGCAGTACCTCGAAGAGGCCGAACGCCATCGCGTATTAAAGAGACCATTATTCACCGATAAATTACCCAACAATTATCCATTCGTCGGGCTGATCCACCTTATTTTACCCAATGCAAAGATTATTAACGCGCGCCGCCACCCTTTTGACTCCTGCCTTGGTGGCTACAAGCAATTGTTTGCCCAGGGGCAAAATTTCACTTACGACATGCTGGATTTGGCGCACTATTACCAGCAATACCACGAGATGATGAATCATTGGCACGAGGTGCTGCCGGGTAAGGTTTTAGATGTTCACTACGAAGAGACGGTTTCCGATTTGGAGGGGCAGGTCAGAAGAATCCTCCATCATTGCGGGCTGCCTTTTGAAGAATCTTGTTTGCGTTTCTTCGAAAATGATCGGGCAGTAAAGACAGCCAGCTCTGAGCAGGTCAGACAGCCTATATATAAGGGTGCGCTGGGAACATGGCGACGTTATGAGGCCCATTTGGCAATGTGGCAGGATCAACTTGGTTACATAGTAGATAGTTTGCCTGAGACGGTTCAGCGCGCTGGCTTGTAACAAGTGGCAATTGTGCGCCCGTCGATTCTGAGACACATAAGGTACAGCTGCGCGAGAGGGGGATAGATTTATGAAATTTTTTTGCGGAGCCCTGCTATTTCTTGGTTTGAGTGGTCTTTTGGTAGCGTGTGTCGAGCTACCGAGTGCATTGGAAATGCAAGGTTCTGTGGATTCTCAATCGTATATTGTTCGTATCCGCAGCGATCAGCGCGCACAAGTAATGGATGGATTTGGCGCCTCAGACGCCTGGATCATTGATCCGATGATTCGAAACTGGTCGGAGCAAAAAAACCCCCAAGCTATTAACAGACTGGCTGACTTGCTTTTTGACGATCAAAATGGAGTCGGCCTTTCAATGTGGCGTTTTAATATCGGTGCGGGTAGTGCAGAGCAGGGCGCAAAGAGTCGCATTCCTGATCCGCTGCGGCGCGCAGAATTATTGATAAGCGAGCCGGGAGGCATTGTTGATCACTCAAAGCAGATGGGTCAGATTGCATTTGCACAAGCCGCCGCGAAACGCGGTGTCAAAGACATGATTGCCTTTGTGAATAGCCCCCCCACCTGGGCGACAAAAAATGGACTCGCTCATCCAGGCTCGTCGGACGACCTATCCCTGATAGGGAGCACCAATCTTGATCCTGCTAATCACTTATCCTTTGCGCAATTTCAGGCCGATGTTGTGCGCTATCTCCGTGATATCAGAGGCTTACCCATCAAATATGTGAGTCCTATTAATGAACCCACTTGGCACTGGACCGATCAAACTCAAGAGGGCAATCGCTACAACAATCGGGAGGTGCGCGACGTGTACCTAGCGACGCACACCGCCCTGTTAGACGCTGGATTAAAAAATGTTGTAGAAGTTGATGCCGGTGAATCAGTGGAGTACCTCGCTGCGCTTAGTGATCAAGTCGTAACTGAGTTCTCGGGCAAGCCTTATTCGGCGGGTGTGAACGGTTTGGGGTTGGGTGATTATCGTGATTACGTCAATTTACTGCTGGGCGATGCTGAGCTAAGACAGGTTGTTGGAAATAAAATTTCCTTGCATGGCTATTGGTCGGACGCGCTCCCAGAGCGGATTACTGATCTCAGACGCTTGGTGAAAAGAGAGGTTGCGGAAACATCGCCGGATGCTCGTATCTGGATGAGCGAGCTATGTGTGCTGGGACCCGCCGCCGGTGTGAGACCGTTTGATGGCCAGGGGTTTGACATCAGTGATATGGATTACGCGCTTCATATTGCCCGCATTATTCATCACGATCTTGTTGATTTGGAGGCAACAGCTTGGATGTGGTGGCTGGCAGTTACGGCTTATGACTACAAAGACGGGCTCTTGAAAGTAGACCGTGCGCTTCGAGCTGAATCGCTTGAGGCGTCAAAGCTGATGTGGGCATTGGGTAATTTTTCGCGATTTATTCGACCCGGATTTCAACGCATTGAAACTGACCTCATATCTCACGAGTCGCCGGTGGGAGCGGCTTCAGAGCTATTGGTTTCTAGTTATATCAGCAGCAGTGGCTCTGATTGGGCTACTGTGATTGTGAATCTCTCAGAGAAGTCACAGGTCGCCCGTATTGAGTTGGAGTCAACTCCGACCAAGTCAGTAACACCAACGGCTAATGGTGACTGGGATATCTATCTCACCAATGAGGCTAACAACCTGAACTGGGTCGGTCGCACCAAAAAAAGCAAGGTCACACTCCCCGCGCGGAGCGTCGCCACGTTGACGCGAAGTGAGCGGCATGAGGGGTCGCTGCGACAGTATAAATAAGACGCAGAGAGAAACCGTTATCGGGTTACGCGGGTGGAGACGCGCGAAGTCAGGAAGGGGAGCCAGCGAGGGCCTCAGGGAGGATAGGGCAGTAGGAGGACTGAGACTTGCCTAGACGATCATTAGTCACAGGCTCATCGTTTCGAGAGAACTCATGCTTTATAAAACCTAGGTTGTTCGACGGTTGCTAACTAGTAGCTTTGTTGTCAAGACATGCTTGGGTGAGTTGTAACTGAGGATTGATGAAAAGTGGGTGCCGAATAGGGGTTAATGGCAATGTGTTGGTGTGATGAGCACACGGCGGATGTGCTAAAGCGAAGAGCAACCTTCTGACGGAGGTTGCGAGGGGAGCGCTTATAAAAATGCGGAATTCCGCGGGGAATCAGCTAAGGCTGGAGACTAAATTCAGTTATGGGCTCGGTGCTTTAGGTAAGGACTTTGCTTGCTCGATCGTTTACATCTTCCTTATGTTTTACTACACCGATGTGGTGGGTGTACCAGCCGCCTTTGTCGGAACGCTCTTTTTAGTCGCGCGAATACTTGACGCGATAACAGATCCGTTAATGGGACTTGTGGTCGATAATACACGTAGCCGGTTCGGCAAATTTCGCCCTTGGATTGTCGTTGGAACCGCAGTTAACTCGTTAGCCTTGTTGGCGTTATTTTCAGCGCACGAATTCAGCGGGTCGGCACTGCTTTTATTCGTCACCCTTACGTATCTGCTCTGGGGTATTACTTATACGGTCATGGATATTCCGTTCTGGTCCATAGTCCCGGCGTTATCTTCCTCGCGTGAGGAGCGTGAAAGGTTAGTAGTTTGGCCACGTCTATTTGCGAGCTTTGCTTGGATGGTCATGGGCACCTATGGCCTCGCAACGGTTGCGCATCTCGGAAATGGGTCGGAAGGGGAGGGCTTCTTCAAGCTATCGGGGGCGATTGTTCTCGTGTTTATGACTTCTGCCGCAATTGTGTTTTCGAGAGTCAAGGAGCAGGTAGATACCAAGATCGCACCTGAGAGATTCAACATCAGTGAGGTTGTCAGTTTGGTACGCAGGAATGATCAGCTAGCATCGCTGATCGGATGTGGTTTGTCCTTCAATATCGCGACCCAACTCGTTGGTGGTTTTGCGATCTACTATTTCACTTACGCAATTGATAAACCCGAGTTATTTCCTATGTTTGCCTTGGTGTCAGGTATAGCGGAAATGCTGGGGGTTTTCTTATTTCCCTGGCTGTGTCGATATTTACCGCGAGGGATCACCTGGTATATTGCCAGCTCATTTGCAATGGCGTGCAGCGGCATCTTGTTGGTGGGGAGTATTTTAGTCCCAAGCAGCGGCGTGCTTGTCGCTATTGCTGGCGCAGCCCTCAAATTTGGTGGTGGTATCTCTAATGGCCTAAGCACGGTCATGCTTGCGGATGTTGTTGATTACGGTCACTACAAAACAGGTAGAAGAAGCGAAAGCATTATATTTTCCGTGCAGACTATGATGGTAAAATTTGCTGGCGCATTCTCAGGTTTCTTCATTGGTGTGGGGCTGTCACTTATCGGTTATGTACCAAACGAGGTGCAAGCTGATATGACGATTTTCGGACTGAGAGTGCTGATGATTGCCGTGCCCGCTTGTTTTTTAATGATCAGCATCTGGATTTATAGGAGCACATTTCGCTTACACGGCCCTCTGCACTCTAAGGTTGAGGCGTTTATGGCTCGATATTAAATTGACTGAGCCGGTTTAAACGTTTCGTTAGGGACATCGTTTTAGACTGCAGCACGCTCGTCCGCAATGTCTTCGCCATTAAACTCCAGTCGATCTAGTGCGGCCATATTTCCAGACCATGTATTGCGTTTCTCACATCGCGACTGATTGCCACCTCAACAACCCTTTTGTTTTCTCGCAGATCGTAGATGGAAACAGTTGAAGGTGAGCTGCCTCCTGCCACGACTGAATCTGTTACCTGGCATAAACCACGGGCAAAATGCGGACGTGCAACTTCCCCATCATTGGCCCATAGGTGCGTCATTTCCTCGTCCCCATAGATCGGAACTTCGATGGCACGGTCCTCGTCGCCCTCTCCTCGGCCAGTGTAGCGAACAACATTAGCTTCACTGTCGTTAAATAAAACACCGTCTCTGAAGGGTTGGGCGTTGTGTGTGCCGGTTGGCAACGTTACCGCCATGGTAATTGTTTTACCGTTGTAATGAAGCATCCCGCCTGTTCTGCGACCACCGATATACATGCCGGCAGCATTGCAGTGAACGTTGTTGATGTGCATACGGTTCAGCATCATTGGACCATCGTCACTTGTGGGATCAAAGCGCGCTGCTCTGAAACGGTACTGGTTCTCTTGTATCTGCATC
>Ga0213863_10000880_pt1 | contig 22400 bp, 18 predicted proteins | sample PICome_8_FD_160128 | JGI IMG/M metagenome (GOLD analysis project Ga0213863, IMG submission 160128) | Coastal seawater microbial communities near Pivers Island, North Carolina, United States - PICO497 | ecosystem: Environmental > Aquatic > Marine > Coastal | place: USA: North Carolina... | reverse complement strand
GCAGTTCGCCCAGACATCGTGCCAAGGTCGACTTACCGCTACCTTGACTACCAGCAATACCGATCGTTTTAAGCCCCCGCTGCGCTACCTGCTGAGCCAAACCCTTTAATAGATCTGGATACTTTTCATCCTCAACCCCGGCGGTAAGGAGCAATTCGTCAATGAGCGCTCGCATATCATCCATGATCGGGCAACAACCGATCCGGATCTGCGTCATAGTCTCTAAAGGGCGGAAGCGCCGAGCGCAGACGCGGGCCATAAAACTTTGTCCGTAGGCGGTCATCTAGAATTGTCACTACGCCTTGATCAGATTCCGTCCGAAGCAATCGGCCCGCGGCTTGGGTTAAACGTAAAGCTGCATTTGGAAGCATAAAATCAGTGAAGGCATTGCCGCCCGAGGCTTCGATCCATTCTTGTTGCGTCGCCCCCACAGGATCGTCGGGAACACTGAACGGAATCTTAGCAATGATCACCTGCAGGCAATAATCTCCAGGCAAATCAACCCCTTCAGCAAATGAGGCCAATCCCAAAAGGTAGCTGTGGTGACCAGCATCAATGCGCTCTCGGTGCTTTCGCAGCATTTCCGATTTGTTGTCCTCGCCTTGGAGCAAACACAAATCACGCAGCTCAGGAGACAGATTATCGACCACCGCAAAGAACTGCCGCCAAGAGGTGAACAGCACAAGTCCGCTCTGAAATTCCACCAGCAACTCTGGAATGACTTCAGACAACTCCTCGGTATGGGCTGCAGCATCGGTTGGACTGGCCAACATCCTGGGGATTCTCAGTTGCCCTTGATTGGCGTAGTCAAAAGGGCTGGGCACCACCATTCCGACAACATCCTCGGGCAACCCTAGAGACTCGGTCAGCATTGAAAAATCTCTTCCAACCGCCAAGGTCGCTGAGGTTAACACGGCTCCAGCACACTGAGACCACAGCTTTTCATACAGCACCGTATCGACCCGAATCGGGGTGCAATGGACAAGGAGCTCATCTGAACTGAATGTGAGCCACCGCGCGCTGGGACCTTGTTGTTCATCGGCTGCGCCGAACAGCCTCCAAAGGTTTGCCGCAGCCCCCAAGCGGCCGGCAAAAGTTCCAAGAACAGTCACCAAACCTTCGAGCACGACCCGCTGCGCTGGCTCGGACTGGGTGATCGATTGCTCAAGAGTTTGTCGAGCACTTTGCATCATTTGCTCGAGCCGCTCGGTCAACCCGGCAAGGGCTAAGCATTCTGCGGCCAGCACATCATCTATTTCACCACCAACAAATCGATACTGGAAAGCCTCACCTTGAGATGCTGCTTCATCCTCAAATCCGCGCAGTAACAAAAAAACCTGATCATAGGTCTGCAAACAATTTGCGGCGGCGGTCGGGAGGTTTGACAGCGCTGCAAGCTCGCTCACCACTTCATCTAAACTCGCATCGATCAATCGACTTTTTGTTTGCTCAAGGCAATCTTCAAGCTGAACTAAAACCTCTCGATGAGCGGTCCCTGCTAAAAACCCTGCCCACTGACCTCGCGCTTTATCTGCCAAGTGATGAGCCTCGTCAAGAACATATAGCGTCTCCTCTGGCGACGGCAAAATCTGACTCTCATCGGAGGCCAAGTCAGCGAGCAATAAATCGTGGTTGGTCACAATCACATCAACCTCATCTAACCGCTCTCGCGCCGAAAAGAATGGACACTGACTGAAAAAACTACATTGACGATTGGTGCATTGTTGACGATCAGTGCTGACACCACGCCAGGTTCGATCATCGACCGCGAACGCAAGACTATCCCGGTCTCCATCCCAGCGGCCTGACCCGAAGGTTTCCAGCATCGAGTGCAGTTGGCCAAGATCCTCAGGCCTCGAGGCTGCCAACTCATCCGGGAAAAAATCAGTCATTGCGGAGTTTTGCTCGGTGCCTTGTAGCTGTGCATCAAGCTTCGAGACACACAAATAACGTCTGCGCCCCTTAGCGAGTGCGTAGGTGAATTCAATGCCTGCATGCTTCTGGATTTCCTCAAGGTCCCGCAAAACCAACTGCTCCTGAAGCGCAACCGTTGCGGTCGAAATCACTAACGTTTTATCTTGGGCAGACGCAATCGCAAAGCCAGTCAGCGCATAAGCTACGGTTTTACCTGTACCGGTGCCCGCCTCGACCAACGCAATCGGACTTTGCTCAAGGTCATCTGGGTCGAGAGCCAAACGCCGAGCCAGCTCTGCAATCATCAGTCTCTGACCATATCGTGCTCGGAATTGCGTTGAGGACAAAAACGAGGAATAGTAGGTTTGCAGATGATCGCGAAGCGTTTGATCGATCATAGACCTGTCAACTCAGCAAGTAAGATACGGTTGAGGAAGCATTTAGCAGAGAGGAAAAGCGCGTTATGCAGCAATTGGGCAACATCCATCAAGTCAAAGCAATTGTTGTTGTCATCATGACGATGATACTCGGTATAAGTCCCGTGGTGAATGCGAGTAAGGCGCTACCCCTTGAAAGACTACGGCTGCCCGAAGGGTTTTCAATTTCTATCTTTGCTGAAGTCGATAACCCTAGACAACTGGCCATCGATCAAGCAGGCATCGTTTATGCCGGTAGCAGACGAGGTGGGAAGGTACACGCCATTGCTGATCTGGATCAAGACGGCGTTGCCGACATAGTCAAAGTCATTGCAAAGGGACTGACCATGCCTTCGGGTATCGCCATTCGTGATAACCGACTCTACATCGCTGCCGTGAACTCAATCTTAAGATCGGCCCCCCTATCGAACATCCTTGAGAAGGCAACAACCTTCACCACAATTTATAAAGACTTTCCAAAGGATCGTCATCACGGCTGGAAGTTCATCGATTTTGGCCCAGATGGTTTGCTATACGTGCCCGTTGGCGCACCTTGTAATATTTGCTTAAAGGCGAATCCAGTCTACGCGAGTATTCAGACCCTGGATGTCGATGCCAAGCGGCCAAAGCCCAAGCTCCATGCCGCAGGCGTTAGAAACTCGGTGGGCTTTACCTGGCATCCAGAGACCAAAGCACTCTGGTTTACCGACAATGGCCGCGACCAACTTGGTGATGAATCACCTCCCTGCGAGCTGAATATCGCAACCGCGCCTGGCGGGCATTTTGGTTACCCTTATGTCCACGGTAATGACCTGCTTGATCCAAAGTTCGGGCAACAGGTACCCGATCATGAATTGATCCCGCCAGCACTCTCTCTTGGACCCCACGTCGCACCGCTGGGCATCGCATTCCCGCCCGAGCAAGCATTTCCAGAGGGATATCGCAATCAGCTTTTCATTGCGGAGCACGGCAGCTGGAACAGAAGCCGCTCAGCGGGTCATACCGGGCATCGCATCACACTGGCAAGGCCCGGGCCTACGGACGGCGATTCAAGTGCATTGACCTACGAAGTTTTCATCGACGGATGGCTTCAAAACAATACCGCATGGGGAAGACCTGTTGATATATTGTTTTCACCCGATGGCAGCATGCTGATATCTGACGATCATGCGAATGTCATTTATCGCGTGACGTATCAAAAACCAAAGGCTTCCTCTCCGCCAGAACTCAACGGCGATACCCTTTAACGGCCTCTGAGCTCACGGTCTCTGAGCACTAAGCGGGTTTTGTTGTAGTTCATCTCGATTGATGACAAGCTCTTGACGCATCTCTTCACTCGGTAATTGTCTTAAGCCATGTTCCTCCGATTCGATTCTAAGAGACTGTTTCATCTAATCCTGGGCGCTTACTTTCTACTAGGTGCCCACTACAGTTTTCCAAATTTTGGCGGCTACGGACTCAACATGCCACAAAATTTCGCGGCCTGGATCTTTACGGCGCCCCTCATTGGCCTGGGTCTGTGGCAATGGGCCAGGGATCGAGTCTTCCATTTTTCAATCAGTCTCGCTTTGTACTGGCTTGGCGCGGCGATGTTGGCGCTGCCCTTGTTTTTCCCGAACGTCATCGATATTGCCAGCGCTGCACCGAGAATTGCGGGACTCATCGCCGGCTTACTGCTGTATACCGCCGTATTACAAATAAATTGGACATCAGTCCATTGGCGCAATGTCCTCATTTTGGTTCTGGCCGGCATTGCTGTCGAATCGGTACTCGGTTTGCTCCAGTATTTTGTATTAGAACCCGGCAATTATTGGGGTTACGACACGCTCCAAAATCGGCCTCATGGCAGCTTCCAGCAAGTCAATGTCATGGCGAGCTTTATTGCTACAGGTTTTGCTATCAGCCTCTACTTAATATTGAGCAAGGATGAGCACGCAATGGCCCCAGCCGCCAAAATCGGCGCCGTTCTTGCCGGCTTTATGGCCCTTTCCGCGCCGTTTTTACTTGTGGTGATTCAATCTAGAACGGGCCAGCTTGGGGGCCTAGCCGCGCTGCTGTTGTTACTGCCCAGTCTGCGAAGGCAAGGGCCCGTACTCACAAGGCAATTGCTGTTGTGGTTCTTTTTGGCAGGGACAGGACTGATCGCTGGACTCGGAGCGCTCTCTACAGCCGATAGTCCAAAACGGCCGCCTACAATCTATGAAGACCCAGGGGCCAGAGCAGTTATTTATGCGCAAAGTTTCGAAGTCATCCAACAAAACCCTTTGTTTGGATCGGGTTACGGTAATTTCGAACACGCCTGGCGCCACAACCACGCCGAAACTGCAAAGCCTGAGGGAAATGTGATCATGGGGCTGCACGCGCTCAGCCATCCCCATAACGAAACCTTGTTGTGGCTCGTCGAGGGTGGCCTTCTTGCCTTTACCGCACTGGTAATTCTGGCATCAGGACTGCTGCTAAGTCTCTGGCGAGTTCCATGGCGCCAACGCTGCAGTCTGTTGGCCCTTGTGACGCCCGTCCTCATTCATACTCAGACCGAGTATCCACTCTACCATTCGAGTCTACACTGGATTACCCTCATCTTACTGCTTGCTATGATCGACGCCGCTTGCGCGCCGATCCGGACAGTCGCCTTTCCACGGATCATCTTCCCCGCAGCCGCTGCGCTGGCCATACCACTGGCAGTAACGCCTTTCATGGTCACTGGTCTGCAATCCCTGGCCGTCATCACAAAATTCGAATCCAAAAAGCCACGTGAATTTGAGCTCTTAATGGAAGTCTCCAATCCAGCTTTTGATCTTAACCGGTTTCAGTGGCATCTCTGGGAACTGAGATTACGCACAGCACTGATCACCGCTGACACCACTGAGCTCGCTGCATTTCTCGCATGGTCAGAGCGCCTAGCCCAAACTATGCCGAGATCGCCGCTTTATGTGAATCGAATCATCGCGCTCAGAGCGCTGGGCAGAATTGACGATGCCGAGGCGGTGCTAGCAGAAGCCCGCTATCTTTTTGGTGACAGACCAGATCTGCTGCCGTTCGTTGATCTAGATCCAAGGGTGCGGATCAAACTCGAGTAGGCGCTCGGAGGAAAATCCTCTCTTGCGATCAACTTTAAAACAATCCAAAGAAGCGCTTTTTGAATCGTCGCTCGCATCCTGCGAGCTGACCCGCATAGGCATCTGCTTGCTTACCGACTTTGCTCGCGACTTTAATCAGCCAAGGTTTCGACTGATAGGAGCCCTTGGCATAACCGCCCTGACCTTCATGGTAGGAAAGGTACAATTTTTCAGCATCGGTTTTGGCAAGTCCATTTTTCCTAGCACTCTGATCAATGTACCAACCAATAAAGTCGGCGGCATCTTTAAAATTGTTGCGGTCTGCCCCCCATCGACCCGAGGATTCTCGGTAGTTGTCCCAAGTTCCATCGATGGCTTGGGCGTAGCCCTTCGCTGAGGCCGGCCTTGGACCAGGAAATATCCACAGAATTTTCTTTCTGGGGGGCTTGGCCTTCGCCCTAAAACTCGATTCTTGGTGCATGATCGCCATGATCACCGGCACGGTTGTACCCCAACGACTTGCCGCTTTGCTAGAGGCTTTGTACCAGCTGCGCTGTTCCTTAAAAATCTCGCAAACGTTACTGATGTCGGCGGGCTGTTTCGCGGTGCACCCGGCCAGTGCGAGCACGATCACCGGCATCACCCATCTGAGTATTTCCAAACGCCTCACCGCGCTGTCTCCAAAATCGCGTTTAATTGATCTTCGGTGATAATTTCCACTCCTAGCGCCTGAGCTTTTTGCAATTTCGAGCCAGCCTCCTCACCCGCGATAAGCATCGTTGTTTTAGATGACACCGAACCGGCGACCTTCGCACCGAGGACCTGAAGCCGAGCTTTCAGGGCAGTTCTTGAATACTGTGCCAACGTACCAGTGATCACCCAAGTCTGTCCTGCGAGCGGCTTGCCAGCAACCACAGCTTCGGCCGGCATCGCGCCCTCAATACCAGACGCTAAAAGACGTGAGATCAGCTCCCGATTAGCCTCTTCACGGAAATAATCAACCAAATGCTGGGCCACAATCGGACCTACATCGTCTACCTCGAGTAAAGCACTCGCGTCAGCGGCCATCACGGCGTCTAACGTTCTAAATTGCTCGGCCAAGGCACGCGCCGTTGCTTCGCCGACCTCAGGGATGCCCAAGGCATAAATCAATCGACTTAAAGTGGTTCGTTTAGAGGCCTCGATGGCATCAAGTAGCTTTTGAGCAGACTTTTCAGCAAAACGATCCAGTGCAAGCAAGGATGCCTTTGACAACTGATAGAGGTCCGAGGCGTCTCGGATCAAACCTGACTGCAGCAACTGTTCTACAACTTTTTCACCAAGCCCTTCGATATCCATCGCTAACCGGGAGACAAAATGTCGAATCCGTTCTTTCTGCTGCGCCGGACAAGCAAGCCCATTAGGACATCTCAAAATGACCTCTTCGCTGGCGAGCACAAGAGGGCTATCGCATTCAGGACACAGTCTGGGACGAACGATATTTTCTGCATTGCTTGGTCTTTGACTCACGTCAACCCGAACAACCTTAGGAATGACGTCGCCCGCACGTTCGACGACCACGGTGTCGTTAATCATCAGCCCTAATCGTTCGACCTCATCAAAGTTATGAAGCGTTGCATTGGCAATTGAGACACCACCAACTTGAACTGGCTTTAATCTCGCAACTGGCGTGATGGCCCCTGTTCGCCCCACTTGGATCTCTACATTCAATACCGTTGTGCGGCCCTGAGCAGCTGGGAATTTTCCAGCAATGGCCCATCGTGGAGTTCTAGTAAGCACGCCAAGTGCTTGCTGAAAAGCGAGGCGATTGACTTTAAAGACCACTCCGTCGATCTCGTAATCAAGCTCGGCTCTCTCTGTTGAAAGCTTGGCGTAATACGCCTGACAACCCTCCGCATTTTCGACCAAAGCAGCATCCGAATTGACGCGAAAACCCCACTGCCGAATCTGCTTCATCACACCCCAATGTTCATTCGCCATCTCTCCACCCTCAGAGACTCCAATGCTATAAGCAAACATCGTTAGACGGCGCTTGGCTGTAAGTCGGCTATCGAGCTGCCGCAGCGACCCGGCGGCGGCATTGCGAGGATTGGCAAACGGCTTTTCGCCTCGTGCAACGAGATCTCGATTGATCGACTCAAAAACAGGCTTCGACATGTATACCTCACCGCGCACCTCAAGTCGGTCAGGATATTCGGATCCTTGCAGCACCAAAGGCACTGCCTCTATGGTTTTCACGTTTGCGGTGACATCCTCTCCAGTGACACCGTCACCGCGCGTTGCGGCGCGCAGAAGCCTGCCGCGCTCATAGAGTAGACTAATCGCAACACCATCAATTTTAGGCTCGGCACAGTAAGCCATTTCAGTTTCCCCCAGAGCCTTAAGAACCCGTTGGTGGAATTCGAAGATATCTTGGTGATCAAACGCGTTGTCCAAAGACAGCATGGGTAGTTCATGCCGGATTTGACCAAAACCTTGGAGGGGTACCGAGCCGACCCGTTGGCTTGGGGAATCCGAGTGCTGTAGCTCGGGGTAGGCGCGCTCTAACGCGAGTAACTCTTGAAACAATTGATCGTACTCAGCATCGGAGATAACCGGCGCATCAAGCGCATGATAGGCGTAGTTATGATGATGCAAGGCTTTGCATAACGTATCGCAACGATCCTTCGCATCCTGCGAGACCGTCATCTGGAACCACTAAACTGATACTCCTGCACCTGCTGGCGAAGCTCAGCGACAGAATGCTCACTCATGATCGTTCGGCGATCATCACACAGCCTTGCACCCATTGAGTCGGCGAGCCGAACCGCAACATAGAGCATTTCCTCGAAAACGGCAGGCGCATCCTGGCACTCGCTTGCACACATGAACAAGGTCACTCCAGGAGTGCTCAGTGATTCGATGACATCCGGATCAAATGATCCCGGCTCCACAGCATTAGCAATACTGATTTTTTCTCGGCCAGCATCATCGTACCGATGAAAAATAGCCTTATCACCGAATTCGAAGTCCAAAGCGGTTATTTCGCGCAATAACATCGGGCCCTCGATATCGCCCAAAACGTTCAGCACCACGTAGTAGGGTTCAGCATCTTGAATCACCGAAGATCTCTCAGCCAGCTGAGTCGCTGGAGCTTTGGCCCGTGCATCAACCCCATATTCATCGGCCGAAATCTCTCGGTCCAGCGCAGCATCCAAACTTTCCTTCTGATCCCCGATCTGTAGATCCGAAGCTACGTTGCGCTCAATGCCACTTTGAGTGGTGGCTTGCTCTACGGCCGCATCATCCGATTGAGCAGATTCGCTACCTTCACTCGATGTATTCTGCGCCGCTGCCTGACCCTGACTTCGTACGGCCCTCGGGGGCTGATGATTTGAAACAGGAATACTGGAGTCACCGACGGTTACGATCCTCGCTCCACCATTAGGGAGTTCTGCTTTGAATTGACTCAACGAATCACCGTCTGCGAGCGACCCTGGATCCGAGGCAAATTGTTTGTCCAATTTTAAAGGCAGGCGGTCGGAGCCAAAGTACTGCACCCAAAAGCCGTGGACCAACACACCCACGATCACAACCCCCAAAATCAACATCAGCCATTCTTGCAGATCTAGTTCCACGATGACCCCGCTTTTTATCCCCTCAAAACAGTCCGTATTGACCCTGTTCCCTCTCGCAATATTCTATGCTCAGTCGCTCTGTTTTTATCCAATTTGTTGCTATCCAAACTGGTTTTTTGCCCTCTCGCTCACCACTGCCAAGCTTTGACGGCCTGCTGCAAAAATCAGTGATCCGACCGGTTATGCTCTCACAGACCTCACACCGCCGACATCGCGACAGCCTCTTCAACATCAACAGAAACTAGCCGAGAGACCCCCGGTTCATGCATGGTGACCCCCATCAACTGTTCAGCCATTTCCATGGCGACCTTATTATGGGTGATATAGATAAATTGGACAGTTCGCGACATTTCCTTCACCAATTCTGAATAACGTGCAACGTTTGCATCATCCAGAGGCGCGTCAACTTCGTCGAGCAGACAAAAGGGTGCAGGGTTGAGACTGAAAATCGAAAACACCAAAGCAATCGCCGTGAGCGCTTTCTCACCACCTGACAGCAAATGAATACTGCTGTTGCGCTTTCCGGGAGGCCGAGCCATAAGCCCCACGCCAGTGTCGAGCAGATCTTCTCCGGTCATTTCGAGGTAGGCGTGCCCGCCCCCAAATAGCTTGGGAAACAATTGTTGAAGCTTACCATTGACCAGATCAAAGGTTTCTTTAAAGCGCGTTCTCGTTTCTATATCGATCTTACGAATCGCCTGCAAAAGCGTGTTCAGGGCTTTCTCTAAATCTTCATTCTGAAGGTCAAGGTATTCTTTGCGTTCGGCTTGGACCTTGTATTCTTCGATTGCTGCCAAATTAATTGCACCCAACCGTTGGATTCGGTTCTCAAGGCGCTGTAATTCTGCTTCCCACTCAGCCTCATTGGCAGCCTCGGGCATAGCCTCTAGCACCGCTTGCAAGACTTCATCGTCGCTCTTTAGTTGCTCTTCAATGGTTTTACGCCGAACGTCCAGCGCTTGGAAGTCGAGACGGGCCGCCTCGAGCTGGCTCCTTACGCTGCCGACGGATTCTTCGAAGTCAACCCGCTGCTGCTCTAGTGCACTGATCTCAAACTCAATTCGCTGTGCTGCTTGACGACCTGATGTGAGTTCACCCTCGATCTCTTGCCTTGAAGTGAGTCGCTCCTGAAGCCTCGACTCTAACTCGGTGGCAGGTTCTGCAAGCGCCTCAATACTGGCCTCCAGCTCTTGTTTCCTCACATCCAGCGCTGATCGCCGCTGCGTTAACCGAACGATGGCCTGCTGTGTTGCGTCGATCTGCGCTTGTAAACTTTGAGACTTAAGCGCTAATTGATGATTGGCATCACGATCGGCCTGAGCCTGTGTTCGTACGACCATCAAATGATTTTGAGCCGCAGTTCGGGCTTCACTCATCTCTACCCGCTGTGTTTCCGCTTGCGCCATATCGTCCATCGCGCTGCCTAAACGCCCTCGTGCGGCAAGCAACTGTGCCGAGTCTTCTTTGATCTGTTCCTCGGCTGCAGCCGAATCGCGCTCCGCTCTCGCTACTTCGCTTGCAACCTGCTCGGCTTGGATGCGCTTGGCCGTCAAGCGCGCGCGGGTCTCTCCATAGCTCCGCTGCTGTTGCACTAATCGACCCTGTAAGTCATCTCTTGCCGACTCGAGCATGACCAAGTTAGCGGCCCCAGATTCGACTTCAGCCTCGGTCTCTGCAATCGCTTGTTCAAGCCCATCGAGCTGTTCCAATAAATGGCTCAGTTCTTTTTGACGCTGAATAACTCCGGCCGTTACATCCTTTTCGGCGCTGACTCGCATCCAATTGCAACCGATCCAAACGCCATCTCGAGTGACCACAGATTCATGAGGCGCAAGAGATTCCGACTGCCGAAGCGCATCATCAAGATCTTCAGCAACAAAAATATGATCTAGCCAAGCCCGTAGCTCTGCGGTGGAGGTAACCTTACTGGCAAGCGTTAGACGCTCAGTCTGCGCAGGCGGTTGGTCTGGCGACTCGGCCAAAGCAACTAGCGTTAAAGACCCTTTCGACAATTCGGCAGCCGCCCCAGCTTGCGCTCTAAGATTACCCACCAACACACCTTGCAGGGCTTCGCCCAAAACCGCTTCCACGGCGCCATCCCATCCGGTCTCCACTTCTAACCGTTCACCTAGGCGCGGCGCGGTGTCCAGCTCCTGCTCCTTAAGCCATTGAATTTCTTCACCGGATTGACCTAAAGCGGCCTGCTGTAACGCTTCAAGCGAGGCTTGCCTACCTGCGAGATGCTGCATTTGTCCACGCTGGGTACTCAAGGCCCGAGCCAACGCTTCGCTCTGGTCGCGTTGCATCTGCAGCTGTTGCGAGAGCGCATCGGATTCTGCCTGAATTTGTGCGACCTGAGCTTCTTGGGTCCCAAGCATCGCCTCCAATGGCGCAATCTCATCAGCCACTGCTTGTTCCGTCAAACGCACTTGATCTTCTTCCAGGCTCCTCATTCTCTGGTTAAGCCGATTGATCGAGTCCTCTAACAGTCCTATTTTTGACTGCTCAACCTCACCTGCCTGAGCAACTTTTGCTGCTTCAACGGAAAAGGCCTCCCAACGAGATTGCAAATCCAGCACCGCCGCTTCGGCTTGGTCGAGCTCAGATTTCGAACGCTGCTCGGACTCGGTCAGTTGCTCCTGTGTTGGCATCAAAGCGGCGAGTTGAGCCTTGAGATCAGCAACAAGTGCCTCATCGCTGGCGAGGCTAGCGCTGCTCTCTGCCCGCTCCTGTTCAGATTGACGAAGATCTTCAGCCAACGTTCGGGCGCGCTCGGATTGATACTGAATACTTTCCTCAATCCGGGCAATTTCTGTGCCTTCATCGAAAAAACGCTGCTGCACTTTCGCCAACTGATCGTTAGTGCCTTGCAGCGTTTGTCTTTTTTCAACAATCTCGGTCTCAACTCGACGTTGATCAGCGATCCGCGCCTGCAAATCAATCTCAAATTGATCAATCCCGCCTTGAGCATGGGACGCTTTTTCGTCTAATCCTTGCCAACGCAGGGCTGAAAGCTGCGCACTGGTGGCGCGCTCAGTTTTTTTCAATTCCGTGTATTTTTCTGCTGCTTTGGCTTGCCGCTCTAGGTGATGAATTTGGCGCTCGAGCTCTTCTCGCAGATCTGAGAGTCGATCTAAATTATCTCGGGTATGAGAGATTCTGCGTTCAGTTTCTTTTCGACGCTCTTTATATCTGGATATTCCAGCGGCCTCCTCAAGATAGACCCGAAGCTCTTCTGGTTTGGCTTCAATCAGCTGACTGATCATACCTTGTTCGATAATAGAGTAGCTTCTCGGCCCTAGACCGGTGCCTAAGAAAATGTCAGTGATATCTTTTCGCCGACATTTGACGTTATTCAAAAAATAACTCGACAAGCCATCTCGACTGACTTGGCGTTTAATCGAGATCTCAGAATAGGCCGCATACTCGCCGGTCAATCGCCCAGCTGTGTTATCAAAAACAAGTTCGATACTGGCTTGGCCCACAGGCTTGCGAGAGCTAGCACCATTAAAAATAACATCGGTCATCGATTCGCCGCGCAAATTCTTGGCCGAGCCCTCTCCCATCACCCACCGAACAGCATCGATAATGTTCGATTTTCCGCACCCATTCGGGCCGACAACTGCACAGAGATTATTGGGAAAAGGGACCGTCGTGGCGTCTACGAAAGACTTAAAACCGGTGAGCTTGATCGCTTGGAGTCGCATCAGCAGATCTTACTAGAATGCTACATTAAGCGAAACTAAAACTGTTCAAACACGGTATCATTTATAAGAAAAACGCTCCGCGGTGAGTTTCTGCACCGGAGGATTTAAAAAGTTGCCTGAACCAGCCGCAACGCAAAACCATCGGGGTTGCGTCTTAACGCGCCCTAGCAATTCAATGCGCGCCAGGCCGTGCCGGAATCAAGATTATGCGAATTCGCCCTCGATTAAACGCCGCAGCAAAATCCTCGCATGTTCCAAAGGACCTTGCCCTCGACGCCCTTGCAGATTGGTTGCGTCAAAGTGAGGACCATCATCGGCACGTGATCGAGGGAGCAGAAGCCAGAATCGTGTACTTTAATTCCGCACAGCCCGCCGCTACCGATTTTGTATTTCTCAACATCCACGGTTTCTCCGCCTGCCGGCAAGAGACAGCCCCCATCGCAGAGACACTGGCCAAAAACCTTCAGGCGAACCTTGTCGAGCTGCGATTGGCGGGTCACGGCCTCAGTGACAATGCCATGACAGCAAGGGCAGAGGACTGGTTGCAGACCGTCGCTGACGGTTTCGATTTAGCATCACGCTTGGGACAAAAAACAATTATTATTGGCACCTCGACAGGCGCACCCCTCGCCTGCTGGGCAGATCGCATACTCGGGCCTCTCTACGGGGAACCTTTTGCGCATTTGTTTATGTCGCCTAACTTTAAGATCAACACACCGTTCGATTTTATTCTGACGCTACCGCTGGCAGAGTACCTTGTGCCGCTGATATTAGGCCGAACACGCAGCTGGACACCAGAGAACGAGCTCGCAGCCAAGTTTTGGACGTCCTCTTATGACATACAAGCGGTGATCGAAATGCAAAAAGTTGTCGATTGGTTCAGAGAGCAACCCAGCTCCGCTTGGAGGACGCCGATGGCCATGATGGTGATGGATCAAGACCCAACAATTTCTTCGAAGGCGGCGAAGAGCGTGTTTCTACAATGGCAGTCACCAGACAAGCAGCACCTGGCCATCAAAGATGACCCGGACGCGGTCAGTCATGTCTTTGCAGGCAGCATTGCTGGACCCCACCGAACCAGCTCAACAATCAAGAGTTTCAATGACTTTCTTTTCACGCTCATTGCGGCGTCAAAATAGCCCATTACCGACCTAAGGAACCCCGCCATGCGCAGACCATTGCAGTCGACACTCAAAAGCTCCGCTTCTTCAAGTAATCAGTGGACTATGAGTGGTCTCAGATACCTTGCGATGGCCTTGCTGCTCTCATCTTGTGAGCAACCCAAAATCGAAGATCGCGAACGGCTCGACTATCCTCAAACCCGAGTCACCGACCATGTCGACACCTATTTTGATAACATCATTGCGGACCCTTATCGATGGCTAGAAGACGATCAAAGCGCAGAAACCGAGCAATGGGTAACGCGTCAAAATAATGTAACCCAGAGCTATCTAAGCAACATCCATTATCGCGACGAACTGAAAGCCCAGTTAACTGAACTCTGGCAACACCCTCGAATATCCGCCCCTGCGAAAGAAGGTCGATACTTTTATTACTACGAAAATACCGGACTGCAAAACCACTCCGTTTTAATGCGTCGGCTCGACAACCAAGTCTCGGAAGTTTTTATCGACCCGAACACCTTCAGCACCGACGGCACGATCTCACTCGGTCAAGTCGCATTCTCCGAGTCCGCAAAATGGACAGCATACGCTCGCTCCGAGTCGGGTAGTGACTGGCGCAGTATTTATCTAATGGAGACTGAAACCCGAAGCGAAATTGAGAAACCCCTCCAAAATATCAAATTCTCAAGCATTACCTGGCAAGGCGATACCGGATTTTTCTATTCAAGTTATCAAGAACCCAACGGTAGCCTACTGACCGCCCAGGTTGACCAGCATCGGTTGTATTTTCACAAGCTCGGGACTTCGCAAAGCGAGGACACGCTGGTTTTTGGCGGAAATGCCGAGGAAAAATATCGATATGTAGGTGCCAATTTGACAGAAGATCAGCGTTTTCTTTCAATCCAAGCAGCTCAAACCACCGCAGGCAATCTACTCAGAATCAAAGACCTTAACCGCCCCGACTCAGACTTTGTCGAAGTCGACAGCAACCCAGAATCAGACACCTATGTGGTGGCCAGCAAAGCGGACCAGGTGCTGGTCTACACCAACGATCAAGCACCCAATGGACGCCTAGTCGCCATTGATCTCAACGCGCCAGAACCAGTCAACTGGATTGACGTCATTCCCGAGCGAGAAATGCCCCTCAGGGTATCAACCGGTGCGGGCTACTTGTTTGCACATTATCTCTTGGATGCGCGATCTCGACTCTTTCAGTACGACTATGAAGGCAACCTCATTCGAGAATTGCCGCTACCAGAGGTAGGCTCGGCAAGTCGTCCCAGGGGTAAATTCAACGATGATGTTCTTTATTATAGCTTCAGCAATTACAAAACTCCGCGCGCAATCTATGCTTTCGACCCTGAAACCGGCGTTTCTCGACTTTATTTCAAACCTGCAATTCGCTTTAATCCCGCAGAATTTGAAACGCATCAAGTGTTCTTTACCAGCAAAGACGGAACCCGCATCCCAATGACGATTACGCATCGGCGCGGACTCTATCGTCATGGCAAGAATCCAACGCTGCTATACGGCTACGGCGGTTTCAACATCAGCATTACCCCTAGTTTCAGTACTGCAACCGCACTCTGGCTGATGCAGGGAGGTGTTTACGCTGTACCGAATCTTCGAGGCGGGGGTGAATATGGTCGAGATTGGCATGAAGCTGGTACACAACATCAAAAACAAAATGTCTTTGATGATTTTATTGCAGCGGCTGAGTATTTAATTGATCAAGGATATACCTCGCCTGATTATCTCGCCGTACAGGGGCGCTCAAACGGTGGTCTGCTTGTCGGCGCGATCATGACTCAAAGACCAGATCTCATGAAAGTTGCCTTGCCTGGCGTCGGCGTCATGGACATGCTCCGTTACCACGAATTTACCGCCGGGGCTGGCTGGTCTTTCGACTATGGGCGCAGTGACGAGAGCCCAGCGATGTTTCAGACGTTGCTGGCTTACTCTCCCCTCCACAACATCAAGCCTGGCCAAACCTACCCCGCGACACTGATAACCACAGGTGATCATGACGACCGCGTGGTTCCTGCCCACTCCTTTAAATTCGCTGCCACCTTGCAAGCAGCACAAACAGGTAAAGCGCCCACGCTCATTCGCATAGAAACCGACGCGGGTCATGGGGCCGGCACCTCCATAGAAAAACGCATTGATGAAGTGGCGGACACTTTGGGTTTTGCGCTCTACAACATGGGTATCACCCAGATCGACAAGCCGATCAATGAGTAGCCTCAAAATAGGACTGATCGCCGATACCCACATGCCTGGCGCGACCCCGCACCTTTGGCCGGAGGCGCTGGCGTTTTTTAAAGGCTGCGACGCAATTTTACATGCAGGGGATCTGCACACCTTGGACATCGTCGATACGCTCAGCGATATCGCCCCAACCTATGTCGCATTGGGTAACGGTGATGTCGGAATGACCGACCCTCGCCTTCAGCTTTCTTGGCGCCTTGATTTTGAGGGCACCATTGTCGGCATGATGCATCACTGCCCATCCCCCGCGCGCAAACCCGAAGCCGTGGTGATGAAAGCGATTCAAAAACGCTTTGAAACGCTCCCACACATTTTAGTCTTTGGTCATACTCACGCCGAATCGATCACGGCCCTCAATCAGCTCGTAGTGGTTAATCCAGGGTCGCCCACTTTGCCGCATAATCGCTCTCTACGCCGCGGTACCCTGGGATTGATTGAACTGTCGGCCTCGACTGCGACAATTTCACTGCATCAGATCGAGGAAAAAGGTGTTGTGAAACATCCCACGATCGCGCCGCTGACTTGGACCTCCACAACAGGGACGATATCGGTATAATGGCCCAGCGACTCAAAGCACAGCCTTACAGCGACGGGCTTCCATTAGGGGCGAACAAAACACCGTGATTCTCGATTTACACACCCATTCAATCAAGTCCGACGATGGTCGAGCCAAGGTCGAAAACTATTGTCAGTGGATACGAACGCGGGATATACCCATCGACGGGTTCGTCCTTACAGAGCATCGACAATTCGATGACGAATCAGACTATTCAGCATTGGCTGCAGCCCATGACTTGGTGATTCTTAAAGCCAGTGAAGTGGAGACCGAATATGGCCACGTTCTTGTTTATGGTGTCACCAAATCGCTGACAGAGGCTTTCGACTTTGCGAGCATCAATAATCGCCTTGTGGACGTGATTGATGCCGCAAACGCCCACGGTGCAATCGCCGTTCCGTGTCATCCCGGGCGGCCTAAAGTTGGCATGTTTGCCCACACTGAGGCACTCGGGATCCCACCAGGCGTGGAGATCGTCGAAATTTACAATGGCGGCAGCCGAGATGACGAGGACCAGATTGCCCGCACTGGCGCACAGGACAACGGCTATCTCGGGATAGGCGGGAGCGACTCGCACATTGTGAGTCATGTGGGGCGATGCGCAACCCGATTTGAATCGGATATTGCCACCATCGATGACTTGGTTGCAGCCTTAAAAGCAGGGGCTTTCGAGGCAATCACCCTTAAGACCTGAAACCACTAGGAAGACGTGATGGATGCTGATATTCAAGCGCTCAGGGATCAATTCCTGGGCCAATCTTTTGACGAGAAACAATTCGAAATTAAGCCCGACGTCACCGCTGAATACGCGCGTCTTTGCGGTGAAACACTACCCAAATTTCTAGATCCCCAGGACCCAGATTTTCAGGCGCCCCCAACTTTTGTGGCCTGCTTAAGCGGCGGCAGATCTTTACCCGCTGGTTTTCCGCGCTTTGGTCTGGGCATGGATGCCGGCAAAGGCGTTGAATGTTTAGCACCCATCCGGCCAGGATCAACGCTCACGGGCAAAACTCATTTACATGATATTTATACCAAAACAGGACGCAGCGGTCGGATGGTCTTCGTGGTTTCACGGCTCGAATTTTATAATTCTGAGGGCCTGCATCTGGCGAATTCTGACAGTCGCATCGTGATGCGGGAGAAAAAATCATGAGCATCACCTCCATTGAAGACGTTGAATTTGGGGTTGATCTGCCCGCCTTCAAACCCGACACCTCCCTCGCAATGGGCAGCCAATTTGCCAGTTTGATCGGCTGGGACGGCCCTCGATTCAGCGATCATGAAGGCGCCAGGAAAGAGGGGCTACCCGGCGCAATGATCCCAGGTGTCATGAGTCAAGGTTTTCTCGTCGCGATGATTCATCATTGGGCACCAACGGCCCGGGTACAGACCATAGACACCGTTTTTCGTGCTCCGGTTATGGCTGATGAAGCGCATGCGATCAGCGGCGTTGTGACGGACATAGACACCGATCAAGGAACAGTTGAAATTGACTTAACCGTTTCCAACGAAAAAAAAGAAACTCGGGTCTTTGGTACTGCCACCATCGCTTTTGACTAGTTGGTCACTGGGATTCCGCGATTTTTTTTGATCGGTGCCGCAACTTTTCTTTAAACGGCGGACTCCAGTCGACTTGCGCCATCCACTGCGTCTTTTTGTTCGTCGGCGTTTTTCGCTTCACCACACTGATCTTTTGCCCACCAATAGCGCTTACCAGCAGTGCTTACCCATGGTTTGAATATCAGCAGTCCGCATACCCTTGAGAGCGCGGCAGCGATGACACCAAGGTTAACTGCTGCCCGCCTCAAGAACTTTAAGAGGACTCGGTCGAAGGTCGAAATAAAGGAATACACAACGCGTCGTGCTCTTCCCATTCCAGCTCGAGCCGCATTCCAATATGGATATCCTTCAGCGGGTCTGAAACGCCCACCACATTGCTCAAGATTCTGGGGCCTTCCTCTAAATCAATCCAAGCCACGGCATAAGGCACTTGATTTCTAAAAAAAGGATGATAACTCTGCCTGACAACACTGTAGGTATAGAGCGTCGCCCGCCCAGAGGCTATCTTCCATTCCAAATCGCCGTCGACGCAACCGGTACAATGCCGACGTGCATAAAAAATCACGGTGTCACAATTCCTGCACTGCTGATAACGGAACTCTTTCTCTTTCGTGCCTGCCCAAAATTCCTGAGTATCGAATTCGTCTGTTCTGGGCAAAGGTCTCACTGGGTCATTCATCTTAATCGCTCCCTAAAATAATCGTGCCAGCAGCATGTCGACTGCCAAGCATACCGCCATTGCCATGTGCTATCGCCAGTTTTGCATCTGCCACCTGGGCGGTTGATTCACCCCGCAGCTGCCGGGTTGCCTCCAGCAACAAGAAGATTCCTCGCATCCCTGGATGATTCGATGAGAGACCGCCACCATCGGTGTTCAGCGCAGGGCCATCGCTCGGTCGATCAAATCGCAGACGACCGCCCTCGACCCAACGTCCGCCCTCACCCTTTGGACAGAATCCTAAGTCTTCTAGCAGCGCCAGCACCGTGATGCTAAACGAGTCGTAGATCATGGCGACATCAATTTCTGCGGGAGTTACACCTGCTTCGGCAAAGGCCAGGGGCCCCGACTGCGCCGCGGCACTGGTAGTGATATCTCCGCCATTCATGGGGTACTTCGTTGCTTCTCCTGATCCAAGAATCCAAACCGGGGGCTTTTTACAGTTTCTTGCGACCTCAGGAGCGGCAATCACGACAGCACCGCCGCCATCAGAAATCATGCAACATTCTAAGAGGTGCAGAGGGTCAGCGATCATTCGAGAATTCACAACATCAGCAATGGTAGTCTCACGAATATCTAGAAATTCTAGATCCTCCATGGCCTTTACGGCCTCTGGATTACGCATGGCGTGCATTCTGGTTGCTACCGAAATCTCCGCTAACTGCTCGCTCGTGGTGCCATACTCGTGCATATGCCGATGCGCAACCATGGCGTAGTTTGCGATCAAGGTCATTCCAGCGTAAGCATCCATATTCTCTGCCGGGTGCATCGATGCCCCACCCCGGCCACCGACGCCAATAGCCCGAGCGTTACTATGCGCAGTAGACCCATAAGTCAAAAGCGCCACCCGCGCTTTCCCTGCCTTGATGTCACGACTCGCATGCGCCGCGTGATATTCATAACTGCTACCGCCTACGTTCGTCGTATTAATAACGCGCGGAGACAACCCGAAATATTCCGCCATGGTCAGGCCAGCCATCCCACCGCCTTCGCCAGCGTCATAAATGGCGTCGACATCTGACCAGGTTAAACCCGCATCGGCCAGCGCAATTGCGGCAGATTCTGCTTTTATTTGGAGCGGACTGACTTCACCCTCCACATCTCGGCTAGGGTATTCATGTATACCAACAATTGCGGCATCTCTTTTTTGACTCATTGTTCTCCTCTCCTACATCACTACCGGCGTTGATCAAGGGTCGCGTTCCTAGACGGTTCGCCCGAATCAACGTCAAACGCCCCGAACTTTACGACCACGCGTCCTTTATATCACAACCTGACTGTGGCAGATTACGGCTTTTGAAACACGAGGCATCTATGTCTGTCATCTGTTTAACTGGCGGTCTAGCCGCAGGTAAATCAACCGCAGCGAAGTTCTTTGGCGCACAGGGTGCCCATGTGATTGATGCGGATAAACTCGGCCACAAAACCTACGAAGCAGGCCAGCCCGCTAATCAACTGATTGTCGAGACTTTTGGCCAAGACGTTCAAGCCAGCGACGGCAGCATTGATCGCAAAGCACTTGGCGGGAAGGTCTTCGGGCAACCCGAGGCACTCAAGCAACTGACTGACATTGTCTGGCCGGCTATAAGGCGGCTGGCGGAGACAGAGATCCGGGAGGTCCAGGCCTCGAACCCAGAGATGGTTATTGTGCTTGAGGCGGCCGTTCTATTCGAGGCGGGTTGGGAAGATCTGGGCGATCGCAATTGGGTTATCGTCGTCGACCCCGAGATCGCCATTGAACGCGCAATGGCCCGGGACGATCTACCCTTAGAAGCTGTGAAAAATCGCCTCAACAGCCAAATCAGCAACGGCGAACGAAGCCAAAAAGCCGACCTTGTGATCGAAAACAACGCTGACTCAGAAATGTTTCGACAGCACCTCCAAGACGCTTGGAATTCTCTACCGCTTGCTTAAACGCGATCCCGGTATTGTCGCAGGGTGGATTACGGGGTTAAGCTCCCCAGACTTGAGGAGCTTTCTTTGACCACACCAGATTTTATCGTCGTTTTCGCGGGTAAACCCCTAGACGGTTTTGATGCAATGGCTGTACAGATTGCCATAGAAGGTGCCTTGAAATTGACCGAGGCCCAGTCAGAGAGATTTTTCTCGGGCAAGCCGGTGGTTATAAAAAGGTCTCAAGACAAAGCAGCCGCACTCAAACTTGCCCAACAGCTTAAAAGCCTCGGTGCCGAGGTCAGTGTGCGAGTCGATAACAAGGAAAAGGCAGCCGAGCACGCTCAACAACCGGCCGGCAGCGGTGCTCAACAGTCTCACGACAGCACAACCACTGTTTCATCGACCGAGGAAAAACTCAGTCTTGCGGAAAATACAGGATTTCTAGTTGAACCGACTGCAGATCCTATTCCCCCTTCCGTTGATCTCTCGAGTTTCTCCGTGACAAACGAGGACTACCTTCTGAGCGAGGACGAACACGATCACGTTGCACCGATAGAACTCGACCTTTCGAGCATCAGCGTCAAAGAAAACGACGGTAGTCCTTTAGTTGAACCCAGCCCAGATGTCCCGGCCACAGTCATCGCACCAGAACTTGAGCTCGATGAAGCGGGCGCAATCCTTGAAACCGTCGGAGGACCAGAGCCAGTTGCGGAACCGGATCTCTCGGCGCTGTCGCTAAAAGCGACGGAGGGCGATCTTCTTGAAGCGCACGAGCGCGCACCAAACACTAAGATCGAAGTGGATACCTCTCGGCTGGGCTTAACCCCTGAATAATATTGCTGTGACAGCAAAAAATAGTGCGCCAAAAAAGAGGGCCCATCGGGCTTTCAAAGCCTCCTAGGCTCGAATAGGCGTTGCAGTGCTTCCTTTATCTGACACTTTAAGAGGCCAACCTCGTTACCATAACTCGTACGTTATCTTATTCTGCACGCCTACCGAACGTGTCGGATAACCGCCAACAAACCTCGGAATGAATCGAAACTTTTCCGCCGCGGCCAACGCGGACTTGTTAAAAGTTTTTCGATTGAGGCACTTTCTTTTATTGTTGAAAACGCAAGCCTTCACTATAAAAATATCCTCAACCGAACCGAGCTCGGTGACCGTAAATTCGACAATGACGTAGCCGGACTCACCCTTATTAAGAGCCTTTCGGGGATACTTTGGTTGCGCCTTGCTAATCGGAAAATAATCGATTGGCGCTTGTGACAGAGATTCAGACCCAGATTGAAATTGCGCGAGCAACCCAGCATATTTCTCAGGCTCCCGTTTATCTATCAAGCCTAGCTGGAGCAGCGCAGCGAATCGAAGCCGGGGCGGCAACCGATCCTCAACAACGAGTTGCTTTAGCTCATTAAGCAACAACGACTTTTTTAAAAAATTGTTCGCGTAAAAATAGCGAGACGATAAGGTGAGAGGATGAGCCGCGCCAAGCACCGATCGTCGTCTCTCCAAGGCTGAGCGCGCCATTTCCTCGGAATCGCCAACCCTCAATCGACTGAGCCTCA
>Ga0213863_10000879_pt1 | contig 22407 bp, 52 predicted proteins | sample PICome_8_FD_160128 | JGI IMG/M metagenome (GOLD analysis project Ga0213863, IMG submission 160128) | Coastal seawater microbial communities near Pivers Island, North Carolina, United States - PICO497 | ecosystem: Environmental > Aquatic > Marine > Coastal | place: USA: North Carolina... | reverse complement strand
CCATGTTGGTGATGCCTCCAGGATCTTTAGGATGATTAACAAAACCACCCTCATGCACTAATATCTTAGCAATGCATTGACCCATATTTTCTTTTGCCATTTTATTCTCCCTTAAATATTGTCCAAGCACCATAGGCAATTGCACCATATGCTACAATATCAGCGATTGGCGCAAAGATTAAAAATGCTACTCCAGCACCAATAAGTACTGCTCCATCCCAACTAGTTCTTTCACCAATTCTTGCGTTAATCCATTTTCTCATTTCTTTTATCCTCTCAGGCAACCTGTCGCATTTTCTTATCTATACTTTCAAATGTATTTTCATATTGTTTTTGGTTCTTGCTTAATATATATTCCTTCACAAGACCACTTCTTACGATATCTTCTTCTTTAAAGTCAATTGTTTCAAAACATTTCATAGATTTGATTATATCCATAAACTGAATGAGACCTCTTTGTTCTGCATTGTTCTTCAAATCAGTTTGCATAAAGTCTCCACAGAAAGCAATGCGCGAGTTTTCTCCTACTCTAGTGATGATTGTATCTAATTCATGAAAATTTAAATTCTGACATTCATCAACAATAATAAATGCATCCCTTAGTGTAATGCCTCTGATATATGAAGTAGGTATGAATTCTACTATATCCTGATACTTTGCAAGTTCATAAGGGTTCTCTATGTTAGGAAACATTTCATCAAATAGTGAGTAGTAGGGTTCGGTGTAAACACTCATCTTCTCATCTGCCGAACCAGGTAAGAAACCAATATCTCTTGTAGGTAGCATAGACCTTACAATATAAAGTTTTTGTTGTTCTACTCGTTGAGATAAAATTGCTTTCATTGCTAGATATATCATAATGAATGTTTTACCTGTGCCAGCGCATCCATGCAACATCAAATGTTTATCATCATTAAATGCTTCGAATGTTTTTTCTTGATTTTCCGTAATCGGATTTATTCTTTTAATTGAAGTCTTAGTTAAACATTTTGCTTTTACTGCTGTGGACTTTTGTCTTGACATTAATTTCTCCTCTACATGTCATGCATTGTATTGAAGCATCAAAAAAACATCATCAGTTTTTTTTATATGGACATTCTCCTTTTTTTGGTTTAAAAATATTTAAATATTTACGATATGCTTTCGCACCACTCCAATGTGCATTCATAAAGTAAAAGGATTCTCTATCTTTTTCACGCTCTTCTTCGGTTGAGCGTCTTACTTCCAAAGGTAGTTTTTCTCTTTTAATTGGAATATGACAAACCAAAGGTTGTCCAATATCAATAGGAAATTGAACACCTCTTTTCTTAACAAAGAAAAAAGCATTACTCTCATGCCAGTAATCTGAATTAAGAATACCAGGCATGACTTGCAAACAATCATTAAAATGATAGGTAGGATCGGTATATAACACACTATATCCAGGAGGTGTACATATTCTCCATGGAGTTTCTAGTTTCAATAAAGTAGTACACCACTCTTCAGGTATTTCATTTTTCATAGTAGTATACTGCCAATCAGGATGTGTTTTGAAGTGTGCGGCCGTATCAGGTCTTTTTTGAAATTTTCTCCAATCACCAATTTCTTCTGTAGTAAATCCAATACCCCTTAGATATTGCTCAACCTCTGGACTATCAAAGTCTACCGATTTACCTTTAGTATAATCACTATTATGCTCTCCAAAATCAGCACCTAGTGCTTCTTTCTCATAAGTTGAGGAGTGAGTTAGTATTTGAGTACCATCAACTGTAGTGGTAACTACCACACTCGCCCAGAAAGGCATCACAAAACCTGTTGTCAGGATATCTTGCATACCTGGACATGTTTTAATTGTATGACCTGAAACACCGAAATCTGGATGTATACCTAAAGGTGCAGTTCTATTTAATTGTGCTTTTTGTTCATCTTTACTATCTTCACCATCATATCGTTTAGGTAAGTTCTTATACCACGAAGGAACAAACTTGGACATTGGTTGTGGCGCCGCCCATTTTTCCATACCATCAACGTGTGTATAGTATTGCATCTTTGGTGGAGTGTAACTTTTCTTTGCTAACCATTGAGCAAAGTCATGAATAACTTCTCTCACTTCTTATTCCTATGCTTTTCTAAAATACTTTTTGTTTTAACTTCAGCATTCGTTTTAGAACGATAACTATCTAAATTCGAACCTGGATTCTTTTCTGCAATTCTGGAAAATACTTCTCGCATACCATCGGATTCTTTATTGCGAATAGAAACTCCACCCACAATAGCAGGTGCAGATACAATGGTATCAAGATGCGGGTTCGTTTTTTTGAAATCATCCAATTCTGACATTGACATGAAATGTTCTTCAACTTCTCCAGTTGCTTGGTTTATAAAATTATATGTTGGCATATTCTGTATCACTATTTAGATTTGTAAGATTGTACCAGTCAGGTACATTACGTTTAGACCACACAGCAAAAGTCTTTTTTGCCACGCGATAGAAATTACGATAAGCAGAAATACTATCACCTTCTACCATGCATTGTGGAAATTGTTTCATTGCTTGCGGAGGTTCGACAAAAGATTTGTCTTCGATGTTACTAGGGGGTGTTGCTAGAATTTCATTGAGTAAATCGTAACTTTTGTGGGAGTGTCCGTAGCGATGTACGAACTCTTTATGAAGTTCAGTCCAGAGTGAGTACAACCACTCATAATGAGAACGAGACTGACGAGTCCAAACACCCGAAGGATGATTGACATGACATGCTTTGTATATGATGTTCTCATAGTTGTCTGATAGTCTCCAGCGTTTTACTCTGCGACCTGTCTGTGATTTACCTATGTATTCATCGCCGTCAAGCACCCTGTGGGCGGTTGACATGAGTTGTGCATACTCGACAAGCATCTTACTCACATGTTTGTCTACATGCCACTCAGCGCACGTTTTAGGGTCATTATGTAGATAGAATATATTCATTGTCACCTCTGTATAATATATGTTGCATTATATAGTCTTATGCTCTATATGTTAAGCATAATTTACATTCACTCTTCAAGTTTCTTCTGTAATTTTCGCCAGCGTCTTACTGCTTCTTTTTTCTTACGCTGTTTCTTTTCGGATGGTTTCTCAAATTGCTTACGCATCTTCAGTTCTTTGAGTACTCCTGCTTTCTGCACTTTCTTCTTAAAGATACGCATTGCCTTTTCTAGGTTACCATCTCTAACAGTAACGGTTAAACCCTCATCTTTAGGAGGTCTTTCTTTTCTTGTGTGTTTATAGTTTTTATAAGTCATGATGCAACTATACTCTATTCTTCAGTCTTTGTCAATAGAGATTTTCTATATTTACCGAAATTCATGGCAATAGTTATTCGGTTCTTAATCAAATCATAATTGCTCTCATTTTTTCTAATGTATGGAACACTATGTTGAAGATATCCAGGAAATATTACTAAGGTACCAGGTTGTGCCATAGAGTTATAGCATTTATCAGTAAAAGGAGTAATATCGGTTGGTTCATAATTGCAGTGATATGATTGATGATTAGGATTTAAAAATAAAGTTGGAGTTAAATCGGATGTTGCATAATAGATAGCACACACTTCATGACCGCCATGATTGTGCGCTTCCTGAAAGTGATGACCTTCGATATATTTGTTAAACCACATTGATGTAACTTTGTTAGGATTGCCTGGTTCATACCAACCAACATGCATCATAAATTCATTCACATATTTCTCAACAGTTTCAATGAAGAATTTATTTTGTTTTGCAAACTCAATATTAATAGCATCATTATTATAAGATGTAATCAACTTACAATCCCAATACTTTGATGCTTCTTCTTCACTGATATTTTCAGATAAATCATCTACCGATTTGACAATAGTTTCATTATCTATTTCATCACCCAAATCCAATCTACTAATCGGATGAGGAAATAATCCCATAATTTCCATAGTATAACTCTCTAATTAAATTTTATCAATATTTTGGTCGTCTTCTTTAAGAATATTAGTTCTTACTCTTTTTAAATAGTCAGTATTACCTATCTTACCATCAAGTCTTCTAACGACTTTATATTGGTCAACAGTAAGTACTTCTTTAGTTTGTGAATAATCACCCTCAAGAATAATAGCAGATATAGTCCAGTCGGAGAAATTTCTTACATGATAGACTTGTGCCAATTTCTTGTGTCTTCTTCTATCTAAAGGAAAATTAAGTTCAACTAGGTCACCAGGAAATAGTTCTGAATTCTTCGGATACTTCTTATTACCATAGTACACATAAGAAACACTATCATCAATGTCATCCTCATGCATATGCTTTAGACCTTGCGCTTTAAGTTTCTCAGGAGTGTATGGACCATCTTTGGTTAAATTTTTAAAATTATGTCTTGAAATTTCAGGAGGTACATCTGACATCAATGTTGTAGCAATATCAGCGTTAGACAAAACGCCAACTTTACTAATTGGTTCTTCGTTTGTTTTAATAAGTCTACTACCACCAGTAACATACTGCACTTGACCGGATGGCAAAATTTTTCTTTGAGTTTTCTGATAGTCTGACATTTTGTTCCTCTACTATAAATATATGAGTATTTATACGATAGTTGGTTTTATAAATACTTTCATAGTTATTTATAATCGGAGAATAAGCATGTCTAAGAAATTTTCAGAACTCAAAGATGATATCATCGTTGAGCAAATTAAAGAACTCAATGAAGGCGTTTATGACCCAGGCATCTTCAAAGCATTCTTTCTAGCAGGCGGTCCTGGTTCTGGTAAGTCTTATGTTCAGAAAAAAACTACTTCAGGTATGGGACTGAAAGTTGTAAATTCTGATGACGTTTATGAAAAGATGCTCAAAGATGCTGGTCTAGATACTACACCAGAAGATATCTACTCAGATAAAGGTCAAGAAATTCGTGGTAGAGCAAAAACAACTACCAAGCGAATGCAGAGTAATTTCTTGATGGGTCGTCTTGGAGTTGTTATTGATGGTACCGGTAAAGACTTTGAAAAAATTCAAAGACAAGCGGCGGCACTAAAGCAACTTGGTTATGATACTTACATGATTTTTGTAAACACTTCAGAAGAAGTCGCACAACAAAGAAATCAAGAAAGAAAAAGAACACTACCTAGAGAAGAAGTTACAAAGATGTGGAATGGTGTACAACAAAACATCGGTGCATTTCAGCGTTTCTTTGGTGGTAAGAACTTCATCATTCTAGACAACAATGGTCCAAATGATGATGTGCTTCAAATGGTGTTTAAGAGAGTTCGTGGACTAGTTAAAACACCAGTCAAAAACTATATTGCTAAACAATGGATTGCTAACGAGTTAGAAAAGAAAAGAAGGAGATAATCTCTCCTTCTATCATATCCAAATTCCTTTGTACTGAAGTTCTTTCTGTCTTCTTTCTAATTCTACTAAGTCTTTGGATTCCGCCAAGTACTTTTCAACCCGCGTCATTCTTTTTTTATTATACAAATTTTTTAAAAACTTAATCATCACGGTTACCGGTCATTAAGTATTTTGCTTCATTCATATAACCTTGTCTCGCAAGTTCAGATGCCGCTCTGGCACGACCTGCCTGTTCGCCGAATGCAACGATTGCAATAAATGCAGATACGATTGCAGTTCTCACTGTTGCACAAAAAGTGCATGTGAATTTATATCCATAATCTAATACGCTGTCAACTGACATTTTTATTTCTCCTTGAGTTTATATAATAGTTGTAAAATTGTATAGCATCTTCATCTTTGAGATGCTTAGTATCACTTGCGAATTCGGTACGAATATATCTTACCATATCGCTGGTAGATGCTTTAGGTTCAAACATTTTTTTAAGTACTTCAAACATTTTCTTCTCCGATAATTAGACGCACCTGTTTTTTTCCAGTCATCTCAGACCGGACATATATATTACAGTGATAGTTAATGAAAGTGTGCAATGTTGCACTGCACGATACTATATATACAAATCTTGCTTGGAAACGTCAGTAATACTGATGCTTTTTCGGCATAACACATGTGACAAAATAGCACTATGGAGAAGACAGTGAAAGTTAGATTAATTAGTTACTCTCAACCACAACAAGGCGAACTATTTGTAGGAAATGATGTACAAGAACTTATTGCTTATTGCGCTAGAGTATCGAATCCTTCAAATCAAAACAATTCAGAAACATCGGCAAAACTGCTGAACTATCTTGCAAAGCATAAACATTGGTCACCATTCGAAATGGTGTCTGCTTGTTTAGAGATTGAAACGACTAGAGATATTGCTCGGCAGATTTTGAGACACCGCTCTTTCTCTTTTCAAGAGTTCAGTCAACGCTATGCAAATCCAGATGAAGGTTTCGATGAAATGTTTGTCAGAAGAGAAGCAAGACTACAAGATGAAAAGAACCGACAGAACTCAATTGAAGTTGACGATGTAAAACTTCAGCAAGATTGGTATCGCATTCAAGGTCGTGTTATGTGGATGGCAGAGAGAGAATATAAAAGAGCAATCAAACTCGGCATCGCCAAAGAGCAAGCGAGAGCATTGCTACCTGAAGGTCTTACTGTCTCACGTTTATACATGAATGGTACACTTCGTTCTTGGATGCACTACATTGAACTTCGTGGTGCGAATGGTACTCAAAAAGAGCATATGCAGATTGCACATGAAGTTGCAAAAGTCATAGCAGAAGTATTTCCACTTGCTAAGGAGTTGTAGTATGAGTTATAATCTTTATCAATCTAAAACTATCAATGAAAATTATGATGCGTTTGTATCAGAATGCAATCTTGCACACTCAAACTTTAGAAGAGAATACGGCACGGCAGATAGTACATGGGCATATGACAGATATAATATATTCACACTTACATCACCAAGCATTATATTCTATAACTTATTCAAAGAACTATCCGAATGCATTAGAGACCACGCAGGTCATGATAAACCTATATGGATGCAGTCGTGGATAAACTTTCATAAACAAGATGAAGTTCTAGACTGGCATGGTCATCCATGGCCATATCACGGATACATTTCAGTTGACCCCAAAAAATCCAGAACCTGTTTTAGAGAGTGGGAGATTGAAAATAAAATAGGACAGATATACATAGGTCCCAGTTCATTGGATGAATTGTATCAACATAAAGTTGAAGTAGATGAACCCTATGATGGGTATCGAATAACTATAGGATTTGACTGTACTGAAACTCCTAAGCACAATTCTGTGCTACAGTTTATACCCATACTCTAGCAAAGAATTTATAACATGAGTGAACTACTATCAATATTTCCAAGTGGAATTTACATAAAAAATACTCACATTGACACCAGTGATATGCTACAAACTTGCTTAGATATCGAAAGTCAAGACCGTGGTCTATTGCATGGTGAAGCACAATGCGTCTTTACAACTGAAAATAATATCTTAGAGCATTCATCTTTTGCTTTAGTGAAGTCTGTTATCACATCTGAAGTGACAAATTTTGCTCAACTGATAGGGGTAAATATGCAGAATGTTAATTTAGATAGAAGTTGGTTCAACATTCAGAAACGAGGTTCTACTATAATGCAACATAATCACAAACTCTCGGTTATCAGTGGTGCATTTTATATCTATGCAGATAAAGATGCGGCACCCATCACCTTCGCTAATCCACTCATGGCGCATAAGATGCACGAACCTACTATAGAAGGTAGTACAGACTACAATGTTGAGTTTATTAATATAACCGCAGAGACAGGAAAACTAGTTCTTTTTCCGTCTTGGTTAGAACACTATGTAGGATACAATAATTCAGACATGAGAGTTACACTTTCTTTTAACTTTTCTTAAAAAAAATTCTAAGTGCTTGATTTGCATGGTAAACTTTTTTCAATTTTCCCTTGACATTCACCGAAATATGTCCTATAATGTATATGTAAGATGAGTTGAGAGAGAAAGGAAATCAACATGGCATATATTTCACAAGAGACTAAGAAAGAACTTACTCCTGCCATCAAAGCAGTTGCTAAGAAATACGGTGTCAAAGTGACAATCGGTATTAATCATCATTCTTCTTTAGTTGTCAAAATCAAAGAAGGTGCGCTTGACTTGATTGGTGCTTCTAACAAGTACTACGAACAAGAAAATGAGCGCCGTGGTTTCAACTACTTCGGTGGTGTCAGTGACTACTACGACATTAACCCTTACCATTCTGCTGATTGGTACAGAAAAGTCGGTGCTGAGAAAGAAGCAAACTTTGTTGATGAGATGATTGCCGCAATGAAAGGTACTAAGTGGTACGATAACAGCGATGCAATGACTGACTACTTCGACACTGCTTACTACTTGTCACTGAAAGTTGGTCAGTGGAACAAACCTTACACTTACACTGCATAAGGAATAAGTATGAATATAGAACAATTTTTCAATGAAGCATCCATGCACGATTGGTTCTATGACTATAGTGATGACCATCGTGTTTGGACTGCAGGTCGTGATAACCAGCAACGATTATACAACCTTGCTGAAGGTAGCGAAACCAAGATGCAAATAATGTCTGCGTTTCGTTCCTATGTTCGTGGTAATCGTGAGCGTCCTACCTTAGAGGAGTTTATTGCAAATGATTAGAGCAAAAGAAAACCGAACACCTGTCATTGACCTGACGGGTCCTGAGGGTAACGCATTCTTCCTTCTTGCTAGAGCAGAGAAATGGGGGCGTGACTTGGGGTTTGATACAGAAGAGATTATTGAAGAAATGAAATCAGGTGATTATGAGAACTTAGTCAGTGTGTTTGACAGGTTCTTTGGTGACTATGTTATCTTGGAAAGGTAAAGGTTTTATTTGTTTCTGAAAAGGGGACACCCTATATAGTATTGGGTAACGTCAAATTCAGAGTTACCATGGCGAAAGTAGCGGTAAAAGATATTTTTTATTCTTGCCATACAAAACAGTTGACATTGCAGACATAACTATAGTATAGTAAGAAACTCATTACACAGACGCATAGGAGAAAATGATGCGCTATCTAAAGAAGAATGAAATGAATATGGATACACTTCCATCGTACAACTTCAGAGGGTTTGTATATTCACCCTCATCTCACGCTGGTAAAGTCTACCACACTGTCTATAAGAACTATAGATTTGTGACCGACTTATCAGGTCCCACTAACGCAGTCTTCTCTAAGAAGGAGTTTATCGATGCCATCCAAAAAGGATTTCAACGATACAACCCTCGCAAGTCTTAAAGTTACCGACACGGAACTGCCTGACGGTTCCGCTGTCTTTACTTTTGAGGGTAGTGATGAAGATATGGGTCTGGTAGTCAGAGCAGGCATTCGAGATGTAATCAACAAAGACTTACTTGAGGTTGAGAACTTTCTCGCACCAAACTTTGAAAATCTATCAGATGATGACCAAGTCACAAACTACTTCTTTGCATATACGGTGAAGATTGGTTTGTATAACATGTTAGATGACATGGAAAAAGAAAAGCAAGGCAATCTGAAATTAAATGAATCCACAGAACGGTAAAGGTTCTGCACCTCGTAAGAATGCAGACGATAAAAAATTCAAAGAAAATTGGTCAAAAATTTTCGAAAAAAAATTGAAAAAAATTGAAAAAAAGACTTGACAAACATGTATTCTTTTGGTATAGTTATAATGTAAGTTGAATAGAGAAGAGAGAAAATTATGAATCAAGTGACTGAAAAAAACATCGCTGACTACATTGACTATGTTCATGCAGACTGGATTGACTGGTGTGAACGTGCCGAAATCAACAGTAGTCAGAAAGATGATATGAAGTGGATTGCTAAAGAAGGTCGCAACTACATTAAGATTATTCAGTGTCGTGGCGATGATGAACGTAGCGTTCACAGTTTCATTGTGAAGAAAGCAACAAAGAAATTTGTTGAAGGTGATGTGTTGATGGCGGCAGGATGGAATGCTCCTGCTACAAACTTCGCAAGAGCGACAGTGTTCGACACAGACAGTTTTGAAGGTCGCATTCGTTGGGCGGGAATCCACTAAGGAGATATATTATGAAACTAGCAGTTATTCACACAGCATTTGAAGAGACACCTCGCACTGTTGCGTTTGTCGATGTTCCACTTAACACAGTTGAAGCAGGTATCGATGCTTGTCTTGAGTATGCGTATCGCTGGACACAAAACATCAATGACAGTTGGTCTATGAAAGGTGAACAAGATGGTAACGATAATGTTACTCTTATGGCGCCTCTTCATGTTGACAAAGATGGTAAAGAATGGGGTCTTCGTTCTACATCAGTCAATGACCAAATCTTATTTGGTAATAAAAAGTATCGCGTAGCATTCGCAGGGTTTGAGGAAGTAACATGACGTTAGATGAATTGCAAGAATATCTAGATGTTCTAGAAAGTGAAGTTGAACGTAAGATTGAATGGACACTAACCGACCATATATCTCTTGCTGAAGCACGGCGTTATACCGGTGCAATGCAACTCGCAATCACTGCACTAAAGACAAAAGTAGATGAACTTGAAATTATTTCCGCTTTTAATGACGAAAATGATTGACAAAGTAATTAAACTATGTTATAGTATATACATAATGTTGATGAAAGGTAAAATTATGAAGAAGATTTTGATGACTGCCGCTCTTGTATTTACAGCGACAACTGCAAATGCTGGCGACTTAGACAGTTGGAAACTTCCTGCAAACAGTGTTTGGAATGATAGCAATACTGCTCTTCAACTTCCGCACGATGTTCGTTACATTTTCAATCAAGGTCTTGACCTTGAGCAAGCGGCAAGAGCAGTAATTAGCACTGTGATTGATCCGCGCGGTTATAGCGGGAAAGCATATCCTAACGGTAAGCGTCCTAAACTCAACTACAAATTAGGTAACTTGGGGACTGGTAAATGCTACAGCGATCCAAAAGGCAATGGTATTTACTGCCCTTAATATTCGTACTATCTGGTTGTACTACAACTGAACTTGCAATAGACATGTATCAGAGTTGTAAGTACCGAGATAAATGTCCAGTTGAGTTAGTTGGTAATTGGTTGAATGGAGGATAGATTATGGATGCACCTTGTGATTATGACCAACAGGTCGTATCGAACTGGCAACATACTATTGAAGAAGTTCGTAATATAGACCGAAAAGTTTTTCCTTACATAGATGATACTCGTAAATGTATTATGAAGTTTGATGTAACCATTGATGGAGTTGAACACTACACTTCAGGTGATTATGTGTTTGGTCCAGACGTTACAGAAAATTATGCATGTGAACAGGCGATGACAAAAGGTAAGAAAGATATTATTCAACAAGTATCTCCAGAAGTTCTTACTGCTAAAACAGAAATGAATTGTTCATTGAAGCAAGAACAAGAACCTGTAGTGGCACAGTCTGATGCATTACCTACACATACACCAATACCTCAACCTGAGGTGCAGATTGTAGAACGAGAAGTAATAGTTCAACAAGCACAACCGGTGATACGATTTGTTCCAATCAATGGCAATAGTGGGTACATACAGACGAATCCAGTTGACAAAGCAATATCAAGTGTGGTAGATTTGATAATAGGTAATAACAGATACTAGGAGTTTATGATGAAGTATTTGGTGGGTTTTATTTTGGGTGCAGTTGTTATTTACAACTTTCCTGAATTGATGACGAACATTGATCCGATGGGTTGGTTCGTTGATAGTGGTCTTCGTGACCAAACTGTTGAAGTGCTAGAAGGAGTGAAATAGTGAAACAGTATATTATGATGGGTACCGCATGTCTTGCACTTGCGGCGTGTAGTTCTAACGATGTGAAGGTTGCTGGTACTGCACCGCCTAATACAGTTGATGTTGCATCGTATGAATATAAAGCAAATGTTGTACAAGACAATGTTGCAGTAATTCCTAAATGGTTTACAGAAATGCCAGAGAGTGACAAAGCAATCTATGCAGTCGGCACTACAGCATCGCCAGACTTGCAGTTGTCTTTTGACATGGCAGTTCTGAATGCAAAGACTACTCTTGCTGACCGTATCAATGGTCGTGTTCGTAGTCAGACAAAATCATTTATGTCAAAGATTGGTTCTGATGAAACTGATACTGCCGTACTCTCAGAGATTGAAAAGACTACTAGCAATCTAATTGCTGATGTAGATGTTGCTGGTTATAAAGTTGCTGAGAGTAAGGTTGTATCTAGTGGCACACAGTATCGTGTCTATGTACTACTTGAGTATTCCGATTTGCAAGCGCAGAAGATTTTGCTGAACCGCTTGCGTAAAGACCGCATCTTACTTTCAAAGATTTCTGCTACGAATGCATACAAAGAACTTGATGCCGCAGTAGAAGCACAAAATGAGCAAGATGCAATTAAAGATAAAACTGTCACGGAGATTTTGACACAATGAGTAATCAACGTCCAGGTAAATATCAAAGCAAAGCAATGTTCAATGATAACGGCGCAATGCTAAGACAAGCAATTGCATTTGCTAGAGATGCACAAGAAGCACTAGAACGTCAAGGTGAAGAGGACTCTGCTTTTTACTTTGAGCAATTGAAAGATTGGTTGACAGAAAATCCTGGTAAAGGATTTAGAGAGAGTGCTTCTAAAATCTTAGGATTATAACATAGAGGTGATAAATGCAACATAAAATATCAGACTTATGTGATAAGATAAATGTTATCTACGAGAAATCAATGAACCTTCGTAGATTGAAATACGATACACCAAAAACCGAACAGAATGCTGAACTCATTCAGTTTATGATTGATGATATTCAGAGTATGTGTCGAATGATTGGTGCTGATACAAATAAGTATCAGAAGTAAAAGTATCTGCCCGTAGTTCAGTTGGATAGAACAACGGATTTCTAATCCGTAGGTCGTGGGTTCGAATCCTACCGGGCAGGCCAATTCTTGCGGTGGCAGAAAGGTGATGCGACAGATTGCAAATCTGTTCTATGGAGGTTCGAATCCTCTCCGCAAGTCCATATGGGGAAATAAAATGAGTGAAAATAGGTTCGGTAAAACCCGATTTGATTTAGAAACTGCGATGAGTGATATTCGCAGTACAGCAACAGACATACAAACCGTTGCGGATATGATGTATGATAGTAGTCTCATTTATACTGAAGACCGCACACACACCGTTCTGAGTGGTCTAGCAGAAGTATTAGAAGCAAAGTGTGAGAATGCTGAGATTATTTTTAAGCAAGTCTTCGAACTAGATGAGTATGCTTCGCAGTATTACAAAGATGAAGAAGGTTGCTTGCGTTGGCGAGATACAGACCAACCATTAGAAAGTCAGTTGTGGGATAAAGTTTAACGGAGATTAGCGCAGTCTGGTAGCGCATCTGCTTTGGGAGCAGAGGGTCGTTGGTTCGAATCCAGCATCTCCGACCAAGGATATATAATAACATGATACAAATTGCTGATAATATGTTCACTGTAAATGAAGTCGCTATGATTGAAAAAAATGTTAGGGACCTTTCTTATAACATTAATACTACTGATGATGGTAACTTTAGTTCTGGTGCCGCGGCGCGTATGCCAACCGATACTGTTATGTATGAAATATTGACAATGAAAATATATCAAGCATGGCCAGAGTTACAACAACAAGAACTATATGATTGTCACACAAATTGTTTTTGGCCTGGAGAGTTTACTCAATTTCATTGGGATAATGAAAATGAAGGATCGGTGACAGTGCTATATTACTGTAATGAGAACGAATGGAAAGATGGCGGTACAGAAGTATTATTTGAAGATGAAATGAGGGTTGAAAGTATTCTTCCTATCAGTGGTCGTCTGATGAGAATGCCGGGCACTCAACTACATAGAGCAACAAGTTTTAGAGACAAGAAAAGACTTAATGTAGCATACAAGTTTAGACCATATGATTGATAGAAAAAGTTATGATGCCAGTTTACTCTGGTTAAAAAAATATATTGATGAGAACTGTATTGTTCGTGGACAATACATGAAAGGTAAAGTACCAGGTACAAATTATACTTGGTGCTTCTATCTTCGTAAAGGTCTATACAATCCTGAATTCAATAAGCACTTGACAATTTGTTTCTTATATAAGATACAAGAAGAGATAGGTCACTTCAACTTTCAGATGTCTGGTCTTGAAACTGCCGCAACACCTATGATAACTTCTATACCAATCTATGCTAAACATTTATTAGACTTAGATATACACTCTTTTATATTTCGAAAAGCACCAAAAGAATATGGATTAGAAGAACCTTGGGAAGGTACGCCTAAGTTTGATATGCCTGTACTTCTGTGTGATGACTTAGCAAACTCAACAATGTCTTTGAAGATTGCTTCGGATATCTGCAGAAACTATGATATTCCTAAAATGCAATATGCATTTGTTGTAGTCAATAAAGTCAATCGTAGTTATTATGATATGGGATTACCAGAAGAAAGATATAGTGTGAAAGAACATGAACTGAGACAGATGCATGATATGTATCTAGACCCTAGTGTAAAAATAATTAGTTTATTCGATATGGATGAATTTAATCTGAAAGGAGCAAGTCATTGAACCATTTTAAACTCGCTGAAAATCTAAATGTTCTACCAATGCTCAAAGAAGTAGCAATGCAATGGGATGACTTTAACTTAGAAACCGGTAGACAAGATACTATCGAATGTCAACGCATGACACAAAGCATTAATCTAAGAAAAGCAAAACTACATAACTTGCATATTAATGATACTCACACAACAACCGATACTCAAACTTATGCGCGATATCCAAAAGTGAGAGAGTTTATGAATTGGTTTGTAGAACAGTACGGCGGTGAAGTATATCGTATTGCTATTGTACATTTACCTAAAGACGGTGTAGTAGATGCACACATAGATGAAGGTCAGTACTATGCAGACAAAGATAGATTTCATTTAGTTCTATCTGGTTACTATGAAAATATAGTAGTCACTCCTCCTCAACTTAATACTGAGTTTGAAGGTGATGAAGTTGAACTATATTCTGCTGGAGAGTTGTGGTGGTTTAATAATAAAGAACCTCATCATGTAGAAAACAAATCCGAACTATCCCGCATTTCAATTATTTTTGATGTAAAGAATTCAAAATGGCGCGGATAAAATTTCACAAAACTGTAACATAAAATCTGTACATTTTTTTATACATACTTACGAACAAACCGAGTGCCCGCCAAGACAACTCGGTTGTTCTTTTTTATTTTTCATAAGGAGTAAGCAATGAAAAAACTATCGGCAATTGCCGCATTACTATTTATAACAGTATCCGCAAACAGTGCGTTTGCAAGAGACCAAATCTCTATCGTTGGTTCATCAACAGTTTATCCATTTGCTATCACTGTAGCAGAAAAGTTCGGACAAGAAAAAGGGTTCAAATCTCCAGTCATTGAAAGCACAGGTTCAGGCGGTGGTCTGAAAATGTTCTGTGGTGGACTAGGAACAACATCTCCTGATGTTGCTAATGCATCTAGAGCAATCAAACAAAAAGAAATTGATACATGTAGAAAGAATGGCATCACGCCAATTGAATATTTGATTGGTTACGATGGTATCACATTGTCAAACAAAAAATCAGGTCCAGACTTCGTTCTGACTAAAGAGCAGATTTGGCGCGCGGTTGCCGCACAAGTTTTGATTGATGGTCAGTGGGTAGAGAACCCATACCAGAAGTGGTCAGACATTGACCCATCACTTCCTGACATTAAGATTGACATTATGATTCCACCTACAACTTCAGGCACCAGAGATGCATTTGTTGAACTCATTATGCATAGTGCATGTAAGAAGTTAGGTATGTCAAAGAAAGAATACAAAGCGAACTGCACCGCGGTTCGCACTAAAGGAACTTTCGTTGTTCAGATGGGTGAGAATGACAACTTGATTATTCAGAAACTACAAGATGATGACAGACGCTTGGGTGTATTTGGATTCTCTTTCTTAGACCAGAATAGAGACCAAGTAAAAGCAACTGCTATTGATGGTGTGCTACCTGAATTTGAAACCATTGCTGATGGGTCATACACAGTATCCCGCCCACTTTACTTCTATTTAAAGAAAGAACACATTGGTATCATTCCGGGTCTACAGGAGTATGCAGATTTCTTTATGAGTGATAAGTTCTTAGGTGATGAAGGCGTATTATACGACCAAGGTCTTATCGCAGTTCAAAAATAATTAAAAAAAAATTACAAGTCATTGAAATGCAACAATTAATTGTTGCATTTTTTTGTGGATTTCTCTTGACATTAGTGTAAAAGTAGGGTATATTATATAAGTAAGATGAGTTGAAAGAGAGAAAGAGAGATTGATATGACTTGTTTCCTTGATGCCCTTGAGAAAAAGATTGTTGTTTATAAAGATGTCGGTCATGAAGTTGGTCGGGCGAAAACCGCAAAGATGTTGAAATACATTCTTGAGACCCACAAGTTGACTGAAGAGACCTTCTACTACGGAAGCACTATGGACTTCGCTGATGAAGAAGGGTTCGCCCACTACGATGATGCTAAGAAGATTGTCGATGAGTGTTTTGAAATGATTAAGTGTGATAAAGTTGCTGAGGAGTTAGCATAATGATTGAATTTAAAATTACTACTTTCGATGTTGCAGGTAAAGCAATTGCTGAAACTATTCGTAACACTAAAGAAGGACTTGATAATGTTCTTGCTGAAGTTGTCAAAGATATGAATGACACTACTACAGCAGTTGACTTCTTTACTGTAGAGGAGCGCACAATATGAATATCGATCCAAAATTCAAAGCATTCATGGACAACATGTGGTCCGTGTCTGAAATCAATGGCGTCAAAGTTATCGCCCGTCACTTAGGGTTCGGCGCGTTGCCTGATATCAAGTTCACTATGGAAGATGGAAGTTTCATCAGTGCAAAAAAACTGTGGGAAGAAGTTAATGTTTAGTGCCTTCAAAAAAGGCGATTGGTTGAAACTGAAAGGTGTCACCCGTCATGGCAAGAACCGTATTCAACAACACGGTGATTGGTGGGAGATAGATGCAGTAGGTACCTTTAATGGTTTTACTGCAGTCCGTCTAAATAGTCGTAACGAGACTTTCAACATCGGTAAAGGTCATAAGTGTCGTGACCAGCGATGGGTGCATATAAAGGACGACAAAGACTTTGAGGCAATCGCTCATGCAGTCAGTAATTGATAAAATACTTTATCCGATTGAACATACTGTTCTTCGGTTCGTCCATGAGCATCCGTATCAAACCATTGCACTAATAGCAATACTAACCTTTATGAGGAACTTCATATGAAATTTTCAGATTTAAACTTTCATGAATTGTATGACGGCGTTCAAGCAGTCATGGGTATAGGCGACTATGAGTTGTCGGTTGTTAAACATTCTAGTTCTTATGGTGGCAAGCAAGGTCTCTATGAGATTATGGTATCCGATGGCATCAATGGTGTATCACTACCTGGCATCACAAATGATGGCGATAGTGTAAAAGGATACTTGACAGAAGATGATGTTTCATCTATAATGAAGAAACTAGCAATTATAGAAGGACCATCTTATGGGTAAAGAATATAGTTTAATGATTGATCCTACGCCTCAAGGTTGGGCGTATGGGTTTCCTAAAGCACTACCGAAAGAAGCGGTAGGCGGAACTGGTTATGACTTGTTTATCCACACAAGTTTTGATTTGACAAAGTGGGTAGTAGAGCAAGGATATCCTGAAGAGAGTTTTCAGCATTATCGATTGTTCGTGCAAGAAGTCGAATACTTCGATGAGTATTATCAACCAGCAGGAGATGTGCAACTATGAGTTATAAGTTTATTCAAGAAACTCCTGAGATACATAAAGAATTTACAGCAACGAATAAGATTGAATTCACTGTTGAAGATGAAGCATCTCTAGACCAAATGTTGGAATCGTTTGAGTATTTTATGAGAGCATGTGGTTATCATATTGATGGTCGCATAGATGTAGTGCCTCACGATGAAACTTGATATCAACAGACTAGGTCATGAGCAATACATGCGGTGGTTGGATAAGCGAGACATCCTTATCACAAACACAGTTCAGCAATTGAAAACTCTTGCAAGAGAGTATGACATTCCACAGAACGAGTTACAAGAAATTTATCGACAGATATCGGAGAGATATGAAAAACCTAACTGAAGAAATCACATTGATTAAGACACAAGGTCTCACTTGGTGGATTAAGTGGATGGCAACTATCATTGTCATCATTGCAGTCATGTGTCGGTCAGTAGAAGAAGTGCCACGCATTTATGACCAAGTGTTCAGTCTGATAGGAACACTGATGTGGTTGTGGGTTGGACTGCAATGGAAAGACCGAGCATTGACAGTATTGAATTCGGTTCTTGTCTTCGTATTAGGCGTTGGTGTACTTAGATATATATTCTCATAGGAGTTGACAATGGTATGGATTAAAAAATTCAAAAACGATATTCGTGATTATATTGTACAGGAAAAAGAACTTGAAATTGGGGATATGTACATACCATCATATCTTGAAGTTCAACAAGATTATAATTTATCTCAGAAGTATGAAATCGTACTCATGCAATACACAGATGAAATAACAGGTAAGCAATCATACTTCTGGTATGATGAAACTAAGAAAGTAGAAATCAGTCCTCGGTTTGTTGCTAGACAATTAGCAGAGATGTGGATGAAAGAACGAGAAGAAAAATATGCCAAAGTATAGAGACTACGGATCAACAGTTAAAGATAACTTAGAAGAAGCATTTCGTGGTATTGAACAGTTCGCAGTCAATACTGCAGACACCGAGGACTTAGTAGCGCAACTAGTCGTGCGTATGGGATGCTGGTTTGAAGATCCAGAACCTCAGTTCGATGACTACTTCTCTCAGTGTAATGAAAAGCAGTTAGAAGTATCATATCGCTATCTACGAGAACTTGATAGAAAGTTTAGAGTATTAAAAGATGAGTGATAAAGCATCCGACTACACAACAGAGAATAGATTTCTGATGTATGGGAATGGTGCGCCTGGATGTTTTTGGGTAACTAGAGACAAACTTAAAAGAGGACATACACAGATTAGTCCTGTCTTCAAAGATGAGTATGAAGCAGTTGAGTGGTTAAAAGACTTTGATACTAAAGTCAAGCAAACGAATAATGTTGTTCCGTTCAATAGTAAAGTGAAAGGTTTGTTTGGATGATTACTGTCATTGAAGATTTTCTTCCAGCAGATGATGTATTTAAACTTGCTTCTCTATCAAGCAAAATATATACAAGCGGTGACTATGTATTGAGAACGAATGCATCATGGACTCCAGACATACTAGGCAATAGTTTTCCTATCATCAACTATAAGATAGAAGATGAAGATATACTTGAGATGTTACAGAAGACATTTACAAGATATGAAATTAAGTCAGCAAGTTTTTTCTATTTCACAGAACATAGTTTTATTCCATGGCATAGTGACGCCGGTCATGCCGCGGCGATGACAATCTACTTGTCTTCACCTGATGAAAACGATGGCGGTTACTTTCTATATAAAGAAGAAGAGAATATTCGTGCTATTGCTCCGAAAATAAATCGTGCAATCTTGCAAGAGAATTCTGTGCGTCATGCAACTACTGCAGTTCACTCTCGCGCAAACTTGAGAAAGACAGTACAGATTTTTTATAAAAAGACTTGACACACTCGCAAAAGTGTGTTACATTAATAGAGTAAGATGAATTGTAACAGAGAGAGGTTTTCAAATGGTTACAGAACGTCCAAAATGTCAAGTACCTGGTTGTACGAAACCAGCACAGAACACAGGTCATGGTCGCTGGCGCAAAGCAACATGGGTTCGTGAAGAATTCGGTGTTCAAGAAGGTTACGTCTGTCAAGAACATCACTGCACAAACTATGGCATCGGAGGTTGGCAGTACAAGCAACATCGCAAAGACTACTGTGAAAACATCGATGGTCGTCTAGGTCACGGCAAATGCACAACAACAATCATTGATGCAGAGTGGCAGTTAGAAGTCGACCACATTGATGGTAATCACGACAACAATGAAGAGAGCAATCTGCAAACACTGTGCGCTTGCTGTCATCGTCTAAAGACAAGAGACAATCAAGACTACTTGTCACCGCCTCTGGCGTTCATGAAGAGAGCGGCGTGATGCCAGACTTTAAATCAATGCGCGAACACTTTGATGACTTGATGAATCCTCATGCATCAATCGTATCGAATGAAGAACTTACCGACCACATGTACACATGCGGCAAGTGCGGTTCATGGTCACACCAAGACACAATCTTTACTGATTACTTCTCTTGTATTCAGTGCGGTTACGAAACTACTAAAGTCCATCATGTTGTCTTGAAAAAAAGTGAACACGCATAATGGCAGTATCACTCATGAAAGTACAAGTGCATGACAGTGAACACGCAACATCTACTGAAACACATAGTCTTCAGAGAACAGTGTACATGTACTGTAATGAAGATGGGTATCAGTTATCTCCTGAATTCGATACAGTTATTCAAGCAAGAGAATGGTACGCAGATATGATGAAAGATTATCCATATGGATGATTATAGAGACAGATGTAGACAGCATTACAAAATGAATCCTGAGACTATCAGTGACATGTGTAAGAAAGCAGAACGAATGAAACAAAGAAAGATTAGTGCAGAACAGTTAGCAGAAGCAAATCGTAAGCATGATGAACAGTTTAGTGCAGTTGATGTGCAGTACAGTAAAGCAGTGAAGAATAGTGTATACTCTACTGCAGATACACCAGCAGAAGCAGGTCGTCCTATGAGAGCGCATCTAGGAATGACAACAAAACCTACAGGTAAAGACAGACTGTTTTAGTGCCGACTTGAGAAGCGCAAAATTTTGTCCGGAAAATTTTTTGGATTCCTTAACCCCCCATAGTGCATTTCAGTTTTCGTGCAGTGATTATGTTTGCCATAGTTTGAAACACGGAAATTGTGCCGGCGCTAAGAGAGCGAGTAAAGGGGTCGCACACCACAAAAATATTACATAGGGTGGGGGGTCTAACCTACTAGTATATCACAGTACGTCACAGTTGTCAAGCAGAAAATAAAAAAAAGCGCACGCCCGCAAACCGTTGATACACAAGGGTTACAGGGTGCGCTATAACAGCATAGGTAAAAGGGAGAGAGAAAACCCTATGCTGGTACTCGGTCTACGCCACACAGTTTATAACCGGTGACCTTTCGACCATCTTTAATGGGGACTACACCATACGGCGTCTTTGTTTTAATCTCCCACATATACGTTGAGATGCGGTACATGTTCACACCTGCTATCTCACACTGTTGCTTGAACTCTTCTAGTGTAGCAGTATAGTTCTCTGCTTCCTTCAGTACGTTCAAGACTTTCTCATATTGTCCCATTGCTTTTGCCATAACTTAACCTTTCATAATAAACAGTGCGCCTAGAGCAGTCGCACCAATTCCCATTGAGAAGTACGCAAGGGTCTCACCTATTGTCATTGCGTTCTCCATACACTTACCATCACAGTCAGCACCAGCAGTACCGAGTACTAGAAAAATGCCAACAAAAACAAGCAGATAACCAATCATCTTACTTAGATACAAATGCATAATAAACCTCTTCTCTCATTGTTCTTATACTATACCACAACGCAACGGTATTGTCAAGCACTATTTTACACTTTTGCCGTCCAATATTCGTTCCACTGTTCATTCGCTACTTCATCAATGATGTTACCAGCGATGTACTCAGGTAGCATTTCGTCAAGTTTTTCAATGAGTTCGCCTACATTCTCACACTCACTAACAAGAGCATCAGTAATAGCATCGAATACGTCTTGCTCCATCGCAAGAGTTTTGAGGGGTTTAGTCATATCGTAATTCATAATATAATCCTTTTAAAATCAAGTAGTTATTATAGAGAGACTAGCAGTTGTATTCTAGACTTTTGGTCTCCAGAAGTCTCTCTCTATTGTGTTTATAGTATCGCATACTTTCTGGTAAATGTCAAGTGTTTTTTTGCTTTTTTTTCAACTTTTTTTCGTTTTTTTCTCTTGACACGGGCGCTCGTATGTGCGAAAAGCAAAGATGATATTCCCCATTATATTTAATTGCGTTATTTCGCCCTTTTGAGCAATTCATTATTACCATATCTGTGTATTATTGTGTGAAATAGTGTGAAATTGTGGGGTAAATATATGCTGTTTTTGTGAACATTCATGCTATATCTGTGAACTACTATTACACCTGTGAACTACTTGTGAACATGTAATGTATTACTACTTTTTCTCTATTATGCGTAATATATTACTGCTCTTCTCTATTCTTTCTATGCTGTATTACATGTCTAATCACTGTGATAATCGTTACTATGAATACAATGATGATATACTCTTCTACTAATATCTTCTCTTGACCTATTGCGTATTCTATTAGTCTTTGTTTACTCATTAGA